>Ga0102589_1000191_pt1 | contig 163243 bp, 152 predicted proteins | sample AraplaMF_Col_mLB_FD_76858 | JGI IMG/M metagenome (GOLD analysis project Ga0102589, IMG submission 76858) | Arabidopsis root microbial communities from the University of North Carolina, USA - plate scrape MF_Col_mLB | ecosystem: Host-associated > Plants > Roots > Endosphere | place: USA...
AAACCTTCGCCTCGTCATCTCCATCGCCAAGAAGTACACGAACCGCGGCCTGCAGTTCCTCGACCTCATTCAGGAAGGCAATATCGGCCTGATGAAGGCGGTCGACAAGTTCGAATATCGCCGCGGCTACAAGTTCTCGACCTATGCGACATGGTGGATCCGTCAGGCGATCACCCGTTCGATCGCCGACCAGGCCCGCACGATCCGCATTCCGGTGCACATGATCGAGACGATCAACAAGATCGTCCGCACCTCGCGCCAGATGCTGCACGAGATCGGCCGCGAGCCGACGCCGGAAGAACTGGCCGAAAAGCTTGCGATGCCGCTCGAAAAGGTCCGCAAGGTCCTGAAGATCGCCAAGGAGCCGATCTCGCTCGAAACCCCGGTGGGCGACGAAGAAGATTCGCATCTCGGCGATTTCATCGAGGACAAGAACGCGCTGCTGCCGATCGACGCCGCCATCCAGGCGAACCTGCGCGAAACGACGACCCGCGTTTTGGCCTCGCTGACGCCGCGCGAGGAACGCGTCCTGCGCATGCGCTTCGGCATCGGCATGAACACCGACCACACGCTCGAAGAAGTCGGCCAGCAGTTCTCGGTCACCCGTGAACGTATCCGCCAGATCGAGGCAAAGGCGCTGCGCAAGCTGAAGCATCCGAGCCGCTCCAGAAAGCTGCGCTCGTTCCTCGACAGCTGAGCGACGACACGATCTCTACGATTGCGAAAGCCGGGCTTCATGTCCGGCTTTTTGCTTTCCGTCTTTGTGTCATCCAGTCGTTATCTCGCAACCGGTGTTTCGGCCCCACATTGCTCGCCTCGTCTCAATCTGTGATCTGCTGCCATGTCGAACGTTTAGAGGTCCGCTTTTAGGTGCCACGCGAGCGCGCACTGACGCTCCGTGTACGAAGAAATCTGTACGCAGTCCCAGACGCGGGGTTATCTCGACTTTCTGCACACTTTTGGGCGACATGCCTAATACCAATGATCCCGGCGGCTTTCTTGTCGCTGGGTGGTGACAAGATTATAGTCCGGCTACGGGGGAAGAAATCGATCGCGATGCGCGAGCGAGGACCGGTGCATGCCCGCGTCGGGCGAATCCTCCGTTGGGAGGTGCGAAATGACCACTTACATTGTGTTGATCAACTGGACGGACCAAGGTGTGCGCAACGTTCGCGACTCGTCAAAACGGCTAGATGCGGCGAAGAAATTGCTCGGCGACATGGGCGGCTCCTTCAACCAGTTCTTTCTGACGATGGGCGGCCACGACATGGTGGCTGTCTGCGAAGCGCCTGACGATGCCGTCATGGCGCGGTTTGGCCTCTCGCTCGCGATGGGCGGCAATGTCCGCACCCAGACACTGAAGGCATTTCCGGAGGCCGCCTATCGTGAGATCATCGGCTCGCTTGGTTGATCGCGACAAAGGACCGCTATCGGCGGTCATAAGCGTTGCGCAACTCGCGTCAGACTGGCACTGTCGCCCTGTCCTTAATTCCTCGTGGCGTATCGGCAGGGCTCTTGATGAAAGCGTTCCCAGGTTTTATGGCCGCCTTCGATTGTCCGACAGCTGCTTCCTGAGCGATGGCACTGGTGTGGGAAAATCGGGGCGAAGGTATCGAGCGGGGCGCTTTCGCCTCGTTCGCTCTGCATGCCGTCATGCTTGCACTGCTGCTCCTGCTGCTTCCGAGACCTGAGCCGCCGGCACCGTTGCCGGACGACGGCATTACGGTTGATATCGTTCCGGAAGTCGCCAAACCTTCTGCGATAGCGCAGCGGGTCGCGACGCCTGCACCCACTACGGCAAAGCCGGACGCGAGTGCGTGGGTCCAGGAGATTGCTCCGCCACATCAGGAGAAGGCGCCGACGGCCGCGAGGTCGCCTGAAGTGGCTTCCGTCCCTCCGGTGCCGCCGAAGCCTGAGGTATTCGTCCAGGCGGGCCAGCTGTTTTCGGAGACGGTGTTGTCAGATCCGCGCAGCCGGCGCGCCCGCGAGGCGTTGCGCGGCCTTGCCGGCAGCGAGCGCAATCTGCAGCTCTGTGACCTGGAGGCGCTGGAGCAGGTGCGCCGAGCGCAGCCGGCGATGGCGCCGGATGCGCTCGCGCCCTATGCGATGGCGGCGGAGAAGGTCAGCGGCAACAGCGTCGAGGTGAAGGGCGGCGCCTTCCGCAGCAAACGGAAGTGGTACAATGTTCAGTTCAAATGCGAGCTCAATGCCGGCTCCGGCAAGGTCGCGTCCTTCGCCTTTCTCATCGGAGATGCCATTCCGCGAAGCGAATGGCAGGTCCACGATCTGGTGGCCGACGATGGAGCCGCCGACCAATGACACTATAGCGCCGCGCGTCTTTTCGGACGCGCAAAGGGTGCTGTAGCACGTTAGATGGCTGCTGCGATCACACGGTTTTTTTCTTTTGTGGCTTGATGCTGCCGGCTTTAGAGGCCACATCGCTGCTGTGACAGAAGAAGACGTGGAACCAGCGGAAACGCAGCATGAAACGGGAAAACAGCGGCCTGAAATCCGCTGGGGCATCGTCGCGTCCGTTGTCGCGCATATTCCCATCATTGCTCTTCTGATTTTCGGGCTGCCGAAGATCGATCCGAAGCCCGCCGAAGACGAGAGCGTCAAGGTGGAACTCGTTCCGCCACCGGAGGAGAAGAAGCCGGAGCCCAAGCCCGAGGAAAAGCCACCGGAGCCGAAGCCGCCGGAAGAGGCCAAGAAGCAGCCACCACCGTCGCCGAAAGCTGCGAAGCTACCGGAAGCGCCAGTCGCTCCCCAGCCACAACGTGTCGCCCGCCCGGTTTTCGAGTTTGCCGAGAAGGATTCAGCGCCGGAACAAAGCGAGCGGGGTATACCGCAGCAGGCCGAAGCACCGAAGTCCCCGGTCGTCGAGACAAAACCCGAAGAAACATCGCCCGCCGAACCGCCGCAACCCCAAAAGCCTGAGGTTCAGGACACTGTGCCTGCCGCGAATCCGCTGCCGCAGGATATCGAACTTCCCGAGGTAGAGACTGCTGAGGCCAATCCGGAAAAGAACGGGCCGGCTGCCACAGGACACGATGAGGCAAAGACGAATTTCGAGCCGGCAAAGCCGTCGACGAATTCGACGGCAACGACCTCCTCAAAGCCACCAGACGTAGAGGCTAAGGAATCGAACAAGCTCACGAAAGCGAAGACGCTATTTACCGACGACTTTGTCTCAGACCGCGCGGTCAAGATGGCGATGAACAACTTGCCACGTTCAACGCGAGGCGGTCGGCTTTGTTGGAGCGAGCTCAGAGAACAGCTTCTTCATTCGTCTGCCGCATATGATCCCAATATTATTGAGGTGCCTCAATACGAGCTCCCGAATGGCAATTTCCTCGCGCTCAAGGGAAGCGCATTCTATGACGGTCAGAAGTTGCACCAATTGGCGTTTAGCTGCGAAGTGAATGACAACGCGACGAAGATTGTATCGTTTGAATTTGGTGTCGGGAATGTAATCCCTAAAAGTGAGTGGGCGCGCTATCACTATCCAATGGGCGACGCTGAGCATCGATGAGCTTCGCTACAAGCCACGCGCAAGGAACCGCACCTAGCCTCTTCTCATGGCCGTGATGTTTCCGGTGAAGAAGAGGACAAATGATATGTCGAACGAGATCGAGCGTTTTTTGGAGCGTCAGGACGAAGCCGTGAGCGCGCTGTTCCTGGAAAACAAAGGCGACGAGCTGACCGATATTCTGGTGGCTGCTCTGGAAGAGGCTTTCGAAATCCTTCTCGAAGCCGCGCCCCCCGAAACTGTTCATTGAGGTCGCAGAGGGCGTCCAGCGCCGATATGCGCTGACCGATCGTGCCGCTTGCAGTGCATCGCCCTATCGGGATAATGCGGCAGCGTCAATGGCACGGATATCATGTCGAATTGCCAAGAAGATCAACCGCTGGCAGCGGGCGCGCTTGATGCCCGCCTGGCCGGATACCGGTTCGAGCGCGATGCGCTCGGACGTTCTGCGGCGAGCGTCTTCCGGCTCGAAGCTCCCGGATTGCCGACGCTTTATCTGAAGGTCGAACAGGCCGCTCCTTTCGGCGAGCTCGCCGACGAGGCAGCCAGGCTTCGTTGGCTCAAGGCGTCCGGTCTGCCCTGTCCCGATGTCATAGCAGAGGATAGCGACGGCGCGCACAACCGGCTGCTGATCAGCGCGCTGCCGGGTCGTGACCTCGCCAGCGCGTCGGCGCTGACGCCGTTTGCGCGGGTCGAACTGCTGGCGGTAGCCCTTCTCGACCTGCATCGGCTGCCGATCGCATCCTGCCCTTTCGACCATCGGCTGGAGAGACGCATTGCGGCGGCGAAAGCGCGGATGCAGGCCGGCATCGTCGACGAGACCGATTTCGATGAGACGCGGCTTGGAAAGAGTGCCGAAGCCCTGTTTGCCGAACTCGAAAGCAGAAGGCCGGGCCGCGAGGATCTCGTCGTCACCCATGGCGATGCCTGCCTGCCGAATTTCATCGCCTCCGAAAAGGGATTTTCCGGCTATATCGACTGTAGTCGCCTTGGCGTCGCCGACCGCTATCAGGATATCGCGCTTGCCTGCCGCAGCATCGCCTATAATTTCGGCGAGGCGCTGGTGCGGCCCTTCCTCGACCGCTACGGCCTGCCGGCCACGGATCCGGCGAGGCCCGGCTACTATCAACTGCTCGACGAGTTCTTCTAGGCGTTGCCTCCTCTCCGTCCGACTGGCAGAGTGGCCCGTGATCGGACCTGCGGACAGACGATGGCGAAAAACCAGTTCAGGATGTTGCGCTCGGCGCTGACAGGCGTCGAAGCGGTAGAAGCGGAAACGCATCACAGTTTCGCGCGCCACACGCATGAGCAGTTCGGCATCGGCCTGATGTCCGCCGGGGCACAGTCGTCGCTGAGCGGCCGCGGCATGGTGGAGGCTGAGGCCGGCGACATCATCACCGTCAATCCCAATGAAGTGCATGACGGCGCGCCGATCGGCCAGCGACGATCCTGGCGCATCCTCTATTTTGATCCCGCCATCGTCACCGGTCTGGCGCAAGAGATCGGCCAAGACGGGGCAGGGCGATCGGAAATCCCGCATCCCGTCATCCGTAACCGCGCGATCGCCGGCCGCTTCGAAACGCTGTTCCGTGCGGCAACCGACGCCGCGGCGGACGGGCTGCTCTGCGAGCAACTGCTTCTGCAACTCGTCGCCGACGTCATGCGCGAGCGCGGCGGCGCCGAACAGAGGCCGCCGGTGCCGGCGTCGATCCGTGCGGCGCGAGAGCTGATCGATGACGATCCGCTTGCCGCCGTCTCGCTTGCCGATCTCTCCCGGGAAAGTGGGCTCAGCCGCTTCCAGGTGCTGCGTGGTTTTGCCAAGGCGACCGGACTGACACCGCATGCCTATCTCGTCCAGGCCCGCATCCATATTGCACGGCGGCTGATTGCTCAGGGCATGCCGCTGGCGGAAGCGGCTTTTGCCAGCGGCTTTGCCGATCAGAGCCATATGACGCGCGTCTTCGTGCGCAAATACGGCCTGTCGCCGCGCCTCTATGCCGGCGGCTTTCTCTGAACCTCAGGCTAGGCCTGCAATTTCGTTCAAGACCTTTGACAGGCTCCTGCTGTTTTCTCGGCGCGTCCAACAGGAGACGCGGATGTCGAGACAGGTTCAAGGTTATCTCTATCTGGCGCTGGCCATGCTGACTGTGGGAAGCACGGTTGTATCAAGCAAGCTCATTGCATCAGGCCTGCCGCCGTTCAGCGCCACCGCGTTGCGTTTCGCCATCGCCTTTCCCATCTTTCTCGTGTTGATGCGGGCGACCGGCGCGCGGCTGCCGAAGCTCTCCGGAAAAGACCGCCTCATCCTCGTCATTCAAGCCGGGGCCGGTAGCGTCGGCTATACGACGCTGCTAATTTCTGGCCTCAGCCTGACCTCGGCGGCCGATGCCGGTGTCATCATCGGCACGCTGCCGGTGGTGTCGGCCGCAATCTCCATCCTGCTGCTTGGCGAACGGCCGCAGCGTGGCCTGCTTCTCGCCGTGGCGCTGGCGACGGCAGGCGTGCTGTCGATCGCCGCCACGCCGGAGGCCGCAGGAGGCTCGCTTGCCGGCAATGCGCTGATCTTCCTGGCGGTGGTCTGCGAGGGAGTGTTCATCCTGCTGAACAAAAAACTGAAAACGGAAATCGCGCCGCTTGCCCAGTCGGCGCTGATGACCGGTATTGGCTTCATCGTCGCCGTCATCCCGGCTGTTTTCGAAGCGCCTCTCGCAGAAGGCATGTCGGGAAGCGCGGTCGCCGCCGTCGTCTATTATGCGCTGGTGCCGACCGTCGGCGGATTTCTATTGTGGTATGCGGGGGCGGAGAGGGTGAGCGGCACGGAAGCGGCGCTCTCCACCGCACTTGCCCCAGTTTCCGCCGTCATGCTTGCCTTCATCATCCTTGGCGAGCCGGTCGGGCTTGGCCAGATCGCCGGCATCGCCTGCGTGCTGGCCGCTGTGCTCGGGCTGGCCTTTGCCGGGAGCCGTGTCGCGGTGAAGCGCGTCGAGGGGAGATAGACCATGCAGTTCAGCCATTCCGATACCATATGGCAGGTCTTTCCGGAGCTTCTCGCCGGTGCGCTCCATGCGGGAGGCATCGATGCGGATGCCAATGTCGAGGAGGCGATCGCAGGTTTCAGTGCGATCGCAGAGGCCCGGCTGGCCGAAACGCAGGAAGGCGAATTCCCCGAAATCCAGGCCTGGCGGCGTGGCTTTTCCCGTATGGGGTTGAAGCCGACGCAATATCGCTGCGCTTCCGAGGCGCTGCTGCGCCGCTTCCGTCAGGACCATGCGCTGCCGCGCCTGCATCCGCTCATCAATCTCTGCAATGCGATTTCGCTCGCTTTTGCCATCCCGATCGCCGTCTTCGACGCCGAAATGATCGTCGGCGATCTCGAGGTTCGGCGGGCTGGGGGTGACGAGACCTATTTGACCTTCGGCGGCGTGAGCGAACATCCGGAGCCGAATGAGGTGATCTTCGCAGACGGGGCGGGGAACGCGCATGCGCGGCGCTGGACGAACCGGCAGAGTGGGCTTTCGGCCGTGCGACAGACGACGCGCTCGGTGCTGATCGTTGCCGAGGCCTTGCATGCTTCGGCCGGTGAGGACTTGGAAAGGTTGGTCGCCACGGTGGCCGATGCGCTCGCGCACTATTGGCCGGCGGCGCCGAAAACGGCGATGCTGAGCGTAGAATCTCGGCATTTTGAATTCTAAGGGAGCGACACTTCAGCAAAGGTGGCATTCCAGGCCTTGGGCCGGCAGCGTGCCCGCCCTATCTCCAAGGGGCCGATATCTCCTGGAGACGAACCACCATGTCAGACAAGACGATCAAGATCCCGGGGCCGGACCACCCGATCACCGTCGAGCACAATCCCTCCCGCGTCGTCGTCACGCTCGGCGGCAAGATCATCGCGGATACACACGATGCGCTGACGCTGCGCGAGGCCTCCTATCCGCCGGTGCAGTATATTCCGCGGAGGGATGTGGACATGTCGCTGCTGCAGCGCACCGACCACACCAGCCATTGCCCCTATAAGGGCGATGCCTCCTATTACAGCATCATTGCAGGCGGCGAGCGGTCGAAGAATGCCGTCTGGACCTATGAGGCGCCGAATACCGCGGTCAGTAATATCAAGGACCATCTCGCCTTCTACCCCGACCGTGTCGACGGTATCGAGGAAATGGCCTCTCCGGAAGCCGGCACCTTCTGACGACGCCCATTGCAGCCGTTCCGGCGGAACATGTTTGCCGCCGGCCCGTTAGGCTCACCTAGCGGGGGATGTGTCGTGCCGAAATTCTACTTTCAGCTTTTCGATCGGGATGGCGTCGGGGCGACCGAGACGGGATATGATTTTGACTCCGTCGAGGCTGCCAAAGCGGAGGCGCGGCGCGTGCTCGCGGAGATGGCCGCCGAAGGCCTGCCGGCTGCGCCTTTGAATATGCTGTCGGTGGAACTCTTCGATGAAAGCCGGCGGCCGCTGGCGGAAATCCGGCTGGTTCTCGAAGAAATTTCGAAAGAACCGCGATCGGCGCGCCAGCCTTGAATAGCTGTCGATCGAGCCGAAGCAATCGAAAGACTATGTCAAATTTAATTGTCGGCTATGAAGACGGGTCTTAGCGTCGCGTCACAATCGACCGAGTCGGATTGATGCGTATGTGTGACCGGCGGCAGCCCTTGAACAGCGGCCGCTATCGCAAGATGTCGAGCCATTCATTGTTGAAGACGAGGCTGGCAACCGTGACCGGATCGCCCTTCTCGTTGCGAACGGTGACGGCGATCGTCATGCGGTCACCCGCAGGCAGTTCGTCCCGGGCCACATCCAGCAGGATGCGGGTCACTTCCTTCGGAATGTCTTCACGAGATCTGAGCTCGGTGCCGTGCTCATCGCGCGTGGGACCTTCCCCGTTGTGTAGATCGAAATAGTAGCGAGCCATGGTTTTTCCCTACGCGTTAGAGGGGAAATCACAGATGAAGACAATTGTTCCCGAGGCTAGGCATTGATTCTTATAGAAAAACTGGGTTGCATCGAAATCGGTCGGGCCCCTCGCGATATCCGGGGGGCAGGCCCGTGATTGAATCCCTGCTGCTCAACCTTGGAAGCCGCGATGTGCTGTCGGATGAAGAGGAAAGCCATCTCAGGGCGATCATCGTCAAAGACAGGTATTTTGCGGCCGGGGAGGATCTCGTCTCCGAAGGAAGCAGGCCTGGCTACAGCACGCTACTGCTCGACGGTTTTGCGGCGCGCTACAAGGTGATGGCCGACGGCAGCCGCCAGATCACGGCGCTGCATGTCGCCGGCGATTTCGTCGATCTGCACGCTTTCCCGATCAAGAAGATGGATCACGGCATCGTTGCGCTGTCGTCCTGCCATGTCGCCTTTGCCGATCACGCCGACCTCAGGGCGATCACCGAGCGCATGCCGCACCTGACCCGGCTGCTCTGGCTCGACACGTTGGTCGATGGCGCCATTCACCGGGAATGGATCGTCGCCATGGGCCGGCGCTCCAAACGCGCCCATATCGCTCACCTCGTCTGCGAACTCTTCGTGCGGTTGCAGGTGGTGAAGCGGACGCGCGGCGCAAGCTTCCAGTTTCCGTTGACGCAGATCGAGATGGCCGACGTGCTCGGCGTTTCCGTCGTCCATCTGAACAAGACGCTGCAGGCGTTGAGGCGCGAGGGGGTGTTCACCTGGGAGAACCGGACGATCACCATCGTCGACTGGGAACGCCTGCAGGAAATCGCCGAATTCGACCCCGGCTATCTCAGCATCTCCAGGGAACCGCGCTAACTTTGTGAGGCCGAGCATTGCACAATCCGGTGACAACAGCTCATTGCAATTGACAAACCATTTATTGGGGCAGAACACGTGCCAATATTTTTGAAAACCCCATGAAGGCCACGGCTTCGCCGCGTCGGCCGGTGACATCGCAATGGACATATCCCAAAGCCCGGGGAGCGTTCTTCGCCACCCCGGCTATCTGAACTTCGCCGCCTCCCGCGTCTTTTCCTCGCTTTCCTTCCAATCCATCGGCATCGCCATGGGCTGGATGATTTACGATCAGACGCACAGCGCCTTTGCGCTCGGCCTCGTCGGCTTCTGCCAGTTCCTGCCGATGGCGGTGCTGACCTTTGTCGTTGGCCATGTGGCCGACCGGTTCGACCGGCGGCGCATCGGGCTTGTCTGCCAGTTGATCGAGGCGGTGACGGCGCTGGTGCTGGCGATCGCCACCTGGCAGCAATGGCTGACGCCTGCCGGCATCCTTGCCGCCGTCACCGTGCTTGGCGCCGTCGTCGCCTTCGAGCGGCCGACCATGGCGGCGCTGCTGCCGAATATCGTGCCGGCCTCGATGCTGCAGAAGGCGGTCGCCACGTCCACCTCGATGATGCAGACGGCGCTGATCATCGGCCCCTCGCTCGGCGGCCTGCTCTATGGCCTTCATCCCGTGGCGCCCTTTGCCATCGCGGCGCTGCTGTTTGCCGTTGCGAGCTTCAATGTCATTTCGATCCGCATGCAATGGAGCCCTGCCAGGCGCGAGCCGGTGACGCTTGCTTCCGTCTTTGCCGGCGTCTCCTTCATCCGCAGCCGGCCTGTCATGCTCGGCACGATCTCGCTCGATCTCTTCGCGGTGCTGCTCGGTGGCGCCACGGCGCTGTTGCCGATGTTTGCCCGCGATATCCTGCATGCCGGCCCCTGGGGCCTCGGCCTGCTGCGCGCAGCGCCGGCAATCGGCGCGCTCGCCATGTCGATCGTGCTTGCCCGCCGGCCGCTCGAAAGCAATGTCGGGCGCAAGATGCTGGCCGCCGTCGCGGTGTTCGGCGTCGCCACCATCGTCTTCTCGCTCTCCACCAATATTGCGCTTTCCGTCGCGGCGCTGCTTGTCGTCGGCGCCTCCGATACGGTGAGCGTTGTCGTGCGCAGCTCGCTGGTACAGCTTCTGACGCCGGACGAGATGCGTGGCCGTGTCAGCGCCGTCAACTCGCTGTTCATCGGCACCTCCAACCAGCTCGGCGAATTCGAATCGGGCATGATGGCTGCAGCCCTCGGGCCGGTCGCCACCGGCGTCGTCGGCGGGCTCGGCACGATCGTCGTCGTCGTCCTGTGGATGCGGCTCTTCCCCGATCTCACCAGGGTCAAGACGCTGCAGGGCTGATGCTTGCGCCTCGTTCAACCGCGTTGAAAGACGGGAGCGGTCCCATTAGGTTCGGCGGCGGGAATCATTTGGCGGGGCGGCGCGTGACGAGACATTTTCTATCTTCTGCGCTGACGGCGTTTTTCGCGTTGGCGCCGGCGGCAGCGCTCGCCGAATGGCAGGCGGTCGAGGAGGTGCGGCCCTATTCGATATCCGGCAAGACCGGGGCCGAACTCTACGAATCGATCGGGGCGCGGGGACCGAAAGCCGGGGTCACGGGCCGGGTGATCGCGCATACGACGTTCAAGCTGACCTGGACGAGGAAATACGAACCGCAGGGCAATGCCTGTGTGATCGTCACCAACCGGCCGAAGCTCATCATCACCTACACGCTGCCGAAGCCGGCGAGCGAGCTGCCGGCGGCCGTCGACAGCAGCTGGCAGGCCTTTATATCGGGTGTTGCGGCCCATGAACGCGTGCATGGCGTGACCATCAAGGAAATGGTCAAGGAAATCGAGGCGACGAGCATCGGCCTCACCGTTGCCGATGACCCCGATTGCAAGAAGATTCGGGTCGAGCTGACCCGGCGCCTCGGCGAGATCTCGATGCGCCAGCGCCAGCGCGGCCGCGACTTCGACAAGATCGAAATGGGTGACGGCGGCAATATCCAGCAACTGATCTTGAAGCTGGTGAATGGTCCCTGATCGGGCCGAAGCTGATCAGCGGCGCCGTCAACCACTCGCCAGCGGGCTGGACCCGCTTGGTCAAGCTCCTATCTCCCCCGCAATAACAGACACATGAGAGGAGGAGTGCAATGTCCTATGTCGATGGTTTCATCGTCGCGGTGCCGAAGGAGAATGTCGGGGCCTACAAGAAGTTCTCGACCTTTGCCGGCACGATCTGGAAGGAATATGGCGCGCTCGAATATGTCGAATGCATCGGCGACGACGTGCCCTATGGCGAACTGACCTCCTTTCCCCGCGCCGTGCAGGCGAAGGCGGATGAGGTGGTGGTGTTTTCCTGGATCGTCTACGGCTCGCGCCGGGAGCGCGACGATATCAATGCCAAGGTGATGGAGGATCCGAGGCTCAAGGGCGACCAATGGCAGATGCCGTTCGACGGCAAGCGGATGATTTATGGCGGCTTCGAGATGCTGCTCAAGCTCTGATGGCGCCAGGCAGCCTTGACTTCCCCCGGCAAGCTTGACTCGCCGCCAGCGGTGCGCCAACTCGCGGGGAATGTCATTGCGAGATGGGAGAGCGCCTTGCCCCAGACGATCCTTAGCCTGTCCACACGCGGACAGGGCCTTTACGAATTCACCGACCAGGCGAGCGCTTTCGTCAACGCCTCGGGGCGGGAGGAGGGGCTTCTGACCGTCTTCGTGCGCCACACATCCTGCTCGCTGCTGATCCAGGAAAATGCCGATCCCGATGTGCGCACCGATCTTCTCTCCTTCTTCCGCCGTCTCGTGCCGCCGGCCTCCGATCCCGAGATGAGCTGGATCGTGCACAGGGCCGAGGGGCCGGATGATATGCCGGCGCATATCAAGGCGGCGCTGACGCAGGTCTCGATCGGCATTCCCGTCGCCAGGGGGCGGCTGATGCTCGGCACCTGGCAGGGGCTCTATCTCTTCGAACATCGAGACCGGCCGCACCGGCGCGAGATCGTGCTGCATCTCAGTCCCTGAACATCGAAAGAGAGAGTCGATAATGCCGGAAACCGCCGACGTTTTCGGCATCATGCTGTTGTGAATGCAAACTGAATGCCCGGTTCGAACACCATTCATTTTGCAACGTTTACTGTCGACACAATCCCTGAAGGGAGAGCTTGGAATTCAATCGACGGAGACATCCATGACGCATTTCCTCACCAAGGCTTCGCTTGCCGCTCTGCTCGCCCTCTGCACCATTCCGGCCACTGTTTCTACGGCCGCCGCCGCGGGGCCGCAGACGAGCTTCGTCGTCGAGGCACAATACCATCGGCCGATCCGCGGCTGCTCGCCGATACACGCCGTGAATAAGGCGCGCGATTTCGGCCTGCGGAGAGCCCATGTCACCCGCATGTCGCCGCGCGTCGTCGTCGTCGCAGGGCGCGACCGTCGCGGCTGGGACAGAATGGTCTTCGCGAATGTCCGCGGCTGCCCGCTGATCCGGCGCTGAGGACTGCGGTCGGAGGCGCCGAAGCGGCGCTTCCGGTCCGTTTTGCCTTGACGGCGACACTTTCAGCCGTCTCTTCTCTGATCTGTATGAGTGATTCTCAAATGACGCTTCGGCGTAATGTGGAGAGTGGGGAGGGCGGCTCGACCGCTCCGACTTTCAAACGAAAGGTTTTTCGATGATGCAGTTTTTGGCAAAGGCGGGTCTTGCCGTCATGCTGACAGCCGGCACTCTTGCCGGCACGGTGGCCCCGGCCGCCGCCCAGTTGAATATCATTATCGGCGAGCCGGACCGTGGTCCGCCACAGGATTACCGCCGTCCGCCTCCGGGCTATGACCGTCCGCCTCCGGGCTACGGCCGCCCGTCGCGCGGCTGCAATCCGCAGCTCGCCGAAAATCTCGCCCGGGATTACGGCTTCCGCCGCGCCCGCGTCGTCGACATCACCCCGCGCCGCGTGATCGTCCAGGGCTGGACGCGTCGTGGTCCCGATGAAATGAGCTTCGGCAACGTGCGCGGCTGCCCCGCCCTGCGCCGCTGATATCAAACAGAATACCGCCTCGTCTCCCCGATGCGGCGGCCAGAACCGCCTTTGCCAATCTTCCCGGATCGGCAAGGGCGGTTTTCTTTTTGAAAGACTTTTTACAGCGCTGCGGGTCTGAAAAGACGCCGAGCGCTCCGTTTAACGACAAATCTCGCTCGCCCCCGCCTCATCCTCGGAATTGTGCCACTGCTGTCCGGTTTACGCGGATAGAGGGCTGCCTCTCGTCGATCTCCAAGCGGTGGGAGGTCGTGTCACGCTGAACCCTTGCTCGTGTATTGTCGGCAGCCTGAGCACCGCACGTTTCTTCAAACGCGCGCTGCTCTCCTTTTACTGCTCGATGGCGAAAGTCACGGTGACGCTGACATTGTAATTATTCTCGCCGCCCTGGACGGGAACGGCAGTGTCGGAGGTCTCTTTCATCATCGTGGCGCGATAGACCGGCTGCGGCATGGCGCGCGGCACATTCTCGTTGATCTCGAGGATGCGGCCGAGCTTGACGCCGGCGGCTTCGCTCAGCGTCTTCGCCTTCTTGACGGCATCGGCGACGGCATCCTTGCGTGCCTCTTCGAGAGTGGCTTCCGGTTTGTCGTTGGTGAACTGGATGTCACCGCCTTGGTTGATGCCGAGGGTGACGGCCTGATCGATCACCTGGCCGAGCTTGGCGAGATCGCGCAGCCTGACGGTGACCGAATTGATGGTCTGGTAGCCGACCAGTTGCGGCTGTTGCTGCTGGCCGTCGACGGGCTGCGGATAATTGTATTGTGGTTGGATGGAAAAGCCGGAGGTCTGCAGGTCGCGCTCGGCGATGCCGCCGCTCTTCAGGGCGGTCAGCACGTCGTTCATCGCCTTGTTGTTCTCGTCGAGCGCTTCGCGGGCGGTTTTCGCCTGTTTGACGACGGCAAGATTGAGGACGGCCATATCGGGCGCTGCGGACGATTCGCCGTCGCCCGTCACCGAGATCACCGGCTCGCGCGGCTTTACCTCCTGCGCGAATGCCGGCGCTGCGGCGGTGAGCGGCAGGGCCAGAAGGGCAGTCATCAGAACAGTTCTGGTGTAGATCGGCGCCATGTTTTCATTCCTTGGTTGTCGTTTCCCTGAACAGCTTTCTGTCGGTTGATTGTGAAGCTATTGCGGCGGAAAAGACAGGCGCATGCGCATCGCGAGAAAAATGTGGAGTAACGAGGAGAGGATACGCCGCGGTCACCCTCTCTGCCCCGCCGGGCAGAGGGGCTCACACGGCACACCGGTAAAGTGCAGGCAAACGATACTTCGCCTCGCATCAACCGACGTGGCGACGCCACCGCTTCCCAAATTCCGCAAACCTGATAGCAAATATGGCGGGTTAAGGAACAAGCGGCGGCCGCACAGCACATCGTGCGGCCGGCAAGGGGGCAGCATGCGATTCTTGGCAATTCTTTCGATCAGCCTCGCCGTCGGTCTGGCGGGCTGCTCTCAGGTGGCGGAAAAGGCGGAGAATGCCGCCAACCGCTCTTACACCAGCTATGCGCTGGGCAAGCCCTATGCGGAGGTCGCCAATCTCGGCCAGTCGCCGATGGCGCGGCTTTCCGGCTCGGAAGCGACCTTCGGGCCGATGATCGGTGCGACGTCATTGACGAACGGCATGACGATCTACCGGCACATGGCGCCCGGCGCCAAGACCGAAACCGGCACGAATTTCGTCGGTCTGGTCGGCAGCTCTACCGTTTCGCAGAACAACCGGCTTTCCTATTTCCTGGTGGGCGCCGACGGGGTCGTCAAGGATTGGGCGGCTGGCTCGGTACAGGGCAACGCCAGCGACTGCGTGCAATATATCGGAGGCATCATCAGCCGCTGCACCGACATGCGGCAGCTCCAGGCTTCGCTCGCGCTCTACGACATGCGCGTGGCGACCAAGGCCGGCCAACCCATTTCCAGCTGGGGTGAACCGGCTGCACCCGCAGTGAACTAAGGACGCGCGCCGGCGAGGGTAGGGGCGTTTCCCTACCCGTTGGCCGGGGAATGTATTGGACGCTTAGGCGCCGAAATCGTCCATGAAGGATGGATGGATGGCGGGCTGGCGCTCTTCGCGTGCGGCGCGAATGCGCTGGGGAACCGCACCGAGACCGGAGACGAAGCGGGTCAGGAGATTGCGGTGGAAAAGTTTCTGTATGGCACTCATGGCAATTCACTCATTCTTTTTTTTGTTAGCCGACAGCATATATTTTGCCCAGACTGCCGGAACAATGGGCAATTTCACATGACAGTTATGCGACAGTGCATGGCTTGAGGAGATGGCCTGCACGCTGATCACATTGGCGTTAGATCGGGCCGCTAAGGCCGGTCGGCCACGATAAATCCTCGTCTGTCGTCGCCGTGGCGTGGTAGATTGCCCGCTTGGGGTAAAACGATACCCCTCCGAAGGAGAAGCTCAGATGAACCGATTTTTCGCATTTATCGCGACCGGAACGCTGATCAGCCTTGCCTCGATCATCTCGGCCTGCACTTCGTCCGGAAGCGTCGACCAAACCTCCTCGATCGGCTCCTACCACGAGGATCTGCCGCTCAACCCAGCCTGCGGTGGTGGGTTCAGGCCGAGCGATGGGCGTTCTTGCAGCTATTAGAAATCTGCGCCGACCGGGCATGATGCCGCCGAATGAAGTCGTCTGACTGGCAATCGCTGGAGGCGAACTATCGCTGCAATCAGACTTCCAATTTTTCCCGCGCTAATAGCTGCACGGACGATCATTGCCGAATCCATCGCGGCAGGCAGGCCGGAGGTCAAAGTCAGCGCTCCGGGCGGTATACCCGACCGAGCCCGTTTGCATCGAGTCGTTTGGGCTCGTGGTGCAGGCCGATGCCGACATGGCAATGACGAAGACGGCTGTCATGGCCCCCGATAGTTTGCGCGTTTGAAGCATCTCCCCACCCTTCACTGTCCAACGTGTCCGTATACTCGTGGCAAGTAGGGCCGAAGAGGCGTCCTGATAACTGTCGTTGCCGATCAAGATTTTGTTATTTGTTGAAAACCCCTTCGCAAGCGCTTGCTGCCACGATCAAGGTTGTTTGGCCATGCCTGCAGAAGGGATCCACGGCTACGTCGGCTTCACCTAAAGAACTAGGCTTGGCGAAACGGCCACGCAAGGCATCAACTATCGATGATCTAGCCACTGGTTGCCAATTCACGGAAGGTGAAAAAACGGGGGCACGCCGCTCGACGAGTGGATAGCGCATGCTTTCGAGTTACCGGGAGCCTACATGCTTCATATTGCTAAGATTGCGCCACCTCGGTTCAGGTTATGGACGCGCGCTTCACGAGAATGGCGCCATGGTGAGCCCGAGCTTCGGATCCTCGATCGATTATGCCGTCGGAGCCAGACTGCAATCGATATAGGTGCGAACTACGGTGTCTATTCTTGGTTCTTGACCAAGTATGCGCGCAATGTCGTCGCCTTCGAGCCTCAGCCTAACATGGTAGCTTTTCTGAAGGCCGCGCTTGGTTCGTCGGTTCGGGTGGAGCAGGTCGCACTTTCCGACAGCGCTGGCGTTGCAACGATGCGGATCCCCAGTGATCAGCGCATGGATGGCTGCGCCACGATTGAGGAGCAGAATAGGCTTTCGACGCAAAATGTCGAAGAAATTTCCGTTCCAACCCGGCGCCTGGATAGCTATCAGTTCGACACTGTAGGCTTCATCAAGATCGACGTTGAAGGGCACGAACTAAAAGTACTCGAAGGCGCGGAGGCTATATTGCACCGGGATCGCCCAAATCTGCTTATCGAAGCGGAAGACCGACATCGACCCAACGCTGTCGGCAGTGTGATCGACTATCTTAAGCCGTTTGGATATTCTGTATATTGCCTGAAAGATCGAAAATTTCGTTCCCTGTCGATCGACGAGGTCCGGAAGGGCTCTTCCGGAACGCCTTACAACTACGTTTTTTCTATCCGCGACGATCTATAAGCGCACTTAGTGTGCCCACCACCGCCGGCCGACCTTCAGCGGCAATGACCGCTGGCGCGTCGCGGCAAAGCGCTCGGAAATCGGACGGGATTGGACCTCGGGCGGGAGGATATTTTGCCGGCCCTTTGAGAACGGTTTAAACGCTCCTTGAGCCGTCCTTAAGACCTGATTGGGCTTTTCGGGAACCTCGTGTCAAAATTCCAAAAAATCACGTCCGCCGAGCCGAAGGAAGTCCAACGGCCGGTGTTTTTCTGAGAAGCGCGCGTTCATCGGAGGTTAATCCTTGTTAACCCAGAATCGAAGCCTGAAAGGATGATCCGATGAAGATGCTTTTTTCGTCACTTGCAGCCATTGTCTTGTCTGCATCGTTCGCCCTGCCGCTAAACGCCACGCCGATTGTCGTGCCGAACGCAGCACAACTGCACACCCCAGACGTCGAGCAGGTCAAACACCGGAAACATGGGAAATGGCATGCAAATCGCCACTGGAAACAGCGATACGCCTACCGCGACTGCAGGTATTATGGCTCGTGCTACCGTCCGCGGTATTACGGTCATCGCGACTATTACGGCTATCGCGACGATTACTCCTATCGTCGTCGGTCAGGAGTGACTGTGTATTTCGATTTTTAGTCGGCACTGCCACGGGCGCCAACCTATAAAAAGAAAGGTCGGGCGAATGCTCGCGCCGACCTTTCTTTGATTGCATCGCACGGTGCCAGTACATCCGTGGTCACCAGCAAAAGCTATCCGATAGATTGAATTTATGCGCCTCGTGAATTTTCGCAAGGATTAGGGGCTGCTGATTTAGAGCTAGGCGGGGGGCGCAATAACCGCGGTACGGGAAACGATCTGTCCAGTCATGGCCGCCGCGCGTCAGAATGCGAATGCGCGTCGGCTCGACATGAACCGACAGGCGATATCCATCCCATTTGATTTCATAAACCCAGTCGTCGCCCTTCGGTGGCCTTGCTTTCAGCAAGGCCAGGCACGGCTCGATGCGATCTGGCATCGGGTCGAGGGGGAGGTTTGGCTAACACACCATCGATATCAGCGGTGGGGCGGGCACGACGTTCACAGGCGCGGTTTGCATCGACGTTTCCGGCACCGGCCCATGGACACTGACGCGTATGGAGACTTCCACCACCATATTCCCGGTAGGCTCGCTCCTCTACGAGCAACCTTCGCCGGACGAGACGCACTACAAGCAATACAACATTTAGTCTGTCGCCAATGTCCCGGCATCCGAGGCGGCGAAGTTCGCAATGGTCTGACGGCCGACAGCGCAACGAATGTCGGGCGTAAACTCGGGTGAGGCAGTTTGCAATCTTAGTCGAGCGATCTTAGCCCAGGTGACAGTCGAGTCTATCCGGTTTTCCCGCCCATATGTTCGCGAAGCGCGATCTCCAAGTCCTCAGGGAGCGTCATTGGGAAGGTCGGGCGAGTGTCTTCCCCGATCACCTCGAAATCGTATTCGTCCGGCGCTCGATGAAACACCATGGACCCCCTGCCGCTATGGTGCGACATCACCTCAAATACGTGATCTACCCCAAAACGCGGGGTGCCAGCCGACGCTTGTCCCTCTGAAAACGGGGGAGCAACGCCGAACATCTTGTCTGAACCGGGAAACCACCGACCCACTATCAGTACATTATCAACGTGGGTCATATAGTAGACAGCATCAATTTTGCTGAAAGTGTTGCGGACACGAGAAACGTTTTGCGCGTCCTTGCGGACGTCGTTCTGTTCCTCGACGTCCCAATAATCACGATAGACGATCATCACCCGATCAAAACTGACAAAGGAGCCATTTTCACCTGTAATGAATTCGAATGCGCCCCCAAATCCTTGATCGAGATGACGGCCCTGGCGATGTTGTTCGATCAGATAACGAGCTTGTGCGGCTAGTGTGTGTCTGAAAAGGGATACCCCGTCTATGTTGGCGGCAGTGTCTATTTCCAGTCTCTCTCGGAACGACTCAGCTCCCGAACCAGCGACAAGAATTGCGCCGCTCTTCTCCTGGGCAAGTTTCCGCATATTGTGGCTAAATCCCACCATCGCTCCATCACGCGTGAACGCGTTGATGAACCAAGCTGACGCCCGATCTTTCGGAAGTCCCGATTCATTCAGAATAGCTTGCAAAACCTGCAGCGATAAAGGCTCATCAAGTGGGGCTGCGTATAGATGTCGAAGCCCATTTTCAAAGTTTGCCATCGGCCCGCTCCATCCGAACACAAGATGAGGGCCGATCGTGAAAATTTTCCTTGTCAGGCCTGCAACCCGGATTCCGCTGCCTTCAATTTGTTCTGTCTCATTCGGGAGGTTCTGGGTTGGTATCGCGATGTCTTCGTGGATTCTTGTCGGGGTCGTGATCAAGGTGTCGCCGAACGCAAAGTAAAACCCTCTCCACACGAAACTTGCGATCAAAGTCATCGTGAACTCTCTGTAGTGGTTTTGATTGCCGATGGGCAGACTTTACAGCGGTGACGTGTTTATCGGAAATCGCATTTCGTGCCGATCGCCCCGACGGTCGAAACAATCTCGACATTTTAGAAGTGCCCGAGCAAGTCGGTCTCTGATTGACACGCTCATATCGGAATCAATCGCAAAGCTCCTAGTTGAATAGAGGTCGAGCATGCTCCGAACCGGCTTGGAGGAAGCTTTGAAAGATATTCAAAATTCCGGAACCTCGTGTCAAAATTCCGGAAATTCGCGTCCGACTACAGCAGTAAAAACAGGATCTTAGAGAGTTGAATGGTGGGCCCGGAGGGACTCGAACCCCCAACCAAGCGGTTATGAGCCGCCGGCTCTAACCATTGAGCTACAGGCCCTTGGCGCCGGGTGTCCGGCGCTTGGGTGCCGGGGCAATGGTTCCCGCAGCACGGGTTCCGCTCTAACGCAAATCCGAGGGAGCCACAAGCGGAGAGCGCACGCATCTGTGGACGATGCATATTTCGTGGGCGGCCACTGGAACCTTCCCGCCTGGGCTACACTTATTCAAGTGAAATTCCGCATGAAAAGGGCGATCGAAGATGGTGGCTTTGAACAGTGCCGTGGTGCTCATCGTGGAGGATGAGCCGCTGATCCGGTTCAATATCCTCGATGTGCTGGAGGATGTCGGCCATGTGGCGCTGGAGGCGGCGAATGCCGATGAGGCGCTGGTGGTGCTGAAGGGCAGGCAGGATGTCGATATCCTGTTCACCGACGTCAACATGGCCGGCTCGATGGACGGTCTCCAGCTTGCCAATCGGGTGAGGGCGATGCGGCCGAACATCGGCATCATCATCACCTCGGGCATGGTGCGGCTCGATCCGATGGCGCTACCCGCCAATACGGCTTTCCTGCCGAAGCCCTATATGCACGACACGCTGATTTCGACGATCAATTCCCTGATGACGTAGTAACGCCGCGCAGCCGCAAAACGGGGACTGGTTTTGCGGCTGCGCGCGAGGCGCCGGGAGACATGGCTCGTCTTCAGGCACGGCGGAGGGGAACGGCGCCCTCAGCTGAAGCTGCTCTTCAGCGCCTCGTTCTCGTGATGGGCTTTCTTCTCGTAGATCGTGAACAGCGCCATCGAGAGGAGATAGGAGAGGAAGGGATCCCCTATCTGCGTGGCGAGGTCGCGGGATGCGAGGACATGGCGTTCCAGCGCGCCGATATCCTTCTGCGTGGTGGTTTCAGCGAGGCGGTTCATGCTGCCATCTCCAGGAATTGGGTCACGACCGAGCGAGCCGGCACGTGCCTGACATAAAGGGGTAGGGTGAGGCCGAGGGCGGCGCGCATCTTGCGCAGCACGCGGTCCGAAACTTCGAAGGCGCCGCAGCAGACGGGATATTTGCCGTAGCCGTCGGCGCGGCCAAGTTCTTCCACTTCGGCGCCTGCGCGCTTGTAAACGCGCTTGAGGTAGGGCTCGTAGTTGGAAATCATCGTATGGATGCCGTGATCGAGCGCGCATTCGCAAAGCGCAAGCAGCATCATGGAGAAGGCGCGGCCGGCATCGATGCCGGGGAAATCCCGGGTGATCGCCTCTTCATCGATGCACATCCGCGTGCCTTCCCAGATGCCGGGGGCGATGAGATCGGCGGCATCGGGAAAGGTCTCGCGGAACACGTCGTAGAGGAGAGTCGGGCCCGTCGTCGGCATCAGGCGCATGCCGCCATAAAGACGGGTGCGGCTGTCGTTGCACCAGACGAGATAGGCGGGAGCCAGCGAATCGTAGCTGTCGCGTTCGTAAGGGCCGATGACGGGCACGTCCCAGCCGAGCGTATCGGCGAACACCTTCTTGCGCAGGCGAAACATCTGGTCGAGTACGGCAGCGTATTTCTGATACTCATGTGCCTGAATGATAACGAACATTTTGCCCTCCAGCGTTTTCAAGTTCGTGGAAGGCAGAATGGTTCAGGCGGGCCGGATCGGAAATTCCCTCAGATGGGCCCCCTCAGATGAGGGGGGCAGAGCCTGCCGCGCAAAAGTGAGATCTTGCGATCACGACATGCGACGACAAACGAGTTAGAGCTTTTCCTGGTCAGCTTGAAGCATTCTGCCGGAGGGTTGGCTGAAACGGGCCAGCTGATCGACCGGCCGGCTTGGCCGTAGAGCCGGGCTACGCCACGCGCCGGCCGGTCGACCATCCGACTCCGTTTGAGCCAACAGAATGCTGCAATCTGACCAGGAAAGGCTCTAGGGATTGATGATGCGCAATTGCACGGCCCGCGAGGCGGCGGCCGAGATCGTCGCGCAGCCGAGCTTGAAGCGGGCGGTCTTCAGATAATCGCGCGTGGTGTGCTCGGATATGCCCAGGATGACCGAAATATCCTTGTAGTCCTTGCCGAGCGCCGTCCAGTGCAGGCACTCGATTTCGCGCGGCGACAGTGCCGGCACCGGATCGTTCTCGCCATGCAGCTCGTAGACGGCCTTGCGGTGGATCAGATGAGCGATCTCGAGCCATTCGTTGCGGCAGCGGCGGACGAGTTCGGCCCATTGGTCAGCCGGTATGCGGGCATTCATCGACAGGAGGGCGCGGCGCTGCGCCTTGTCGGCGACGGGAATGGAGTAGCCGTTGCCGCTGATGCCGTGCTTCTGGGCGTCGACCAGCATGGCATAGGCCTCCGGCGTCGGCTCGACCTCGCTCCAGTCGAAGGGCAGTTGCCGTTCGAAGCCCTCTTTGACGATCGGATCGACCTTCACATAGCTGTTCAGGAGGTAGCGGGAGACCCAGGCATCCGGATAGGTGGTGCGCACGAAGGGCGAATCGATCTTGCTGGCGATCGTCTGGGCGAGATGGTATGTGACGAAATCGAGGCCATATTCCGCCTGCAGAATGCGGATGGCGGCATCCACATTGGCCGCGGCCTTGATCTGTTCGAAAGCGGACTCGAACTTTTCGCTATAGGTATTCTCAATCATTTCCACTGCCCCAATTCCCTCAATCCTACCGCGAGGGCCGTCATAAATACAAGGCATCCCCACATATGCGGGGAATGACAATTCGGGTCCCATCTGCTAGCGCCTGTCATGAGGAGACCTCATATGGACAGCAAGAGACCATTCGAGATTGCCGAATGCCAACAGGCCGCCAAGGGCCTGAAATCCAGTTGGCAGGACATGGCAGGCTCCGAAGCGCTGATCCGCGCCCTCGTTGCCGAACGCAACGGCGATAGGTCGCTGGCACTGTTCTGGACCGAGGTTCACCGGGCGCTCTGCCAGGAAACCAACGCTTTCTGACGATCGGCCTTCCCGAACGGCTCAGCCTTTTCTCCGCAATTCAGGCATGACACCCCCGCCGGTCGGCAGGCAAATCCCACAGCCTTTCTGCTCTGCAAAACTGCCGATGAATACGTCTTCATTCATGTCGTGATTCGATTTGGTGGTGAAAGGATCGGACGCTGCGTTCTGGATTTATGGTTAAGAAATCCGTATTATTTCATCGACTTGTTCCGAAACGATTGATGGAGACTTTGCGGCGGGAGCGACGATGTCTGTGGAAACGGTTGCGCTGTGCGGTCGCTGACGCTCTCTTGCGAAAGGCAAACCGAGCACTCTTTCCATCCTGAAGCGCCAGGGCCTCGAGAGAAGCAAGGCCGGCTACCGGGGTCCCGCTCCGGCAATGGAGCGGCCCCAGCACCCATCCCCCGTCCTTCGAGGCTCCGGCCTTCGGCTTGCGCATCTCAGGATGAGAGCTGATTGGTGTGCCGTGTGGGCTGATCGGCGGCCGTGTGGCAGGCGGGCGATCGGTATGCTGTGTGGTGCTGAGTGGTGTCGTGCAGAGAGTCTGGCTCTAGCTTGTCGCTCAGCTCTCCGGTGAGGCAAGCGGCGACCTCTCTCCGCCCTCATCGTGAGGCGCCCCGCAGGGGCCTCTAAGGACGAGGCCGGCCACGGGGGTCTCCGGCAATGAACGAGCGCTGCCGAACGGCTGAAGCCGGCATGGGATGGGGGTCAGCCGACCTTCGCGGAAGGATTGACCCAGTCTTGCTGCGGCATTTCGGGCTGCTGCGATCTCGGGCGAAACTTCACCAGCACCTCGCGGCCATCGGAAGAGGCCTTTGTACGCTCAAGCACATCGCGTTCGGCAACCGCCTGGCGCCAGTGTTGGTCGTCGCGGCCAATGGGCCGGCCCTGTTCTTCCCAGATCGCGTAAGCTCTTTTGCTGATCCATTCGTGGCGTCTGTCGCTCATCTATCCATTCCACTCGTCAAAGTGTTATTCGGCAATTCTGTCCGGCAGAACCGGCGACCGGCGTTTGGCTGCCATCAGCAGGTCGAGTTCGATCGAGGAGGGCCCGAAACGGGTGAACAGGCTTTCGGCCTGATCGCTCAGCAGGCCATATTTGGAAGCGAATTCATCAAGGCTATAGGGGCGGCCGCGCAGGATTCTGCTTCGGCGCTCCGGCTCACGGATTTGCGTCATTGGTGATAACCCCAGACTGTTTTGCGAATTATGAGAACAAAACAAATTACAACGACAAAGGTTCCGTGATTTTTCAGGGTTTTTTCGCCTCGTCGTACCGTTTTGGGGCGTCTGAACGCGGGTGGCATGAATTTTCCAAAAGGGTGTCGCCTGAGAAAATTTCGCCTAAAAAATGCAAGAATTTCAGCCGGTTATGAAATTGGCTTTCGCGGCGGCCGATAAATGGCTTTATCCCCGGCACGTTACTCTATAGAATCAATCGTGTTATTCGGTCCGCAGGGGCAATATTTTTCCGTTCCCGCGTTGATGCCGACCGATACCGGAGGACTTGGCTTCAATCCAACAAGAGGAGACAGACATGATGAATGCACTGCCGCCACTTCATAACGGCCACGCGCCGTTTACCCTCCAGCAATTGTTCCGCGAAGCGCTCTATGCCTTCGAGGAATGGGATAGCGAATTGACCGAGCCGATCGTGACCCACGAAGGACGGATCATCCCCATCAGCTTCGTTTTCGAAGCCATGCGCGAATGCACCGACATCGTGCCGATGAATATCGTCGGCGCCGTCACCGAACGGCTGACCAAGCCGTGGGAGGGCGAAGGCCCGCTCGACCAGATGACTTTCTCGACGGCGGCACGCGTCATGCGCGTGCTGGTGCGCAAGCGCCTTCTCGCCAACGGCACGGCGGATCTCGTCGCCGTTTCGGCCCACGCGGCCGAAGACCAGAGCCGCGATTGACAGGATGAGGATCGCGGCCATGGCTGCGATCCTTTTCCGCTTTCTGGCGGAACCTCGCTCATCCCCAGTCGTTTAGTCCGCACAGCCCGCCACTACAGCGCCTCGCGTCTTCGGACGCGAAAATCTGTACGCGCAATTCTGTAGTGATGACGGCCGAGGAATGAGCATCATGCTGAAATCCATCGTTCATGAAATCATCGGCGCATCCAGACATGAGCCGGAGCTTCCGCAATCGCTGGAGCAGTTTCGCGACAGGAAGCGGGTATTGATCATCTTCGCAGACGCGCAAGACGACCGTCCAATCATTCAGGACGAATGGTTGCGCAAGGCGCAAATGCGCCTCATCGAGGAAGATGTCGAGGTATTCACCATTGCCGGCGGCGGCGCGTTCGCGCTGTTCGATGATGACTGGGAGCTCGATGCCGACGATATTCGCGCGCGGCTGCAGGGACCGCCGGCCGGTGAGTTCGGCCTGATCCTGATCGGGCGCGACGGGACCGTGAGGCTGCGATCAAGCGAGCCGCAAACCGCTGAGGAAATTTTCGCGGCCTTCGAGACGCTGCCGAAGCAGACACCCTGGTAAGCTTCAGCCTTCGGTCTGAAACGAAAGCGGGGCGTGGCGAAAGCTGCGCTCCCCCTTTGCGTGTTCAGAGCTCGAAGGCTTCCTTGAGGCCGAGGCTCTTGCGTTCGCGCAGATCGAGGTCGGCCTCGATATGGGCGATATGATGCAGCATCAGCTGGCAGGCGCGGTCGAGTTCCTTGGCTTCGATCGCCGAAATGATGTCGCCATGTTCGGAATGGCCGCAGCTCGATGCAGTCGACTGGCCATAGAGCGCAATGACGAGGGATGAGCGGGCAACGAGCTCCTCCATGAAGCGCTGCATGATCGCATTGCCGGATATCGCCGCCAGCGTCAGGTGAAAATCGCCCGATGCCTTGATCTCGGCTCGGCGCGCCGTCTGGCCGCGCTCGCTCATCAGGCGGCCTTCTTCCAGCAGCAGCTGTCTCAGATGGGCGATGTCATCGGGCGTGATCCGGGCCGCTGCCTCGCGCAATATGCCGGGTTCGACGAGCCGGCGGGCGGAAAAGATCTGGCGCGCCTCATCCGGCGAGGGATAGGCGACGAAAGCGCCGCGGTTCTTCTCGACGCTGACGAGGCCTTCATAGGAGAGTGCCTGCAGGGCGGCGCGGGCAAGCGTGCGGCTGACATTGAAGAGATTGCCGACATCGCTTTCCGAAAGCTTGGTACCGGGCGAGAGCCTGCGCTCGACGATCGCTTCGCGAATGGCATCGCGGATCTGTTGCGCGCCGGTTTCGGCGGAGTCGTCGGCCTGCTGAGCCTTGGCAGCGGATTTCATGAAATCGATTTCCTGATGGTCGGCAAACCATATCCGTGTTCGCGGCAAAAGTTAAATAGAATTTGTGCCCGAAGTGACGCTGAAATTGTATACGATCTTTTGCACAAATCGCGCACGATAGCCTAAATCGTGAGCAGATGCGGTTCTGCCTATAATTCGCCCTTGAAACTTCTGTTGATATAAAATCCTTATTTCGCAACGGTTTGATGCAGAAAACTGCATTTGGCACGGCAGATGCATCGTCTTTTCCAAACAGGGGAAGGCATGATGTCGAAAGCGGCAGAGATCGATATAGTATCCGTTTCGAAGGTCTATGGCGCGACGACGGCCGTCCATGCGATCAGCCTGAAAATTCCGGCCGGCTCATATTGCTGCTTCCTCGGCCCGTCGGGCTGCGGCAAGACCTCGACACTGCGCATGATCGCCGGCCATGAGAGCATTTCGTCGGGTGATATCCGGCTCGGCAATGTCGTCGTCACCGATTTTCCGCCGGCCAGGCGCGGCACGGCGATGATGTTCCAGTCTTATGCGCTGTTCCCGCATCTCGACCTGATCGACAACGTCGCTTTCAGCTTGAAGATGAAGGGCGTCGACAAGCAGGAGCGGCGGGCGAAGGCGCGCGAGATGCTCAAACTGATGCAGATGGAGGCCTATGCCAGCAGGCGTCCGGCCCAGCTTTCCGGCGGCCAGCAACAGCGCGTGGCGCTGGCGCGCGCGCTGATCACCGATCCGGAAGCGCTGCTGCTCGATGAGCCGTTGTCGGCGCTCGATCCGTTCCTGAAGATCCGCATGCGCGCCGAACTCAAGAAGCTGCAGAAGTCGCTCGGCATCACCTTCGTGCACGTCACCCACAGCCAGGAAGAGGCGATGGCGCTCGCCGATGTCATCGTCATCATGAATGACGGCCGGATCGAGCAGGCCGCAGCACCCCGCGAGGTCTTCGAACGGCCGGCGACGGCCTTCGTCGCGCGCTTCATGGGCGATCACAATGTGCTGTCGGGCCAGGTGACATCGAGCGAGAACGGGGTGCTGGTCATGACGGTGCCGGAGGGGCAGAGCTTTTCCGTGCGCGGGACGGGCAGGGAGGTCGGCGAGCGCGTCGATATCGGCATCCGCACCGATCGCGTGCGCCTGCAGGTGGCGACCGAATGGACGCTCGGCTTCAACGGCATCGTCTCCAACATCGAATATCGCGGCTCTTCCGTGAAGATCACCGTTATCGGCGCCGGCAGCGACGATTTCACCGTCATATCAGACGACGGCGACTATTTCGCCCGGCCGGTCGCCGTCGGCGACACCGTCGCGCTCAGCTGGGCGCTCGAGGATGCCGTGCTTCTCGGCCGCTCCTCGGCGTGAGCCATCACCATCAAGAACCATGAACCTTCCATATCAAGAAAAGGGGAACTGACATGACGACTGAAACGACATCGACCAAGGCGGAGAAGGGTCTGTCCCGCCGCACACTGCTGAAGACGGGTGCCGCCGCTGTCGGCGCCATCGCCGGCTCCGGCGCCATCACCGGCTTTCCGACAATCTGGGCGCAGACGAACATCACGCTTCGCCAGTTCGGCACCGGCGTTTCCAACATCAATGCCATCGCCGAGAAGTGCAAAGCCGATCTCGGCATTACGCTGGAAATGACGGCGACCGATTCCGACGCCGCCGCCCAGCGCGCCGTCACCCAGCCTGACAGCTACGACATTGCCGATATCGAATACTGGATCGCCAAGAAGGTGTTCCCGACAGGCGTCCTGCAGCCGATGGACGTCAAGAAGCTGAAATATTACGACAAGATCGTGCCGCTGTTCATCAACGGCAAGCTGAAGCCGGAAAGCGTCATCGCCCAGGGCACGGCGCCGCACACGGTCGGCTTCGTCGAGGCTCCGGGCGCCAAGACTTTTGCCAAGGAACCGACGCAGTGGATGACGATGGTTCCGACCATCTACAATGCCGATACGCTCGGCATCCGCCCCGATCTCGTCGGCCGCGATATTTCGAGCTGGGCCGACATCATGGATCCGAAGTTCAAGGGCAAGACCTCGATCCTCAACATTCCGTCGATCGGCATCATGGATGCGGCGATGATCATGGAGGCTATGGGCAACATCAAGTATGCCGACAAGGGCAACATGACCAAGGAAGAGATCGACAAGACGATCGAATTCCTCATCAAGGCCAAGGGCGACGGCCAGTTCCGCGCCTTCTGGAAGAGCTTCGACGAATCGGTCAACCTGATGGCATCGGGTGAAGTGGTCATCCAGTCCATGTGGTCGCCGGCCGTCGCCGCCGTCCGCTCCAAGGGCATCGCCTGCAAGTATCAGCCACTCAAGGAAGGCTACCGCGCATGGGGCGGCGGCCTCGGCCTTGCCTCGCACCTCAAGGGCGCGCAGCTCGATGCGGCTTACGAATATATCAACTGGTACACGTCGGGCTGGGTCGGCGGCTACCTCAACCGCCAGGGCTACTATTCCGCCTGCATGGAAACGGCCAAGAACTTCATGACAGCCGACGAATGGGGCTACTGGATCGAGGGCAAGCCGGCACAGGGCGATATCCTGTCGCCCGAAGGCAAGGTCATGGAAAAGGCTGGCGCCGTTCGCGACGGCGGAGCCTTCGAAGCCCGCATGGGCGCGGTCGCCTGCTGGAACTCCGTCATGGACGAGGACCGCTACATGGTCCGCCGCTGGAACGAGTTCATCGCTGCGTAATGCGATTGCCGTTTTCCCCTCCTCAACCCTCCCCACAAGGGGGAGGGAGTCCGGAGGCGGTGCGGCAGAGAACTCCCTCCCCCTTGTGGGGAGGGTTGGGGAGGGGTCTTTTTTGAGCCCTCCCTGTCGGAAAGCAGGTGGCCCGGACGCCGCCGCGATTCTCTTCTCCCCCAGCGGGGAGAAGGTGCCGGCAGGCGGATGAGGGGGTGGCACGCACCTTCGTTCCACTTGACGTAATTAGAACGGAGAACCGGATATGGCGACCATCGCAGCGGAAACGGAGGAGGACGGTCAGGGCGCGCGCGGCGGGCGTGGACTGAGGCTCTCCCCATCGGCGATATCCTATCTCCAGGCGACGCCGCTGTTCGCCATTCTCGGCTTCTTCTTCCTGCTGCCGATCGCCATGATCGCGGTCGTCAGCTTCTGGGACTACGATTTCGCCGGTCTCTACCCCGATTTCCTCACCATGAACTATACCGACACGCTCGGTTCGTGGGTGACGTGGAAGACCTATCTCAACACGTTGAAATTCACCGCGATCGTCTGGTCGCTGACGCTCGTCATCGGCTTCTGGGTCGCCTATTTCCTGGCCTTCCACATCCGCAAGACCTCAACGCAGATGATCCTCTTCCTCGTCTGCACCGTGCCGTTCATGACGTCGAACATCATCCGGATGATCTCGTGGATCCCGGTGCTCGGGCGCAACGGCCTGGTCAATTCGGCGCTGATCAAAATGGGCATCATTCCGCAGCCGATCGAATGGCTGCTCTATTCCGATTTCGCCGTCGTGCTCGCCATGGTGCATCTCTATACGCTGTTCATGGTGACGCCGATCTTCAACACGCTGATGCGCATCGACCGGTCGCTGTTCGAGGCGGCGCGCGATGCCGGTGCGTCGGGCTGGCAGATATTGTGGAACGTCGTCATTCCGCTCGCCAAGCCCGGCATGGCGATCGGCACGATCTTCGTCGTGACGCTCGTCATGGCCGACTTTTCGACGGTGCAGGTGATGTCCGGCGGCCAGAGCGCCTCGGTGGCGCTGATGATGAAGAACCAGATGTCGCTGCTGCAATATCCGGCAGCGGCCGCCAATGCCGTGGTGCTGCTCGCCGTCGTGCTCCTGATGGTCGCGGCCATCCTGCGCGTCGTCGACATCCGCAAGGAGCTTTGAGATGAACCACGAAAAACGCGGCCTGCAATTCTATCTGCTGGCGATCTTCTTCATCATCTTCGTACTGTTTCTCTACGGCCCGCTTTCGGCGATCCTGATCCTCTCCTTCCAGGGACCGGACGGCGGCCTGACCTTCCCGATGAACGGCGTTTCCACCCATTGGTTCTTCAACCTGTTCGAGAAGCAGGCGGTCGGCGATTTCGGCGCCTCGTTCCGCCGTTCCTTCACCCTCGGGCTGATGGTGATGGCGGTGACGGTCGTCGTGTCGCTGCTTGCCGGGCTTGCCTTCCGCCGCCGCTTCCGCGGTTCGACCGCGCTGTTTTACGCCACGGTCGCAAGCCTCGTCGTGCCGTCGATCATCATCTCGCTCGGCATCGGCGTGGTCTTCCAGCAGGGAGGGCTGAAGCCCGCCTGGTATTCGTCGGCCTTCGGCGCGCATCTCACCTGGACGCTGCCCTTCGGCGTGCTGATCATGTTTGCCGTCTTCAACCGTTTCTCGCCGGCTTACGAAGAGGCGGCGCGCGATCTCGGCGCCAGCTCCTGGCAGACGTTCCGCCATGTCGTGCTGCCGATGATCGCGCCAAGCCTGATCGGCGTCGGCTTGTTCGGCTTCACTCTCTCCTATGACGAATTTGCCCGCACGCTGATGACCTCAGGCAGCTACAACACCTTGCCGCTCGAAATCTACGGCATGACGACCAACGTCACGACGCCGGTGCTCTATGCGCTCGGCACGGTGACGACGCTGTTTTCCTTCACTATCATTCTCATCGCCCTCGGCATCATGATGATGCTCAGCCGGCGGCAGGCAAAGATAAACTGATATGCGCATCCTCATCGTCAATCCGAACACAACGGCCTCCATGACCGAGAAGGCCGCGACCGCCGCGCGTGCGGTGGCAGCCTCCGGCACGGAGATCATCGCCGCGACGTCGCGCATGGGGCCGGTTTCCATCGAGGGACATTACGACGGCGCGCTGGCGATCCCCGGTCTGCTCTCTGAACTCCAGGAGCGGCAGGCGGTCGGCTATGACGCGGCTGTGATCGCCTGCTTCGACGATACCGGGCTCGAAGCGGCACGGAGCTTTGCCGATGTGCCGATCCTCGGGCTTTGCGAATCCGCCGTGGTGACGGCAGGATTCCTGGCGCAGCGCTTCACCGTGGTGACGACGCTGGAGCGCTCGCGGGTGCTGATCGACAATCTCGTGCGCCGCTACGGCATGGGCGAGCGCGCCAAGGTGCGGGCCTCCGACATCCCGGTGCTGGAGCTGGAAGATGCGGCCTCGGGCGCAATCGGCAAGCTCAGGGCCGAGATCGAGCGGGCGCTTTCAGAGGACGGCGCCGAGGCGATCGTGCTCGGCTGCGCCGGCATGACCGATCTGGCGCGCGAGCTGCAGGAGATCTACGGCGTGCCGGTCGTCGACGGCGTTGCGGCCGCCGTCAAGCAGGCCGAGGCGCTGGTGTCGCTCGGGCTTTCCACCAGCAAGCGCGGCTCCTATGCCTCCCCGCTGCCGAAACCCTTCAGCGGGGCGATGAGCGGTTTTGCGCCAGTCCGGAAAGCCGGCTGAGCCATGTCCGTTTCCTTCGATTTCAAACAGCTCAGCGAGCGCGAACGCTACAAGCTGATGATCGGCACGATCATCCCGCGGCCGATCGCGCTGGTGACGACGGTGGATGAGGACGGCCGGATCAACGCCGCGCCCTTCAGCTTCTTCAACTGCCTTTCTGCCGATCCGCCGATCCTTGCGATCGGGGTCGAGAACAATGCCGACATGTCGTTCAAGGACACGGGCCACAATATCCGCATGACCGAGGTGTTCACGGTCAATATCGTCTCCTTCGCCATCGCCGAGGCGATGCATGTCTGCGGCGCCAAATATCCGCGCGGCGTCGACGAGCTGAAGCAGGCGGGGCTGACGGCGATGCCGGGCGAGAAGGTCGCTTCGCCCTTCATCGCCGAGGCGCCGGCCGCCTTCGAATGCCGGCGGCATGTGACGCTGGAACTCGGCCGCTCGCGGCAGATCGTCATGGGTGAGATCGTCTATGCGCATTACCGCGACGGGGTCGTCGATCCGCAAAGGCTGCATGTCGATCCGGCAGCGGTCGATGCGATTGCAAGGCTCGGCGGCGATACCTGCGCCACCATCCGCGACCGTTTCGAGATGCTGACGCCGAAGCTCTGACGGGTGCGATAGGCCATAGGCCCAAGTTTTGCTTTACTTTTTCGGCTCCCGCGCGAATGGTCTGCACGGATTATCGCGGCAGAGGAGCGCTTACCCATGACAATCGAGAACGATCTCAGCCGGATCGCGGAGCAGGAGAAAGCGCTGAGCTTCGACGCTTTCGACCTGACGACGGCATGGCAGCTCGGCAAGCTCCTGCAGGAACTCGCCACCGAGCGCGGCCTCGGCATCGCGATCGATGTGACCTTGCATTCGATGCCGGTGTTTTACGCGGCACTCCCTGGCGTGACGCCCGATAACGTCAATTGGGTCCGCCGCAAGCGCAACATGGTGTTGCGCTATTTCCGCAGCAGCTATGCCTCCGGCCTGAAGTTGCAGAAGGACGGCAAGACGGTCGAAGACAATGGGCTTGATGGCGCCGACTATGCGCCGCATGGCGGCAGTTTTCCGATCAACGTCAAGGGCACCGGTTGCATCGGCGCCGTCACTGTGTCCGGCCTGCCGCAGCGCGACGACCACAATCTCGCGGTCGAGGCACTGGCGCTGATGCTGGCGAAGGATCTGGATACGTTGCGGCTTGCCCCGCCGCTCTGATGCGGCCTTTCCCGCCGTAATTTTGACAGAAAAAAGCCATGAAAACTGCAAAATCGTGTCGCCGCTCCGGTGACGCGGCCCTATCCTGCGGCTAAGCTGCGGCATCGCACTCCTATTTTACCCCGGGACGCCATGATCCGCTTGTTTCTTGCGCTTGCCGCCATTGTCGGCTTCGGCCTTTTCCTTGCCTCCTGCAACACGCTGTCCAAGGAGGAATGCGTCGCCGCCGACTGGCGGGTGATCGGTGAGAGTGACGGGGCGGCGGGCTACGAGCCGCAGCAGCGTTTCGCCGCCCATGCGAAATCCTGCGAACGGGTCAAGATCATCCCCGATCAGTCGATCTGGTTCCAGGGCTATCAAGCGGGCCTGGTGCGCTACTGCACGCCGCTCAGCGGGCTTTCACGCGGCCAGGCGGGCAGCGGCTATGCCAATGTCTGCCCACCGGAAGCCGCGCCGGGGTTCCTGCGCGGCTTCAACCTCGGCAGCAAGCAGCACGGGCTGCAGGAACGCCTCAACTCGATGCAGAACGACTATAGCTCCAAGGAGATGAGCATTGACGAGCTTTCCGACAAGCTGAGGGATGCCAAGGATGGCGACCGCTCGGAACTGCGCCGGCGGATCGAGGATCTGGAAGACGACATGCACGACATCCGCCGCGACCAGCGCGACGTGCAGGAGGATCTCGACCGCGTCAACGAGGATGTCGAATGGTTCCAGCGCAACCCGAGCGCCGAACTGCCGGCGCCGGGTTACTGAAGCTCAGAGCTTGCCGTTGGCCTCGGCGATGCCCTTCGTCAGGCTGCCGGTTGCCGGGAAGAGCGGGATGAGGCAGGCCTGCAGCGCGTGGTAGATATCGCCCTTGCCGGGGAAGAGCGAGTGCGAGGGCACGAGATCTTCCGTCAGTTCCTCATGCCAGCCGCCGTTCTTGTGGTCGATGAAGGCGCGCTCGATCACGTTCCAGATCTTGCGGTAGCTCTCCTCGTGGAAATCGCTCGGCAGATGTTCGTTGAGGAAATGGGCGGCAGCCGCACCTTCGCAGGCCGGCCACCAGAGCTTGTTGCGCTTGGCGGGCTTGTCGTCCCAGTCGAGCGTATAAAAGAAGCCACCCTTGTCGTTGTCCCAGCCGAGCGCCATGGATTGGGCAAACAGCGCCTTCGCCGCATCCGGCATCCATTCGATGCGTTTGCCGCCGAGCGCCCAGAGCTGCAGGATCAGGCGAGCCCATTCCAGCCAATGGCCGGGCGTCGTGCCGGCCGGGCGGAACATTTCGTTCGGATGATAATAGGCCTTGTCGAGCTTCCATTCGGCGTCGAAATGCTCGGCGACGCGCCAGTCGACCGAACCGGCGGCGCGGCGGATGACGAGATCGGCGATGCTTTCGGCCTTGGTCAGATATTGCCTGTCGCCGGTCGCTTCGAAGGCCGCCATCAGCGCTTCGGTCAGGTGCATGTTGGAGTTCTGGCCGCGATAGGCGCCGCCGTCGAGGGGCTGCCAGTCGGCGGTGAATTCCTCGGCGATCGCGCCGTGCTTGGCTTCCCAGAACTTTGTGTTGAGGATCTCGGTGATATCATTGAGCATGCCGTCAGCAAGCGGATGGCCGATGGTCTTTGCGGAGGAGGCGGCCAGCAGCACGAAAGCATGGCCATAGCCCTGCTTGTTGGAATCGACCGGACCGTCATTGTTAAGCGACCAGAAATAGCCGCCGTTTTTCCGGTCGCGATGATGGTTCCAGATATAGTTCATGCCGTGGTCGGTGACGTCGGCAGCGCCCGGACGGCCGAGCAGGGCGCCGATCGAGAAGCAATGCACGGCGCGCGCGGCAATATGGATGCCGCGAACCTGGCCCTCGGCGTCGAGCGGCCTGCCTTGGTCGTCGAGATCGTAGAAGCCGCCCTTGGGGTTGACCGAATTGTGCTGGAAGAAATCGAAGAGGCCGTTCGCCTGGTTGAGCAGCCAGTCGCGGTGATAGGCGCGGGTCGTCCAGTTTCCAAGCACGGCGTTGCCGGTTGCGGGTGCCATGATGCTCCTCCGATTTCGTGCACAAGCGTTGCAAACGCCTATATAGAGGTCGAGCAAGCCTGTCATCGGTCTATCGCATCGGTCGTCCTTTGCGCGTCTGAAAAGGCGCGCGGTGCTGCAGGCTTGCAAAGCACGAAATCGATAGGCATATATTGACATAAAGATATCTTTATGTGATTTGGAAGTCTAGTCTTATGACGTCAAGGAGCCCTCCCGTGTTTGACAATCTCTTTGGTCCGGAAACGGGCAAGCGTGACGGCAGTGAAGTTTTCGCGGCTTTGAAACAAGCCGCGAGCGAGCGCATCCTTGTCCTCGATGGCGCCATGGGCACACAGATCCAGGGGCTCGGCTATGACGAAGACCAGTTCCGCGGGACACGCTTCATCGGCTGCGCCTGTCACCAGAAGGGCAATAACGACCTTCTGATCCTGACCCAGCCGGACGCGATCGAAGAGATCCATTACAAATACGCCAAGGCCGGCGCCGACATTCTCGAGACCAACACCTTCTCCTCGACCCGCATCGCGCAGGCCGATTACGAGATGGAAGGCGCGGTCTACGACCTCAACAAGGAAGGTGCCGAGATCGTGCGCCGGGCGGCACAGCGCGCTGAACGCGAGGACGGCCGCCGCCGCTTCGTCGCCGGCGCCATCGGCCCGACCAACCGCACCGCCTCGATCTCGCCCGACGTCAACAATCCCGGCTTTCGCGCCGTCACCTTCGACGATCTGCGTTCCGCCTATGGCGAGCAGATCGACGGCTTGATCGACGGCGGCGCCGACATCATCCTCATCGAGACGATCTTCGACACGCTGAACGCCAAGGCGGCGATCTTCGCCTGCGAGGAGCGCTTCGCGGCCAAGGGCGTGCGCCTGCCGGTGATGATCTCCGGCACGATCACCGATCTGTCCGGCCGCACCCTGTCCGGCCAGACGCCGTCGGCCTTCTGGAACTCGGTGCGCCATGCCAATCCCTTTACGATCGGTCTCAACTGCGCGCTCGGCGCCAACGCCATGCGCCCGCATCTGCAGGAACTTTCGGGCGTCGCCGACACCTTCATCTGCGCCTATCCGAATGCCGGCCTGCCGAACGAATTCGGCCAGTATGACGAAACGCCGGAGCTGATGGCCGCGCAGATCGACAGCTTCGCCCGCGAAGGCCTCGTCAATATCGTCGGTGGCTGCTGCGGTTCGACGCCGGAACATATCAGGGCGATCGCCGAGACCGTCGCCAAGTACAAGCCGCGGCCGATCCCCGAGCATCGTCCCTTCATGTCGCTGTCAGGCCTCGAACCTTTCGAGCTGACCAAGGACATTCCCTTCGTCAATGTCGGCGAGCGCACCAACGTCACCGGCTCGGCGAAGTTCCGCAAGCTGATCACCAATGCCGATTATACGGCAGCGCTCGACGTCGCCCGCGACCAGGTCGAGAACGGCGCGCAGGTGATCGACATCAACATGGACGAGGGCCTGATCGATTCGGAAAAGGCGATGGTCGAATTCCTCAACCTGATCGCCGCCGAGCCTGACATCGCCCGCGTGCCCGTGATGATCGATTCGTCGAAGTTCTCGATCATCGAATCCGGCCTGAAGCGCGTCCAGGGCAAGCCGATCGTCAACTCGATCTCGCTCAAGGAAGGCGAGGAGAATTTCCTCGCCCAGGCGCGACTGTTGCACAATTACGGCGCGGCCGTCGTCGTCATGGCCTTCGACGAGACCGGACAGGCCGACAGCTATGAGCGCAAGGTGGAAATCTGCACGCGCGCCTACAAGCTGCTGACCGAGAAGATCGGCTTCCCGCCCGAGGATATCATCTTCGATCCGAACATTTTCGCGGTCGCGACCGGCATCGAAGAGCACAATAATTACGGCGTCGATTTCATCGAGGCGACGCGGACGATCCGTGAGCGCATGCCGCTGGTGCATATTTCCGGCGGCGTTTCGAACCTGTCCTTCTCGTTCCGCGGCAACGAGCCGGTGCGCGAGGCGATGCACGCCGTGTTCCTCTACCACGCCATCCAGGCGGGCATGGACATGGGCATCGTCAATGCCGGCCAGCTGGCGGTCTACGACAACATCGATCCCGAGCTGCGCGAGGCCTGCGAGGACGTGGTGCTGAACCGCCGCCCCGACGGCACCGAGCGGCTGCTCGAAGTGGCCGAGCGCTTCCGCGGCGCCGGCGCCAGGGAAGGCCGGGTCCAGGATCTCTCCTGGCGCGAATGGAGTGTCGAGAAGCGTCTCGAACATGCACTGGTCAACGGCATCACCGAATATATCGAGGCCGATACCGAGGAGGCGCGCCAGCAGGCCGCCCGGCCGCTGCATGTCATCGAGGGCCCGCTGATGGCCGGCATGAACGTCGTCGGCGATCTCTTCGGTTCAGGCAAGATGTTCCTGCCGCAGGTGGTCAAGTCGGCGCGTGTCATGAAGCAGGCGGTCGCCGTGCTGCTGCCCTACATGGAAGAGGAAAAGCGCCTCAACGGCGGCGAAGAGCGCCAGTCGGCCGGCAAGATCCTGATGGCGACGGTCAAGGGCGACGTGCACGATATCGGCAAGAACATCGTCGGCGTCGTGCTGGCCTGCAACAATTACGAGATCGTCGACCTCGGCGTCATGGTGCCGGCGACGAAGATCCTCGAAACGGCGATCGCCGAGAAGGTCGATATCATTGGCCTTTCGGGCCTGATCACGCCGTCGCTCGACGAGATGGTGCACGTTGCGGCCGAGATGGAGCGGCAGGGTTTCAAGATCCCGCTCTTGATCGGCGGGGCGACGACCAGCCGCGTGCATACGGCCGTGAAGATACATCCCGGCTACAACAACGGGCAGACGATCTATGTAACCGATGCCAGCCGCGCCGTCGGCGTCGTCTCCGCACTGCTTTCGCCGGAAACGCGCCAGGGCTATGTCGACGATATAAGAGCCGAATATGCCAAGGTGGCGGCAGCACATGCGCGCAGCGAGGCAGAGAAGGTGCGCCTGCCGTTACCCCGGGCTCGCGAGAATGCTCACAAGATCGACTGGTCTGCCTACCAGCCGGTGAAGCCGCAATTCTTCGGCACGCGGGTGTTCGAGGATTACGATCTGGGCGAACTTGCCAAATATATCGACTGGACGCCGTTCTTCCAGACCTGGGAGCTGCGCGGCCGTTACCCCGCCATTCTCGAAGACGAGAAGCAGGGCGAGGCAGCGCGCGCGCTCTGGACCGATGCGCAAGCCATGCTCAAGAAGATCATCGACGAGAAGTGGTTCCGCCCGCGCGCCGTCATCGGCTTCTGGCCGGCCGGCGCCGTCGGCGACGATATCCGCCTGTTCACCGACGAGAGCCGCAGCCAAGAACTGGAGACCTTCTACACACTGCGCCAGCAGCTTTCGAAGCGTGACGGGCGGCCGAACGTGGCGCTCTCCGACTTCGTCGCGCCTGTCGCAAGCGGTGTTCAGGATTATGTCGGCGGCTTCGTGGTGACGGCCGGTATTGAGGAAATCGCCATTGCCGAGCGTTTCGAACGGGCGAACGATGATTATTCTTCGATCCTGGTCAAGGCGCTGGCCGACCGTTTCGCCGAAGCTTTTGCCGAGCGTATGCATGAGCAGGTGCGTCGGGAATATTGGGGCTATGCCAAGAACGAGACGCTCAGCAAAGAGGATCTCATCACCGAAGCCTATGCCGGCATCCGCCCCGCGCCCGGCTATCCCGCCCAGCCAGACCATACCGAAAAGGCAACGCTCTTCAAGCTGCTCGACGCTGAAAAAGCGGCCGGCGTGAAGCTAACGGAAAGTTATGCGATGTGGCCGGGTTCCTCGGTCTCCGGCCTCTATATCGGCCACCCCGACTCCTATTATTTCGGTGTCGCCAAAATCGAGCGCGATCAGGTGGAAGATTATGCAAGGCGCAAGGGCATGGAGGTTTCCGAAGTCGAGCGCTGGCTCGGACCGGTGCTGAACTACGTGCCGCGCAAGGCGGATGAGGAGATCGACGACGCGGCGTAACCGGCCGTTTGGCGTCTTCCGCTGATAAAATGATTCAAGAAACGAGGGAGCCGGAAGTGAATCACTTTCCGGCTCCATGCTTTTGAAAATCAAGAAGATTTTTCTTTTGAGCCGATGATGTCGGCCTTGCGGTTCAAGTCACCGCGATCGTCAGCTCCGCGACGAAATCATAGGCGTCGCCGCGATAGAGCGAGCGGGTGAATTCCACGGCGCGGCCGGAGCCAAGATAGGAGATGCGCTCGATCGACAGGCCGGCCGCACCGACCGAGACGCCGAGAAGCTGGGCGTCGGCTTCCTTCATATTGGTTGCCGAGATGCGCTGCACCGCGCGCACGGGGCGGACCTGGAGGCGTTCAAGTTCCGCATAGAGCGAATTGGTGACGGCCGAGGGATCGGGCAGGAACTCGCCGGAAACGCTGGCATTCTCGATCGCCAGCGGCTGGTCGTCGGCGATGCGCAGACGGGAGAGGCGCGAAACTTTGACGTCGGTACCGAGGCCGAGAATCATCATCTCGTCGGGCGAGGGGGTGTGGATGCCCTTGTGCAGCCATTCGGAGCGGGAGGACATGCCGCGGCGCGCCATGTCCTCGGTGAAGGAGGTCAGCTGCGACAGGCGTTGCTCGACCTTGGAGACCGGCTTGGCGACGAAGGTGCCCGAGCCGTGGCGGCGCACCAGCAGGCCGTCGGCGACCAATTCGTCGATCGCCTTGCGGACGGTGACGCGGCTGACGGCGGCGAATTCGGCGATGTCGCGTTCCGGCGGCAGCGCATCGCCGTGGCCGAGCGTGCCGGTGCGCACGGCCTCTTCGAGCATGCGGCGCAGCTTGACGTAGAGCGGGCCGGTACCGGCAGCCTGCAGGCGCTCCAGGGATAGGATGGTAGCGAGGTCGTCGCTCATGCCGCACCTCTCTGCCTGTTGTTCAGGAGCTTCACCGCAAGTCCCACCGCGCCCTGCAGGGCATCGCCCTTCGGTTTGGCGAGCAGCGGCCTGTAACGTTCGGCAAGCCAGGGTTCATAGGCTTCGGCAAGGCCGCCGAGCAGGCAGATCGACGGGCATTCGGGCCAGAGCAGCGCCTCGAGGCTTTCGCCGATCGCGGTCGCGGCATCGGTGACGATGCCAACCGCAACAGTATCGCCCTTGGCCGCATGTTCGAAGACAACAGGTGCGTAGCGGGCAAAGTCCTTCGGTCTTGCCGAATGCGCGAATTCGACGATGCGCTCGGGATCGTTGCCGTATTCGGCCATGACCGCTTCGGTGATCGGCGATGCCGGCCGCACCCCGTCATGGGCGAGCAGCGATCGTTCCATCAGGTCGCGGCCGAGGCGGGCGCCGCTTGCCTGGTCCCCAACGACGAAACCCCAGCCGCCGATGCCGTTCAGCCGGCCATCCCTACGGGCATTATAGACCGAGCCGGTGCCGAAGGCGCCAACGATACCGTCGGCATCGCCGAGTGCGCCCTGAAGGGCAATCAGCGCATCGGTGACGACGCGGCCTTCGGCAAATGGCAGGGCCTTTTCGATTCGCCCGCCGTAATCCCCGACATTGGCACCGGCGACGCCGACGACGGCTGCGACGGACGAGATGGTTTCAGCAGCAAGCCCGGCATCGCACAGCGCCTGCCGGGCGGATTCGACGATATTGAGAAGAGAGTTTTCGAGATCCGACAGAATGTTGGCAGGGCCTGATTTGCCGCGGCCGATGACATTGCCGTTTCCGTCCGCGACTGCGGCCCGGCAGCTCGTTCCGCCGCCGTCTATGCCGATTGCAAGCTCCGTCATCGGGCCTCCGAATATACCGTTCCCTATGTTTTTTAATACAATACCAAAAAAATACCATTTACCAAGTGGGAATGAGGGAGAAAATCAATCTTTTTATCTCATTGATTTTACTGGATTTAATTTTTTAACGAATTTTCTCAGGCCGAAAAGTTAAATTCGGCTGGACAATTGGTATTTTTTTGGCATTAATTCCGCAAAAGGGAACAGCACTTCGAAGCCCGCGAAAACCGGCAGTTAAGCCAAGCCGGAACCGCTACGAAGGTGATCGAGATGACGACCCACTGGCCTATCGGGCTTGTGGCGAATTCGGCATTCATCGGCTTTCCCCATCATTTCGCCGCCCCGGTGTAGTCGCTGGGAAGGTGCGCAGTCCGGCCGCAGGCGATCCGCCTTCGTGTCCGTCGAGCTTTCGGGACCGGCATTGCTGGCGGTCCTCCAAGGGGCGTTGGGTGTTGCCTCAGGCACGCCAATTGCTTGTTTCAGATCGAAAACAGCGCCTCGCGGCGCTTAAACAGGAGAGGGAAATGAAAAACACTGCTCTGAAAAGCTTCCTGCTTGCATCCAGCCTGCTGACGTCAGCAGGCCTCGTCCATGCCGCCGACGTCACGCTGACGATCGAAAGCTGGCGCAATGACGACCTGCAGATCTGGCAGGAGAAGATCATCCCGGCCTTCGAAGCCAAGAACCCGGGCATCAAACTCGTCTTCTCGCCGACAGCACCGACCGAATACGATGCTGCAACGTCTGCCAAGATCGATGCCGGCAGCGCCGGCGACATCATCACCTGCCGTCCCTTCGACAAGTCGCTGGCCCTGTTCAAGAGCGGCAACTTGACGAGCCTGAATGATCTGCCGGGTATGGAGAACTTCTCGCCGGTCGCAAAGGCCGCCTGGACGACCGACGACGGCAAGTCGACCTTCTGCGTGCCGATGGCTTCGGTCATCCACGGCTTCATCTACAACAAGGATGCCTTCGACAAGCTCGGCATCTCGGTGCCGAAGACGCAGGACGAGTTCTACGCAGCGCTCGACAAGATCAAGGCCGACGGCACCTACATCCCGCTCGCCATGGGCACGAAGGACCTCTGGGAAGCCGCCACCATGGGCTACCAGAACATCGGCCCGAACTACTGGAAGGGTGAGGACGGCCGCGCCGCCCTGATCGCCGGCAAGCAGAAGCTGACCGACGCTGACTGGGTCAAGCCCTATGAAGAGCTTGCCAAGTGGAAGCCCTATCTCGGCGACGGCTTCGAAGCTCAGACCTACTCCGACAGCCAGAACCTCTTCACGCTCGGCCGTGCAGCGATCTACCCGGCCGGCTCGTGGGAAATCGCGCTGTTCAACAGCCAGGCACAGTTCAAGATGGGCGCCTTCCCGCCGCCGGTTCCAAAGGCTGGCGACACTGGCTACATCTCCGACCATCCTGACATTGCGGTCGGCCTGAACGCGAAGAGCGCGCATGCTGAGGAAGCCAAGAAGTTCCTCACTTGGGTCGCTTCGCCTGAGTTCGCCGATATCTACGCCAACGCGCTGCCGGGCTTCTTCAGCCTGAACTCCAACCCGGTCAAGATGTCCGATCCGCTCGCTCAGGAATTCGTTTCCTGGCGCGGCCCGTACAAGTCGACGGTGCGCTCGACCTATCAGATCCTGTCGCGCGGCACGCCGAACCTCGAAAACGAGACCTGGGTCGAATCGGCCAACGTCATCAACGGCACGGATACGCCGGCGGTTGCTGCCGAAAAGCTCCAGAAGGGCCTCGACAGCTGGTACAAGCCGGCCAAGTGATGTGATCAGGGGCGGCGTTTGCTGCCCCTCATCCAGCCTGCCGGCCACCTTCTCCCCGCGTGCGGGGAGAAGGAGATTCGCAGCGACCTCCCAGCCCGACATAGCATCCCAGCAGGGCGTTCCTTTCTTCCCAGGTGGTGGAGAGTTCGGGTGAGGCGCAACGTTTTCCACCTGTGCTGCCCTTGCGGCCAGTCGACAAGAACAGGCAAAAGCCATGAGCGAAACCAACAACGCGGCGGATATCGTCCCGCTCAAGCGCCCGGTGCGCTGGCACATTTTCGTCTTCATGCTGCCGGCCCTGATCGTCTATTCCGCCGTCATGGTGCTGCCGCTCATCGAAACCCTCCGGCTGTCGCTCTACAATATGGTCGACGGGCAGCCGGCCTTCGTCGGACTGGCGAATTTCAAGGTGCTGTTCGGCGATGCGCGCTGGGCGCGCGATTTCTGGAATGCCCTTGTCAATAACCTGATCTTCTTTGCCATCCACATGTGCGTGCAGAACCCGATCGGCGTGGCGCTTGCCGCCCTGCTTTCGGTGCCGAAGCTGCGTGGCGTTGCCTTCTACCGCACGGCGATGTTTCTGCCGACTCTCCTGTCCTTCGTAATCGTCGGCTTCATCTGGAAACTGATCCTCTCGCCGATCTGGGGCGTGGCGCCCTGGATGCTCGATCTCATCGGCTTGAAATTCCTGTTCGCGCCTTGGCTCGGCAAGTCCGGTTCGGCGCTGATCGCGGTGTCGCTGATCTCGAACTGGCAATATGTCGGCATTCCGATGATGCTGATCTATGCCGCGCTTCTCAGCATCCCTGAAGAGGTGATCGAGGCGGCCGAATGCGACGGCATTACCGGCTGGGCGCAATTCTGGAAGATCAAGCTGCCGCTCATCCTGCCGGCGATCGGCATCATCTCGATCCTGACCTTCGTCGGCAATTTCAACGCCTTCGATCTGATCTACACCGTGCAGGGGGCGCTCGCCGGGCCTGACATGTCGACCGACATTCTCGGCACCTTGCTCTACCGCACCTTTTTCGGTTTCCAGCTTCAGCTCGGCGACCGCTCGATGGGCGCGACGATCGCTACGGTGATGTTCCTCATCATTCTCGCCGGCGTCTCGCTTTATCTCTTCGTCATCCAGCGGCGCATGCGTCGCTACCAGTTCTGAGGAGCGCGCATGTCCAAGGCACGCACATCTCCCATCCGCACCGGCCTCGTGCATCTGGCGCTGAGCGCCTATACGCTGGTCGCGTTGTTTCCGGTGTTTCTGACCATCGTCAACTCGTTCAAGGATCGCGCTTCGATCTTCCGCGAGCCGCTGATGATCCCGACGCCGTCGACCTTCAGCCTTGTCGGCTATCAGACGGTGCTGGGGCAGGGCGATTTCGCCACCTATTTCCAGAACAGCTTCATCGTCACGATCGTCTCGATCCTGCTGGTGCTGCTCTTCGGCGCCATGGCGGCCTTCGCCCTGTCGGAATATCGTTTCCGCGGCAATACGCTGCTCGGGCTCTATATGGCGATCGGAATCATGATCCCGATCCGTCTCGGCACGGTGGCGATCCTGCAGGGCATGGTGGCGGCCGGCCTCGTCAACACGCTGACGGCGCTGATCCTCGTCTATACCGCGCAGGGCATACCGCTGGCGATTTTCATCCTGTCGGAATTCATGCGCACGGTTTCGGATGACCTCAAGAATGCCGGGCGCATCGATGGGCTTTCCGAATATGCGATCTTCTTCCGGCTGGTGCTGCCGCTGGTGCGCCCGGCCATGGCGACGGTCGCCGTCTTCACGATGATCCCGATCTGGAACGACCTCTGGTTCCCGCTGATCCTGGCGCCGTCGGAGGCCACCAAGACGGTGACGCTCGGCTCGCAGATCTTCATCGGCCAGTTCGTCACCAACTGGAATGCGGTGCTGGCGGCGCTCTCGCTGGCGATCCTGCCGATCCTCGTCCTCTACGTCATCTTCTCGCGGCAGCTGATCCGCGGCATCACGTCAGGAGCCGTCAAGTGACCGTAAAACCGATCCGCGTCCTCGTTGCCGGCCTCGGCAATATGGGCCGCAGCCATGCGCTCGCCTATCACAACAATCCAGGCTTCGAGATCGTCGGTCTCGTCAACCGCTCGACGCCGAAGCTGGAGCCCGAGCTGCAGGGCTATACGATCCATCCCGACTTCATGACGGCGCTCGCCAAGCTGAAGCCGGACCTCTGCTCGATCAACACCTATTCCGACAGCCATGCCGATTATGCCGTCGCCGCCTTCGAGGCCGGCTGCGACGTCTTCGTCGAAAAACCGCTGGCGACCACCGTCGCCGATGCCGAGCGCGTGGTCGCGGCGGCTGGGAAGGCCGGGCGCAAGCTGGTGATCGGTTATATTCTTCGCCATCACCCTTCCTGGATGAAGCTGATCGAGGAGGCGCGCAAGCTCGGCCCGCCTTACGTCTTCCGCATGAACCTCAACCAACAGTCCAGCGGCCCGACCTGGGCGACGCACAAGTCGCTGATGCGCACCACCTCGCCGATCGTCGATTGCGGCGTGCATTATGTCGACGTCATGTGCCAGATCACTGATGCCAGGGCTGTCGAGGTGCGCGGCATGGGGCTGCGCATGTCCGACGAGATTGCCGCCGACATGTATAATTACGGTCACCTGCAGGTGCTGTTCGAGGACGGTTCGGTCGGCTGGTACGAAGCCGGTTGGGGACCTATGATCTCGGAGACCGCCTTCTTCGTGAAGGACGTGATGTCGCCGAAGGGTGCGGTTTCCATTGTCATGGATCCGAACGCCAAATCCGACGATATCGACACGCACACCAAGACCTCCGTGATCCGTCTGCACACGGCCGAGACCGGCGCGGACGGCAAGTTCATCCGGCCCGACCAGGATATGAGGATGACCGGCGAGCCCGGCCATCAGGCGCTTTGCGACCTGGAACAGGCCTTCATGCTGAGGGCGATCCGCGAGGATCTGAACCTCGACCGCCATATGGCGGATGCGGTGGCATCGCTGCGCATCTGCCTTGCCGCCGACGAGAGCGTGCGTACCGGCCAGCCGGTCAGATTGTAAGGGAAAGACAGTGGGATCGCTTCAACTCAAATCCATCCGCAAGACCTACGGCACGCATGAAGTGCTGAAAGGCATCGACCTCGAAGTCAAGGACGGTGAATTCGTCATCTTCGTCGGTCCGTCGGGCTGCGGGAAGTCGACGCTGCTGCGCAGCATTGCCGGTCTCGAGGACGTCACGTCGGGCGCCGTCGTCATCAACGGCCGCGACGAGACGCTGACGCCGCCGGCCAGGCGCGGAATCGCCATGGTGTTCCAGTCCTACGCGCTCTATCCGCATCTGACGGTCAAGGACAATATGGGGCTCGGCCTCAAGCAGGCCGGCACCGCAAAGGACGAGATCGAAAAGCGTGTCAGCAAGGCATCCGGCATGCTGTCGCTGGAGCCATATCTGGCGCGGCGGCCGGCCGAGCTCTCCGGCGGCCAGCGCCAGCGTGTCGCGATCGGCCGCGCCATCGTGCGCGAACCGGAACTCTTCCTGTTCGACGAACCGTTGTCGAACCTCGATGCGGCGCTACGCGTCCAGACCCGCCTCGAAATCGCCCGGCTGCACCGCAGCCTGAAGGCGACGATGATCTATGTGACCCACGACCAGGTCGAGGCGATGACGCTTGCCGACAAGATCGTCGTGTTGAATGCCGGCGCGATCGAACAGATCGGTTCGCCGATGGAGCTTTACAACCGTCCGGCCAATGTCTTCGTCGCCGGCTTCATCGGCTCACCGCAGATGAATTTCATCGCGGCCGAGAAGGTCGGCGATCACAGCGCCAAGACGATCGGCGTGCGGCCCGAACACATGACGCTGTCGCGTGAGCAGGGGAGTTGGGCGGCGAAGGTCGTGCATGTCGAGCATCTCGGCGCCGATACGATCATCTATCTGGAGTCCGACCAGTGCGGCCTGCTGACGGCACGCCTGTTCGGCGAGCATCAGTACGAGCCCGACGAGATCGTCTATGCGACGCCGGATCAGGCGCGTGTCCACCGCTTCGATGTCGACGACCAGGCGATCCGCTGAGGGCATGATAGAACGAAAAAGCCCCGTGTTGCGGAGCCTTTCACTTCCCGTTGGCGTGCAAGAGTTCGATCAGCCAAGCACGGGCCGCATGAAGCTACGTTCATAGCTGACGATACTGCGGTTGCGTTTGTCGAGTTCGAAAGCGGCCTGACATTCCGGATCACTCGCCATGCGCGTGCGATAGTCCTCATAGGCGGCAAGGCTCGGGAAGGAAAACAAGGCAACGGCAATGTCGTTGGCGCCTTCGGATGGCAGGAAATAACCGTGATGGGTGCCGCCCATCCTGTTGACGATCGGAATCCAGAGCCGGGCATATTCCTCGAATTCGGCAAGCTTGTACGGATCGATCACATAACGCAGGTGGCAGGTAATCATTGACATATCCCATTGCGTAAAACACCGAGCGGAGGGGTGCGGCTCATTTGGTTTGCTCACCTTCTGGCATCGCGTTGAGAGAGTTCAAGTGCTTTGCAGTGATGACAGCATCACGATTGCTGACGTGTCGGCCAGCCTGAAATGAAAAAGGCGCCGTTTCGCGGCGCCTTTTGCGTGAACGGTATCGGCGAAATCAGTCGCGGATGATCAGCAGGTCGGCCGCCATGAAGCGCAGCGTCACCGTTTCGCCGGCCTGCGGCGGGGTGATGCCCGGGCTGTTGAACATGTCGAAGGAGATGACGTTGCCGCCGACATTCATACGGGTGCGGATGACCGATCCGAGGAAGTGGGCCGAGACGACCTGGCCGGTTAGCGCCGTATCGCTTTTGACGTTGTCAGAGAGGGAACCGGCTTCCGGACGCAGCGCCAGCGAAATGGTTTCGCCAGCCTTGTGGGCGGCGACCGACTGCTTGAGCGTCACGCCCTGATCGCCGATCTGGATGCGGTTGGCGCCGGGGTCGATGACCTTGGCCTCGATGAGGTTCAACGTGCCGACGAAGGAGGCGACGAAGCGTGTCGCCGGCGTGTTGTAGATCTCGAAGGGCGAACCGATCTGGTCAGCCTTGCCGGCATTCATGACGACAATGCGGTCGGAGATCGACAGAGCTTCTTCCTGGTCGTGGGTGACGAAGACCGTGGTGATGCCGAGCTGCTGCTGGATCTGGCGGATTTCCTCGCGCAGCGACACGCGGATCTTGGCGTCGAGCGCGGAGAGCGGCTCGTCGAGCAACAGCACCTGCGGCTTGACGGCAAGCGCGCGGGCAAGGGCGACACGCTGCTGCTGGCCGCCCGATAGCTGATAGGGGAAGCGGTCGGCCAGGTGATCGAGTTTGATCAGGCCGAGCATTTCTTTGACGCGGGCGTCAATCTCAGGCTTCGGCGCGGCGGCGACCTTGAGGCCGAAGGCGACATTGTCGTGCACGGTCATGTTGGGGAACAATGCATAGGCCTGGAAGACCATACCGATATTGCGCTGGTTCGGCTTCAGGGCGCTCTGGTCCTTGCCGTTGATGGTCAGCGTGCCGCCGGTCGGTGTCTCGAAGCCGGCGATCATGCGCAGAACAGTCGTCTTGCCGCAGCCTGACGGGCCGAGGAAGGAGATGAACTCACCCCTCTCGATGTTCATGTTGAAGTTCTTGACGACCTGAACCGGGCCGAAGGATTTCTGAATGTTGGTCAGTGTGAGAAAGGACATGAGCCAGTTACCTTAAGCCTTTGCCGGGCGGGCTTTACCGAAGCGGGAAACGAGGTTGAGCAGGCCCATGCTGAGCCAGGTGATCGAGAAGGCGATGACGGCGAGCGCCGAAGGCTCATAGGCCTTGTTTGCACCGACGAGCTGCAGATAGGGACCGAAAGCCGGACGGTTGAGCAGCGCGGCGAAGGTGAATTCGCCCATGACGATTGCCAGCGTGATGAAGGCGCCGGAGAGCACGCCGCTCATGACGTTGGGGAAAATGCACCTGAACATGATGGTCGTCCAGCGGGCGCCGAGACTTTCGGCCGCTTCCGTCAGCGTGCGGACGTCGATGGCGCGCATGGCGGTATCGACGGCGCGGTACATGTAGGGCAGGGACAGCGTGATATAGGAGAAGACCAGCAGGGCGTTGGTGCCGGTCGTCGAACCCGTCAGGGGCAGGTAGGACGACGAATTATACATCCTGAGGTAACCGAAGACGATGACGATCGCCGGAATGACAAGCGGCAGCAGCGTGATGAATTCGACGACGGGACGCATCTGCGGCAGGCGCAGCCGCACCCAATAGGCCGTCGGCACGACGAGCAGCATACCGAAGACGATGGTGAATAACGCCATCAGCATGGAATAGCCGAAGGTCTCGCGGAACTGAATGTCTGAGAAGACCGACTCATAGGCATCGAGGCTGTATTCGCCGCGGCGCATGCGCAGCGAAAATTCGATCGTGCCGATCAACGGAATGACAAAATAGGATGCGCCCAGGATGACGGCGATCCAGGCCCCAAGACGTTGAGCTTTCATTTCTGCCACCGTTCGGCGCGCATGCGCAGCATGAGATAAAGGACGTTGGAGACGCCTGTAATGACGATCATGCCGAGCGCGATGGCGTAGCCGAGGTTGGCATTGTGCAGAACGTCGCCGCGGATCTGCGCATAAAGCAGGATCGGCACGATGTTCAGCGAGCTGCCGGTCAGCGCAAAGGCGGTGGCGATGGCGCCGAAGGCATTGGCGAAAAGCAGCAGCGTCGTGCCGAGCAGGCTCGGCCAGAGGATCGGAAGGGCAACCATCGTCCAATATTGGCGGTTGGTGGCGCCGAGGATCTGCGATGCCTCGCGCCATTCCTTCTTCATGCCGTCGAGGGCCGGCGTCAGGATCAGCACCATCAGCGGGATCTGGAAATACATGTAGGTGATGGTGAGGCCAAAGAAGGACAGCAGGTTGAAACCGGTGCCGTAGAGATTGAAGCCGAACCATTCGCGCAGGAAGATCGTCACAAGACCGGTACGGCCGAGCGTTGCGAGAAAGGCGAATGCGAGCGGCACGCCGGCGAAATTCGAGGCGACGCCGGAGAAGGTCAGCAGCGTCGAGCGCACGGAGGCGGGCAGGCCGCCGAGCACGACTGCCCAGGCGAGGAAGAAGCCGATCAGCGCGCCGCCGAGAGCGGAGGCGACTGAGACGCGGATACTGATCCAGTAAGCGCTCATGATCGATGGCGTAAAGAGATCGCCGATATTCTTCAGGGTGAAATCGCCCTCGGGCGTCAGGAATGCGCCCGCCACAAGATAAAGCGTGGGGATGATCAGGAATAGCAGGGAGAAAATGATGAAGGGTGCAATGCCCAGCCAGTCGATCACACGGTCTTTGTTGATCAAGGGGACACTGCTCGCCATCGGCGTTGAAACGGTGCTCATGGAAAAGCTCATCCTGGGGCGTCGGAGTAACAAAACCTCCCCGCCTTGCGGCGGGGAGGCAGGAGCAGAGATTACTTGACGTTGGCGCCGACGACGGAATCCCAGTTCTTGGTGATGGCTTCCTTGCCGGCGGCCTGCTCTTCGAGCGTCGGGAAGACGGCCTTTTCGTAGGCCGCTGCCGGCGGCAGCTTGTCGAGCAATTCCTTCGGGATCTTGTTGTTCTTGGCAAGATCGTTGAAGCGGATCGGGTGGCAATAGCCCTTCAGCCAGCCGAGCTGACCTTCGTCGGAATAGAGGTATTCCATCCAGAGCTTGGCAGCGTTCGGGTGCGGAGCGAAGGCAGAAATCGCCTGAACGTAAACGCCGGCAACGACGCCGGTCTTGGGAACGACAACCTCGAACGGAGGATTGCCCTTCAGACCTTCGCCCCAGGACATCGCGTTGTAGTCCCAGGCGACGATGATCGGCGTGGAGCCCTGCGCGAAGGGAGCGGCCTTGCCGACGACCGGCACGAAATTGCCGTTCTTGTTGAGCTCGGCGAAGAACTTCAGACCTTCTTCACCTGCCTTGGCTGCGTCACCGCCAGATGCGGAAAGACCGGCGGCATAGACGCCCTGGACGGCCTGGTTGGCCGTGCGCGGGTCGCCTGCCAGCGCGACGCTGTTTGCGTAGTCGCTCTTTTTCAGATCGGGCCAATCGGCCGGCGATTCCTTGACGAGATCCTTGTTCACGAGGAACGAGAGAACGCCGTAATAGTCGCCATACCAATAGCCTTCGGCATCCTTGGCGGTATCCGGGATGGAATCCCAGGTGGAGACCTTATAAGGCTGGATCAGACCGTCTTTCTTGGCGGACGGGCCGAAGGAGAGGCCGACGTCGATGACGTCAGGAGCCTGTGGGCCGGTATTGCCCTTGTTGGCCTTGATCGCTTCGATTTCGTCGCCGGAGCCGGCATCCGGGTTCAGTTCGTTGACCTCAAGACCGTATTTGGCCTTGAAGCCGGCAATGACGTCGCCATAGCCGCACCAGTCGTGCGGAAGTGCGATGGTCGTCAGGGTGCCTTCCTTCTTGGCGGCGGCGATGAGTTCAGCGCTCGGCTCAGCGGCGGCAATCGCGGTCGAAGCCACGATCATCGCAGTAGAAAGCGACAGCAGTCGAGAAATGTTAGAGATCACTGTTGTTCTCCTTCGGGTTTTCAGTGTCTGGCGATGCTGTTAATGAGCTTACATGAAGCTTGTATGACGTTTGGATGACGTTCATTTCACCCTGAATATCAGGCCTTTGCGACAAACATTCTATTTGCGACAGCGCGGTCTGTTTCCGTGAAAATCCGTCATTGTCTTTCTTCTGTTTAGTCTTGTCCTCCTAACCCGGTTTACGGAAAAGCCTGGTCTGCTCGAACAGGCCTTCCAGCGTCTTCATGCGCTCCTTCGTTTCGTCCCAGGTCGAATTCTGAACGGCCTCGATCAGCGCTTCGACGATGAACAGGGTGACGACGGAGGAATCCCAGGCCGATGGCGCTTCGATCCGGACGCGGAAGGTATGTCTGGCGAGCTTGGCCGCGGGCGAGCCCCACTGGTCGGTGAAGACGACGATCTCGGCGCCGCGTTTGCGGGCGGCGGTGGCAAGGCTCACCATTTCCTGCTCGTAGCGGCGGATGTCGAAGATGATCAGGATGTCGCCGGCATTCATGTTGAGGACATATTGCGGCCAGCTGCTGGAGTTCGACGACAGCAGGGTCGTTGCCGGCCGGATCACCTGCATGTGGGTGAAGAAATACTCGGCAAGCGCGCCGGTGATGCGGCCGCCGACGAAATAGAGGCCGCGTTTGCGGTCGGAGAGCAGCGAGGCGACGCTGTCGAAAGTCGCGGTGTCGAGATCGGTCAGCGTCTGGCGCAGATTGCCCATGATGGCATCGGCAAAGCGATTGAGGATATGGGTGCCCGGCGCGTTCTGCGCCCAGCGATCATGCTTGGCGATCGGATTCGAGATCGTCGCCTCGACCTCCTGATGCAGATGCGCCTGAAAGTCTGGATAGCCCTTGAAGCCGAGTTTCTGCACCATGCGCACGACCGTCGGAGTCGAGACGCCGGCATTCTCGGCGATCGTGGTGATGCTTCCGAGACCGGAAACCGGATAATTGTCGAGAAGGCTTTCGGCCAACTGCTTCTCGGCGCGCGTCAGCACCCCCAAATGCGAATGTATGACGTCCGAAACCGTCTTCGACGCAACTGTCACGTAACTATGCTCCCCGGGATGGTCTGGCGCCACTTTCCCACTCAAAGTTAACAACGCTGTCATAATCCATGTCAACTACTGTCATGAAAAGAAATTTTCAGTCGACGCTTGACAGTCATCGAAACCTGAAGAATTCTTTTCTTATAAGAATTTATTAATGGATAAGGAGTGGCGCTTTTGGTGCTGGCTCGACCGAACATCCTCAGCGAAGCGGACGGCGACTGCGTCGGGATCGAGCGCATCCGTGGCGGGAGCCCGGTGCTCTTCGTCTGTGAGCATGCCTCCAGCACTCTTCCTGAACGTTTCGGTGATCTCGGTCTTTCGCGTGAAGCGCTCTCCAGCCATATTGCTTGGGATCCAGGCGCACTTGCGGTTGCCCGCATCCTATCCGACGCCCTTGACGCGACGCTCATCTATCAGCGGTTTTCACGGTTGATCTATGATTGCAACCGCCCACCCAGCTCGCCGGGGGCGATGCCCGAGACAAGCGAGATCTATGCCATTCCCGGTAACAAGGATTTGACCCCGGAAGAGCGGCTGGCGCGCACCGGGGCGCTCTACGTGCCTTTTCACGATGCCGTTCGTGGATTGATCCGTGACCGTCGGGCGCGGGGCCAAGACAGCATCATCGTGACGATGCACAGTTTCACGCCGGTCTATCACGGCCGCGAGCGGGCCGTCGAACTCGGCATATTGCACGACAAGGACAGTCGGCTGGCCGACGGCATGCTGAAAGCTGCCGCTGAGGCACCGCTCTTCAGGACGGAACGCAACGAGCCTTACGGACCCGAGGATGGCGTGACCCATACGCTGATCCTGCACGGGATTTCGAACGGCTTGCGCAATGTGATGATCGAGGTCCGCAACGACCTCATCGCAGACGATATCGGCCAAGGGGTCATGGCCGATTATCTAAAAGGGCTGCTCCAGCAAAGCCTGGACGCCTGAATAAAAATAAGACCCGAGGGAGCAGTCTAACTGCGAACGTCCGCACAGCGCAAATGCCGCGGACAATTTGGCACTGAACCGGCACGCAATCCCGCGGCCGATCGTGAACAGGGGGAAGTCATGTCGGATTATACCGAACTTGATAAGAAGCAGGATGTGCACATCCTGCATTCCATGGGCTATGCCCAGGAACTCGAACGACGCATGAGCTCGTTCTCGAACTTCGCCGTATCATTCTCCATCATCTGCATTCTCTCCGGCGGCATCAATTCGCTGGCGCAGGCGACCTCCGGTGCCGGCGGAGCGGCCATCGGCATCGGCTGGCCGGTCGGTTGCTTCATCTCGCTCGTCTTCGCCGTTGCCATGGCGCAGATCAGCTCCGCCTATCCGACGGCCGGCGGGCTCTATCACTGGGGCTCGATCCTCGGCAACCGCTTCACCGGCTGGCTGACCGCCTGGTTCAACCTGCTCGGTCTCGTCACCGTGCTCGGCGCCATCAATGTCGGCACCTATTATTTCTTCATGGGTTCGTTCGGCACCAGCTATCTCGGGCTGACGGATACCACGACGGTTCGCATCGTCTTCCTTGTCATCATCACCGGTGCGCAGGCGCTCGTGAACCACATGGGTATCGGACTGACGGCGAAGCTGACCGACTTTTCGGGTTATCTCATCTTCGCGACCTCGATCGCACTTGCAGTCGTCTGCCTTCTCGCGGCACCCTCGTATGAATTCGGCCGTCTCTTCACCTTCGCCAACTATTCCGGCGAAGCCGGCGGCAATGTCTGGCCGTCCACCTCGGGCGCCTGGGTCTTCCTCGTCGGCCTGCTGCTGCCGATCTACACCATCACCGGCTATGACGCCTCGGCACATACGTCGGAAGAAACCGTCAAAGCCGCCGAGTCGGTTCCGCGCGGCATGGTCGCATCGGTGCTGTGGTCGGCGCTTTTCGGCTATATCATGCTGTGCGCCTTCGTCCTGATGCTGCCGAATATGGACGATGCGGCAAAGCAGGGCTGGAACGTGTTCTTCTGGGCGATGGACAGCCAGGTCAACCCGATCGTCAAGGACATTCTCTATCTCGCCATCCTGGTCAGCCAGTGGCTGTGCGGTCTTGCGACCGTCACCTCGGTCTCGCGCATGATCTTCGCCTTCTCGCGTGACGGCGGTCTTCCGGCGTCGAAGGCGCTGTCGAAGGTCAGCCCGCAGTATCGCACGCCGGTGGCTGCGATCTGGACCGGTTCGATCCTGTCGGTGCTTTTCGTTTGGTTCACCTCGCTCGATTTCATGAAAATCGGTGAGACGCCGGTTTATACGATCGTTGTTTCGTGCACCGTCATCTTCCTGTTCTTCTCCTTCGCGATCCCGATCACGCTCGGCCTGTTCGCCTGGGGCACATCGAAGTGGGACAAGATGGGTCCGTGGAATCTCGGCGAAGGCGCCTTCAAGCTCTTTGCCGTGCTCACGATCATCTCGATGGTCCTGATCTTCATTCTCGGCATTCAGCCGCCGAACGGTGCTGCGCTTTACGTTACCGTTGGCTTCCTCGTGCTGACCGGGATCGTCTGGTTCGGCTTCGAAAGCCGGCGCTTCAAGGGACCGCCGATCGGCGCCGAAGTGGCAAAGCGCCAGGCCGAGATCGCGGCCGCCGAAGCGGCGGTCGGCGAGAGCGGCGAAAAATAAGCATCGAGGCTTCCCTCTCAAATGGCGGGGCCGCATCCTGCGGCCCCATCACCGGTTCAACGAAAAGGCATCAGGTCATCATCCGGCCGAGCGCATGCGATTTCGTTGCCCCGATTTCTCAATCCCAATTCAGGCGGATCAATCATGAGCAGCTACACAATCGACGATCTCAGGAAGGATGTTGCCGAAGGGCGCATCGATACGGTTCTGGCCTGCCAGGTGGATATGCAGGGCCGGCTGATGGGCAAGCGTTTCCAGGCGGAATATTTCGTCGAGAGCGCCTGGAAGGAAACGCACAGCTGCAACTACCTGCAAGCGACTGATATGGAGATGGAGACCGTCTCCGGCTACAAGGCGACGAGCTGGGAGAAGGGGTACGGCGACTATACGATGAAGCCGGATCTGGCGACGTTGCGCCGCATTCCCTGGCTCGACGGCACGGCGCTGGTGCTCTGCGACGTGCTCGACCATCATACGCACGAGGAGGTCGCCCATTCGCCGCGCGCGATCCTGAAGAAGCAGGTGAAGCGCCTCGAGGATATGGGCATGAAGGCCTATATGGCCTCCGAACTCGAATTCTTCCTGTTCGACCAGACCTACGAGGCGGCGCAGGCGTCCGGCTACCGCAACCTCAAGCTCGCCAGCGCCTATAACGAGGACTACCACATCTTCCAGACCACCAAGGAGGAAGAGGTGATGCGGGCGATCCGCACCGGGCTGCAAGGCGCCGGCATCCCGGTCGAGAACTCCAAGGGCGAGGCTTCGGCCGGCCAGGAGGAGATCAACGTGCGCTACGCCGATGCGCTCGCCATGGCCGACCGGCACGCGATCATCAAGAACGGCTGCAAGGAGATCGCCTGGTCGAAGGGCAAGGCCATCACATTCCTCGCCAAATGGAACTACAACGCCGCCGGCAGTTCCTCGCACATCCACCAGTCGCTTTGGAGCCTGGAGGAGAAGCCGCTTTTCTTCGACCATACCGGCAAATATGGCATGTCGCCGCTTATGCACAATTACGTCGCCGGGCTTCTCGCCCATGCCAGCGAGATCACCTATTTCCTGGCGCCCTACATCAACTCCTACAAGCGCTTCATGGCCGGTACCTTTGCGCCGACCAAGGCGATCTGGAGCAAGGACAACCGTACCGCCGGCTACCGGCTCTGCGGCGAGGAGACCAAGGGAATCCGTATCGAGTGCCGCGTCGGCGGCTCCGATCTCAATCCCTATCTCGCCTTCGCCGCGCTGCTTGCGGCCGGCATTGACGGCATCGAGAACAAGCTGGAGCTCGAAGCCCCCTTCGTCGGCGACGCCTATGGCGGCAAGGGTGTCCGCGAAATCCCGCGCACGCTGCGCGCAGCCACGATTGAGATGACGGAATCGGCAATGCTGCGCAAAGCCTTCGGCGACGACGTGATCGACCATTACACCCGCGCTGCCGAATGGGAGCAGGAAGAATACGATCGCCGCATCACCGACTGGGAAGTGGCGCGCGGTTTCGAAAGAGCTTAATAGGCATTCAGAGGCGGCTTGCCCCTCACCCTAACCCTTGCCGGGGTCGAGCCACTGGTCTCGACCCTCCTTCGGACCCCCGCGCTTGCGGGGAGAGGGGGACGTGCCCTGTGCGGGGTTTGCGGTTGGGGGAAACGGTGCTGTGTATTCCCTTCTCCCCGCGAGCGGGGAGAAGGTGCCGGCAGGCGGATGAGGGGCTATGGCCCTCGACGAAATTTTTGATCAATACGAGGACGGAAATCGATCATGGCAATGATCCAATGCATTTCACCGGTTGACGGGTCGGTCTATGCCGAACGCGCCGCACTTTCTCTCGATGCCGCGAAGGATGTGGTGGCGCGCGCCCGCAAGGCGCAGAAAGCCTGGGCGAAACGGCCGCTCGAAGAGCGTGTGCAGCTGGTGCTGAAGGGTGCTGCGCGGCTGAATGAGATGTCTGATGTCGTCGTCCCGGAGCTTGCCTGGCAGATGGGCCGGCCGGTCAAGTATGGCGGCGAATACAAAGGCTTTAACGAGCGCTCCAACTATGTCGCCTCGATCGCGGCGGATGCGCTGGCGCCTCTCGTCGTCGAGGAGAGCGAGCGTTTCGAGCGCCGCATCGAGCGCCAAGCCCATGGCGTCGTCTTCGTCGTCGCGCCGTGGAACTATCCCTATATGACGGCGATCAACACGATCGCGCCGGCGTTGATGGCCGGCAATACCGTGGTGCTGAAACATGCCTCGCAGACGCTTCTTGTCGGCGAACGGCTGGTGCAGGCTTTCATCGAGGCAGGCGTTCCCGAGGATGTGTTCCAGAACGTCTTTCTCGACCATGAGACCACATCGGCGCTAATTGCCGCCGGCAGCTTCAATTTCGTCAATTTCACCGGATCGGTCGAAGGCGGGCGGTCGATGGAGCGGGCGGCCGCCGGCACCTTCACCGGCCTCGGTCTCGAACTCGGCGGCAAGGATCCGGGTTATGTCATGGAAGACGCCGATCTCGATGCGGCCGTCGATACGCTGATGGACGGCGCGACCTACAATTCCGGCCAGTGCTGCTGCGGCATCGAGCGCATCTATGTGCATGAATCGCTCTATGACGCCTTCGTCGAGAAATCGGTTGCCTGGGTGTCGAACTACAAGCTCGGCAATCCGCTCGATCCCGATACGTCGCTCGGGCCGATGGCAAATAAGCGCTTCGCCAAGGTGGTGCGCGAGCAGATTGCTGACGCGGTTTCCAAGGGCGCCAAGGCGCTTGTCGATTCCAAGCTTTTCCCTCAGGATGACGGCGGCGCCTATCTCGCACCGCAGATCCTCGTCAATGTCGACCACTCCATGGCCTTCATGCGCGAAGAGACGTTCGGTCCGGCAGTCGGCATCATGAAGGTGAAGAGCGACGATGAGGCACTCGCTTTAATGAACGACAGCCAATACGGGCTGACGGCCTCGCTCTGGACCGGGGATGTCGAGCGGGCAGCGCGGCTCGGCCGCGAAATCGAAACCGGCACCGTTTTCATGAACCGCGCGGATTATCTCGACCCGGCGCTTTGCTGGACCGGCGTCAAGGAGACCGGCCGCGGTGGCTCGCTGTCGATCATCGGCTTCCAAAATCTGACGCGTCCGAAATCCTTCCATCTCAAGAAAGTCACAGCATGAGCAGCAACATCACCGCAAACTGGAGCTATCCGACATCGGTCAAGCTCGGCCGGGGCCGCATCACGGAACTGGCCGACGCCTGCAAGAGCCTCGGCATCAAGAAGCCACTGCTCGTCACCGACCGCGGCCTCGCCTCAATGGCGATCACCAAGACTGCGCTCGATATCCTCGAAGATGCCGGTCTCGGCCGGGCGATCTTCGCCGATGTCGATCCGAACCCCAATGAGAAGAACCTCGACGCCGGCGTCAAGGCTTTCAAGGACGGCGGACATGACGGTGTCGTCGCCTTCGGCGGCGGCTCCGGCCTCGATCTCGGCAAGTGCGTCGCCTTCATGGCCGGTCAGACGCGGCCGGTCTGGGACTTCGAAGATATTGGCGACTGGTGGACGCGTGCGAGCCTCGAGGGCATCGCCCCGATCGTCGCGGTGCCGACAACGGCCGGCACCGGTTCGGAAGTTGGGCGCGCCAGCGTCATCACCAATTCCGAAACCCATGTGAAGAAGATCATCTTCCATCCGAAGTTCCTGCCTGGCGTCGTCATCTCCGATCCGGAACTGACGGTCGGCATGCCGAAGATCATCACGGCCGGCACCGGCATGGACGCCTTCGCCCATTGCCTGGAGGCCTATTCCTCGCCCTTCTATCACCCGATGTCGGCCGGCATCGCGCTTGAAGGCATGCGGCTCGTCAAGGAGTTCCTGCCGCGCGCCTATAGGGAAGGCACAGACCTGGAAGCCCGTGCCAATATGATGTCTGCGGCCGCCATGGGCGCGGTTGCCTTCCAGAAGGGGCTCGGCGCCATCCACGCGCTGTCGCACCCGATCGGCGCCGTCTACAACACCCATCATGGCATGACCAATGCAGTCGTGATGCCGGCAGTGCTGCGCTTCAATCGCAAGGCGATCGAGGAGAAGATCGGCCGCGCCGCCGCCTATCTCGGCATTTCGGGCGGTTTCGACGGCTTTTACGACTATGTGCTGAAGCTCCGCTCCGAACTCGGGGTGCCGGAGACGCTGTCGGCGATGGGAATCGCGCCTGATCGTATCGATGAATTGTCGGCCATGGCGATCGAAGATCCGAGCGCTGGCGGCAACCCGGTCGCAATGACGCTCGAAAATACCAAAACTCTGTTCAAGGACTGCTTCTGACAATATGAGCGGACCAACTGACTGGCCGGAAAACCTTGGTTTTCCGGCCTTTTTTCATTCCGGCGGCATCCCCAATTTTAGGGATGTGAAAAATACCGGCTGCAATTTCGCCGCGCGTGTTTGGAATTTGTTAACCATGATTAGAAAGGATGGATTAACCGCACGATGCTCCCGAGGGTGCGTAAAAGAGCGATTCCGGCTCGCACCATCTCCTTCCGAGGACCGAACATGCCTGTCATCACATTCGCAAATACCAAGGGCGGCGCCGGCAAGACGACCGCTGTTCTTCTGCTCGCCACCGAGCTTGCCCGCAAAGGCTATCGCGTCACCATTCTCGACGCCGATCCGCAGCACTGGATTTCGCGCTGGCACGAAATATCGGGTCATGTACCCAATCTTTCGGTGATCGATTTCGTGACCACCGCCTCGCTGCCGCAGCATATCAGCGAGAACAAGCACAATACCGACTATTTCATCGTCGACCTGCCGGGTGCGCGCAATCCGCTGCTTGCGACAGCCGTCGGCCTTTCCGACCATGTGCTGATCCCGATCCAGGGCTGTGCGATGGATGCGCGCGGTGGCGCGCAGGTGCTCGAGCTGCTGCAATATCTGGACGAGAAGGCCGGCATCAAGATCGGCCATTCGGTGGTGCTCACCCGCGTCAACTCGATGGTGACGACGCGGGCGCTGCAACTCGTCAAGTCGCTGCTCAGCGAACGGCATGTGCCGGTGCTGGACACCGCAATTATCGAACGCTCCGCCTTCCGCGACATCTTCGACTGTGGCGGCACGCTGCACACGATCGACTCCACGCGCGTCAGCAATCTCGACAAGGCGCGTGAAAACGCCACCTGTTTTGCCGAGGAAATGATGCGCAAGCTGCCGGTCAGGCTGACCGCCTCCGCCCGTATGGGAAACCCGCTGGTCCGCTCGGCGGCCTGATTTCCCCGTGATGAAACGAAAAGGCCGCCGGAGCGATCCGGCGGCCTTTTCTATCAGCGAAATGAAGCGGCTCAATCGACGAATTCGACCGTGACGCCCGGCTTGACCATCTTGGCCAGCTCGGTGGCATCCCAGTTGGTCAGCCGGATGCAGCCGTGGCTCTGGGTGCGGCCGATCTTCGAAGGCTCGGGCGTGCCGTGGATGCCGTAGGTGGGCTTGGAAAGCGCCATCCAGACGGTGCCGACGGGGCCGTTCGGGCCGGGCGGGATGTTGAGGATCTTGTCGTTTGCGCCCTGTTGGAAATTGATCTTCGGATTATAGGTGTAACCGGGATTGAGGGCGACACGCTCGACATTTACCAAGCCCGACGGAGAGGGAGTGTCGGTGGAGCCGATCGATGCCGGATAGGCGGCGAGGAGATTGCCGGCGCCGTCATAGGCGAAGACCTGCTTGCGGCCCTTGTCGGCGATGATGCGAGCGACTTCACCGGTCTTCGGCTCGCCGGGATTGACGACCTTGATCACCGTGCCTGGAACGCTGAAGTCGGCGCCGGGGTTCATCTCCTTGAGGAAGGCTTCATCCATATGGAAGCGCTCGGCCAGCATTTCGGTGGTCGAGGTATAGGCAAGCGACGGCAGCAGCGCCTTCTGCGAATAATCTTCCGGGATCTCTGCGACGAAGGGACCGGCGGCATCGGCCGGCGTGATCGTGTAGCTGACGACGGGCAGGCCGCCGTTCAAGCGCAGCTCTTCGAGAATGGCATCGGTGTCGTTGGGATCGAGCTTCGACCCGGTCATCTGGTCATAGGCATAGATGCCCTTGGTGACGTTCGAGCCCATATGGCCGTCGATGACGCCGGGGGAGATGCCGGCGCGATCGAGGAAGACCTGCAGCGCGACGATCTCCGGCTTCGACTTGTTCTTCAGCGTGATGACGGGCTCTTCGGGTGCGGCCTTCGGCTGATCGGCAGGCGGGATCTGCTGGTCGGGGTCGATCGAGGCGTAGTCGTCGCCGGGCTGCGGATTGCCGATGCTGTTGTCATCAGGATAGGGCTGGTCGTCGAGCGGCTGCCGTTCGATCGCGGCATCGCGTGGAACGCCGCCGGTCACGGCGCCGCGCTCGGAATAACGCGTATCGTCATAGGGATTGTTGTCGGAATAATAGGGGTCGTTGCCGCCCTGGTCGTTATAGACTTCGCGCGGGCCGGGTCGCGGCGGATAATAGCCGCGGGCGCGCATCTCGGTGGCAACGACGTTGCCGTAGTCGTCGATCAACACACGATTGCCGCTGCGGTCGCGAGCATAGATATAACCTGCTGGTACATAGTCGAGGATTTCGCCGGTCGGCGTCACGAGCACGATATCGCTCTGGCGGCGATCGCGGAATTGCTGCGCGCCTGCCTCCGGCGCTGCAGCTGCAAGCGCAGCCAGGACGGCCGTAAGGCAAAATGCCGATCTCAAAAAGCGATTCACGTCTCACACCTCGAACAGTGACTGGGCAGACACACACCTGCGAATTTTGACGCAAGTGTGGAATTTATGAAAGCGTACTGAACAAAATATGAAAATCACTAAGATTTCCTTTTACTCATAAACGTTTGCGCCCTTCTGTCCGTTCCGCAAAATCCACGGTTGCTGCAAAAACACAAGATGAGAGCGGCGGCGATTGACGAATGGAGGCGTGAAACCTAACGCTACAGGCCGATAATTCCCTCAAGGAGACCGTGATGATCGAATTTGCCGCCGCAAGCGGGCCGCGCCTGATGCTGGACCAAACATCGGTGCTGGATATCGGCGGATGCATCGTCGACGGCGTCGATATCGCGCCGAAACGCGCCATTCCCGACGACGGCGATCCGCGAATCGATCACTCGCTCGAAGGCTTCCTCTTTACCTGCGGGCCGGATCACATCCGCCACCGTCAGCCGATTCCCGGCCGGGGCGACGGCAAAGTCTATCCGCTGCACGGATCGGCCTCTGGGCATGCGGCAAAGGTGCTGTGGACGAAATTCGAGAACGGCAATGCCGAATGTCGCGCCGATATCGACATCACCACTGTCGAAGGACTGCCGCAGCGCATCGAACGGCTGTGGCGGATCGACGGGGCGACGGGCGAGGTGCTGCTCGAAGACCGGGTCGTCAATACCAGCGATCGGACGGTGCCGACCTTCCTGATGTATCACATGAACGTTGGCGGCAAATGGCTGGACGACGGCACGCGGCTCGAAGGCCGGATGCTGGAGAATGGTGGTTTCCCCTGGGCATTCGGCGAGGAGCCGGGCGGCATCTTCTGCGTCGCGGCGCCGGCGGTGGAGGAAGGTTTCGCGGAGGTCCGCCTCGGGCCGATCGCCGCAATCGGCGGCAGGACGCTCAGCGTGCGTTTCCGCGCCGACACGCTGCCCTATCTTCAGGTCTGGCGGAACCAGAAGGCGCCGGCCCATATCATCGGCATCGAGCCGGTGTCGCATCGCTGGGTGCTGCGCGACGAGCTCGAGGCAGCCGGTGAGTTCAACATGCTGGCGCCAGGCGAGAGCCGCAGCTATGCGCTGACCTTTACCTTTCTGTGAGCGAAGTGTTGTTGACGCTGGCAGACCTCCGTCGTAGACCTTCACCCCACGATTTTTGAGGAGACAAGACGATGGATATTCGCCAGATCGACGATGAATATTCGGTTTCGGGCCAGATCACGCTCGAGGAACTCGACGAGATCAAGGCGCTGGGGTTCAAATCGATCGTCTGCCACCGTCCCGACCACGAAAGTCCCGACCAGACGTCGTTTTCCGTCATCGAGGCGCGCGCCAAGGAGATCGGCCTCGAGATCGCCCATGTGCCTGTCGGGCCGATGGGCGTGACCGAAGAAGCCGTGCAGGGCATGGTCGACGCGCTCGACGAATTCCCGCGGCCGATGCTGGGCTATTGCCGTTCCGGCGCACGCTCGACGGCGATTTACCAGAAGACCCACCATATCCGTAACTGAGCCCCATTCCCGGGCGCAGATTTTCCGGCGCTGACCTTCAGCGCCGCCACCTTCCATTCACTCAGGAGACTATGATGAGCATTAAGCGTATCGACGTCGGCGCGCGCATGAGCGGCGCCGTCATTCACGGCAACACGGTCTATCTCGCGGGCCAGGTCGGCGAGGGCGAAAGCGTCACCGATCAGTGCAAGTCCTCGCTTGCCGAAGTCGACCGCCTGCTGGCTGCATCAGGCAGCAACAAGTCGAAAATCCTGCAGACGATCATCTACCTTGCCGACATCGCCGATTTCGCCGAGATGAACGCCGTCTGGGAAGGCTGGATCGATCCTGCCAATCCGCCGGCCCGCGCCACCAGCGAAGCCAAGCTCGCTGCGCCGAAATACAAGGTCGAGTTCATCGTCACGGCCGCCATCGACTGAAGTCGCAGCGTCCCTATCCTTTAAGGCCGGTGAGTTTTCTCACCGGCTTTTTGTTTGCGCGATTTCCGAGAGCGTACGCGTCGGCGTGATCGCCTCAGGATCGAGCTTGACTTCGATGATCGAGGGTTTGCCGCTGGCGCGCGCCCGCTCGAAGGCCGGGGCGAATTCGTCCGTCCTTTCCACCGTCTCGCCATGGCCGCCATAGGCGCGGGCAAGGGCTGCGAAGTCGGGATTGGTCAGATCGGTGCTGCTGACACGACCCGGATATTCACGCTCCTGGTGCATGCGGATGGTGCCGTAGATGCCGTTGTTGACGACCACCGCGATGATCGGCAGATCGTAGCGGATGGCGGTGGCGAATTCCTGGCCGTGCATCAGGAAGCAGCCGTCGCCGGCAAAGCAGATGACCTCGCGCTCGGGAAAGAGACGCTTGGCGGCAACGGCGGCCGGCAGGCCGTACCCCATCGAGCCGGAGGTGGGGGCGGCTTGAGTGTTGAAGCGCCGGAAACGATGGAAGCGATGCACCCAGGTGGCGTAGTTGCCCGCACCATTGGTGAAAATCGTCTCCGGCTTCGTATTGGCCTCCAGCCATTCCATGATCGGCCCCATGTGGACGGCGCCCGGCCCGGTCGCCGGCGGGGTCGACCAGGTGAGATAGGCCTGGTGCAGGCGCGCGGTGCGCTCGGTCCAGTGCGGTTCGGCCGGCGCTTCCAGGTCGGCGAGCGCTGCGACGAAATCGGCAGGCGCGGCGCAGATGGCAAGATCCGGGCGGTAGATGCGGCCAAGCTCGGAAGCGTCGGGATGGATGTGCACCAGCGATTGCTGGGGGTAGGGGATATCGATCAGCGTATAGGACGAGGACGGCATTTCCGACATGCGGCTGCCGAGGAGGATCAGCAGGTCGCTCTCCTTGATCTCCTTTGCCAGCGCCGGATTGATGCCGATGCCGACATCGCCGGCATAAGAGGGATGGAGATGATCGAACAGCATCTGCCGGCGGAAGGAGCAGCCGACGGGCAGCTGGAAACGCTCGGCGAAGCTCTGAAAATCGGCGACGGCATCGGCATCCCAGCGCGTGCCGCCGAGGATCACCATCGGCCGCTCAGCCTTCAGCAGTCTTATATAGAAATCGTCGATCTGCCGACGGCCGGGATGGGCCTCGACATTGGCATAGTGCCTGGCGCGGGGTGCCTCGACCTCGTCGCGCAGCATGTCTTCCGGCAGCGTCAGCACGACCGGGCCGGGACGGCCGGAGGTGGCGACCGCAAAGGCGCGGGTGACGAATTCGGGAATACGGGCGGCATCGTCGATCTCGCCCACCCATTTGGCGAATTCGGTGAAGGCGCGGCGGAACTCGACCTCCTGGAAGGCCTCGCGCTCGCGTGCTTCCCGCTGCACCTGGCCGATGAACAGGATCATCGGGATCGAGTCCTGCTTGGCGATGTGCAGGCCGGCGGAAGCGTTGGTGGCGCCGGGGCCGCGGGTCACCATGCAGATGCCGGGTTCGCCGGTCAGCCTGCCCCAGCAATCCGCCATCATCGCCGCGCCCCCCTCCTGGCGGCAGACGAGAACGTCGATATCGCTGTCACGCAGCGCATCGAGCACGGCAAGGAAGCTCTCGCCGGGCACGCAGGAAAGCCGCTTGACGCCATTCGCCTTCAGCGCCTCGACGATCAGTTCTCCGCCGGTCTTCTTCATGACAATGCTTTCTTCATGATGATCTCTCCCCATCACGCTCAGCGAGTTCCGCCAGAATTTCCGCCTGGTGTTCGCCGAGGCGCGGGCTCGGCCTGTCATAACGCAGCGGCGTCTCCGACAGCACGACAGGCGTCCTCACTCCGGGGATCACGGTGCCGGCGGCGTCCGCAAGGTCGATGCGCAGGCCGCGGGCCTGCACCTGCGGATCGGCGAACATTTCCTCGATCGTGTTGATTGCGCCTGATGGAACGGCATTCTCCTCGCAGGCCTTCAAGAGATCCGCCTTCTGCCATTTCAGCGTTTCGGTGGAGATGAGGCGGCGCACCTCGCCGCGATTGCCGACCCGAGCCTTGTTGGTGGCGAAACGCTCGTCGCCGGCCACGGTCTCCAGGCCGAGCAGGGTGCAGAGGCGACGGAACTGGCCGTCATTGCCGACCGCGAGGATGAGATAACCATCCGCCGTCGGCACGACCTCATAGGGCGAGATATTGGGATGGGCATTGCCAAGGCGGGTCGGTGCGGCGCCGGAGACGAGGTAATTCATGTTCTGATTGGCGAGCACGGCCGATTGCACATCGAGCAGGGCCATGTCGATCAACTGGCCTTCGCCCGATTTGAGGGCGTGGATCAGGGCGGCTTCGATTGCCGAGACGGCATAGATGCCGGTGAAGATATCGGCGATGGCGACACCCGCCTTCATCGGCTGGCCGCCCGGTTCGCCGGTGATCGACATGAAGCCCGACATGCCCTGGACGATGTAGTCATAGCCGGCGAGGCTGGCATAGGGGCCGGTCTGGCCGAAGCCGGTGATCGAACAATAGACGAGCTTCGGGTTGATCTTGCGCAGGCTGTCGTAATCGAGCCCATATTTGACGAGGCCGCCGAGCTTGAAATTCTCGATCAACACATCGGCGGTGGAAACGAGGCGGCGGACGAGATCCTGGCCTTCGGGGCTTTTCAGGTCGGCGGTGACGGAGCGCTTGCCGCGATTGGCGGCGTGGTAATAGGCGGCCGAGAGGTTCTCGCCATCGGCGCCCTCGACGAAGGGCGGCCCCCATTGGCGCGTGTCGTCGCCGCCCTCGGGATTTTCGACCTTGATGACGTCGGCGCCGAGATCGGCGAGCATCTGTCCCGCCCAAGGGCCGGCGAGCACGCGGGCAAGCTCGATCACCCGGATTCCGGCAAGCGGCGGCTTCTTCGTCACGGTCTCTGTCATGTTCCTCCCGGCAATGTCTACGGCGCCATCGTCACCTCAGATGTATCGGATACAGGCTTTGAAGCAAAGCGGCGCTCGCGCCAGAGGATGTAGATGCCCGATGCCACGATGATGGCAATGCCGAGCCATTTGACGGCATCCGGAAAGTCGCCGAAGACCAGCCAGGCGAAGATCGTCGCCGAGACGATCTCGAAATATTGCAGCGGCGCCAGCGTCGAGGCCGGTGCTGCGCGATAGGCGTAGACGCCGACGATGCCGGTGATTGCGGCCATGGCGCCGACGCCGGCGACATAGAACCAGGCGCGGCCTTCCGGCATGACGGGATCGAAGAGGTCGGAACCGGTTCCCTGACCGAGGAAAAGCAGGAGGACACAGAAGAGCAGGCCCCAGATGCTCATCTGGAACTGCATCGACCAGGGGTCTTCCCTGCGCGAGAGGGCGCGGGTCATCAGTACGAAGATGGCGATGCAGAGCGCGCTGACGACAGGCAGAAGCGCGATGTAGCCGACCTCTTCGAAACTTGGCTGAATGATCAGCATCGCCCCGAAGAAGCCGACGCCGCAGGCGGTATAACGTCGCCAGCCAATCGTCTCCTTCAGGAAGATGCCGCCGAGGATCGTCACCATGATCGGCTCGACGAAGAAGATCGCGATCGCGTCGGCGACCGCCATATATTTCAGCGTGGTGACGAAGGAGATCATCGAGATGGTGATGATCGCGCCGCGGATGGCATGGAAGAGGCTCTGGCGCCAGGAGAAATCGGCGAAGCTGCGCCGCCATATCACAAGCGGCAGCATGCAGAGCGCCTGGACGACGAAACGGCCGGCGGTGATCTCCCCGGATGGCACGGTGGTGATGGCAAGCTTGGCGAAGATATCGATGAGCGGCGAGACCATCACCGAAAGAACCATCAGCGCAAGCCCCGTCGTCACGTCGGAGGCGGACGAAACGGGGCGGGCGGAGGTGCTGCTCATGATGAAATCCCCGTACTCAGCATATTGGTCGCTCAGGATCTTGCGACCACCTCGTCGCACCAGTCGGCGAAAGCTGCGATCGCCGCATCCGCGCCGATCTCATTCAGCGTCTCGTGTCGCAAGTCCTGATATATCTGAGTGCTGATACGGGAGAAGCCCAGGCCTTTCAAATGGTTTGACAGCCAGAGCACGGCTTTTCCCCGCTCCGTCGCCGGGTCTTCTCCGCCGCCGACCAGATGAACCGGCATATCGCGCGGCAGCCGGTCGAGATGGATTTTCTGCGGTCCGCGGAAGGTCAGCTCGAAGAGATCGAGCCAGAGAGAGACCGAGGCGTCGAAGCCGCAAAGCGGATCGGCGACATATTTGTCGACTTCATCGGGTCTGTGCGACAGCCAGTCGAACTCGGTGCGGCGGCCGGGAATGGATTTGCCCCAGGCGCCGAAGGTGAGCTTCGGCAGCAGGCCGCTCGGCACGTCGGAGCCCTTCAGCATGCGCTCGGCCAGCAGGATCGCCTGGGCGGCGCGACCGGCGAGGCCGACGGCGAAATTCGAATTCCAGACGGCGACGGCGTCGAAGTCGGCCGGAGCGGTGACGGCTGCATTGAGGGCGATGAGGCCGCCCATCGAATGGCCGAAGAGGATGATCGGCAGGCCGGGATGGCGGGAGGCCGCATGGCCGCGCATGGCGATGAGGTCGCCGATCACCCTTTCGACGCCACCTCGTCGGGCGAAGCGGCCGATCGGCGCATCGGGCGCCGTCGTTTCGCCGTGGCCGCGGTGATCATGGGCATAGACATGATAGCGGCGCGCCGCCATCGTCTCGGCAAAGGCGCGATAGCGTTTCGAATGTTCGGCGAGGCCATGCGATATCAACAGGATGCCGCGGGCCGGACCAGTAGCTTCAGCATGGTGATAAGCCAGCGACGCCCCCACTACGGCGAGCTTCTGCGTTTCAGCAAACATATGGATCCTCCCTGCGGCAACAGACCAGATTGCCTGATAAAAGCAACATGGGGGTTTGGTTTATCCGATAACAAAATACGACGTTGCTGCGATTCAGGGTTGCGCCCGTTTGAGCTTCGTGCTTATTTGTTCCCGTATTGTTCTTTTGGGGGTTGAAATGAGCAGCATGCAATTGCGTACCCTGGCGTTTGCCTTGTCGATGGTTGTTTCCGGCGCCGCTACGGCCCAGGAGGGCGGTGGGCGCACCCGTTTCATTCTGGCGGCGAGCTGGCAGCCCGCCTTCTGCCAGACGAACCAGAAAAAGGCCGAATGCGCGACGCAGGCCGTGGAGCGCCATGACGCGACGAACTTCTCGTTGCACGGGCTCTGGCCGATGCGCCAGGATTATTGCGGTGTCAGCGCCGACCAGAAGGCCGCCGATAAGGATGGCAACTGGAACACATTGCCGGAGGTCGTGCTTTCGGCCGAGACGAAGACGGCGCTGGCAAAAGCGATGCCCGGCACGCAATCCGGCCTGGAACGGCATGAATGGACGAAGCACGGCACCTGCACGAAAATGAGCGCGGACGACTATTTCGGCGTCGGCGTGCATCTGGTCGGCGCGCTCAACGCCTCGGCGGTGCGCGAGCTCTTCGCCGCCAATATCGGCAAGCCTGTCAAGGCCGAGGCGATCAAGGCGGCTTTCGACAAGAGCTTCGGGCCTGGCGCCGGCGACCGCGTCAAGATGAGCTGCCGGCGGGCCGGCAATATCCGGATGATCAGCGAGCTGACGATCGGGCTTTCGGAAGCCGCCGGGGCGGCATCGGCGAAAAGTGCCGGGCTTGCCGATCTGATCCAGGGCGCGGGAAAAACCTCCTTCGGCTGCGACGAAGGTGTGGTCGACGCTGCGGGCTTTTGACCGGAAATCCGGAGTAAACCGGGTTTCGGCGTTGCCCGCAGGCGCTGTTTCGCCTACATAGCGGCACAATCGAAGTTTCCCGCCCGGAGCAGCGCAGTATGGCACGTCAGTTCATCTATCATATGTCCGGCCTCAACAAGGCCTATGGCAACAAGAAGATCCTGGAGAACATCCATCTTTCTTTCTACCCCGATGCCAAGATCGGTATCCTCGGACCGAACGGCGCGGGTAAATCCACCGTGTTGCGCATCATCGCGGGCCAGGACAAGGAGTATACCGGCGAAGCCTGGCTCGCCGAAGGTGCGACGGTCGGCTACCTCGAGCAGGAGCCGCACCTCGATCCCAACAAGACGGTGTTCGAGAACGTCATGGAGGGCGTTGCCTCGAAGACGGCGATCGTGGATCGCTACAATGAATTGATGATGAACTATTCCGACGAGACCGCGGAAGAGGGCGCCAAGCTTCAGGACGTCATCGACAGCCAGAACCTCTGGGACCTGGAAAGCCAGGTCGAAATGGCGATGGAAGCGCTGCGCTGCCCGCCGCGCGATTCCGATGTCACCAGCCTATCCGGTGGTGAGCGCCGCCGCGTCGCGCTCTGCCGCCTGCTGCTGTCGCAGCCGGATCTGCTGCTGCTCGACGAACCGACCAACCATCTCGACGCCGAAACCATCGCCTGGCTCGAAAAGCATCTGCGCGACTATCCGGGCGCCGTGATGATGATTACCCACGATCGCTACTTCCTGGACAACGTCACCGGCTGGATCCTCGAACTCGACCGTGGCCGCGGCATTCCCTACGAAGGCAACTACTCGGCCTATCTGCAGGCGAAAGCCAAGCGCATGCTGCAGGAAAATCGCGAAGAAGCATCGCGCCAGAAGGCGATCAGCCGCGAGCAGGAATGGATCGCTTCCAGCCCGAAGGCCCGCCAGGCCAAGTCCAAGGCGCGTATCAAGTCCTACGAGCAGCTGGTGGATGCCGCCGAAAAACAGCGTCCCGGCGATGCACAGATCATCATCCCGGTCAGCGAGCGCCTCGGCCAGGTGGTCATCGAGATGGAAGGCATCACCAAGGGCTTCGAGGGCCGGACGCTGATCAATGACCTGTCGATCAAGCTGCCGCCGGGCGGCATCGTCGGCATCATCGGCCCGAACGGCGCCGGCAAGACGACGCTGTTCAGGATGATCACCGGCCAGGAAAAGCCGGATGGCGGCTCGATCCGCATCGGCGAGACCGTGCATCTCGGCTATGTCGACCAGAGTCGCGACGCGCTCGCGGCCGACAAGACGGTCTGGGAGGAAATCTCCGGTGGCGCCGAAATTATCAAGCTCGGCAAGTTCGACATGAACTCCCGCGCCTATTGCGGCGCGTTCAACTTCAAGGGTGGCGATCAGCAGCAGAAGGTCGGCAATCTCTCCGGTGGTCAGCGCAACCGCGTTCACCTCGCCAAGATGCTGAAGGCCGGCGGCAACGTTCTGCTGCTCGACGAACCGACCAACGACCTCGATACCGAAACGCTGGGTGCGTTGGAAAACGCGCTGGAGAATTTCGCCGGCTGCGCCATCATCATCAGCCACGATCGCATGTTCCTCGACCGTCTGGCGACGCATATTCTCGCTTTCGAAGGCGATGGCCATGTCGAATGGTTCGAAGGCAACTTCGAGGATTATGAACAGGACAAGGTGCGCCGCCTTGGTCCCGATGCCCTCAACCCGGGCAGCCAGGCCCATAAGCGCCTGACGCGCTGATCCATCTTTTTTCCTTGCGAAAGCCCCGGTTCGGCCGGGGCTTTTTCATGTCGATCTCTGTCGCAATTTGAGCAGGCAATTTCGCGGAGAGTGCGAATTGTCGCTTGCCACGGCATTTCAAATCACATAAAGATATCTTTATATCTTGATTGGATCGAAGATGAGCGAACCTCTGAAGCTTGGACTGGATGCGCTGGTAGACGTCTTGAAGGCGGCTGGCGAACCCACGCGCCTGCGTCTTCTGGCTCTTCTTGACGGTGGCGATCTGACGGTGACCGATCTTACCGAAATTCTCGGCCAATCCCAACCGCGCATCTCCCGTCACCTGAAGCTGCTCGGCGAGGCCGAACTGATCGAACGATACCAGGAGGGTGCCTGGGCCTATTTCCGTCTCAAGCAGGACGGCAAGGCGGCCTTGCTGGTGCGGGCGCTGCTGAAGCATGTCTCCGAGAACGATCCGACCATCCTTCGCGACGGCGAGCGGCTGTCGCAGGTCAAGCGCCAGCGGGCCGAGCGGGCGCAGGCCTATTTCAGTCGCAACGCGGCCGAATGGGACGAGCTTCGCCGCCTACATGCCGCCGATGAGGAAGTCGACGCCGCCGTCATCCGGCTGCTCGGCAACCAGCCGATCGATTCGCTGCTCGATCTCGGCACCGGCACCGGCCGCATCCTCGAACTGCTGTCCGGGCTTTACCGCCGCGCCATCGGTGTCGATGCCAGCCGCGACATGCTGAGCGTGGCGCGCGCCAATCTCGACAAGTCCCGCATCACCAAGGCCACCGTGCGCCATGCCGATATCCTGAACCTGCCGTTCGAGGGGCAGGATTTCGACCTGGTGACGATCCACCAGGTGCTGCATTTCTTCGATCAGCCGGAAATTGCCATCGCGGAAGCGGCGCGCATGCTTCGGCCGGGCGGCCGGCTGGTGGTCATCGACCTGGCGCCGCACACGCTCGAATATCTCCGCGACGAACATGCGCATGTCCGTCTCGGCTTTTCGCACCAGGCGATGTCCGACTGGCTGCGCAAGGCCGGGCTCGACGTCGAGCAGGCCGTCGATCTTCATCCGGGTCAGCAAAGCGGGCAGGGCTTGACGGTCACCGTCTGGCTCGCGCGCGATCCGAGGCGCCTCATGGCTTCGCAGACGAACGAAGGCGCCGAACCTACATTTGCCGGGAGGATATGACATGGCTTTGAAAAACGAAGCACGCGGCCGCAACATCAGGATCTCGTTCGAATTCTTCCCGCCGAAATCGGAAGAGATGGAAGGGCAGCTCTGGCATACTGTCAGCCAGTTGCAGGATTGGGACGCGGATTTCGTGTCGGTGACCTATGGCGCCGGCGGCACCACCAAGGCGCCGACGCTGTCGACCGTCACGCGTTTCCTGTCGCAGACGCCGTTTGCCACCGCCTCTCATCTCACCTGCGTCGGCGCGACGAAGGAGGAGACGCATCAGGTGGTCGACACCTTCCGCAAAGTCGGCGTGACGCATTTCGTGGCGCTGCGTGGCGATGCGCCCGGCGGCGCCGGCGCGCCCTACCAGCCGCATCCCGGCGGTTACGCCAATGCGGCGGAGCTGGTGGCCGGCCTCAGGGAAATCGGCGATTTCGAGATTTCGGTCTCCGCCTATCCGGAAAAACACCCGGAAAGCCGCGATACGGCCGCCGATATCGACATGCTGAAGCGCAAGGCCGACAATGGCGCCAACCGGGCGCTGACGCAGTTCTTCTTCGACAACGACAATTTCGAGCGTTACCTGGAGCGGGTGCGCGGCGCCGGCATCTCGATCCCTGTTGTGCCCGGCATCATGCCGATCCAGAACCTGACGCAGTTGAAGCGTTTTGCTGGGGCCTGCGGCACGATCATCCCCGCCTTTCTCGACGAGCGCTTCGCCGGCTTTGACGACAAGCCCGAGGAGCGGGCGAAGGTGGCAGCCGATGTCGCTGCCGAGCAGATCGAGGATCTCGTCCGGCGTGGCATCCATGATTTCCATCTCTATACGATGAACCGTGCGCCGCTGGTTTCCGCCGTGCTCGACAATCTCGGCGTGTCGCGCCGGGAAACAAAAAGTGCGGGCGCAGCCGCCTGATCCTTTCGGGATGTTCAAAAGTAAAAGCGCATGTCGGGCGGGACATGCGCTTTTTCGTTGGCGGATTGATCAGCTACTGGGGAGTTTAGGCACTATCAGTCGTTACGCTTTCGTCGGCCGGCTCAGATGAAGAGCATGGACAAAACGAAAGCAAACGCTGCACTGACCAACAGAACATTCAAGGATTGCGTGAGTCCCATGTCTGTCTCCTCGCGTTAACCGGCCAATAATATGTCTGAAATATGTCGGTTGGAAAGCGGAATTTATGCTGCGCTGCAGAAGGGATCAGTGGATAAGTCGAATGCAGTTTCGGTAAGCCTCTGAAATAAATCGATAATTTTCGATGAATTTTTGTTCACAGATTTTAACATGCCGTTAAATCAGGCGATTTCGGATTTACTTATGCGCCCAAAACATGGCGGACCGGCAACCGGTTGAAAACATGCGGAATTCGCAACCGGTTCAGGCGGTTCTCAGCAGCAGGCGATAGGCGCGGCCGTCGAGAATGACGAGGCCGAAACCGATCAGCGCCATACCGGCAAATTCGCCAAGTGCAAGCCTTTCGCCAAGGAAAAGCACGCCGAGCAAGATGGCGCTCGGCGGCACCAACAGGGTGACAAGCGAGGCGTTGGTGGCGCCGGCCGCCGCCATGATCCGGAAATAGAGGATATAGCCGAAGGCGGTCGACAACAGCGCCAGCGCCAGGATGGCAAGCAGCGCTTCAAGCGGCGGTGCGGCCAGCGCCCAGGGGCGATCGGTGAGCAGCGACAGCGGCAGTGCAATCAGCGAGGACGCGGTCAACTGGCCGGCTGCGGTGACAGGGGCTGGAACATCCCTGAAGCGTTTGCCATAGGTGGCGGCGAAGCCATAGGAGATGGCGGCAAGCACGGGAAGCATCAGCGCCCAGAGCGGCGCTTCGCCACCAGCCGAGATGCCGGGGCCGATCAGCACGATCGTGCCGAGGAGGCCGACGAGGCAGCCGACGATCTTTGCCGGGGACAGTTTCTCGTCCGAGGTGAAGTGGTTGGCGATGAGCACGGTCCAGATCGGCGTCGTCGCATTCAGGATCGCCGCAAGGCCGGCGCCGATGCGGGTCTGGCCGAAGAAGATCAGCGCGTGCGGCAGAGCATTGTTGATGAGCCCGAGGATCAGGAACTCGCGCCATCGGGCCTTCAGGATCGCATAGAGGTCGAAACGGCCGGCGACATAGACATGCAGCGCCAGCGCTGCCAGCAGCAGCCTGAGGAAGACGAGGGTCAGGGGCGGCACGTGCTGGACGGCAATGCGGGCAAAGAAGAAGGAGGCGCCCCAGATCAGGCCGAGCAGGACCAGCAGGCCCCAGGTCCAGGCATTCATTCTGCTGTCCACGCCGGTTCCTCCACCGCAAGCCGTTCGTTTCGCCGAAAACCGGCACCGGTTTTCGGCGTGAAGCTTTAGCGCAGCAGGCGGATCGCGCCACCCGTTTCTTGCGAAACGGGCGGCAAGGTGTCAGCGGGGATCAGAGGGCGTTGAGAAGGGCAGGCGTCGCCCAGCCGTCGGCCGGCATGCCGAGGCGCTGCTGTTCCTTCTGGATCGCGACACGCGTGCCGGAGCCGAGGATGCCGTCGATCTCGCCGACATCATGGCCGAGCGACTGCAGCTTGGTCTGCAGCGCCTTCATCTGGTCGCTGGCGAGCCCCTGTTCCGGCACGCCCTTGAGATAGGGCTCGGCGCCGGAAAGACGCGTGCCGAAATAGGCGGCAGACGTCGTGTAGATAAACGACTTGTTCCATTCGAGATAGATTTTGAAATTCGGATAGGCGATGAAGGCCGGCCCCATGCGGCCCTGCGGCAGGACGAGGTCGCCTTCGAGGTTGCCGAAGGCGGTATTGCCGTCACGCGGCTTGACGCCGAGCGCAAACCATTCTCCCGCTTTCATCGTGCCGCCGAGGCCGGATTTCTCCCAGGGCAGGTTATCGGGCAGGGTCACTTCCTGCAGCCAGGGCTGGCCGCGCTCGAAGCCGAGATGCTGGATGAATTTGGCCGCCGTCAGAATGGCGTCCGGGCTGCTCTGCTTCAGGCGGATATGGCCATCACCATCGCCGTCCATGCCATAGGCGATGATGTCGCGCGGCAGCATCTGCACCTGGCCGATCTCGCCGGCCCAAGCGCCGGTATTGGTGGCGGGGTCGAGGTCGCCGTGTTGAACCATCTCGACCAGGGCGATCAGCTGCGGGCGAAAGAGTTCCGGGCGGCGGCAGTCATGCGCCAGCGTCACCAGGGCGTTGCGGGTGTTGAAATCGCCTTGGACGGCGCCGAAATCGGTCTCCATCGCCCAGAAAGCGGTGATGACGCCCGGGGGAACGCCGAATTCCTGCTCGGCGCGGGCAAAGACGTCGGCATATTGCTTCATCTTCTGGCGGCCGATGTCGAGGCGGCCCTGGCTGACGGTGCGCTGGGAGAATTCGAGGAAGGTCTGCTTGAAGACGCCCTGGGCGCGATCCCGGCTCAGCACCTTGGGGTCGATCTCGGCGCCGGCAAAAGCCTCGTCGGCGGCCGCCGCGCTGGCGCCGGCTGCGACCGCATCTTTCTTGACACCTTCGAGGAAGGCGGAGAGATCGCCGCCGCAGGGCGCTGCCGGGGCTGCGTCCGTGGCCTGCTGGGCGGCCGCGCCGCCTGCGAGGGCGAGGACAAACAGAAGGGCGAGTGCAGAGCGGCTTGCGAGCGAGCGGTGCATGGATACGGTCCTTATATCAAAAAGATTGCCGTCGCTTTCACAGATGAATGTGACGGAAGCAAGAAACATCGCAGGACGTTACTAAGAATTTCTATCCTTGGAAACGGCCGCGACCCAGTTGTTCCAGTTCTTTGCGCTGCCGGCAAAGACATTGATATCTGTGGGACCGCTGATGCCGGGGATAACGCCGGTGGAGGTATATTGCCAGAAGGCCCAGCGGCGGTCGGTATAGGTCACCTCAGGGTGTTTTGCCACCGAACGGACCCAGAAATGATAATCCTGGAAGTAGCCGGCGAGATTGTCGCGGTGGAAATCGACCGAGGTGTAGATGATCGGGCGCTTGCCGTAATAGGCCTCCAGCCGGTCCATGAAACGCTGCATTTCGGCGCGTACGGTTTCCGGATCGGGACGGTAGCGGCAGGTCTTCGATTCGGCGTTCCATTCGACGTCGAGCACCGGCGGCAGGCGCATGGCCTCCTTCGGCACGTTGCGGATGAACCAGTCTGCCTGCTGATCGGCCGAAGAGCAGAAATAATAGAAATGATAGGGAGCGTGCGGGATGCCGGCGGCGCGGGCCTCACGCCAATATTCGTCGAAGCGCGGATCGACCCTGTCCTTGCCTTCGGTCGCCTTGATGAAGGCGAAGGCGACGCCGGAATTCTTGACCGTGCCCCAATCGATATCGCCCTGCCATTTGGAGATGTCGATGCCGTGGATCTGGTTCTGCTGCGGATGCTTCGGGCCGAAATCCTGCGGATCGGTGTCCTTGAAACGCGTCTTCGGCTTGATCGACGCCGTTTCGAGATAGTCGTAACCGGAAGAGGTGCAGCCGGCCAGCATGATAGCCAGGGGCAAAACGCAAAACAAAAGCCGGCGCATGGGCGTCCCGTCGTAACTCGAATGATCTCTTTGCCCCACAGCCTGACCTTCGAAAAAGACGAGTCGGCAGAGGAATAACCCTCTTTTCACCATATCAACGTAAAAAATCGGTTAGTTTCAAGCGAATTATCAGCGCTTGCTGATAATGGCCGCCCGCCAGGCATAACCGCCGCCAACGGTATCGAACAGCAATCTCGCGTTGTTTTCATGGGCTTGCGCTTCCAGGACCTCGCGCAAGTCGGGCCGCGGAGTGACGTGGAATTTCGCAAGCCAGGCCTGCAGCATGCGCCGGAACCAGCCCGGCAGGCCTTCCTGCTGGCCGAAATCGACGATGTGCAGCTGGCCGCCGGGATTGAGTGCGGCGATTGCTGCATCGACGGCGCGTTCCCAGTCGGGGATCATCGACAGGGCATAGGAAATCAGGATGCGGTCGAAGCCGCTGACACCGAATTCGCGCGGCGTGAACGCCGTGGCGTCGGCGACGCGGAAGTCCGGGATCGTCGCCTTGGTGGCGAAGGTCTTGCGGGCCGAAATCAGCATTTCCTGAGAAATGTCGAGGCCGAACAGCTTGGCGGTCGGGAAATGCCGATGGGCGAAGGCCATGTTGCGTCCGGTGCCGCAGCCGACTTCGAGCAGCGTGCCGCCCTCCGGCACGTCGAGCTTGCGGATCGTGCTGTCGCGGCCGAGAAGGTAATATTTGCGGGTGAGGTCGTAGATATGGCGCTGATAGCGGTACACGCCATCCATCAGGCTGGCATGTTCGTCGCTCTTTGCTGCCGTCTCAGTGCCGACCTTGCTCACGCCTTCTTCCCGTAAATGTGGAAGCCGCCATAGATTGCCGAGCGATCGAGCGCCGTCAGCTCACGCGACTTCTCCTCGAAGTAATCCCACTGGTCGTGGATCACCGGTGCCAGGCGGCCTTCGATGATGCTCTTTTCAGCGGCGGTGCGGAAGATCACGCGGGCGCCTTCGCGCGCCGTGCGGGTGATCTCCCGCCAGACGTCGTTCAACTGCTCGTCCGTCATCCAGTCCTGCGCGTCGAGCAGGATATAGCGGTCGCGCGAGGCGGCCGGCTCGCGGGCGAGCAACTCGGTGAAGCTGGCGTGGTGGACGTTGACGCGGTCGACATTGGCGCGGATCACCTGATAGTGTTCCGACTTCAGATAGGTCGGCAGCGGGCCTTCCTCTTCGGTGCCGTAGCGGCGGCCGAAGGCCTGCCAGGCGAAATAGTTGTCGCTCATCGGGAAATGACAGGCGAGCTTTTCCAGGCGGTGCTTCAGCACCGGCGCGATCGAATGATCGGCGGCAAGGCTTGCGAGTTCGTCATATTGCTGCGGCGGAATGCCGAGGCCGAAGAGCGAGCTCTTGCGGCCGGTAATCCAGCGCACGACCGGCTTTTCGAACAGCGGCGCGATCTGCTCGTCGAAGAACTGGCGCTGCTCGCGGATCGAGCGGGTCTTGGTCATTTCGCGCAGATTGACGCCGTGCAGGCGGGCAAGAAGGTGGGCCGCGCCGATGAAGCGGCCGAGCAGGCCGGTTTCGTAGATGTTGCGGTCGAAGACGGTGACTCGGCGACGGCCGAATTTGCGGCCGTTCCAGTAGCTGCGGGTCGCCTCATCGAGGCGGGCAGCGAGATGCTGGTCATAGGCGCGGCTGTTCGACTTCTCGTTCGGCATGGCCAGGAAGCGGACGAGATCGGCGTGGCCGGGAAGATGTTTGAAGGCCGCAAGCTTCAGGCGGTTCAGAGCGATATGGTGCGGGTTGAGGTCGACGACGTCGATCGAGGCCGGCGCCTTGGAGAGATAGGCGAGCATGTTGCAGCCGCCGGAGCCGATGGTGACGATGCGATGGTTGGGCTTCAGCTCCATCGCCTGCATGTCGAGATCCGGATCCTCCCAGATCTGCGGGTAGACGAGGCCGGAGAAGAGAAGACCGAAGAGACGTTCGGAAAAGCCGTCCTTCGAAAAAGCCTTGTGGCGGAGAAGGGCGTCCTTGAGTTTCCGGTTCTTGCGGAAGCCGGCATCCGGTGCAAATTCTGACATGAGTCTGTCACCTTTTTAGCGTTCAGGGCGTGTAGCGCGCCTCTGCTACAGTTTGATGACGTGGGCTGTGGGGCGCCGTTCTTCGGAGACTTCGACCGGCTCGGAAGACCGACCGGGATGGCTCTCCTGGGAAAGTGATCGGGACGACAGGCCTTCTTGGCTTTGGCCCCTTTTCGGCGCCTGCGATTCCTGCTTCTCTCCCGGCATGGAGGAATGCCATGCGATTTGTCCTGCGTATCCTGAAGGCGCTTGCTCTCCTTGTCGTTCTCGTCGTCTTCGTCGCCGCCGGCTGGCTTTTTATTCAGCCGCCGGAACTGCTGCGTGTCGGTGACGGTTACGCCGCCAAGATCGTCTGCTCCAACGTCTTCATCGCCGGTCGCGGGGCCGAGGATGTGCTCCATGACGACGTTCAGGCGCCCGGAAATCCGCTGCTGCGGCTGATACGCGTCAGCGTTGACCACGACAAGGAACGGGTGACGGCGCGCTTCATGGGGCTGTTTGCGCCAAGTTATGCGCTCTATCGCGGCGCCTTCGGCTGTACGAGCGTGCCGGACGGCGATTTCGAGGCGGCGGCGAAGGCCGTGCCCTTCGATGCGCCTGTTAAAATGGAGACGAGCGACGCCTTGTGGCCGGAGGGCGAGGGCACCGGCAATCCGGCGGACGGGAGGATTGCCGCACTGCTTGCCGATCCCGGAATTGCCGGCCCGGCAATGCGGGCGATCGTGGTGGTGCACAATGGCCGCGTCGTCGCTGAAGCCTATGGCCCCGGTTTCTCGGCGAAGACTCCGCTGATCGGCTGGTCGATGACGAAGACGGTGAACGCTGCGATTCTCGGCCGGCTGATGCTCGACGGCAAAATCTCCTTCGACGACGACGAACTGCTGGCGCAGTGGCAGAAGGATGAGCGCGCCAAGATCAAGGTGTCGGACCTGCTCGGCATGGAGAGCGGCCTTGCCTTCAACGAGGACTATGGCGATGTCGCCGATGTGACGCGCATGCTCTATCTCGATCCAGACATGGTGTCGCTGCCGGCCAATGCACCGATGGAGGCGCCGCCCGGCCAGCGCTTCCGCTATTCGAGCGGCACGGCCGTGCTGTTGTCGCGCATCTGGATGGACAGGGTCGGCAATCCACAGGCGGCCTTTTCCTATCCGCACGACGCGCTGTTTTCGCCGCTCGGCATGACGAGTGCGGTATTCGAACTCGATGCGCGCGGCACGTTTGCCGGCAGCTCCTATCTCTATGCGACGGCGCATGACTGGGCGCGCTTCGGGCAGTTCCTGTTGCAAGACGGCGTGTGGAATGACCGGCGGCTGTTGCCGGAAGGGTTCGTCGGCGCCATGCGCACTCCGACGGTGGCTTCGAACGGACGTTATACGCAGGGCCAGGCCTGGCTCGCTCCTGGCGGCTCAAGCGCGGCGTTCGGACTGCCGGAGGATACGTTTTGGTTGACGGGGCATGACGGGCAGAGCATGGCGATCGTGCCCTCCGCCAATCTGGTCGTCGTCCGGCTCGGCCTGACGCCGAGCTGGCTCGGTTATCAGCCGCAGGTGCTTCTCAAGAAGATCCTAGCGGCCTTGCCGCAAGAGGAGGAGCCACAACAGCAGGCTGGGTCGCGGCAACAGGCGCAGCCGCAGCCATAGGCTGCGATCGCCGTCTCAGCAATTGCTCGATGTCAGTAATTACCCTGGGCGATGTCGGTCATGCCCTTGCGCTTGGCGTCGTAATAATAGCCGCGCGCATAGAGGCGGACGGCATCGTCTTCCTTGCTGTCGGAGACGAGCCAGGCGCCACGCAGATATTTGGCGGCATATTTGATGTTGGTTTCGGCATCGAAGAGCCCGCCAGGGGCACCGTCATAACCCATTGATCTGGCGGTGTTGTATTTGATCTGCATCAGGCCGAAATAGCCGCGCTTGTTGTAGGCCTTCGGATTGTAGCGGCTCTCGCGATGGACGATGCGGTGGAGCAGCGTCTCGGGAATTTCGTAGATCTTCGAGTATTTCTGGATGAGCTTGGTGACGAAGCTCTTCTCCACTGTCGGCGCGTCGTCTCTGTCGTCGTCGCTGAACATCGGGGGCGCCGTCGGCGGATCGATCGGCCCGGATTCGTCGAAACCGTAGTCCATGCTGGCACGCGGCGTGGTGTCGACGGCGGCAAGTGCTGCAAGCGCGCTGTTCTGCGGTGTCGCGGCAAAGGCAAGCTGCGTCGTCGGCTGTGCCGGCGTTCCCGGACGCGGCGTCGGCACGACGGACTGGATTGCCGTCATCTCGGGCGTCAGCGGGATCTGCGCATAGGCTGCAGGCTGTATGCCTGCCTGCATGGCGAGGTCTGCAGGCTGAGAGGCTGTTACGGTTGGCATCGCCGTCGCAGTCAGGGAGGGGGATGGCTGGGGAATCGTGGCGCCGGCAACCGCCTGACCGGCAGCACCTTCGGCTGTCGGGATCGCGGCGAGTGTTTCATCTTCGCCGGGTTTCGGCATCGGCACCACGGTCTGGGCGGCAGTCAGTTCGGCCTGCGATGTGTATTCGACGCTCGTGCATCCCGTCATCACACCGCAGAGTATCGTGGAAACGACAAGACTGCGTTTCAGGCCGGATAATCCGATCGCTACCATTCCGCCACTTTCGTGAAATCGCGCCGCCCCGGCAGCGTATAAAAGTTACCAAAAACCTTAAGCCCTGGTGACCCCATTAACCTATTCGTGGCATTCCGGCAACCACGGAATATTTCTATGCTGCAATACGGCGATACCCGGCGGTTACGGCGCCTGCAGCGATCAGCAGGGTGCCTCCCGTTCGGTTTACGGCGCGCTGGATGCTCGCCTTGCGAATCAGTCCACGCGCGGTATGGGCAAGAAACGCGTAGGTGGAGGCGTTGAGGATCGCCAGCACGAGGAAGGTCGCTTCCATGATCGCCATCTGGCCGACGAAGGGCAGGGCCGGATTGAGGAACTGCGGCACGAAGGCGACGAAGAAGATGATGCTCTTCGGATTGAGGGCGGTGACGACATAGGCGTGGAGGAAGATCTTGAGCGACTTTTCCTCCGGCAGATTGTCGTTGTCGGCAACCGGTTCGCCGATGATGGGAGCCCGCCAGAGCTTGACTCCCAGATAGATCAGGTAGGCGCCGCCGATCCACTTCAACACGGTGAAGAGGGTGGCGGAGGCGGCCAGAACGGCACCGAGACCGAAGAGGGAAGCCGTCATCGCGGTGAAGTCACCAAGCGCCACGCCGCTCACCGTCGCAAACGCCGTCCTGCGCCCATGACCGAGCGCATAGGAAACGACGAGCAGTATCGTCGGCCCCGGTATGGCCAGCATGATGGCCGATGCCGCCGCAAAAGCGAGCCAGGCTTCAAATGACATGGTGTCTCCTCCTATTCCTCAGGAACAAGCAAAGACATCATATTAACCATCCGTCAATCACGCTTCTTTGTATTTCTGACCTATATTGTCCATGACTTCGGCAAACCATGCCGTCGACAGGTCAAAAGCCTTGCCGCCCTTGATGCGCGGGAATTCTATAGTGCGCAACTTACCGTTCTGCGCTTCGTCATGGCCGGTGACGCCGGAGACTTTATTGAGCGCGCTTTCGACGGCGAGATCGACCATGCTCTGGATCAGCCTGAGGTCGTCGCCGTTGGCCGGCGCCGAGCGGGCGAAATAGCCTGATTTCTGCACAAGGGAACGTTCGGCATTCAGGAGGTTGGCGAACTGCTTCTGGAACCAGGCGCCGACATTGATCGTGTCGATCTTCACATGGCCGAAGGCGTCACGCTTGACGGTTTCGCCGGCGGCTTCCCGCTCGGCGACGATGGCGTCGAGGCAGGCGCCTTCCGAGACGAAGACCGTGGCGTGGCCGTTGCGGTCCATGCTTTCCTTCAGGCGGGCGGCCTCGGCGTCGAGGTCGAAGGCCATCTCAGGCAGGTAGACGGCGTCGATGCTCTTCAGATGCGCATCCATCATCAGGCCGTCGACATACTGGTTGCGGCTGGTGCGCTGGAGATAGGCGCGGGCGGTGGCGGCCGTCAGCCAGCCGCAATGGCGGCCCATGACTTCATGGATGACGAGGGTGCGGGGTGCGGCCGTCTGCTCGTTGCTGACATTGTCGAAGAAATGCGCGCCGACTTCGGCGGCCGTCCAGGCGCCGAGCGACTGGCGGATCGGGACGACGTCGTTGTCGACCGTCTTCGGCAGGCCGACGACGGTGAGATTGTAGCCGTTGGCGGCGAGGTAGGCGGCAAGGTCGGCGGCTGTGGTGTTGGTGTCGTCGCCGCCGATCGTGTGGAGAATGGTGATGCCGTCATTGGCGAGGCGTTCGGCGGCGACCCGCAGCGGGTTCTCGCCTTCCTTGACCAGGCCGCGCTTGACGCAGTCGGCGGCATTGGTGAGCTTGACGCGGCTGTTGCCGATCGGCGAGCCGCCGTAACGGTGCAGCAGCGGCGCCTTTTCGCGCATCTCGCGGGTGATCGCGATGCTGTCGCCGGTGAGCACGCCCTGGTATCCGGACTTGTAGGCGACGATATCGAGATCGGGCGCGACGTCGCTATAGCGTTCGATGAGACCGCCGACGGCGGAAGAAAGACAGGGTGCCAGGCCTCCGGCGGTCAGCATTGCGACTTTCTGCTTGGCCATGATCCCTCCTATGGCGTTTCGGTGCGGTGGCGTTAGCTAACGCATGGATGCGGCAGGGAAAGGGGCCTGTAAAGTAAAGAATTTACGAAAAATGCGCCTTTATGCCGAGTTGGGCCGCGAAGATGGCAGGAAGTAATGATATAATCGTTTCAAGCCCGATCTGCGTGTCGGGAACTGTTGTGGAAATTTCCGTCGCGCACTCCGGATTCACCTGCACGGGCGATACGCCGGCGATCGTCAGCCGTTGCCATACGAGATGAAAGCGGGCGCCGTGAATCGTTTGCTGCGGTGCGACAATTACCAAATCGTGAAAACTGTGTTCGGCCCTACGACCAATAGTCGCCTTGCAAAGGCTGCGATTCTTTGGTCAAGCTGTTTGCTATAAGTTGACAAGTCTGTGAGATTTTCGATGTCCTTCTGGGAAAAACTGTTGAATGCCATTGGCAATACCGCGGGCAATGCGTTGTCTGCGGTGGTCGAGGCTATCCGTACGGTTTTCGAAGGCGATCCCGAGACCCGGCGTAAGGTGGCTTTCTCCGTGGCGATCATCGCGCTGTCGGCCAAGATGGCCAAGGCCGACGGCATCGTCAGCGAGAAGGAGGTCGAAGCCTTCCGCGAAATCTTCGAATTCCCTGAGGATCAGGCCAAGAACGTCGCCAGGCTTTACAACCTCGCTCGCCAGGATATCGCCGGCTACGAAGCCTATGCCGAACGGCTCTCCACGCTCTGCGTTACCTGTGCGGCCAATTGCCCGGTGCTGGAAGACGTGCTCGACGGCCTCTTCCACATCGCCAAAGCCGATGGGCTGATCCACGAGAAGGAACTGAATTTCCTGCATCATATCGGCGAGATCTTCCAGATGAGCGAAACCCGCTTCGAGCAGATCGCCGCCCGCCACGTCTCGTCCGGCGGCGATCCCTATAAGGTGCTCGGCGTCTCGCCTTCGGATGATTTCCCGACCATCCGCCGCCGTTACCGTGGCCTCGTCAGCGAACATCATCCTGACAGGCTGATCTCGCGCGGCGTGCCGAAGGAATTCCATGTCATCGCCAATGAACGCATGGCGGCGCTGAATGCGGCCTATGCGGCGATCGAGAAGGAACGCCGCGCCGCATGACCTCTTTCGAGGCCGATTGCAGGAGCGCCCGCGTGCAGCCTTCGCCGAACCACGGCGAGCGGGCAGACGGGCGCCGTCCGGATATGATCCTGCTGCATTATACCGGCATGCCGACGGCAGATGGTGCGCTCGACTGGCTCTGTCGCGCCGAGAGCCAGGTTTCCAGCCATTATTTCGTGCATGAGAACGGCGAGGTGGTGCAGCTCGTGCCGGAAATACGGCGTGCCTGGCACGCGGGAAAAAGCAGCTGGCACGGCGAGACGGATATCAATTCGCTGTCGATCGGCATCGAGATCGCCAATGCCGGCCATCCCGGCGGGCTCCCGGATTATCCAAAAGAGCAGATCGCCGCGGTGATTGAATTGTGTCGCGACTGTGTCAAACGTTGGTCGATCGCGCCGGAACGGGTGCTTGGGCATTCCGATGTCGCCCCGATCCGCAAGGTCGATCCGGGCGAGAAATTCCCCTGGGCCGAGCTCCACCGGGCGGGTGTCGGGCACTGGGTCGAGCCGGCAAAGATCACCGGTGGGCGGTTCTTCCAATGCGGCGATGCCGGCCAGCCTGTCGAAGCGCTGCAGTCGATGCTGTCGCTCTATGGTTACGGCACTGAAATTACAGGCGAATTTTCCGAAAAAATGGCGGGCGACGTGGAGGCTTTCCAGCGCCATTTCCGGCCCGAAAGGGTGGATGGCATCGCCGATTTCTCGACGATCGACACGCTGCACCGGCTGCTATCGACGCTGCCGCGTTATTCCTGATCGGAACAGCCTGATATCAGGAGCGGATTCCTCGCGGCCGGCGAGAAAACCGCCTCGCCACATCATTTCCCTATTATCTCCTCATTGCGATGGTCTAAGGACGCCCGCTGAACAGCGCTCACGGCTGTTTTCAAGTGTAACCATGAGCGCCAAATGAAACGATAAGAATTGCTACGGAACGCGATCAGTCCTTGCTCGCGTGTGACCGAATGACGGCGAGGCGCGCAGTCCTGCAATTCTTTGGGTCGGAGTGAAGAGACTATATGAAGAAGTTGATTGTTGGCGCTGCGGCGTGCTTCGGCATGCTGCTGGCGGGGTATAACTTTGCCTCGGCGAATGATGATTGGGGCGTCAGGGCGCAAACCATCCCGCTGAAGACCGTCGACCGCCAGAGTGGCTATGCCATGCCCGACTTTTCCGCCAGCATTCCCTATGCCGCGCTGATCAATAAATATGCCGCCGAATACGACGTGCCCGTCGCACTCGCCCAGGCTGTCGTACGCGTCGAGAGCAATTTCAATCCGAATGCCCGCGGCAGTGCCGGCGAAGTCGGCCTGATGCAGATCAAGCCGGCGACGGCGCGGATGATGGGATATTCCGGCACGAGGAAGGGCCTGTTCGATCCCGAGACCAACATCAAATACGGCATGAAATATCTGGCGGCCGCCCATCAGCTCGGCGGCGGGCAGACCTGCAACACGATCCTGAAATACAATGCCGGCCATGCCGCCACGCGCATGAACCCGGTGTCGAAGACCTATTGCGGCAAGGTCCTGGCGATGCTCGACTGAGCATAGCTCGGCGCGTCCCGGCAAAATTGCCTTGCGGCAATTTTGCCGTATGATGGAGCGCACTTGCCGTGATATTCCGCCTTGAAAACAAGGTGGGACATGGCAGTCGATTTCAGCTTCATCATCATCGGACGCGGCATGATGGGTGCCGCCGCCGCACGGCATCTCTCCTCAATGGCCGACGGCATCGCGCTGATCGGCCCGCGCGAGCCGGAAGAGCGCAAGGCCCATCATGGCGTCTTCGCCAGCCATTACGACGAAGCCCGCATCACCCGCACCTTCGATGGCAATCTGGCCTGGGGAAGCTTCGCCGCCCGCGCGCTCGACCGCTACCGCGAGATCGAGGCAAAGAGCGGCATTTCCTTCTATTCTGAGGTCGGCTGCCTTTTTGCCGGCCCGACCCCGACGGATGAGCAGGACTATATCAACCGGGCGCTGTCCGTCAGCCGGACGCTCGGCAGCGATATCGAGACCATCGCGCCGTCGGAACTTCGCCAACGTTTTCCCTATCTTGCCATCGATCCTGATTTCACAGGATATTTCGAGCGCAGACGCGCCGGCTACATCAACCCACGGGCGCTGGTGCGGGCGCAGGTTACGCTTGCCGAACAGGGCGGCGTCTCGCTGATCGAGGCAATCGCGACATCCGTGCGTGATGCCGGTTCCCATGTCGAGGTGACAGCCGGCGGCAGATGCTACAACGCCGAGCGCGTGCTGGTGGCCGCCGGCGGTTTCAGCAATTTCCATGCCCTGCTGCCGCGTCCGGTCGATACCAGGGTCATGGCGCGCACGGTGGCCTTCTACGAGATCGGTGAACGCGAGATGGCTGTTTTCGCGGACATGCCGTCTACGATCGTGCTCGGTGACCGGGAAGAGGATCACATCTATATCCTGCCGCCGGTGCGTTATCCCGATGGCAAAACCTATCTGAAACTCGGCGGCGACACCGAGGCGCTTTCTTTCGAGCGGTTGGAGGATGCCGGCGCGTGGTTCCGTTCCGACGGCAGCGCCGCTGAGCGCGATCATCTCTCGCGTGTCGCCTTGCAGTTGATGCCGGAGCTTGCCGGCTGCCGCGTGACCTCGGCGCCCTGCGTGGCGAATTTCACGCCGACCGGTTATCCCTATGTAGGATATACGCAGTCGCCGCGTATTGCGGTGCTGACCGGCGGCAATTTCGTTGCGGCCAAATCCTCCGACGAACTCGGGCGCCTCGGAGCGGTGCTGCTGGCGGAAGGGCAGCTCGGGGATGAGGATTTCGGCCGCGAACTGACGCCCGTTTTCGCCTAGGAGGACATTATGGCAGTCGATTTCAAATATATCGTCGTCGGCCGCGGGCTGATGGGGGCGGCGGCGGCGCGGCATCTGGCGCGGCAGGCGGACGGCGTCGCGGTGATCGGCCCGGACGAACCTGGTGATCGCAAGGCGCATCAGGGCGTCTTCGCCAGCCACTACGACGAGGGGCGCATCACCCGCACCATCGATCCCGACCGCAATTGGGCGCTGCTCGCCAACCGCTCGATCGGCCGTTATGGCGAGATCGCCCGCGACAGCGGCATCGACTTCTATCGTGAGGTCGGCTGCGTCGTCGTCGCGCCGAGGGCAAGCGATTATCTCGAGAGAACCCGGCAGGCGGCCGTCTCGCTCGGCGTCGAGACCCGCCTTCTCGATGGAGCGGGCCTGAAGGCTGCCTTTCCCTTCTTCGCCTTTCCTGATGATGGCGCCGGTGTCTTCGAGGTGAGAGGGGCCGGCCATATCGGCCCGCGCAAGCTGGTGAAGGCGCAGTCGCTGCTGGCTGAAAAGGCGGGCGCCACCATTATTCGCAACCACGTCGTCTCGATCCGCAGCGAGGGCGGCTTTGCCGTCGTCAAGACATCAGGCGGCCTGACCTATCGTGCTGAAAAGGTGCTGCTGGCGGCGGGCGGATTTTCCATTGCCGAGAATCTGTTGTCGCGGCCGGTTGCCATGACGGTTTATGCCCGGACCGTGACGCTGTTCGAGGTGAGCGAGACGGAGGCGGCGCGCCTGGCCGCCATGCCGTCGCTCATTGTCGATACGCCCGACATCCATATCTACCTGCTGCCGCCGATCCTTTATCCCGACGGCAAATATTACCTGAAGATCGGTGGCGACCCTGACGATGTGACACTCGGTGACGATACGGAAATGCGTGCCTGGTTCAAGACGGAAGGGCGCGACAGCGTGCGCGCGCATCTGCAGCGCATCGTTGCCGGTCTGGTGCCTGATCTGGCGCCGCTTTCGATATCGACGGCGGCCTGCGTCGTGTCGCAGACGGAAAGCGGCTATCCGATGATCGGCTACACCTCGTCGCCTGAGATCGCGGTGTTGACGGGCTGCGCCGGCACGTCGGCCAAGAGCTCCGACGAAATCGGCCGGCTTGGGGCTGAGCTGCTTTTGTCGGGCAGAATCAGCGAACAAGGCTACTCCACGGATTTCACACCGCAATTTCGATAAATAATTTTTGATTTCGATAGCAATTGCCATCTCTCTCGTTTATGGGACCCCTGCCAGTTGGCCGGGCAGCCGCGCTTTACCAATGCCGAAAGGCGGTAGGGTGAGGAAAGTCCGGGCTCCACGGAAACACGGTGCCGGATAACGTCCGGCGAGGGCGACCTCAGGGAAAGTGCCACAGAAAGCAAACCGCCTGTCATGACAGGTAAGGGTGAAAGGGTGGGGTAAGAGCCCACCGCATCTCCGGCAACGGAAATGGCACGGTAAACCCCACCGGGAGCAAGACCGAATAGGGATGACGCGGCGGGCCGAAAGGCCTTCCGGCCGGTTTCCAGGCCAGTCATCCGGGTGGGTTGCGCGAGGCAGCGTGCGAGCGCTGTCCCAGAGGAATGGCTGCCACGTTCCGGTTCACGCCGGAGCCATACAGAACCCGGCTTACAGGCCAACTGGCGATTAACTTTTGTGGCGCGGAAAACCCACGATTTCAGACATCACTTCCATATAAGTCTCTGAAATCGAATGATTTCAAGCGGATGCTCATGCAACCCCGCGAGTGGAAATTCTTTTTGCGAAAGTGTGGTTGCGCGCCTCCTGCGGGAGGGTGATCCTAACCCTTTGTTAAACTTAACGGCTTATAAATTTTTGATCATGCGTCTATTGCAAAACGGGCGCATCCCATTGACGCCCATATGGTCCCATGCTATCCCAAATGCGCACTGCACCAGGGCAATCATTTGCCCATTCATCGCAAAGCAAAGGCGTCTTCCTCTCCGGAAGCGTCGGACGGGTTTTTGCTCATCCGGCTTGCGAAGCTGTGTCTGATATTGGGAGTTTCGGGCGTCTTTTTGTCCGGATCCCTGCGGGAACGGATGTTTCGTGTAATGAGCCGCTTCCTATCGAACGCGACCAACAGGATCGATGCCAAGGGCCGGGTTTCCGTGCCGTCGGCGTTCCGTTCCGTGCTGGCGCAGCGCAATGTCCAGGAGCTCTATTGCTTTCAGGATTTTGTGTTTCCGGCGATCAGCGTCGGCGGTCCGGATCTTCTCGAGAGATTCGAACGGCAGATTGCTGCGGAGGATCCGTTTTCGCCGGATGCGAACGAGATGTCGCTTCTCATTCATGGAGGCGGGGTCTTCATGAAGCTCGACGCCGAGGGGCGGCTGATGGTCACGGATTTCATTCGCGGCTTTACCGGCATCTCGGACGAAGTGACTTTCGTCGGTCGGGCGGATCATTTTCAGCTGTGGCAGCCGCAGGCTTTTGTGGCTGCGCAGGCGCAGGCACGAGGGGAACGCAAGCTGGCGGGCAAGCGTTCCTGAAAGAACGAGGAAACGGAATGGTGGCGAATCCTGGCGGAGGTTCAACTGATGCCGGTGGCGGATCGGTTCGTCACGTTCCCGTTCTTCTCGAAGAGGTCCTTACAGCGCTGGCGCCGGCTTCCGGCAAACTCATCCTCGACGGTACATTCGGTGCGGGCGGTTACAGCTCGGCCATCCTGGCGGCCGGCGCCGAGGTGATCGCGCTCGACCGCGACCCCACGGCGATTGCGGCTGGTCAAGCAATGGTCGCGGCCCATGGCGGCCGTCTCAAGCTTATTCATTCGCAGTTCTCGCATCTTGCCGATCATGCGCCGCGAGGCGGGCTCGACGGCGTCGTGCTCGATATCGGCGTCTCCTCCATGCAGATCGACGAGGCGGAACGCGGCTTCTCCTTCCAGAAAAACGGACCGCTCGACATGCGCATGTCGGCGACAGGCGTTTCGGCCGCCGATGTCGTCAACCGCGCCAAGGTCGCCGATCTCATCCGCATCTTCCATTTTCTCGGCGAGGAAAGCCAGGCGCCGCGCATCGCCCATGCGATCGAGAAGCGCCGCGCCGAAAAGCCGTTCGAAACGACACGCGATCTCGCCGGTCTCATCGAGCTCGTCACGCCGCGCAAGATGAAGGACAAGATCCATCCGGCAACGCGCGTCTTCCAGGCGCTGCGCATCTTCGTCAACGACGAGCTTGGCGAGCTGGCGCAAGCGCTGTTTGCGGCGGAGACGGCGCTGAAACCCGGCGGACGGCTCGTCGTCGTCACCTTTCATTCGCTCGAAGACCGCATCGTCAAGAAATTCTTCTCCGACCGCGCCGGCAAGGCGTCGGGTTCGCGGCATCTGCCGGTCGCGCATGAACGGGCGGCAACCTTTGCGGCCATCGGCAAGCCGATGGTTTCGGCAAGCGAGGCGGAGGCGGAGATCAATCCGCGCGCCCGCTCCGCCAAGCTGCGCGCCGGCCTGAGGACGGACGCTGCGGCCGAGGCCGCGGATATGTCGCTCTTCGGGTTTCCCAATCTTGCCAGCCTCGGAAAGCTTGGTGGTTGATATGCTGAAAACCTTCGATCTCGTGCTCATCGGCGTCATGACGGCCACCGCCGCCGTGACCTACACGATCAAACATCGCGCCGAATTGAAGCTCGAGGAGGTTCATCGCCTCGAAGCCGAGATCAAGCTCGAGAAGGATACGATCGACCTCCTCAAGGCCGACTGGGCGCTGCAATCGCAGCCGAACCGGCTGGAGCGGCTGGTCAAGGCCTATAATGACGAATTGCAGCTGCAGCCGACGGCGTCGACGGCGCTGGTGCATGCCAAGGAATTGCCGATGCTGAAATCCGAGGTTCCCGTGCCCGACGTGACGGAGGCCAAAGCCAACGGCGCGGCCGTGGCCAGCGCCAAAGGCGCGACTGGTACCTCCAAGATACAGCCCATTCCCCAGCCTGCGCCGCGTGGCGCGGCGGAGCCGCACGGCGCAGTGGCGCCTGATGGCGGGGCGGAGGACGACGCAGGCGCAGACGAGATCGAAACGGGGTCGGTGGAATAATGTCGTTTCTTTCCCGCATCATGGTTTTGAAGAGCCAGGCGCATTTCTCCGCCGGCGTCTATAACCGGTTCGGCGGTCCTTCGCCCGCCGGCCTGGCGATCGAGGGATCGCGCAAGAAAAAATCAGGACAGGCGAAAAGCCGCGTTGGCCTGCTGATTCTTGGCTTCATGGGTGTCTACGTCATTATCGGCGGACGTCTCGTCGAATATGCGATGAAGGATCAGGAGGTCGTCTCCAGCATCCTGCCGCCCGACCGGCTGATGGCCTCGCGCCCCGACATTCTCGACCGCAACGGCGAGGTGCTGGCGACCGACATCCGCACCGTCTCGCTGTTTGCCGAGCCCAACAAGATCGTCGATGCCGATGAGGCGGTCGAGAAACTTGCAACGGTGCTGCCCGAACTCGACGTCAGGGACACCTATAAGAAGCTCTCGGTCAAGACCTCGCATTTTGCCTGGCTGCGCCGGCAGCTGACGCCGAAGCAGCAGAGCCAGATCCTGGCGCTCGGCATTCCCGGCATCGGCTTCCGTCCGGAGAAGCGCCGTTTCTATCCGGGCGGCTCGACCGCCGCGCATATCCTTGGCTACGTCAACATCGACAACCGCGGCGTCGCCGGCATGGAGAAATATATCGACGACCAGGGACTTGCCGACCTCGCCTCGGTCGGCATGACCAGCGACCAGCCGCTCGAGCCGGTGCGGCTTTCGATCGACCTGCGCGTGCAGAACATCGTCCGCGACGCGGTCGTCAACGCCGTCAACAACTTCCAGTCCAAGGGGGCGGGAGCCGCCGTCATCGACGTGCACACGGGAGAAGTGCTGGCGATGGCGTCGGCGCCGGATTTCGATCCGAACGATCCGCAGGAAGGCGCCAAGGAAGGTTGGCTCAACCGGATGACCAACGGCACCTTCGAAATGGGTTCGACCTTCAAGACCTTTTCGCTGGCCATGGCGCTCGACACCGGCAAGGTCAAGATGACCGACAGTTTCGACGCCAGCAAATCGATCTATATCGGCGGCTTCACCATCCACGATTTTCACGGGCAGCGCCGCTGGCTGACCGTCCCCGAGATTTTCCAGTATTCTTCGAATATCGGTACGGCGCGCGTCATCGACATCGTCGGCATCGACGCGCAGAAGGACTATCTGACCAAGTTCGGCCTGTTGACGAAGATGCAGACCGAGCTGCCCGAAGTGAAGATGCCGAGCCAGCCGCGTGTCTGGAAGAAGATCAATTCGATCACGATTTCCTTTGGCCACGGCGTCTCGACGACAGCCCTGCAGACAGGGGTCGCCGCCGCCGCCCTCGTCAATGGCGGCAAGCTGATCGAGCCGACGTTCCTGCCGCGCACGCGCGAACAGGCCGATCAGATCGCCACGCAGGTGATCAAGAAGTCGACCAGCGACAACATCCGCTATCTCCTCGACTTCAACGGATACAAGGGATCCGGACGTGTCGCCCGCGTGCCGGGCTTTGCCGTCGGCAGCAAGACCGGTACCGCCGACAAGGTGGTGAACGGGCGTTATTCGGCGACGCTGAATTTCAATTCCTTCATTGCCGCATTCCCGATCAATGATCCCAGATACGCCGTGATCACCTTCTGCGACGAGCCGAAGACCGGTGAGAAGCAATATGGCGGAACGATCTCTGCCGGTACTGCCGGCCCGATCGCTCGTGAGATCATCAGCCGCGCAGCCCCCATTCTCGGCATCGAGCCGAAATTCGGGGAGGGCGGTTCGGCCTTGCTGGTGTCTTATTGAGTGTGAATGAATATCGACGCCGATTCGCGAGGGGTGAACCGGCTTCAAGAGAGAAAAGTGCATTCGATGAAATTGCGAGACCTGGCCGGAGATCAGTTTCCGGAACTTGAAGCACAGCTCGAAGGCCCGGCAGGCTTGATTGATATCTCAGGCCTGTCTTCGGATAGCCGCAAGGTGACGCCGGGCAATGCCTTCGTCGCAGTCGCCGGCACCAAGGCGGACGGCGTGGGTTTCATCGCGGATGCCGCCGGCCGCGGCGCTGTTGTCGCGATCGCCTCTCAAGCTATCGATGCTTCCATCCCGGTGCTTGCGGTCAAGGAACCGCGCCGCTTCCTTTCCATCGCCGCCTCGCGTTTCCACGGCAGGCAGCCCGATACCATGGTCGCCGTCACCGGCACGGCGGGCAAGACTTCCGTTGCCTCCTTCGTCAGGCAGATCTGGGCGCATGCGGGCCATGCGGCCGCGATGATCGGTACTACGGGGGTCGTCTCGCCGACGCGCAACGAATATGGCTCGCTGACGACGCCCGATCCGGTGTCGCTGCACGAGCTGCTGGCGGAACTCGCCGAAGAAGGCGTGACGCATGCCGCCATGGAAGCTTCCAGCCACGGCCTCGACCAGTGCCGGCTCGACGGCGTCAAGCTTGCCGCCGCCGCCTTCACCAATCTCGGCCGCGACCACATGGATTATCATCCGACCGTCGAGGCCTATATGGCCGCCAAGATGCGGCTTTTCGATACGCTGTTGCCGAAGGGGTCGCCGGCGGTGATCTTCGCCGACGATCCATGGTCGGCGCAGGCGATCAAGGCAGCGACCGATGCCGGTCACGACGTTCGTACCGTCGGGCGAAAGGGCAATTATCTTTCCTTGAAGCGCGTCGAGCACTTCCGCCACAAGCAGACGGCCGAGATCCATATCGGCAGCGAGATCTTCGAGGTGGACATTCCGCTGGCCGGCGATTTCCAGGTCGCCAACGCGCTTGTTGCGGCAGCGCTTGCCATGTCGACCGGCGTGGCCGCGAAGGTTGCGATGGCGGCGCTGGAGAAGCTCGTCGGCGCCTCCGGCCGTCTCGAACTCGTCGGTCATACGAAAGACGGCGCTCTCGCCTATGTCGACTACGCCCACAAGCCGGATGCACTGGAAAACGTGCTGGGCTCGGTCCGGCCCTTCACCACCGGCCGCGTCGTCGTCGTCTTCGGCTGCGGCGGCGATCGTGATCGCGGCAAGCGGCCGATCATGGGCGAAATCGCCTGCCGGCTTGCCGACGTCGTTATCGTCACCGACGACAATCCGCGTTCGGAGGAACCGGCTTCGATCCGGGCGGAGATCATGGCGGCAGCCGGCTGCGCCTCGGAAATCGCCGATCGCGCCACGGCGATCCGCGAGGCGGTCAGCATGCTGAGATCCGGCGATACGCTGATCGTCGCCGGCAAGGGGCATGAGGAGGGGCAGACGATCGGCGGCGTCACCTTGCCGTTTTCCGATCATGCGGAGGTGCGCAAGGCCTTGGAGGAACTGAAATCTTGAGCTGGCTCTGGACGACCGAAGACATGATCGCAGCGATGGCGGGGCGCCCCTTCGGCACTCTGCCCGAAGGCATCACCGGCATTTCCATCGACAGCCGCTCGATTACTCCAGGAGAGGCTTTCTTCGCGATCAAGGGCGATCGTGTCGACGGTCACGATTACGCGTCGATGGCGATGGCGAACGGTGCCTCCCTTCTTGTCGTCAGCGAGGCGAGGCTTCCGGCCATGGGTCGGCTGACGGTGCCGATGATCGTCGTGGAAGATGTGCTTGCGGCACTCGGCCGTCTCGGCCTTGCCTCGCGCGAGCGCTCGAAGGCCCGGATCATCGCGGTGACGGGATCTGTGGGCAAGACGACCACCAAGGAAATGCTGCGGCATGTGCTGTCGCCTTCCGGCAAGGTGCATGCTTCCGTCGCCTCCTTCAACAATCATTGGGGCGTGCCGCTGACGCTGGCGCGCATGCCTGCGGATACGGATTACGGCGTCTTCGAAGTCGGAATGAACCATCCTGGCGAGATCCGGCCGCTGGTGGCGATGATCCGTCCCGATGTCGCCATCATCACGACGATCGCGCCGGCGCATCTCGGCAATTTCAAGAACATCAAGGAAATCGCCGCCGCCAAGGCCGAGATCTTTGAAGGACTTGAACCCGGCGGCCATGTTGTGCTCAACCGCGACAACGACCAGTTCAATTTCCTCGACCGCACGGCGCAGTCGCTCGGCATCGAGCATATCCATTCCTTTGGCCAGCATGCCAAGGCCGAATTCCGGCTCGCAGAGTTCAATGGCTCCGACGAGAATTCGACGCTGTGGCTGACGATCGGCGGCGAGACGCTGGAGGTCGCGATCGGCGCGCCCGGCCGCCATATCGCCGAGAATGCGCTGGCAGCCCTCGGGGTCGTCAGGATCGTCGGCGCCGACATGGAGAAGGCGATCGAAGCGCTTGCGACGCTGAAGCCGGAAAAGGGCAGGGGCAAGCGCCACCGGCTTTCGATCGGCGGCGGCAGCTTCACGCTGATCGACGAGAGCTACAATGCCAATCCGGCCTCGATGCGTGCAGCGATCGCACTCTTGGCTGCCTCCGAGCCGACCGGCCGCGGACGCCGTATCGCCGTGCTCGGCGACATGCTGGAGATGGGCGACTATGCGCAGAAGGTCCATACCGACCTCGCCGTGCCGCTGCTTGCTGCCGGCATCGAATATGTCTGGCTCGCTGGAGCCGAGATGGCTGCGCTCAAGGAATCGCTGCCGGAGAGCGTCCATGTCGAATATCGCGAGAACACGAGCGAATTGACGGATTATGTATTGAACTCGGTCGCGCCAGGCGACGTGTTGATGGTGAAATCGTCTCTGGGCATCGGTTTCGGCAAGATCGTCGCCGCGCTCCTTGACAAGTTCCCGTCATTTGCCGACACGCAACGCGAACTTTGATCGGGTAAACAAGGGGCCCTGAATGCTGATCTGGCTTGTCGAACTGTCGGAATATTTCAAGTTTCTGAACCTGTTCAGATATATTACCTTCCGCACAGGGGCCGCTCTCTTCACCTCAGCGCTGATCGTCTTCCTGTTCGGACCGACGATCATCAACTCGCTGCGCATCCGGCAGGGCAAGGGCCAGCCGATCCGCGCCGACGGGCCGCAGACGCATTTCAAGAAGGCCGGCACGCCGACCATGGGCGGGCTGATGATCCTCGCCGGCATCGTCGGCGCGTCGCTGCTCTGGGCCGATCTTTCCAACGTCTACGTCGTCGCCACCTTGCTGGTGACGCTGGGCTTCGGTGCGATCGGCTTCTACGACGATTATCTGAAGGTCACGAAGCAGAGCCATATGGGCTTTTCCGGCAAGGCGCGTCTCGGCATCGAATTCGTCATTGCCGGCATCGCCGTCTATTTCATGATGCGCACCGCTCTTGCCTCGGGAATTGCCGGTTCGACCTTCGGCTCCTCGATCGCGTTTCCCTTCTTCAAGGACTTCATGATCAATATCGGCATCATGTTCGTCGTCTTCGGCGGTTTCGTCATCGTCGGCGCCGGCAATGCCGTCAACCTGACGGACGGCCTCGACGGGCTTGCCATCGTGCCTGTCATGATCGCCGCCGCCTCCTTCGGCGTCATCGCCTATCTCGCCGGCAACGTGGTGTTTGCCAACTACCTGCAGATCAATTTCGTGCCCGGCACCGGCGAGCTTGCCGTCGTGCTTGGCGCCGTCATCGGCGCCGGCCTCGGCTTTCTCTGGTTCAATGCGCCGCCGGCCGCCATCTTCATGGGTGACACCGGGTCGCTGGCGCTCGGCGGCACGATCGGCACCGTCGCCGTCGCCACCAAACACGAGATCGTCATGGCGATCATCGGCGGCCTCTTCGTCATCGAAACGCTTTCGGTCATCATCCAGGTCGGCTTCTTCAAGATGACCGGCCGGCGCGTCTTCCTGATGGCGCCGATCCATCATCACTTCGAGAAGAAGGGCTGGACCGAAAGCCAGGTGGTGATCCGCTTCTGGATCGTCGCCGTCGGCCTTGCCATGCTCGGCCTCTCGACGCTGAAGCTGCGGTGAGGCGGCGATGATCCCGGTCACGACGCTCAAGGACAGGAAGGTCGCGCTCTTCGGGCTCGGCGGCTCCGGCTTTGCCACCGCCCGGGCTCTGATATCAGGCGGCGCCGATGTGACCGCCTGGGACGACAATCCCGACAGCGTCGCCAAGGCCGCGGCCGAAGGCATCCGGACGGAAGACCTGCACACCATCGATTGGAGCCAGCAGGCGCTGTTCGTGCTGTCGCCCGGCGTGCCGCTCACCCATCCGAAGCCGCATTGGACCGTCGATCTTGCGCGCGCGGCGGGCGTCGATATCGTCGGCGATGTCGAGCTCTTCGTGCGCGAGCGCCGCGTCCATGCGCCCGATTGCCCCTTCATCGCCATAACAGGCACCAACGGCAAGTCGACCACCACGGCGCTGATCGCCCATATCCTGAAATCATCAGGCTACGACACGCAGCTCGGCGGTAATATCGGCACGGCCGTGCTGACGCTCGATCCGCCGAAGACCGGGCGCTACTACGTCGTCGAATGCTCCTCCTACCAGATCGATCTGGCGCCGACGCTGAACCCTTCGGCCGGAATCCTGCTCAACCTGACGCCCGATCATCTCGACCGTCACGGCACGATGCAGCATTATGCCGATATCAAGGAACGGCTGGTCGCCGGCAGCGATGTCGCGATCGTCGGTGCCGACGACAGCCATTCTGTCTTGATCGCCGACCGCGTCGAGCGGGCGGGTGTCAAGGTGGTCCGCATTTCGCGCCGGAACGTGGTGGCTGACGGCATTTATGCCGAGGGCACGAGGCTCATCCAGGCCGCCGGCGGCGCCATGCTGCCTTTCGCCGATCTCGACGGCATCCAGACGCTGCGCGGCAGCCATAATGCGCAGAATGCCGCCGCCGCCGTCGCCGCCTGCCTTGCCGTGGGAGTTTCCGCCGCCGACATCCGCGCCGGGCTCGCCTCGTTTCCGGGACTGAAACACCGCATGCAGCCGGTCGGCCAGCGTGGCCGCGTCGTTTTCGTCAACGATTCCAAAGCCACCAATGCCGATGCCGCCGCACCCGCGCTCTCGAGCTACGATCGCATCTACTGGATCGCCGGCGGTCTGCCGAAGGCAGGTGGCATTACGACGCTTGCTCCCTATTTTCCACGCATCGCCAAGGCCTATCTGATTGGTGAGGCGGCGGCGGAATTCGCTGCGACGCTCGGCGAGGCCGTGCCTTACGAGATCTCGGGTACGCTGGAGCGCGCCGTCGCGCACGCTGCAGCCGATGCCGAGCGCGACGAAAGCGGTGCTTCGGCCGTGATGTTATCCCCGGCTTGCGCAAGCTTCGATCAGTATAAGAATTTCGAAGTCAGGGGCGATGCCTTCGTCGGCCACGTGGCAGCGCTTGACGGGATTGCGATGCTGATCGGTCCGGCAACAGGAGAGAAATGACATGGTAAGCCGTGCGGAGCGTGGGCCTCTGGCCGATTGGTTCTGGACCATCGACCGCTTCTTCCTGGCGATGTTCATCTTCCTGATGGGCATCGGTTTCATGCTGTCGTTCGCGGCTTCTCCGGCGGTTGCCGAGCGCATCGGGCTCGAACCCTTCCATTTCGTCAAGCGCCACGCAGCCTTCATGATCCCCTCGATCGCCGTCATGCTCGGGCTGTCGTTCCTGACGCCACGCCAGGTGCGGCGAACCGCGATCCTGATCCTGATCATCTCGATCGCCATGATGGTGCTGGTGCTGTTCGTCGGCCAGGAGGTCAAGGGCGGCAGGCGCTGGATCTGGATCGCTGGCCTTTCCATCCAGCCGTCGGAATTCATGAAGCCGGCCTTCGTCGTCGTCTGCGCCTGGCTGTTTGCCGAACATGCGCGCCAGCCGGAAATCCCCGGCAATCTCTTCGCCATCATCCTGTTCGGCATCGTCGCCGCCCTTCTCATCGCGCAACCCGACCTCGGCCAGACCATCCTGACGACGGCCGTCTGGGGCGGGATGTTCTTCATGGCCGGCATGCCGTGGATCTGGATCATGCTGCTCGGCATCGGGGGCGCCGGCGGCCTGCTCAGCGCCTATTACGTCTTCCCGCACGTCGCCGGCCGAATAGACAAGTTCATGACCGGCGAGGGGGACACGTTCCAGATCGATACCGCCCGCGAAGCGATCATCCGCGGCAGCTGGTTCGGCCAGGGACCGGGCGAAGGTATCGTCAAGCGCATCATCCCGGATGCCCATACCGACTTCATCTTCTCGGTCGCGGCCGAGGAGTTCGGCATCGTCTTCTGCATGGCGCTCGTTGCGCTGTTTACCGTGCTGGTCTTGCGCGGCCTCTCGCATGCCTATCGCGAGCGCAACGATTTCAACCGTTTCGCCGTCGCCGGCCTGGTGCTGCAGATGGGCATCCAGTCGATCATCAATATCGGCGTCAATCTCGAACTGCTGCCGGCCAAGGGCATGACGCTGCCGCTGATTTCCTACGGTGGCTCGTCCATGGTGGCGATCTGCGTCACTGCCGGCTTCATTCTGGCGCTGACGCGCCATCGACCGGAAAAACGTGCGCAGGACCGGAGCCTCTTCCGCGTCCCGCACGGCATGCCGGCGGAGTAGAGGACCATGAGTAAAGGCATCGTGCTGCTTGCCGCCGGGGGAACCGGCGGCCATGTATTCCCGGCTGAGGCGCTGGCCTTCAAGCTGAAGGAGCGCGGCTATTCGGTGCATCTCGTCACGGATAGCCGGGCCGAGCGTTACGCCGGCAAGTTCCCGGCCGAGGAAATCCATGTCGTGCCGTCGGCGACGATCGGCTCGAAGAACCCGGTTGCCGTCGCCCGTTCGCTGTGGACCCTGTGGAGCGGCATGCGCGCGGCGAAGAAGCTGATCCAGCGGCTGCGGCCTGTGATCGTCGTCGGTTTCGGCGGTTATCCCACCGTGCCGCCGCTGCTTGCCGCCACCCGGCTCGGCGTGCCCTCGATGATCCATGAGCAGAACGCCGTGATGGGCCGCGCCAACAAGGCCTTAGCAACCCGCGTGCAGGCCATCGCCGGCGGTTTTCTGCCCGAAGGCGGCGCCGCTTTCCCGGACAAGACGGTGACCACGGGCAATCCGGTCCGCCCGGCGATCATCGCCGCGGCCGAGGTACCTTACACGCCATCGCATCCCGGTGAGGCCTTCAACCTCGTCGTCTTCGGCGGCAGCCAGGGCGCGCAATATTTCTCCAAGGCGCTGCCGACGGCGATCAGCCTGCTCGACGATGCGCTTCGCGTGCGGCTGCGTATCACCCAGCAGGTGCGTCCCGAAGATATGGAAATGGTCAGCGGCTGCGTCGCCAAGCTGGAGATGGGGGCCGATATCGCTCCCTTCTTCACCGACATGGCCGAACGGCTGGCGAAAGCGCATCTCGTCATCTGCCGTTCGGGCGCCTCGACGGTTTCGGAAATCTCGGTCATCGGCCGGCCGGCGGTGCTCGTGCCTTACCCGCATGCTCTCGATCACGATCAGGCGGCCAATGCCGCAGCACTCGCTGCGACCGGCGGGGCGAAGGTGATTGCCCAGTCGGAACTATCGCCGGAGAAAATCGCGGCGATCCTGACGGCTGTCATGAACGATCCGGAAAAGCTTTCGCACATGGCAGCGGCGGCGAAACTCGCCGGCAAACCCGATGCCGCGAACTTGCTTGCCGACATGGTTGAGGCTATTGCCGCCGGACGGACAATTGCGGAATTCAAGAGGACACGCGCATGAAACTGCCAAAGGCGATCGGTCTCGTCCATTTCATCGGCATTGGCGGCATCGGCATGAGCGGCATTGCCGAGGTGCTGCACAATCTCGGCCACAAGGTGCAGGGATCGGACCAGGCCGACAGCGCCAATGTCCAGCGCCTGCGCGAGAAGGGCATCGAGGTGTCCGTCGGCCATCGGGCGGAAAACCTGGGTGACGCCGAAGTCGTCGTCGTCTCGACGGCGATCAAGAAGAGCAATCCGGAGCTCATCGCCGCGCGCGAAAAGCTGCTGCCGGTGGTGCGCCGCGCCGAAATGCTGGCAGAGCTCATGCGCTTCCGCAATGCGATCGCCATCGGCGGCACGCATGGCAAGACGACGACCACCTCGCTGGTCGCGACGCTGCTCGAAGCCGGCGGGCTCGACCCGACCGTCATCAATGGCGGCATCATCAACGCCTACGGCACCAATGCCCGCATGGGCGAGGGCGAGTGGATGGTGGTCGAGGCCGATGAATCGGACGGCACCTTCCTGAAGCTTCCGGCCGATGTCGCCGTCATCACCAATATCGACCCGGAACATCTCGACCATTACGGCAATTTCGATGCGGTGCGCGCCGCCTTCCGGCAGTTCGTCGAGAATGTGCCGTTCTACGGTTTCGGCGTCATGTGCCTCGACCATCCGGAGGTGCAGTCGCTGGTCGGCCGCATCGAGGACCGCAAGATCATCACCTATGGCGAGAATCCGCAGGCCGACGTGCGCTTCACGAATGTGCGCATCGACGGCACGCGCTCGATCTTCGACGTCGAAATCCGCCGCCGCCGCACCGGCCAGGTGATCGAGCTCAAGGGGCTGGTCATGCCGATGCCCGGCCGGCATAATATTTCCAACGCCACGGCGGCGATTGCCGTTGCCAACCGGCTCGGCATATCGAGCGCCGATATCGCCAAGGGGCTTGCTTCCTTCGGCGGCGTCAAGCGGCGCTTCACGCTGACCGGCGAATGGAACGGAGTGCAGATCTTCGACGATTACGGCCACCATCCCGTCGAGATCAAGGCGGTGCTGCGCGCTGCCCGCGAAGCCTGCAAGGGGCGCATCATCGCGGTTCACCAGCCGCACCGTTATAGCCGTCTTGCCAGCCTCTTCGAGGAATTCGCCGCCTGCTTCAACGATGCCGACAGCATCTTCCTCGCGCCTGTTTACGCAGCGGGCGAGGATCCGATCGAGGGTATCGATTCCGTGTCGCTGGTTTCGCGCATAAAATCGGGCGGCCATCGCGACGCCCGCTTTCTCACCTCGGCGGAACTTCTGCCTCAGATGGTCTCGGAGGTTGCAAAGCCTGGCGATTTCGTGGTTCTGTTGGGGGCTGGGAGCATCACATCCTGGGCAGCGGCGCTGCCCAAACAACTGGAAGGCCTTTCGGGAAAGTCCGTATGAAACAGGTGAATGGGGAAAAGCTTCTCGCGTCTCTCGGAGACGGTGTAAAGGATATCCGCGGCCGTATCACGCCGGATGCCCCCATGGACCGCGTCACCTGGTTCAGGGCCGGCGGCCTGGCCGAACTGATGTTCCAGCCGCATGACATCGACGATCTCATCGCCTTCCTGAAAATATTGCCGGAAGAGGTGCCGCTGACCGTGGTCGGCGTCGGCTCCAACATCCTGGTTCGCGACGGCGGCATTCCCGGCGTCGTGCTGCGCCTGTCCGCCAAGGGGTTCGGCTTCGTCGAGCTTGCCGGCGAAAACCGCATCCTGGCCGGCGCCATCTGCCCTGATAAACATGTGGCGGCGATGGCAATGGATAACGGTATCGGCGGCTTCCATTTCTTCTACGGCATTCCGGGCAGCATCGGCGGCGCGGCGCGGATGAATGCCGGCGCCAACGGCGTGGAAACGCGCGAGCGGCTGATCGAGGTCCATGCATTGGATCGCAAAGGCAACAAGCATGTGCTCAGCAATGCCGAGATGGGTTATTCCTATCGCCATTCGACCGCATCCAGCGAGTTGATCTTCACCTCCGTGCTGTTCGAGGGCTATCCGGAAGAGCGGGCGCAGATTCGTGCCGAGATGGATGCTGTGCGCAATCACCGCGAGACGGTGCAGCCGGTGCGCGAAAAGACCGGCGGCTCGACCTTCAAGAACCCGCCTGGCCATTCGGCCTGGAAGCTGATCGACGAGGCAGGCTGCCGCGGCCTCGTCATCGGCGGAGCACAGATGTCGTCGCTTCACTGCAACTTCATGATCAATATGGGGCAGGCGACCGGCTACGATCTCGAATATCTCGGCGAACAGGTGCGCCGCGAAGTCTTCGAGAAAGAGGGCATCAAGCTCGAGTGGGAAATCAAACGCTTCGGCGTCTTCATGCCCGGCCGGGAAGTGCGCCCGTTCCAGGGCGTCACGAGCGAATAACGGTTACTTCACCGCAAGCTTCAGGCCCTCGCGCGGCGTGACGACGGGCGACCAGCCGAGCACGTCGCGGGCGTGGGATATGTCGACCTGCAGGGAGCCGCAAAGACGCTGGTAGACGGCGTTCTTTCCCGTCACTCTCGCCCCCATCTGCAACAAGGCGGGAGGGAAGGGAAGCAGCATCGGCTTGACGCCCAAGCCTGCGGCAATTCCTTCGATAAGCCCCGGCGTCGACAGATCTTCCCCATCGCCTGCAAGAAGGGTCTGGCCGGCAGCGTCCGGATGCGTCATGCCCGTGACGATCAGATCGACGAGATTGGGAAGCGCGACCAATGTCCGGCGGTTCTTCAGCGAGGCGAAGGGGAGCGGTATCTTCTTCCGGACAAGTCCGACGAGCAGGGCGAAGTTGCCCCTGGCACCGGGCCCATAGACGAGCGGCGGTCGAATGACGATGATTTCGATGCCTGTTCGGGCGGAGATTTCATGCAGCCCGATTTCGCATTCCAGCTTCGAAATACCATAGGGATCAACCGGCATCGGCGTGTCGTCGTGCCGGAAAGGCCGGTCGTTCTCTTCACCATTGACCTTGATGCTGCTGATGAAGACGAGCCTTTTTACGCCCGCGCGGGCGGCTTGCTCGGCGAGATTCAGCGTGGCGGCAGTGTTGATTTGGCGGAATTCCGTCAGAGGATCGGCCGCGCGGTCATTCATGATGTGAACGCGGGCAGCGAGATGGACAATGACATCGACACCGTCGAGAGCTGCCGTCCAGTCGGTTTCGCTGGTTATCTCGATGGGAAAATGCCGCACATCCGCCGGGAAGCTGGCGGCGGCCGAGCGGGTGGTTACCGCAAGCTCCCATATCCGCTCTTTATGCAGCCTTTCGACGAGGGGGCCACCGACAAAGCCGGCCGCGCCGGTAATGAGGCATCGCATCATCTGTTCCCCGTTTTGCCGTGACTGCTCCGGTTAGCCTGAAGTGCCCACGGTATCAATAAAAAAGCCGCGACGGTGGCCGTCGCGGCTTTTCGTTGATTGGTTATCCGAGGCTCAGACTTCTTCGCGGCCCGACAGCAGGATGCAGACCAGCGAGATCACAGCCGAGGCGGCAAGGTAGTAGCCGACATAGTTCAGGCTGTAGTGGGTGGCGAGCCAGGTGGCGATATAGGGGGCGAGCGAGGCGCCGAAGATGCCACCGAGGTTGAAGGTCATCGAGGCGCCGGTGTAGCGCACCATGGTCGGGAAGGGCGCTGCAAGAGCCGCGCCGATCGGACCATAGGTGAAGCCCATCAAAGCGAGGCCGATGATCGAGCACAGGAAGGCGCCGGTCAGACCGCTGGTCAGCAGCGTCGCGTAGAAGAAGCCGAAGATTGCGATGGCAATCGTCGTCAGCGACAGAATGATGCGGCGCGAATAGAGGTCTGAGAGCCAGCCGGAAAGCGGGATCGTAAGGCCGAAGAAGACGACGCCGACAAGCTGGACGACCAGGAACTGCTCTCTGGAATAACCGAGCCCGCCCTTTTCCAAAGGTGTCGTGCCCCAGGAGAGCGTGAAGACCGTCATCAGGTAGAACAGCACGAAGGTCGCCACGGCGATGAAGGTGCCGAGGATCAGGCTGCGCAGGTGGCCGCGGAAGACCATCTCGATCGGCACGGCGACGCGCTCGTGCTTTTCGACGGCTTTGCGGAACTCCGGCGTTTCGGCGATCCTCAGGCGGACATAGAGGCCGACAGCGACAAGGGCGAGACTGGCGATGAAGGGAATGCGCCATCCGTAGTCGAGGAAATCCTCGTTGCTCATCGTTTCCGCCAGGATGAGGAAAAATCCGGAGGAAAGGATAAAGCCGATCGGCGCGCCGAGTTGCGGGAACATGGCGTACCAGCTGCGCTTGCCGGGAGGAGCGTTTTCGGTGGCGAGCAGAACGGCGCCGCCCCATTCGCCGCCGAGGCCAAGCCCCTGGCCGAAGCGGCAAAGCGCCAGCAGCAAGGGTGCTGCGATGCCGATCGAATCATAGCCCGGCAGCATGCCGATCAGGACGGTCGAAAGCCCCATCGTCATCAGCGCGGCGACGAGCGTTGCTTTGCGGCCGATGCGGTCGCCGAAATGACCGAAGACCACGGCGCCGATGGGGCGGGCGAAGAAGGCGATCGAGAAGGTGACCAGCGACTGCAGCGTTGCGGCGTTCGAATCGCTTGCCGGGAAGAAGAGATGCGGGAAGACGAGGACGGCTGCCGTCGCGTAGACGTAGAAGTCGAAGAATTCGATGGTGGTGCCGACAAGGCTGGCGATGAGAACGCGAGCCGGAGAATTGACTTGCGCGCTGTTCGAGGCAGGTGTCGGCGATGCGGAGATCGCGTCTGTCATTTTCATTCCAATCAGTCTGTCTATGGAACGCCTTGGGAGGCCGGCGGGTCTTAACGCAATTTCAGATCTAAGAAAACGTCTCCTCGCGTCGCACGCATCGCGTCTCGAACCTGCGGTTTCTCGCTCCTTGCGTGAAGCTTGCTGCGCGCATGCCGGCGCGCTTGACCGGAATCAAATTGTGGCTGAAGCATTATTAACCCTTTGGTTGAAATGGAGGAGGCGCGTATGCAAAAGAGTCTTGTTGCCGAGTTTCTTGGCACATTCTGGCTGGTCTTCGGCGGATGCGGTAGCGCCGTGCTGGCAGCGGCCTTTCCCGAACTGGGGATCGGTTTTTTCGGCGTGGCCTTCGCGTTCGGCCTGACCGTGCTCACCATGGCCTATGCCGTGGGCGGCATTTCGGGCGGTCACTTCAATCCCGCCGTTTCCCTCGGTCTGACGGTTGCCGGCCGGTTTCCCGCCGCGCGCCTTGTTCCCTATATCGTCGTCCAGGTTGTCGGCGCCGTCGCCGCGGCCGCAGTGCTCTACCTTATCGCCAGCGGCAAGGCGGGTTTCGAGCTCGGCGGTTTTGCCGCCAACGGTTATGGCGATCATTCTCCGGGCGGCTATTCACTGCTTTCGGCGCTGCTGATCGAAGTGCTGCTGACCATGTTCTTCCTGATCATCATCCTGGGATCGACCAGCAGTCGGGTGCCTGCCGGCTTCGCGCCGCTGGCGATCGGCCTCGGGCTGACGCTGATCCATCTCATTTCCATCCCGGTGACGAACACCTCGGTCAATCCGGCACGTTCCACCGGCCAGGCGCTTTTCGTCGGCGGCTGGGCGCTGCAGCAGCTCTGGCTGTTCTGGATTGCGCCGCTTGCGGGTGGTGCGCTCGGCGGACTGGTGTGGAAATTCCTCGACGACGCCGACTGACTGCAAGATATCGAGCTATCCCATTGAGCCCGCGTGGTTTTTCCGCGCGGGCTTTTCTCTTTCCGCGGATCGGCGGGCATCCTCGCTCGACATTTCCGAAGAGGTGAAAGTTAAAAAATGAAGGGCGCAGCAAGACGGAGTTAACGAAAGTAAACACTTCATTAACCATAATGATGCTCTAATGCGTGCAGGTCGGACAAAGGCCTGAAACGGAGCAGACAGCTTCGCGCAAGCGTCGCTTTCGAGAATGGAAGTTATTTTTGGGGGTGTTGATGAGTCGCAAGCATGTCGCTGTCCTGATGGGCGGATTTTCCTCGGAAAGGCCGGTCAGCCTTTCCTCGGGAAAGGCTTGCGCAGAAGCCCTCGAAGCGGAAGGCTTCGACGTGACGGCGATCGACGTCGCGCGCGATGTTTCCGAGAGGCTCGCCGCGCTGAAGCCCGATGTCGTCTTTAATGCGCTTCACGGCCCGTTCGGCGAGGACGGCACCATCCAGGGCATCCTCGAATATCTCGAGATCCCCTATACGCATTCGGGCGTGCTTGCCTCGGCGCTGGCGATGGACAAGGACAAGGCGAAGCTCGTTGCCGCCGCCGCCGGCATTCCGGTCGCCGAATCGCAGGTGGTCAATCGTTTCGCCTTCCCCGCGACGCATCCGATGAAGCCGCCCTATGTGGTGAAGCCGGTCCGCGAGGGCTCGAGCTTCGGCGTCGTCATCGTCACTGAAGACCAGGCGCATCCACCGCAGGTCGTCAGTTCCCCCGAGTGGCGTTACGGTGAGGAGGTGCTCGTCGAGCGCTATGTCTATGGCCGCGAGCTCACCTGTGGTGTCATGGGCGAAACGCCGCTCGGTGTCACGGAAGTGGTGCCGCAGGGACACAATTTTTATGATTACGACTCCAAGTATGCGGCAGGCGGTTCAAAACACGTCATCCCGGCGAAAATTTCACCGAATATTTACCAAAAAATACAAACATTGGCCCTAAGGGCGCATCAGGCAATCGGTTGTCGCGGCGTCAGTCGGTCCGACTTTCGTTACGACGATCGTTTCTCCGAAGACGGCGAAATTATCTGGCTGGAGGTCAATACCCAGCCAGGCATGACTCCAACCTCGCTCGTGCCCGAAATGGCCGGTCATGCCGGCTATTCCTTTGGTCAGTTTCTCCGGTGGATGGTGGAGGACGCGTCTTGTTTGCGTTGACGGTCAAGAGGTTAGGGCGCCCCAGCCATCATGCCGTGCTTCCGATGATGGAAGCCGAAGAGCGGTTCGTGCTGCCGCGCCCGCTGCGCCGGGTCACGCGCTTCCTGATCAGCCTCTGCAGCGGCCGCATCTACATTCCAGCCCATACTGGCACGGTCTCGGCGCTCGCTTTCCTGGCTGCGACAGGGCTTTACGGCATGTCGCTCGGCGGCCACACCGAATCAGTCGCCCAGGCGACAACGACGGCGGCAGGCTTTGCGATCGAGGACGTGAAGGTCTCCGGCAATTCGGAGACGTCCGAAATCGAGATCCTGCAGCTGATCGGCCTCGACGGCACGACCTCGCTGGTTGCTCTCGACGTCGATGCCGCCCGCCGGAAGATCGCCCATCTTCCCTGGGTCGAAAATGTCGAGGTTCGCAAGATCTATCCGAAAACGATCGAAGTGAAGCTCAAGGAGCGCCAGGCCTATGCGATCTGGCAGCACGGGCAGGAGCTTTCCCTGATCGAGAAGAACGGCAGCGTCATTGCGCCGCTGCGCGACAACAAGTTTTCGGCGCTGCCGCTGGTCGTTGGCCGCGATGCGGAAACGGCGGCGGCATCACTCGACGACGCCTTCTCGAAATGGCCCGACGTGAAGGCCCGCGTGAAGGCCTACGTCTGGATATCCGGCCGTCGTTGGGACCTGCATATGGACAACGGCGTCGTCGTCAAGCTGCCGGAAGACGGTATCGACCAGGCATTGGCGACGCTTTCGAAGTTCGACAAGGAGCATCAGCTGCTCGAGCGGGACATCGCCGCGGTCGATCTGAGATTGCCTGACAGAACCGCGATCCAGCTGACGCCGGAAGCGGCGGTCCGCCGGCAGGCGGTTGTGACGGAGCGTACGAAAGAATTGAAGAAGGCGGGGCAGAATATATGAGCTTGTTCGGTTCGTCCCATTTCGGATTGCCGCGCCTGAAGCCGCTTTCGTCGAAGCGGTCGCATATCGTTTCGGTGCTCGACATCGGCTCGACCAAGGTCGTCTGCATGATCGGCCGGCTGACGCCGCGCGAGGAAAGCCAGATCCTGCCGGGCCGCACCCATAATATCGAGATCATCGGCATCGGCCATCAGCGTTCCCGCGGCATCAAGACCGGCGTCATCGCCGATCTCGACGCGCTGGAAGGCGTCATCCGTCTTGCCGTCGACGCTGCCGAGCGCATGGCGGGGCTGACCGTCGAGAGCCTGATCGTCAATCTGACGGCCGGCCGCCTCGGCAGCGACATCTACACCGCGACCATCGATCTCGGCGGTCAGGAAGTCGAACTCAACGATCTGAAGAAGGTGCTGTCGGCCGCCTGCCAGCAGTCGCTGCGTCAGGACCGTTCGGTGCTGCATTCGCTGGCGACCGGCTTCTCGCTCGACGGCGAGCGGGGCATCCGCGATCCGCTGGCGATGTACGGCGACGCGCTCGGTGTCGACATGCATGTCGTCACGGCGGAGCGCTCGGCGCTGAAGAACCTCGAACTCAGCGTCAACCGCGCGCATCTGTCGGTCGAGGGCATCGTTGCGACGCCCTATGCATCCGGCCTTGCGGCGCTCGTCGACGACGAGGTCGAGCTCGGCTGCGCGGCGATCGACATGGGCGGCGGCACGACGACGATCTCGGTCTTTGCCGAAGGCAAGCTCGTTCATACGGATGCCGTCGGCCTCGGCGGCCATCACGTGACCACGGATCTCGCGCGCGGCCTTTCGACCCGCATCGAGGATGCCGAGCGGCTGAAGGTCGTGCATGCCACGGCCCTTTCGAATTCTTCCGACGAGCGAGAGCTGATCTCGATCCCGCCGATCGGCGAGGACGATCGCGACCAGCCGTCGCAGGTGCCGCGAGCGCTGGTTTCGCGCATCGTATCGGCCCGAATCGAGGAGACGATGGAACTGATTCGCGACCGTATCCAGCGCTCCGGCTTCAGCCCGATCGTCGGCAAACGCGTCGTGCTGACGGGCGGGGCGAGCCAGCTGACCGGTCTTGCCGACGTGGCGCGGCGCATCCTTGCCCGCAACGTCCGCATCGGCCGCCCGATGGGCGTCTCGGGGCTGCCGACGGCGGCCAAGGGCCCGGCCTTTTCGACGGCCGTCGGCCTGATGATCTATCCGCAGGTCGCGGACATGGAGACACATGCGTCACAGAGCGGTCTGCTCATGTCGCTTGGGGGAAATAACAGCCGGATAGCCCGCATGGGCCAGTGGCTGAAGGAAAGCTTCTGAAATTGAGTAATTGGCCGGCGTGGCGATGCGGCCAGAGAGAGAAGGAACAGGTACCATGACCATCAAGCTGCAAAAGCCTGACATCACAGAGCTGAAGCCGCGCATCACCGTGTTCGGCGTTGGTGGCGGTGGCGGCAATGCCGTCAACAACATGATCACCGCCGGCCTCCAGGGCGTCGACTTCGTCGTCGCCAACACGGATGCGCAGGCGCTGACGATGACAAAGGCCGAGCGCATCATCCAGCTCGGCGTCAACGTCACCGAAGGCCTCGGCGCCGGCTCGCAGCCGGAGGTCGGCCGAGCGGCTGCCGAGGAGTGCATCGATGAGATCGTCGATCACCTGAACGGCACGCATATGTGCTTCGTCACCGCCGGCATGGGCGGCGGCACCGGCACGGGTGCGGCTCCCGTCGTCGCGCAGGCAGCCCGCAACAAGGGCATCCTGACGGTCGGCGTCGTCACCAAGCCGTTCCATTTCGAAGGCGGGCGCCGCATGCGTCTGGCTGAGATGGGCATTCAGGAACTGCAGAAGTCTGTCGATACGCTGATCGTCATTCCGAACCAGAACCTCTTCCGCATTGCCAACGACAAGACGACCTTCGCCGATGCCTTCGCCATGGCCGACCAGGTTCTCTATTCCGGCGTTGCCTGCATCACCGACCTGATGGTGAAGGAAGGCCTCATCAACCTCGACTTCGCCGACGTCCGCTCGGTGATGCGCGAGATGGGCCGCGCGATGATGGGCACCGGCGAAGCCTCCGGCTCCGGCCGCGCACTGCAGGCCGCAGAGGCTGCAATCGCCAATCCGCTGCTCGACGAAACCTCGATGAAGGGCGCTCAAGGGCTGCTGATCTCCATCACCGGCGGTCGCGACCTCACCCTCTTCGAAGTCGACGAAGCCGCGACCCGCATCCGCGAGGAAGTCGATCCAGACGCCAACATCATCCTCGGCGCCACCTTCGACGAATCGCTCGAAGGCATCATCCGCGTCTCGGTCGTCGCAACCGGCATCGACCGGGCGATGAACGAAGCCGCCGAGCGGAACCTCCAGCCGGCAGCAAGGCCCGCTATCCGTCCCTCCGCGGCTGTTGCTCCGGCAGCGGCCGCAGTTCAGCCTGCCCCCGTGATGCAGGCACCGAAGGCCATGGATCCGATCGCGCAGACCATCCGCGAAGCCGAGATGGAACGCGAGCTCGAAATTCCGGCCCCGCGTGCTGCCGCACCGCTGCAGCAGCCGGCTCCACAGCAGGAAACATTCCGTCCGCAGAGCAAGATCTTCGCGCCTGCGCCGGAAGCTCCGGCAATGCGTCCTGCCCCTGTGCAGCAGCAGGCTCCGGCGCCCGTCATGAGCCAGCCGGTCATAAGCCAGCCGGTTCAGCAGCAGCCGGTCCGGCAGGAGCCGATCATCCGCCAGGCGCCCGAACCGGTGCGCATGCCGAAGGTCGAGGATTTCCCGCCGGTCGTCCAGGCCGAACTCGACCACCGCACGCAGCCGGCCTCCGCGCATGCGGCGGAAGAGCGCGGTCCGATGGGCCTGCTCAAGCGAATCACCAATTCGCTTGGCCGCCGTGACGACGACGCCGTTGCCGCCGACATGACCGCCGCACCGCCGGCTGCTTCGCAGCAGCGCCGTCCGCTGTCGCCGGAGGCGAGCCTCTATGCACCGCGTCGCGGCAACCTCGACGACCAGGGCCGCGCGGTTCCGCAGGCCCGGATGATGCAGGAAGACGACCAGCTGGAAATCCCGGCATTCCTGCGTCGCCAGTCGAACTGATACCGTGCTTCTGCACCGTTCATGCCCGGGATCAAGGTCCCGGGCATTGCCGTTTTTCTGGCTGCGATTCGCAAGTGATTTCAATTGCGTGACTTCGTAACAAAGCGAAAGAAACAGTGATTTGGATTGGAGCGCCGGCGCACGTAAGTATGGTGCAAGGAAACTGCCCTAGGAGACCTTTCGACAGGCTCCTGCTGCAGAATGAACGATGACCGTGCCGATCGGACAGACCGGCGGTACGGTAGAATAAAAGGCAGAATTTATGGCAATTGGCTTGCTGGGTTTTCAAACGACGGTATCGCGCCCCGTAACGCTCTCGGGCATCGGAGTGCATTCGGGCGCTGATGTCTCGATCACCCTGAACCCGGCGGAATCGGGCACCGGCGTCGTTTTCCAGCGCCTGCATGACAATGGCGATATCACCGAACTCAAGGCCGTCTCCTCGCAGGTCGGCAATACCGACCTTTGCACCGTGCTCGGCTTCTCGCCCGCCCATTCGGTGGCGACGATCGAGCATGTCATGGCCGCCATCTATGCGCTCGGCCTCGACAATGTGGTGATCGAGGTGCAGGGCTCCGAAATGCCGATCATGGATGGCAGCTCGCTGCCCTTCGTCGAGGCAATCGAGCAGGTCGGTCTCGTCTCGCTCGGCGTCAAGCGCCGCTATATCCGTATCACCAAGCCGGTGCGAATCGAGCATGGCGGCTCCTGGAGCGAATTCCGTCCCTATGATGGGACGCGCTTCGAAGTCGAAATCGATTTCGAGTGCCCGCTGATCGGCCGGCAGAAGTGGGCCGGCGACATGAACGCCGCCGTCTTCAAGGCAGAGCTTTCCCGCGCCCGCACCTTCGGTTTCATGCGCGATGTCGAGCGTCTCTGGGCGTCGGGCCACGCGCTCGGCTCCTCGCTTGAAAATTCCGTCGTCATCTCGGACGACAATACCGTCATCAATGTCGAAGGGCTGCGTTACGCCAAGGACGAATTCGTCCGCCACAAGACGCTCGATGCCGTCGGCGATCTGTCGCTTGCCGGCGCGCCGTTCATCGGCTGCTACCGTTCCTATCGCGGCGGTCACAAGATGAACGCCAATGCGCTGAAGGCGCTGCTCGCCGATCCCTCCGCCTACGAGGTCGTGGAGACGTCGACGCCGCGCCAGCGCGTTGCTGCCCGTGAACTTATCGCAGTCAGCGCTTCGGAATTCGCTCCCTGGTCGGCATGACCTCCAGCACATTCTCAAGACCAGGCCGCCTCTTTCCCGGAGGCGGTTTTTTTATATCCGCCGCGTCGTCGGCAATAGGCAGATGCATGACTGCCACAGGTCGGGAAGAAGATGAAAAGCCCGGTCATTCTGCGGCGGCTGCCACAAAAATGCGTTAATGCCTTATCATTGCGTTGCTCTTGATGCACATTTGTGGCTAGAAACGCCAGCGAGGCGTGGCTGCCGTGGAGCGAGCGGCGGCAGTGGGGTTCTTTCGAATGGGTTATGCAGGATCTGAAGGTATGATGAAGACAGCGCGTGCTTTGTTCGCATCGCTTCTGGTGCTCAGCGCAGGCGCCGCGATCTCCGGTTGCCAGTCGGACCCTGATATCGACATTACCAAGCTCGGCCTCGAAACTGATCCGCCTGATGTGCTCTACACCCAGGGCCTTGCCAATATGAAGGCCGGCAACATGGCGGAAGCGGCGCGCAAGTTCGACGCGATCGACCGCGAGAACCCGTTCTCCGAATGGGCGCGCAAGGCGCTTGTGATGAGCACCTTCGTCAAATACCGCCAGGGGCGTCTGGACGATGCGCTTGCTTCGGGCAACCGCTACATGTCGCAATATCCGAAGTCCCAGGATGCCGCCTATGTGCAGTATCTCATCGGTCTCACCTATTCCAAGCAGATCGTCGACGTGACGCAGGACCAGCGCGCCTCGGCCAAGACGATCGAGGCGATGCAGGCTGTCATCGACAACTATCCGAACTCCGAATATGTCGACGACGCGCAGGCGAAGATCCGCTTCGCGCGCGACCAGCTCGCCGGCAAGGAAATGCAGATCGGCCGCTACTACATGGAGCGGAAGGAATATCTCGCCGCGATCTCACGCTTCCGCATCGTCGTCGAGAAATATCCGAACACCAACCAGATCGAAGAGGCCCTGGCGCGTCTCGTCGAAGCTTATTACGCCATGGGCATCGTCGACGAGGCGCAGACGGCGGCTGCCGTTCTGGGTCACAATTATCCCGACAGCCAGTGGTACGCCGATTCCTACAAGCTGCTGCAGACCGGTGGTGCCGAGCCGCGTGAGAACAAGGGCTCGTGGATCGCTGCGGCAGGCAAGAAACTTCTTCTCGGTTCCTGAGGCCAATGCTGATCCAGCTTTCGATCCGCGATATCGTCCTGATCGAGCGGCTGGATCTTGCCTTCGAGACCGGCCTCTCCGTGCTGACGGGCGAGACCGGGGCGGGCAAATCCATCTTGCTCGACAGCCTGTCGCTGGCGCTCGGCGGGCGCGGCGACGGCGACCTGGTGCGCCATGGCGAAGACAAGGGCCAGGTGACGGCCGTGTTCGACGTTGGCGTGGATCACGGCGCCCGCATGCTCTTGCGTGAAAACGGCATCGATGACGAGGGTGATCTGATCTTTCGCCGCCAGCAATCGGCGGACGGGCGCACCAAGGCCTATGTCAACGACCAACCGGTCAGCGTGCAGCTGATGCGCCAGGCCGGTCAAATGCTGGTCGAAATCCATGGCCAGCATGACGACCGCGCTTTGGTCGACACCAATGCCCACCGCACTCTGCTCGATGCCTTCGCCGGCCTTACCGACGAGGTTTCGGAGGTCTCCCGGCTCTATCGGCTGTGGCGCGATAGCGAGCGGACGCTGAAGAAGCACCGCGAGAAGGTGGAAAGTGCGGCACGCGAAGCCGACTATCTGCGTTCTTCCGTCGAGGAACTCGAGAAGCTCTCGCCGCAGGATGGCGAGGAGGAAGAACTCGCCGACCGCCGGCAGAAAATGATGAAGGCCGAGCGAATCGCCGGCGATATCGCCGAGGCCTCCGAGTTCCTGAACGGCAATGCCTCGCCGGTGCCCCATATCGCCTCGCTGGTGCGCCGGCTGGAGCGCAAGAGCCATGAGGCGCCAGGATTGCTCGAAGACACGGTGGCGCTGCTCGATGCCGCGCTCGATCAGCTTTCCAACGCGCAGATGGAAGTCGAGGCGGCGCTGCGCAAGACCGAATATGATCCGAGGGAACTGGAGCGGGTAGAGGAGCGGCTTTTTGCGCTCCGGGCCGCCTCGCGCAAATATTCCGTGCCCGTCACCGAGCTGCCTGCGCTTGCCGTCCGCATGATCGCCGACCTTGCCGATCTCGACGCGGGTGAGGAGCGGCTGGCGCGGCTCGAAGCCGAGGTCGGCCTGGCCCGGGAAAATTACGATGCCGCGGCGCGCTCGCTCTCCGACAAGCGCCATCATGCCGGTATCGCCTTGGCTGCGGCTGTCATGGCCGAGCTGCCGGCGCTGAAGCTCGAACGCGCCCGTTTCATGGTCGAGATCACCACCGATGCGCACGAGGCCCTGGCTGAAGGCATCGATGTGGTCGAGTTCCATGTCCAGACCAATCCCGGCACGCGGCCGGGCTCGATCATGAAGGTTGCCTCCGGCGGCGAACTCTCACGTTTCCTGCTGGCGCTGAAGGTGGCGCTCGCCGATCGCGGATCTGCTCCGACGCTGGTCTTCGACGAAATCGACACCGGCGTCGGCGGTGCGGTGGCCGATGCGATCGGCCAGCGGCTGAAGCGGCTGTCGGAGCGGGTGCAGGTGCTGTCGGTCACGCATGCGCCGCAGGTCGCAGCAAGGGCGGCGACGCATCTTCTGATCTCCAAGGGACCGGCGGCCGAGGGTTCGGAAAAGATCGCTACGCGCGTCGCGACGATGGCGCAGAAGGACCGCACCGAGGAGATCGCCCGCATGCTGGCCGGGGCATCGGTGACCGAAGAGGCGAGGGCGGCGGCAAAGCGGCTGCTGGCCGGCAACGGCTGATCGCAACTCGGCTGTCGGTAAGGCCGACGGCGGTGACGAACATCTCGCTTTGCGCTATCCGTAACATTCCGATCCGCGCCGATCTGTTGCCATGCGCCTTTTCCATTTCAGCGATGATCCCGACATTGCGGTGTTCGAACCGCGCCCGGTTCGCGTAGCCTCAATCCGCCCGGCGGGCCGGGAATGGCTGAACGGTCCACTCGTTTGGGCGATCGATGGCGACCATGACTTCATGTATCTCTTTCCGCGCGACTGCCCGCGGATCCTGATCTGGGCGACACCCAAGACGCCGGAGGCGGAGAGGCGGCACTGGCTCAGGGATTGCCGGGCCGCGGCCTATGTCGAGCGTCACTGGTTGGAAAGGCTCTCGGCGGAAACGCTCCATCGCTACGAGCTGCCGGCTGGGGGTTTCGAGGATCTGAATGATGCCGGCATGTGGGTGGCCCGCAGACGCGTTGTTCCCACCGAGCGCACCGCCATCTCGCGGCTCGACCGGGAGTTTGCGCCGCCCGGCGTGGAGCTCAGAGTGGTCGACAGTTTGCGGCCGTTGAAGAGCCTTTGGGACACGAGCTTGCATGTCAGCGGCATCCGGCTGCGCAATGCGCGGGATTGGGAACAGGATGGGTAGATCGATCTTCGCAGCGCGGCATGCGCGGCCTCTCTTTTCATCCGGCGATTTTGCTCTAAAAACAATCCAGATTTCTGGCCAGATTCCCTGGAGTGTTATTCCATGCCCACCGAAGGTTCCGCCGTCGACACGTTGACGATCGAAGAGGCTGCCGCCGAGCTCGAACGGCTGGCAAAGGAGATCGCGCATCACGATGCGCTCTATCACGGCAAGGACCAGCCGGAGATTTCGGATGCCGATTACGACGCGCTGAAGCGCCGCAATGATGCGCTGGAAGCGCGCTTTCCCGAGTTGATCCGCGAAGACAGCCCATCGCGGCATGTCGGTGCAGCGCCCTCCGTGACGTTCTCGCCTGTCGTCCATGCGCGGCCGATGCTGTCGCTCGACAACACCTTCTCGCAGGAGGACGTGCAGGATTTCGTCGCCGGCGTCTATCGCTTCCTCGGCCGTCTGCCGGACCAGTCGATCGCCTTTACCGCCGAGCCGAAGATCGACGGTCTCTCGATGTCGATCCGTTACGAGAACGGCAGGCTGGTGACGGCTGCGACGCGCGGAGACGGGACGACGGGGGAGAACGTCACCGCCAACATCCGGACCATCGCCGAGATCCCCAACGAGCTGCCGAAGGGCGTGCCCGCTGTCGTCGAGATCCGCGGCGAGGTCTATATGGCCAAGAGCGACTTCCTGGCGCTGAATCGGCAGATGGAGGCGGAGGGCAAACAGACCTACGTCAATCCGCGCAACACCGCGGCCGGGTCGCTGCGCCAGCTCGACGCCAAGGTGACAGCGAGCCGCAAGCTGAAATTCTTCGCCTATGCCTGGGGCGAGATGTCTGAGATGCCCGCCGACACGCAATTTGCCATGGTGCAGACCTTTAGAGACTGGGGTTTCCCGGTCAATCCGCTGATGAAGCGGCTGAATTCGGTCGCCGACATCCTGGCGCATTATGACGAGATCGGCCTTGAGCGTCCGGATCTCGACTACGACATCGACGGCGTCGTTTATAAGGTCGACAGTCTCGAACTGCAGGCCCGTCTCGGCTTCCGCTCGCGTTCGCCGCGTTGGGCGACGGCGCATAAGTTTCCGGCCGAACAGGCCTTCACCGAGGTCGAGAAGATCGAGATCCAGGTCGGCCGCACCGGGGCCCTTACGCCGGTGGCGCGGCTGAAGCCGATCACGGTCGGCGGCGTCGTCGTCACCAATGCGACGCTGCACAACGAGGATTACATCAAGGGCATCGGCAATAGCGGCGAGCGCATCCGGCCGGAGGAACACGATATCCGCAAAGGCGATACCGTCATCGTCCAGCGCGCCGGCGACGTCATTCCGCAGATCCTCGATGTGGTGATGGGAAAACGCGCGGTCGACGCCCGGCCATACGAATTCCCGAAGACATGCCCGGTCTGCGGTTCGCATGCCGTGCGCGAGGTCAACGAGAAGACCGGCAAGATGGATTCGGTGCGCCGCTGCACGGGTGGCTTCATTTGCCGAGCGCAGGCGACGGAGCATTTGAAGCACTTCGTTTCGCGCAACGCTTTCGATATTGAAGGGCTCGGTTCGAAGCAGATCGACTTCTTCTTCGAAAACGAGGACGCGTCGCTGCAGATCCGTACCGCGCCCGACATCTTCACGCTGGAGAAGCGCCAGCAGCAATCGCTGACCAAGCTCGAAAATATCGACGGCTTCGGCAAGGTCAGCGTCGGCAAGCTCTATGCGGCGATCAACGAACGGCGCAGCATTGCGCTCCACCGCTTCATCTACGCGCTCGGCATCCGTCATGTCGGCGAGACCACGGCGAAGCTGCTGGCGCGCTCCTATGGCACCTATGCGGCCTTTGAGACGGGGATGCGGGAGGCCGAGACGCTTGCCGGTGACGCCTGGAACGATCTCAATGCCATCGAGGGCATCGGCGAGGTCGTGGCGCGGGCTATCGTCGAATTCTACAAGGAGCCGCGCAATGTCGAGGTGATCACCCGGCTTATCGAGGAGGTGACGCCCGAGGAGGCCGAACAGCCGGTGACGGCGGGCAGCCCGGTCGCCGGCAAGACCGTCGTCTTCACCGGGTCGCTGGAAAAATTCACCCGCGACGAGGCGAAGGCGAGGGCGGAAAGCCTCGGCGCCAAGGTGGCGGGATCGGTCTCCAAGAAGACCGACATCGTCGTTGCCGGCCCCGGCGCCGGCTCCAAGCTCGACAAGGCGCGCGAGCTCGGCGTGCAGACGATGGACGAGGATGAATGGCTGGCGTTGATCAGCGGGTGAAGGGCTGAGGGCAGGCCGCCAGCCTTCCGCTCGCTCATAGCCTGAGCCGTGCCATCGTATAGGCGTCGACATATTGACCGGCGCGATATCCGAAAGCCCTTAGCAGGCCTTCCTGTTCGAAGCCGAATTTGCGGTAGAGACCGATGGCGACATCGTTGTCGGTATAGACGGTCAGTTCCAGCCGTCTGATATCGAGCCAGTCATCGGCAGCGTCGACAAATGCACCGAGCAGGATCCGTCCGAAGCCGCGGCCGGTGAAATCGTCATGCACGCCCATGCCGATGCTGGCGACGTGCTGCCTGCGGCCGGAAAGACGGTTGAGGCCGCCACTGCCGACGATCTTGCCATTTTGGGTGACGACGAGGTTGAGCGCGCCCGGTGACGGATTTTCCATGTGCTTGCGAACCTCCTCGACTGCCTGGTATGGCGGCCGCAAGGTACCTGCCCGGTAGCCCGGCAGATTTATGAGATCGGTGATCTCCTCGGCATCGGAAAGGCGGACGGCGCGCACCAGGACCCCATCCGGCAGGTGCGCTCGGCCGCGCGGTTCATTCTCTTCGTTTTCGGACATTCATGCTCTCCGTCGTTTACGAGGAGAGCCGGTTTCCGAAAACCCTGCTCGCCTCGGCAGGGTTTCGGGATGATCGGATCGCTGCTAACGCGCCATCGCTCCCGCGTACCCTTCAAGGGTCGTGGTGTGATGAATAAGCGCTGCCATGGTCACGAAGCCGATCATGGCAGGTAGGTTTCGATATGCGGGGCAAAAAGTCAACCATGCGTCGTGCCGAATTTGCGCGGTGGGAAGCGGGGCGGTATTCCTGTGCCTGGAGAAACGATTCGGGTTGCGGCATTGAAAACCATCGCGATTGACTTCGAGACGGCGAACGAACAGCGCGGCAGCGCCTGTTCCGTCGGCCTTGCCTGGATCGAGGAGGGCAGGGTGACGCGCGTCGAGGAGCGGCTGATCCGGCCGCGGGACATGCGGTTTTCCGGGATGAACATCGCAATCCACGGCATCCGGCCGGAGCATGTCGAGGATGCGCCTGAGTTTCCCGAGGTGATGGACGAGTTCGAGGAGGATTTTCGCGGTGCCACGATGATCGCGCACAATGCCGCCTTCGATTTCAGCGTCTGGCGGGCGTGTCTCGATCTCTACCGGCAATCCTATCCGGAGCTTACCTATCTCTGCAGCCTGAAGATGGCGCAGCGGATCTGGCCGCACTTCCTCTCGCACCGGCTGAACCTGATCGCCGAGCATCTCGGCCTGCGTTTCGTGCATCATAACGCCGCCGAGGATGCAGCGGTCTGCGCGGCGGCGGCGATCGAAATGGCGAAGGCGGTCAAGGCGAACGCCGTTCACGCCATACCGGCGCTGATCGGCATGAGGCCCGGCCGGCTGACGGCGCGGGCCTACGAGCCCTGCACCTGCCGGAAAGGCTGAGCGTTCTCGCAACGGCGATTTCTTGCAAAGCATGGGTGCATGCTTATCTAGAATCCGGATCATTCAGGGAGCCGCCATGTCCAAGCTGCGCAATCTTCTCCTCGCCGCCTTCTCTTTCTCCGTTCTTTCCGCCGGGGTCGTCTCGGCCGAGGTGGTCGGCAAGGTCGGGGTCGACTGGATCGGCAACGACATCATTGTCGAGGCGGTCTCCGACCCTGAGGTCAAGGGCGTTACCTGCCACGTCACCTATTTCGACCGCAGCCTGATCGACCGGTTCAAGAACGGCAACTGGTTCGAAGACCCGTCCAACAATTCCATCGCCTGCCGGCAGACGGGGCCGATCGAGATCGGCAATATCGACCTGTCCAAGGACGGCAGCGAGGTGTTCCGCCAGGGCATGTCGCTGATCTGGAAAACGCTGGTCGTCAACCGCATCTACGACAAGACCAACGACACGCTGATCTATCTCGCCCATTCGCGCGAACTGACGGACGGTTCGGCGAAGATGTCGATCTCGACCATTCCGCTCTATGGGCAGAATGTTGTGTGGAAGAACGGGAAGCCGTAGGGGCGGGAAGGTTCCTGGATTTTTCGCGTTCGTTATTGAAAAGCCCGCCCCACAAGGGGGAGGGGCTTAACTTGTCGCACCCGCTTTCCAGATCTTTGACGTTTCGGGAGGAGCGAGGCGGGGCCTGAGCTTAGTCCCTCCCTAAAGCTGATCCGATGCTGGCTTATGCTCCACACCAAACGGAAAAGGCCCGGACGAGCCGGGCCTTCCAATACGCAAACGGAGAAATATCAAGCCGCCTGCGTCAGCTCGTCGGCAATGACCGTGTCGAGGTTCAGGAAGCAGACCATGGTCTTTTCGAGCGCGACGATGCCGCGGCAGAAGGCGCGCTGGGCTTCCGGGATGATTTCCGGCGGCGGCTGCAGGTCTTCGCTCTTGATGGTCATCATGTCGGAAACCTGCTCGACCAACAGGCCGACCAGTTTGCCGGCGATGTCGGTGACGATGATCGCCGAGCGCTCGGAGGGCTCGGTCATCTTCATGCCGAGGCGGCAGGCCATGTCGATGACGGGGATCACCGCGCCGCGCAGGTTGATGAGACCCAGCACGTAGGGCGGGGTGTGCGGCATCGGCGTCACCGGCGCCCAACCGCGGATTTCGCGGATGGCCATGATGTCGATGCAGAACTCCTGGTCGCCCAGGTGGAACGAAACGATTTCGAGATAGGCGCCCGATTGCTTGATGGCGTTGTTGTTCATGGTCAGAATTCTTCCCAGTTGTCCCCGGCGGGAGAGGCGATGACTTTGGCGGCAGAACCGCCGTTGAATGCGCCCGCGACTTTGCCGATCAGGTTGCGCGCGGGAGATGGTCTCGAATGCGAGGCGGCATTTGCCTCTCGCGGCGTTTGCCGGGCGCTCATGCCCTCGCCGGTCTTGAACTGCTTGACCAGTTGCGTCAGGTTTTCCGCGTCGATGGCGAGCGTATGGCTTGCAGCGTTCGTCTCTTCCACCATGGCCGCGTTCTTCTGCGTGACCTGATCCATCTGGCTGATGGACGTATTGATTTCATTCAGTCCCACTGATTGTTCGCGCGCAGAGGTTACGATTGATTTAACATGTTCGTCGATGCGCAGAACATCTTCGCCGATCTGGCGAAGCGCTTCGCCGGCGGCCGTCACCAGTTCGCCGCCGATCTTCACTTCGTCGCCGGATTTTCCGATCAAGGTCTTGATATCCTTGGCAGCGCCGGCGGCGCGGCCGGCGAGTTCGCGTACTTCCTGGGCAACGACGGCGAAACCCTTGCCGGCTTCGCCGGCGCGTGCTGCCTCGACGCCGGCGTTGAGCGCCAGAAGGTTCGTCTGGAAGGCGATCTCGTCGATGACGTTGATGATCTTGCCGATCTCGCGGGACGCGCCTTCGATTCGCTGCATCGCCGCCATTGCGTCGCCGACGACGATATCCGACTTCGCCGTGTTCTCACGGGTATGGGTGACCATATGGCCGACTTCCTCGGCACGGTTGGTCGCGTTACGGACGGTGGCGGTGATCTGGTCGAGGGCGGCTGACGTCTCTTCGAGCGACGCGGCCTGCTGCTCGGTACGCTTGGCGAGGTCATCGGCGGCAGCGCGCATCTGGCGGCTGTTCGCCTCGATCGAGCTGCTGTTGACGGCGATGTCGCTCATCGCCTTGCGCAGCGTTGCCGTCGTCTGGTTGAAGTCGCGGCGTAGGCGCTCCAACTCCTCGCGGAAAGGCTGGTCGATCGTAACGGTCACGTCGCCTTCCGACAGGCGGGTAAGGCCGTGGCCGAGGGCTGTGACGGCGGCGTTCAGAGCTTCGGCGTCGGCGAGCTTTGCGGCTTCGCGCTCACGGTGCTCGGCATCGCTGCGCTGCCTGTCGGTCTGGTTCTGCGTCTCGAGGTTACGCTTCTCGATGGCGGCGAGACGGAAGCTGTCGGCGGCGCGAGCCATTTCGCCGATCTCGTCGCCGCGGCTCTTTTCGGCAACGTCGCTGGCGAAATCGCCGTTCATGATGCGCAGCATGCTTTCGCGCACGGCGCCGATGCCGCGGCGGATCGAGCCGCCATGGACATATTGCAGAATACCCATGCTGAGGATGGCGAAGATGCCGAGGCCGATCTGGAGAACAAGGGCTTCCCGCGATACGGCATTGGCAAGATCGACATGCTGCTGGGCGAAGACGGTGCCGTCAGCGGCGAGCTTGTCGAGCGTTTTGGTCAGCTCCTCGCCGGCGCCGTCGATCGTGTCGTCGATCTTGTCGAACTCGGCATCGGGCGCACCCTGTTGAACAAGGGCGACGAGATCGACCTGGATCGCCTTGCCCATTGCGGCGACGTCGGCGTCATAGCTTTTCAACAGACCATCGTCATGCATTTCTTCGGCAAGCCGGCGCATTTCCTTCGAGCCGCCGGAAAGCGCGGTGAGCGAATCGCCGATCAGCTTGATGCGCTCCGGCTCCACCGCCTTGTCGTCCTTGTCGACGATGATATCCATGGCGGCCAGCACCATCGTCAGGTTCGCAAGGCGCATGTCGTCGATATGGTTGACGCTCGTCTGGATCTCGCTGGCGCTACGCAGGCTGGCATCGACCCGCATGTTCTCGTACCAGCCGACGCCAAGCATCGTTCCGAAACCGAGGAAGGCCGCGCCACCGAGCGTCCAGAGCCGCTGGCTGACCGACAGGCTCTTGCGCACTGCTGAATTCGTCATGAAAAGACCCCTCCACAAACCGCTCGGGTTTATGTTCTCCTACCCTCATGCGGACGTCCGGGGTTTTTGCCACTCGGCAGACTTCATGTCAGAACGGCTCGATGGAGCCGCACGCATTGCTAAATATAGATATGACGGCTTAAGTCTTTCCTAACGATATGTGCCTTGAGATCGTCTGTTCGCTTCAAAAGCAAATTATTCAAAACACAATGGTTTTCGATCCATGGCAATTTCGGCGGGCAGATTTTCCGCCGTAGATGGCCTCTATCAGTGAGACAATTAATCACGGGTCAGAAAACATATTGTTGAATTGCGCGCGTCCGGTCGGGGCTATAATCACGCGGGGCGCAAGGGGTGGGCGGCAGATATCCGCCGGGATCGAGGATCATTCAATGAAGACTTTCCGCATCGCCGTCTGGGTCGGTGTCCTGATACTGGCCGGATTTCTCGGCGGGTTCTCGTACTATCTCAGCAGATCGGGGAATGTAGTGGCGGAGGCTCCCTTCGGCGTGCCCTTTACCCTGGTCTCCCAGACGGGCCAGCCGATCACCGAGCAGGCGCTGCGCGGCAAGCCGACGGCGCTGTTTTTCGGCTTCACCCATTGCCCGGAAGTTTGCCCGACGACGCTTTTCGAGCTGAACGGCTGGATGGAGAAGGTCGATCCGAAGGGCGACAAGCTCCAGGCGTATTTCGTCACCGTCGATCCGGAGCGCGACACGCCCGTGATCATGAACCAGTACGTTTCCAATGTTTCCAAGCGGATCACCGGCATATCAGGTGCGCCTGACAAGGTCGCCGAGGTCATCAAGGGGTTCCGCGTCTACGCCAAGAAGGTGCCGGTCGACGAGAAGGATCCGAATGGCGACTATACGATGGATCACACCGCCTCGGTCTTCCTGCTCGATTCGGCCGGGCGGTTTTCAGGAACGATCGCCTATGGCGAAAACCCGGACACGGCGGTAAAGAAGCTGGAGAATCTCGTCAGCAAGGGGTGATGGTTTCAGCGTGATGGGGCGTTGGCCCGACCGGCGGCGGGCAACGGAAACGGGAAAGACCGCCTATCGTGAGTGAAATCCGCCTTTACGTGACGACGACCGAAAGCAAGGCCGAAGAGATTCTCGACCTTCTGAGCACGGTCTTCGGCGAAGAAGACTTTGCCATCGGCACCACCGAGATCGATGAGAAGAAGGATATCTGGGAAGCCTCGATCTATATGATGGCCGAGGACGAGGCCGAAGTGCGTTCCCGCGTCGAGGATGCATTGAAGACCTCTTTCCCCGATGCCCGGTTGGAGCGAGAAGTCATCCCCGAGGTCGACTGGGTGGTGAAATCGCTGGAGGGGCTGAAGCCCGTCAGGGCAGGGCGCTTCCTGGTGCATGGTTCGCATGACCGCGACAAGGTCCGCCCCGGCGATATCGCCATCGAGATCGATGCCGGCCAGGCCTTCGGCACCGGCCATCACGGCACGACGGCCGGCTGCCTCGAAGTGATCGATGCCGTGGTGCGCTCGCGCCCGGTCCGCAATGCGCTCGATCTCGGGACCGGCAGCGGCGTGCTGGCGATTGCGGTGCGCAAGCTCAAGAACATACCGGTGCTGGCGACCGACATCGATCCGATCGCGACACGGGTGGCGGCCGAGAACGTGCGCCGCAACGGCATCGCGTCGGGCATCGTCACCAGGACCGCGCCGGGCTTTCATTCAACGGCCTTTTCCGAACACGGTCCCTTCGATCTGATCATCGCCAACATTCTCGCCCGGCCGCTGATCCGCATGGCGCCGAAGCTCGCGACGCATCTTGCGCCGGGTGGATCGGTGATTCTTTCGGGCATTCTAGCCGCGCAGCGCTGGAAGGTGATTGCCGCCTATAGCGGCGCACGGCTTCGCCATGTGCGGACCATATGGCGCAATGGCTGGGTGACGATCCACTTCGATCGACCGTAATTTTGCTGGGTTGTTTCTGAGTGGGGTTAGGGCCTTAGCCTACGTCACGCTTGCTTGGGGCACTAGGTTCCTTCCCCGCCCCAATGCTGTGCCTGTCACAGGAATGAGCGAGGAGGGGCTTGCGCTCCATCCCCACGACGCCACGACTCGCACTCTTCCTAAGACAAGAAAAAAGGCGGTGCCGATGGCACCGCCTTGGACCGGTCTATCCGGCCAATGCCCGCGAGCTCAAGGGGAGGAGCGCTCAAGCGGGCTCTACTGCATTCCAATAGGCCGGTCCGGGAGGGAGGAGACGGACGGGCTTTCAGGCTTAGAACGCGTAGCTGAGGGCGCCCTTGTGGCGCGTAGCGCGCTGGCCGGCGCCGAGCAGCTTGAGGCTGTCCTCGTTCTGCGGGCGGCGGGCGCCGATCACGTGACGCACGGTCTGGCGTTCGCCAGCCTGCACCGGGCTGCTATATGCGAAGCGCGAGAGAGAGGCGGTCATTTCAAGAATTCCTTTGTTTCGGGTTCATCGCGAACCGTTCGATGGCGTCTATATAGCTATTCTGAAATGCGGAGGCAGAGGGTTTTGCTCATGGGAGCCATGCGGCCAATGCATAAAGCGTGCCAAATTACGATTTCGTGTCACAGTTCTGTCAAAATGTTGAGCCGCCCCAAGGGTTTCGACTCGTTTCGTCGCTTTTTCTCCCCATCGGTTGAAATTTCGCTAACATGGCAGCTATCCCATTAACCGGATTCGTCTCAACCATTCGGGTTTCCAGCATGTTCCAGTCTTTCGAGGTCACTTCCACGCCGCAATTCGGCAGGGATCGTGTATCGGCGTTGCGCGCCGGTTTCGATTCGCTCGGCATCGACGCCTTCCTCGTACCGCGCGCTGACGAGTTCAACGGCGAATACGTTCCCGCAGGTTCGGAGCGTCTCGCATGGCTGACGGGCTTTACCGGGTCGGCAGGCATTGCGCTGATCCTGCGCACGCAGGCGATCGTTTTCGTTGACGGGCGCTATGTGACGCAGCTTGCCGAACAGGTCGACGGTTCGGTCTTTTCGGGCGGCGATCTTGTCAATGAGCCGCCGCATGTCTGGCTGGCCGCAAACGGCGCCAAGGGCCTGCGGCTCGGCATCGATCCCTGGCTGCATGCGGGTGCCGAGGTGCGTCGTCTGGAAAAGGCGCTTTCGCAGATCGGCGGCACGCTGGTCTTCCTGCCGCACAATCCGCTCGACAGGCTTTGGAGCGACCGGCCGGGCGAGCCGCTCGGCGCGGTCAGCATCCAGAACGTCGCGCAGGCCGGCGTGCTGGCCAGAGAGAAGATCGCGACAGTTGCAGCCAATCTTTCGAAGAAGAACCTCGCTGCGGTGCTGATCGCCGATCCCTCTTCGGTCGCCTGGATCTTCAATATCCGCGGCGCCGACGTGCCGCACACGCCGCATCCGCTGGCGCGCGCCATCATTCATGCCGACGGCCGAGCCGAGCTCTTCCTCGACAAACGCAAGACCGGCATCGAGCCGGAGGCCTATCTCGGGCAGATCTGCATACAACTGCCGCCCTCGGCGCTGGAGGAGCGGCTCGCTGCCGTTTCCCGGAATGGCGGCCGCGTGCTGATCGATCCCGATATCGCTTCCTATGCGCTGGCGGAAATCATCCGCCGGGCGGGCGGCGAAGTGGTGGAGGGCGCCGATCCCGCCAAGCTGCCGCGCGCGGTGAAGAATGACGTCGAAATCAACGGCTCGGCCGCTGCGCATCTGCAGGACGGGGCGGCGATGGTGGAATTCCTCTACTGGCTGTCGCAGGAAAGACCCGGCACGGTGAGCGAGATTGTCGCGGCCGAGCGTCTCGAAGCGGCGCGCGCCCGTGTCGGCCAGAGCATGCAGAACCCGCTGAAGGACATTTCCTTCGATACGATTTCGGGTGCGGGCGAACATGCGGCGATCATGCATTACCGCGTGACGACCGAGACCAACCGGATGATCGAGGCCGGCGAACTCTTCCTGATCGATTCCGGCGCGCAATATATCAACGGCACGACCGACATCACCCGCACGGTCGGCATCGGCAGGGTAACCGAAGAGCATCGGCGCTTCTTCACGCTGGTGTTGAAGGGCATGATCGAGATCAGCACGGCGCGTTTCCCGAAAGGCACGCGCGGCTGCGACCTCGATCCGCTGGCGCGCATCGCGCTGTGGCGGGCAGGCGCCGATTTCGCCCACGGCACGGGCCATGGCGTCGGCTCCTACCTCTCGGTGCATGAGGGGCCGCAGCGCATCTCCAGGCTTTCGACGCAGGAACTGCTGCCCGGCATGATCCTTTCGAACGAGCCGGGCTATTACCGGCCCGGCAGCTTCGGCATCCGCATCGAGAACCTGATCTATGTGCGCGGCGCCGAGGAAATCGAGGGCGGCGATATGGCGATGCTCGGTTTCGAGACGCTGACCTTCTGCCCGATCGACCGCAGCCTCGTCATTCCAGAGCTTCTGACCCATGACCAGCTGCATTGGTTCAACGACTACCACCGCCGCACACGCGAGGCGCTGATGCCGCTGATCCACGATCACGATGTCAGGGCATGGCTCGAAAACGCGACGCTGCCGCTGGAATATTGAGAACTGCGTCGACGCGCCGGCGCTACAGCCCTCAGGCGCCGACCGTGTGGCGCCAGGTCATCACGACGATCCAGGCGGCGACCAGCATCCATGTATGCGAAACGCGCAGGCCGACGAAGAGGGCGACGATCAGCGCCAGTTTCGATTCCCAGCCGCCGATGAAGAAGGCGGGGGCGACCAGCGTCGTCAGCACGGCGGCCGGCACGGCATTCAGCGCCGCCTCCATGCGCGGCGGAATGCTCTTCATTCGGGTGATGAGGATATAGCCGCCGATGCGGGTGGCGAAAGTGGCGACCGCGGCGGCGAAGATGACGAGCGCCATGTGAAGATCGAATTCCATGGCTCAAACCTCGTGCACTTCGGATTGCAGGGCGTCGGCTTCGAGATCCGGCGCTTGCGGCGGCAGCGGCAGCAGGGCGGCAAGCACGATGCCGACGGCGGCGCCGAGGCTGACATGCCAGGGCGAGCCGACATAGCGATAGGCGAGGACTGATGCGACGGCGCTGACGAGCGCCACGGGCAGGAAATTGTCGCGCTTGCGGAAACCAAGGACGATGCCGAGGAAGTAGGCCGGCAGCAGGATATCGAGGCCGATCGCCTTGGGATCGCCGATGAAGCCGCCGAGCATGCCGCCCAGGACGCTGATCAGCACCCAGGGAACGTAGATGATGATGCCGAAACCGAAATACCAGGCGAAGCTGACCGGCAGACCCGACTCGCCGCGTTTCACCGCTGCGGCAAATTGCGGATCGACGAGCAGGAAGAAGGTGAAAAATTTCTGGACCGGCGTGAACTGGCCGATATAGCGCGCCATCGCCGCCGAATAGAGCACGTGGCGGAAATTGACGGCGAGGATCGACAGCACGATCAGCCAGGCATGGACATTGTGGCCGAAGAGTTCGATGCCGACCATCTGGCTGGCGCCGGCATAGACGGTGGCGCTCATGAAGGCGGCTTCGGAAAGCGACATGCCGTTTTCGACGGCGAGCGCTCCGAACAGGGCGCCAAAGGGCGCCGATGCCAGCGCAACGGCAAAGCCGCCCCGCAAACCTTCAACAAAGTCGGCGCGATTCATGCGATCTTGTCCGGTTGGAATTCAGGTTTCCCCTTATGGTCTATGGCTTGCAACGGCAATTGAATTTCCTTGATTGACCAATCGATTTCGCTGAACCATCAAACTCCCGAGTGCATTCGGCCAAGAGGAAACCATGAAGAAGATCGAATTTTCCAAGGAGGCGAAAGCGGCGATCGTTTCAAGCATCCGCCGCTATTTCGAGGCCGAACTCGACCAGCCGATCGGTGTGCTGCCGGCCGAGTTCCTGCTCGATTTCTTCGCGGACGAGATCGGCGCCCATTATTACAATCAGGGTCTTCGCGATGCGCATGCCGCCCTTCTGAGGAAGATGGAGGACCTGGCGGAAGACATCTATCTGTTGGAGCGCGAGGAGAAGAACAAGGGCACTACCGCATAGTTCTACAGCGTTCCCTACGCATCTGAGAAGGAGCACGGCGCTGTCGCCATAACGGGACGCGGCGGCGCCGCGGCCCGCAAGATCGCGGAGGATCAGCCCTCGCGCTTCATCCGCTCCCGGCGAGCGGCTTCGGCCTCCGAGGGCTGCGCCAGCTCGAACGTGCCTGTCTTGATTGCGCCCGCACGCTCATAGACGCTCATGATCACGCCCGTCGTCGATACGCTATTGGCGGTCAGCTTCAGCGCCTCCGGCTTGGCGCCTTGACCGAAGAGGCGTTTGCCCGGGCCAAGCACGAGCGGGAAGGTCAGAAGCCGGAATTCGTCGATCAGGTCGTGCGCCAACAGGGTCTGCAGCAGGCCGCTGCTGCCCTGCGTCAGGAGGGCGGGACCGTCCTCCTGCTTCAGCCGGGCGATTTCGGCAGCGACGTCGCCACGCAAGGCGATAGAATTCTCCCAGTCGAGCGGTTCCGTGGAGCTGGTCGCGACATATTTGGTCACGGCGTTGAAGACCTGGCCGATCGGATCGTCCTTCTCGACGAAGGGCCAATGCGCGGCAAAAATCTCGTAAGTCTTGCGGCCGAGCAGCAGTTCGAAGGGGTCGGTAAAGATCCCGCCCATGAACTGGCCCATCGGCTCGTCCCAATAATTGACGGTCCAACCGCCAAGCGTGAAGCCGCCGGTCGGATCCTCCTGTGGCGCGCCCGGCGCCTGCATGACGCCATCCAGGCTCACGAAGGCTGCAGCAACAAGCTTTCTCATCTCTCAACTCCCATTGTTGGTGTGTTCAGAGCCAAGGACGGATCGGCTTGCACCGATCCGACATCCGACGCGTGGTTTTTTAGGCGCGATCTGACTTAATCTGACAAGACCTTGGCGCTGTCGATGATCGCGATGCCATGCGCCCGCATCTCCTCGATGGCGGCGGCGACACCTTCGGGCGTGATGCCGCGGCTTGCATCCTCGATGAAGCGCACGCGGACACCCGGCATCATCTCCAGCGCGTCGAGCGCGGAGAATTTGACGCAATAGTCGGTCGCGAGCCCGCAGACGTCGAGGTCGGTGATGCCCTGGTCCTCGAGGAAATCGGAAAGGCCGGTCGAGGCATCGCGGTCATTGTCGCGGAAGGCCGAATAGCTGTCGATATAGGGATGCTCGCCCTTCTGCTGGATCAGATCGATCTCTTCCGATCTGAGCGCAGGATGCAGTTCCGCATCGAGCGTGCCCTGAATGCAGTGGTCGGGCCACATCATCTGCGGTTTGCCGGAGAGTTCACCCATCTCGAAGGGGGCCGCGCCCGGATGGGCGGAGGCGAAGCTGCCGTGACCCGGCGGATGCCAGTCCTGCGAGGCGACGATCAGATCGTATTTGCCGCTGTCGATCAGCCTGTTTGCGACGGGAACCACTTTGTCGCCATCAGGTACCGGCAGATTGCCGCCCGGACAGAAGCCGTTCTGAATGTCGACGAGCAGCAGCGCTTTCATCAAGCCCAATCCCTTCGCTTATTGCAGTGTAAGACGCCAAGCACACTCAATGCATCAACTAGTGGATTTCCAGGCGCGGCGGCGCAAGTGTTAATTCTGGTACTAGCGGTAGTAAGTCGTCAAAGTAGAGAGCCCTAATGCAATCATCGCGATAGTTTGCGGCGGCTCTCGTGTTGAAATGGAATGGAGGGAAGGTTCGTGGATAATCTGGGGATCGCAGACGCGGCCAACACGGCGGCGATTGCCGGCAAATCGCGTTGACCGCGAAGACGCTCTTGCGCGGCATCGGTGGATCGAGGCTCCCCCGGCAGAGCCCGGATCTCGGTCGGCTAGACCGCAACCGCGGCGTCGGCTGCGGAATCACCTGCTGCGGCGGAAGCGCCGTAGGTATTGCGGTAGGCCTGAAGCGCCGTCTGCATGTCGCTCAGCACCTTGGTGAGCAGCGGATCGCTGTCGCGGGATGTACTGATCTTGCTCGGATCAGCGGCGAGGAATTCGGACTCGGTCAACTTGCCGTCGCCATTCGTATCCATCGCGGCGAAGACGCCTTTGGAAGTGTCGTCGTTCTGATCGCTGCCGTCGCCCTGATCGTCGCTGCCGTCGGTTTTCTGCATGGACAGCATCAGCGACAGGATGTCGGCGGTGATCTTCTTGACGATGTCGGTACTGCTGTCGTCGCTATCGCCGTCGGTCGCGACCGTGCTTGATGTCGAGGACTGCGATGCGGCGGCGAGCTCGTCCGCCGAAATGACGCCGTCACCGTTCTTGTCCAGGCTTGAAAGCGGAGACTGATACTGTGTCAACGTGCTGCCGAGAGATGAAACACTGGTCACTTGAACCTCCTTCGAAAAGTTCGTCGTGAAGCCCGCCTTTCATGGACGGGCAGTCTCCGGGCTAAGCTGATTTGCGCAAAGCGTCAAAGCGACGTTTTGACAGGGAAGAAGGTGCGATTGACGGCATGGGGCAACGCACGTTAACCTTTCGGTTACCAAAGCTGTTTCATTGAAATGATTGGCGTTTTTAGCGGCCGACGGGTTCGGGCGAGCGAAAGTCCATGTCTGCGAGCGCACGCGATGGCGCCATCGCGGCTTGCTGGAGGGGCAATGGACGGTCCGCCGGGGCTCCCGCCGCTGCGGCATTTCGTCCGGCTTCCCGGAGCGCGATGCCAGATCGATCTTGCTCAGGACCGCGATTTCTGCCTTTCTTGCCGTCAACTGCAAGCCGGAACCGAAGCCATGTCCGAAGCGGATCCCAACGAAAAGATCGATGCGACGTTCCGCAACGGATCGTTGACGGCGACCGGGATCATCCTCGGTTTCTCTCTCAATTTCATCAGTCTCTGGGTATCCAATCCGAATGACTGGAGCCGCATCGATCTGCTGCCGATGTCGTTCCTGACGGTCGGCATCGCCATTCAGGTGAAGGTGTTTGCCGATCTCCTGGCGCGGGACTCGCTGGTGGCCGTCAAATATGACCGGGCTCGCCGGCTTTTCCTGATCGGATTGTCGATCGTCGCCATCGGGATGGGGATTGCCCTGATGAACGATATTCTCGGGCTTGGAAGCATGCGGATGCTCGGCTGAAGGTGCTGACGCAAGGTCAGACGCGTTCGACGAACCCGTCCAGCACCCGCTTCTGTCCGGCCCGGTCGAACTCGATCGTCAGCTTGTTGCCTTCGATGCCGGTGATGTTGCCGTTGCCGAATTTCAGGTGGAACACGCGATCGCCGAGGGTGAATCGCGACGGTTCCGACGAGGTCGATTTCGCCACCAGCTCGCCGTCGATCGTGCGCCCTTTCGGACCGCTTTCGCCATAGCCGATGCGTTCGACGGCGTGGCCGGAGCGGGTGCCCCAATTGTCGCGGGTGGCGTCGGTCTTGTTGGCCTGGGCGCGTTTCCAGCCCGGGGTGGAATAGGAATTGGCGAAGGGTTCGGCCTTGTCGAAGCGGGACTGGCCGTAGCCGCCGCGGCCGTAACCGCCGTAGCTCTGCTCCATTTCGGCGACCTCGACATGGGTTTCCGGCAGTTCGTCGAGGAAACGCGAGGGCAGGGTCGATTGCCAGAGACCGTGGATGCGGCGGTTGGAGACGAACCAGATATGGCAGCGGTGCTTGGCGCGGGTGATGCCGACATAGGCGAGGCGGCGTTCCTCCTCCAGGCCGGCGCGGCCGCTCTCATCCAGCGAGCGCTGGTGCGGGAAGAGGCCTTCCTCCCAGCCGGGCAGGAAGACGGTGTCGAATTCCAGGCCCTTGGCCGAGTGCAGCGTCATGATCGAGACGGCGTCGAGGTTCTCGTTGGTCTCGGCATCCATGACGAGCGAGACGTGTTCGAGGAAGCCGCGCATCGACTCGAAGCTCTCCATCGAGCGGATCAGTTCCTTGAGGTTCTCAAGGCGGCCGGGGGCTTCGGCGCTTTTGTCGTTCTTCCACATGTCGGTATAGCCGGACTCTTCGAGGATCTGCTCGGCAAGTTCGGTATGCGGTGTGTTTTCAAGCAGTTCCTGCCATCGGCGGAAAGATTGAATCACGTCGAAGAGGGCTTTTCGCGCCTTCGGCTTCAGTTCGTCGGTCTCGATGATGTCGGCCGCTGCCGCAAGCATCGGGATATCGCGGGCGCGCGCGTAGTCGTGCAGCGCGCGCACCGTCGTATCGCCGAGACCACGCTTCGGCGTGTTGATGATGCGCTCGAAGGCGAGGTCGTCGGAGGCTTGAGCGACCAGGCGGAAATAGGCCATGGCATCGCGGATTTCCAGGCGCTCATAGAAGCGCGGGCCGCCAATGACGCGGTAATTGAGGCCGAGGGTGACGAAGCGGTCTTCGAATTCGCGCATCTGGAAGGAGGCGCGCACGAGGATCGCCATGTCGTTTAAGAGATGCTTGCTCCGCTGGAGCTGCTCGATTTCCTCGCCGATGGCGCGGGCTTCCTCCTCCGAATCCCAGGAGGCGTGGACCTGCACCTTGACGTCGTCCGGGTCGGAGCGGTCGGTGAACAGCGTTTTGCCGAGCCGGCCTTCATTATGGGCAATCAGATGCGCCGCGGCGCCGAGAATATGTTCGGTCGAGCGGTAATTGCGCTCGAGCTTGATGACCTTGGCGCCGGGGAAATCCTTCTCGAAGCGCAGGATATTGTCGACTTCCGCGCCGCGCCAGCCGTAGATCGACTGATCGTCGTCGCCGACGCAGCAGACGTTTTGCGGTTCGCCCTTGGCGCGCTGGGCGAGGAGCCTCAGCCACATATACTGGGCGGTGTTGGTGTCCTGATACTCGTCGACGAGGATATAGCGGAAGCGGCCGTGATATTCCTTCAGGAGATCGGGATTCTTGCGGAAGATCGCGATCGGATGCATCAGCAGGTCGCCGAAGTCGCAGGCATTCAGCGTCGTCAGGCGGTTCTGATAGGCAAAATAGAGATCGCGGCCGCGGCCATTGGCAAAGGCGCGGGCATCGCCTTCGGGAATATCGGCGGGGCCGAGGCCTTTGTTCTTCCAGGTGTCGATCATGCCGGCGAATTGCTTGGCCGGCCAGCGCTTGTCGTCGAGGCCTTCGGCCTGGATCAGCTGCTTGATCAGGCGCACGACGTCGTCGGTATCGAGAATGGTGAAATCGGAGCGCAGGCCGACGAGTTCGCCGTGGCGGCGCAAAAGCTTGACGCCGATCGAGTGGAAGGTGCCGAGCCAGGGCATGCCTTCGACGGCGCCGCCGACGAGCAACGCGATGCGCTCCTTCATCTCACGGGCGGCCTTGTTGGTGAAGGTGACGGCGAGGATCTGCGAAGGGAAGGCGCGGCCGGTGTTGAGAATATGGGCAATGCGGGTGGTGAGCACCCGTGTCTTGCCGGTGCCGGCGCCGGCGAGCACGAGGACCGGGCCTTCCAGCGTTTCGACGGCTTCGGTCTGCTCGGGGTTCAGCCCGGCGAGATAATCCGGCCGCTTGCCGCCGTCGCGGGCCGCCATGGCGCGCGCGGCGATGCCTCCAGTTGCAATGCTCCCTGTTACAGGCGCCTTTCCCGACGAAGCCTGAGGCGGCTGCGGCTTGCGCGCCATCTCGCCCGGCTCTTCGTCGAAGAAGGGAATATCGTCGAAACTGTTGCTCATGGCGCGTAATGTAGTGATTCGGGAAGGAAAGACCAGAAAAGATGTTCTGCTTTCATTCCCGAACCGCCGCTATCCCAAGCGGGATGCTCTGGCGGCAAGCATGCCGCGGAGCGCGGCTGCGATCGCCATGCCGGCGAACCGGGCGAAAAATTTCAGATCGCGGCCTGTCGGAAGCAGCAACGGCGGGACGTCCTTGGAGCATCGGGCTTCGATCATCGGACGGGGTCCGGATCGATACTCGTCAACAAGGAGGCCGTTTCATGCCGAAGGTCGTTTCAAATCTCTGGTTCGCCGAGGAAGCGCGCGAAGCCGTCGAATTCTACACATCCGTTATCCCCGACTCCAGGATCCGCCGCACCACCATATTGCCGGCGGAAACGCCGAGCGGGCCTCCCGGCAGCGTCGAGCTGATCGAGTTCACGCTCGGCGACCAGGCCTTCCTGGCGATGAAAGCCGGGCCACTCGATAGTTTCAACCATTCCTTCTCGATCGCGATTCTCCTGGAAAGCCAGGCCGAGATCGATCGGATATGGGAGGCATTCCTCGCCAATGGCGGCACGCCGGAAGCCTGCGGCTGGCTGAAGGATCGCTGGGGCCTTTCCTGGCAGATCGTGCCGCGCATGCTTTCCGAGATGGTCGCCGACAGTGACCGCGAGCGGGCGAGGCGCGTGACCGAGGTGATGCTGGGCATGATCAAGATCGATATCGCCGCGCTGGAAAAGGCGTTCAACGGCTGAGTCGCGCCGGTGGCATATAGTTACGAAAAACGGGCGCATGGCTGTGATGCGCCCGTTTTCATCATGTCAGGCGCAGATAGCACGCGCTGTCTTACATCGACTTTGCGCAGATTGGCTGCCAATGGTCGATTTTTCCAGGGCTCGAATCACGGGCGACATTGCACACCTTTTTCATCTTTCTGTCACGTCGCGAAATGTGCTGATACCGCAAAAGCCCTTTTCTCAACTACAATAAGAAACAGTTTCGTAGAGTAAAAAATAACCGGTGCATGCACGTTTTTGTGCATTGCCAGAAACAGCCGGTGAGCGTGGAATATACCTGCGAAACTATTGATTCTTAGGAATGTCGTGGCCATCTCCTTTGGTATGACGACCTAGAGCCTGTGGCAGTAACCTTGAATGGAGGGCCCATGCTGAGCGAATCCGTATTTGATGCGTTCACCCGCAGTTATGATGCGCGCCGCGAGACCGATATGTCGATCGCGGAGTATCTCGACCTTTGTAAAAAAGAACCGCTTGCCTATGCCAATGCGACCGAGCGGCTGCTCGCCGCGATAGGTGAGCCACAGATGGTCGATACCGCCAGGGACGCGCGCCTCGGCCGGATCTTCATGAACCGGACCATCCGGATCTATCCGGCCTTTGCCGGCTTCCACGGCATGGAAGAGACCATCGAACGCATCGTTTCCTTCTTCCGCCACGCGGCGCAGGGCCTCGAGGAGCGCAAGCAGATCCTCTACCTGCTCGGCCCGGTCGGCGGCGGCAAGTCATCGCTGGCGGAGCGGCTGAAGCTGCTGATGGAGGTTCATCCGATCTACGTGCTGAAGGCGGGTGACGAGATCAGCCCCGTTTTCGAAAGTCCACTCAACCTCTTCGACCCCGACACGATGGGATCGCTCCTGCAGGAGCAGTACGGCATTCCCCTGCGTCGCCTGAACGGACTGATGAGCCCGTGGTGCCTGAAGCGGCTCGATGATTTCGGAGGCGATATCTCCCGCTTCCGCGTCGTCAGAGTACAGCCTTCGCGGCTGCGCCAGATCGCCATCGCCAAGACCGAGCCTGGCGACGAGAACAATCAGGATATCTCGTCGCTGGTCGGCAAGGTCGATATCCGCAAGCTGGAGACCTATTCCCAGAACGATCCCGATGCTTACAGCTATTCGGGTGGCCTCAACCGCGCCAATCAGGGCGTGCTCGAATTCGTCGAGATGTTCAAGGCGCCGATCAAGATGCTGCATCCGCTGCTGACGGCGACGCAGGAGGGGAACTATATCGGCTCCGAGAATATCGGCGCCATACCCTTCTCCGGTATCGTCCTTGCGCATTCGAACGAGGCGGAATGGCAGACCTTCAAGGCCAACAAGAACAACGAAGCGTTCATCGACCGTATCTGCGTGATCAAGGTGCCCTATTGCCTGCGCGTGACGGAAGAGCAGAAGATCTACGAGAAGCTGATCGAGGGATCGGAACTCGCCGATGCGCCATGCGCCCCGGCAACGCTCGAAATGCTGGCCCGTTTCTCCGTGCTTTCACGCCTGCGCAAACATGAGAATTCGACATACTTCTCAAAGATGCGCACCTATGACGGCGAAAGCCTGAAGGAGACGGATCCGCGCGCCCGCAGTGTCCAGGAATATCGGGATGCCGCCGGCATCGACGAGGGCATGGACGGCATATCGACCCGCTTCGCCTTCAAGGTGCTCGCCTCCACCTTCAATCACGACACCACGGATATCGGCGCCGATCCGGTGCATCTGATGTATGTGCTGGAGCAGTCGATCCGCCGCGAGCAGTTTTCCGACGATGTCGAGAAGCGCTATCTGGAATTCATCAAGGCCGATCTTGCGCCGCGTTACGCAGAGTTCATTGGAAATGAAATCCAGAAGGCCTATCTTGAATCCTATGCGGACTACGGACAGAATCTGTTCGACCGCTACGTGGACTATGCCGATGCCTGGATCGAAGATGTGGACTTCAAGGATCCCGATACCGGCCAGCTTCTCGACCGCGAGCTCCTCAACCAGGAACTGACGAAAATCGAAAAGCCGGCGGGAATCGCCAATCCGAAGGATTTCCGCAACGAAATCGTCAAGTTCTGCTTGAGATCGCGGGCAGCCAACGGCGGAAAGAATCCGTCATGGACGAGCTACGAGAAAATCCGGGAAGTCATCGAAAAGCGAATGTTCTCGCAGGTCGAAGATCTTTTGCCGGTCATTTCCTTCGGATCGAAGAAGGATTCCGAAACGGAAAAGAAGCACAGCGAATTCGTCTCGCGCATGGCCGCGCGGGGTTACACCGAGAGGCAGGTTCGACGCCTTGTGGAATGGTACATGCGCGTCAAACAGGCAAGTTAATGCGGAGCCATTATGCACATTGTCGACCGGCGGCTGAATCCGCGCGGTAAAAGTCTGGAAAATCGGCAGCGGTTCCTTCGACGCATGAAGGGCGCCGTGCAGCAGGCGGTAAAACGTTCTCTGCAAAACCGCAACATTCGCGATGTGCTCGACGGCGGGGAAATCAGCCTGCCGATCGATGGAATGGCCGAACCGAACTTGCGAAGGGGCGACGGCGGCATTCGCGATCATATCCTGCCTGGAAACAGGGCCTTCGTCGAAGGCGACATTCTTCCGCGCCCGCCGGGGAGCAGGGGCGGAAAACCCAAGGATGCGGGCGAAGGCGATGGCGAGGACGGCTTCCGTTTCGTGCTGACGCGCGAGGAATTCCTCGACGTGTTCCTGGACGATCTGGAACTGCCCGACCTTGCCAAGCGGCGCCTGGCCGAAACCGAGGAGGAAACGCCCTTCCGTGCCGGCTATTCCGTGTCGGGGTCGCCGTCCAACATCGCCGTCGGTCGCACGACCAGGCTCGCGATGATGCGCCGTGTCGCGCTTGGCCGTCCGCGCCGCGAAGAGATCGAAGCCCTGCAGCGGCAGATCGAGGAATGCGAGGACGACGAGAGCCGCCTGGCGCTTGAGGCAAAACTCAAATCCCTGACGGAAAAAAGCCGGCGCATTCCCTATATCGATCCGCTCGACGTGCGGTACCGTCGCTTCGAAAACGAGCCGAAGCCTGTGGCGAAGGCCGTAATGTTCTGCCTGATGGACGTCTCCGGCTCGATGTCGGAACACATGAAGGACCTGGCGAAGCGGTTCTACCTGCTGCTCTACCTCTTCCTGTCGAAGCGCTACAAGAAAGTGGAGATCGTCTTCATCCGCCATACCGACAAGGCCGAGGAAGTCGACGAGGAAACCTTCTTCTATGGCCCGGCAACGGGCGGCACGCTGGTCTCCAGTGCGCTGGCGGCAATGCGGGCGATCATCGCGGCGCGTTTCGATCCGGCGGAGTGGAATATCTACGGCGCCCAGGCCTCGGACGGCGACAACGCCCATTCGGACGGGAACCTGAGCGGACAGCTGCTGCGCGAGATTTTGCCGCTGTGCCAGTATTTCGCCTATATCGAGGTCGGCGAAGAAGGCGGCGACTCCTCGGTATCCCGCTCACCGCTTTGGATGCTCTATGACGGGATCCGTTCCGAGCTGCAGCCGCTTTCGATGCGCAAGGTCTGCCGGCGGAACGAAATATTCCCGGTTTTCCACGATCTCTTCCAGAAACGTGACGCACAGTCGAAGGTGACGCCATGACCATGACGATGAGGCCACGAGAGCGGCTGCTGTTCGAGGGGGCCGACTGGGACTTTTCAACGCTCCAGCGCATCCACGACGCCTGCGAGGACATCGCACTTAACGAACTCGGCCTCGACGTCTATCCGAACCAGATCGAAGTCATCACCTCGGAGCAGATGCTGGATGCCTATTCCTCCACCGGCATGCCGCTCTTCTACCGCCATTGGTCCTTCGGCAAACACTTCGCGCATCACGAAACTTTCTACCGCCGCGGGATGCGCGACCTTGCCTATGAGATCGTCATCAACAGCTCTCCCTGCATCTCCTATCTGATGGAGGAGAACACGGCGACGATGCAGACGCTCGTCACCGCGCATGCGGCCTTCGGCCACAACCACTTCTTCAAGAACAATTATCTGTTCAAGCTCTGGACCGATGCGGAGGGTATTCTCGACTATCTCGATTTCGCCAAGGGTTATATCACCCGCTGCGAGGAACGGTATGGCGAGACGGCCGTCGAGCGCACGCTCGACGCAGCCCATGCGCTGATGTCGCACGGGGTGCATCGATATGCGGGCAAGACCACCATCGATCTTCGTCAGGAGGAGAAACGGCAACAGGAGCGCCGCGCCCACGAGGAGCAGATGTTCAACGACCTGTGGCGCACGGTTCCTGTCGGCAAGGCAAAAAAGGCGAGCGATAGCGGCCTGGAAAAGCGCCGCGCCGCCCTCGGTCTTCCGCAGGACAACATCCTTTACTTTCTCGAGAAAACGGCGCCGCGGCTGCAGCCGTGGCAGCGCGAGATCCTTCGCATCGTCCGCCATGTCGCGCAATATTTTCATCCGCAGCGCCAGACCAAGGTGATGAACGAGGGAACCGCCACCTTCGTCCACTATCAGATCATGAACCGCCTTCACGAGCGGGGGCAGATCGGCGACGGAAATTTCCTCGAATTCCTCAAGTCGCACGCCAATGTCGTGTTCCAGCCGAGCTATGACGACCGGCGGTTCTCGGGCTTCAACCCCTATGCGCTTGGTTTTGCGATGATGCAGGATATCGAGAGGATCGTCACGACGCCGACGGAAGAGGACCGCGCATGGTTTCCCGATATCGCCGGACGCGGCGATGCGATGGCGGTCCTGCGCGACGTCTGGGCCAATTACCGGGACGAAAGCTTCATCAGCCAGTTCCTGAGCCCGAACCTGATCCGGCAGTTGCGGCTGTTCCATCTCTACGACGATCCGGAACAGACCGAGGGGGTACTGGTTTCTGCGATCCACAATGAGCGCGGATACCTGCGCATCCGCCGCCAGCTCTCCCGCGAATACGATATCGGCTGGACCGATCCGGCCATCGATATCGTCGATGTCGACCTCGCCGGCGACCGCCGCCTGTTGCTGCAGCACATCGTCGTGAATGGCTGCTATCTTCAGGAAAATGACACGAAACTCGTCCTGCAGCATCTCGCCGATCTCTGGGGCTACGACGTCTTGCTTCAGGAAATCGACAGCTCCAGCACGGTGGCGAGAGAACACACGGCGAGCCCGCGCAAAATCGTTCAATAATCACCCGTTATGCTGACGGGCGATAATCAACAATTATCGGTGGCAACAAACACAAAGCCTTAGTAGTTTATCGCCGTTGCAATCGCCCCCCTGATCTCGGCCAGTTTCACCCTTTGCAGCGATCTTTCCCGGCGGGCGGACAGCGCGGAGACGAGAGACCATGAGTGAAACGCGGCGCAAGCTGACGACGATCTTCTGTGCTGACGTGCAGGACTATACGCGGCTGATGGGGGCTGACGAAGAGGGCACGCTTGCGAGCCTGAAGCGCTGCCGGGAGGCGATGGGGCGCCTGATCGAAAGCCATGGCGGCCGCATCATCAATACCTGGGGCGATGGGCTGATCGCCGATTTCCCGAGCGTGGTCGAAGCGGTGCGCGCGGCCGTCGACACTCAGAACGAACTCGCGGGCTTCAACGCCCGCCGCCCGGCCGACGGGCGCATGCTCTTCCGCATCGGCATCAACCTCGGCGACGTGATCGTCGAAGACGACGATATTTATGGCGACGGCGTGAATATCGCGGCGCGGTTGCAGGCTTCGGCGACGGCCGGCGGCATCGTCATATCGAGCACCGTTTACGACCAGGTCCGCAACAAGGTGGCTGTGGGTTTCGAGTTTCTCGGGCCGCTGATGGTGAAGAACGTCGATGAAGGCGTGCCGAGCTATGCGGTGAAGATCGGCGACGCCAGGGATGAGACGCCGCCTGCCGGAGGATCCAGTCCGGCGCGACCGCAGCCGGCGGCGGTTATGCCGGCTGGTATGGCCGAGGTAAGGCCGGCACCGGGCAGACGCAGGCTGTACGGGGTGCTCGGCGTTATCGCCGTGGTCCTGATCGGCATCAACCTTCTATCGTGGCAGGGCGTTTTCTGGGCGCGCTTTCCGGTGCTTGCGCTCGCCGTCGTCGCGGCACTCGCCTGGAATCGCGACCAGAGCCGGTTCAACCGCAAGCTCACCTCGCTGGCGATCCTGGCGCTCGGCTTTGTCGCCATCAACCTCTTCACCTGGACGGGGCAGTTCTGGGCGGTGTGGCCGATCCTCGGGATTGCCGCCGCAATGGGCCTGCGATGGTCGATGCGCCGATAGACGTCCGACCCGCATCGCCAGAGATTGGATACGGCATCTCGCCCGAAATCGACGGTGTCAAAGACATGCGTGAGTGTCCGTTCAAGCAAAAGTGAGCGCCCGGGTTATTTCCATTCTTTGTTGATATTACAAATCGGTAATGCCGGCTGCTTATGCTTGCCGGTAAACTGTAAACGCGCGATATTGTCGCATCAGACGGGACTCTTGATCCCGCAGCGCCTCTTTCGACCGACCCTGGTCCAACCTCGAGTCCCTCCGGAGACGTGAATGGCCTTTTGGAAGCAGTTTATACTGTCGCTCATCGTCATTATTGCCGGCTTTGCCGCGTGGGTTTTCCTTGTGCCCGGCGCCGGCGATACGATGCGCGATGCAGGTATTCCAGAGAGCATCGTTTCCAAGATCGCGCCGAAGGCCGAGGAGACAGCGGATGCCGACGCTCCCGGCCGGGCACAAGGTCAACAGCGCGGCGAGGGACAAGGCCAGGGCCAGAACCGCCGCAACGGCGGCGGGCGTAACAGCGCCATCCTCGTCGCGACGCAAGCCGTCGTCCAGGGCGTCGTCAACGATCGGCTGAATGCCATCGGCACAGGTGACGCGATCCGTTCGGTTGCGGTCACGCCGCAGGCATCGGGCACAATCCGCGAAATCCTCATCAAGTCGGGCGACAGGGTGAAGGCCGGGCAGGTGCTGGCCAAGCTCGACAGCGAGGAGCAGGTGATCGCCCGCGGCCAGGCGGATGTGGCGGTCAAGGCCGCCGTCGAGAAATCCAATCTCTATCACAACATCAAGTCCAGCGTGTCGCGCATGGATGTCTTCGATTCCGAGATCGCCGAGCAGGGCGCGCGGCTGCAGTTGCAGGCCGCCGAGCTCAATCTCGCACGGCGCAACATCACAGCCCCGATCGACGGCATCGTCGGCATCGTGCCGGTCAATATTGGTGACAACGTCACGACGAGCATCCCGATCGTCACCCTCGACGACCGTTCGGAAATCCTCGTCGACTATTGGGTGCCGGAGCGCTTCGCCAATACGGTGTCGGTCGGCCAGCCGGTCGAGGCGATGTCGGTCGCAAGGCCGGGACAGGTGTTTTCCGGTGTCGTCGAAGCCGTCGACAACCGCATCGACGCGGCAAGCCGCACGCTTCGCCTGCGCGCCCGGATCGACAACAGCTCCGATGAGCTGCGTGCCGGCATGTCCTTCAGCGTCAGCATGAAATTTCCCGGCGACAAATATCCGGCCGTCGACCCGGTCGCCGTGCAGTGGGATTCGCAGGGTTCCTTCGTCTGGCAGGTGACCGACGACAAGTCGCATAAGGTGCGTGTCAGCGTCGTGCAGCGCAATCCCGATTTCGTGCTCGTCAAAGCCGACCTTAAGGACGGCGACAAGATCGTAACGCAGGGCCTGCAGCGCGTGCGGGAGGGCGGGGCGGTGCGTATCAGCGCCGATGTCGCATCCACTGCGGAGGTCGCGACCCAATGAGCGTGACCGAGATTCATCAGGACAGGGCCTCGGGCAAGCAGAGCTTCACCGCACTTTTCGTTCGCCGGCCGATCCTGGCGCTGGTGTTCAACACGCTGATGGTCGTAGCCGGCCTTGCGGCTTATGTCGGCGTCGAGGTGCGCGAACTGCCGGATGTCGACCGTCCCGTCGTCACCGTGCGCACCACCTTCGACGGCGCATCGCCGCAGACGATCGACCAGGAACTGACCAAGGTGATCGAGGGGGCGGTTGCGCGCGTCAGCGGCCTGAAGTCGATCTCGTCGACCTCTTCCTTCGGCCAGAGTCGGGTGACGCTGGAATTCTCCGATGCGATCGATCTGGCGGTCGCCGCCAACGACGTGCGCGACGCGATCGGCCGCGTCACCCAGAACCTGCCGGATGAGGCGGATGCGCCGCAGATCGTCAAGGCGGATTCGGATTCCTCGGCGATCATGCGCCTTGCCGTCACCTCCACCAAACTCAACATGGACGACCTGACACAGCTCGTCGAAAACGAGGTGATCGATCGCCTCGCCTCCGTCGATGGCGTTGCCGATGTCGAGGAATATGGCGACCAGGAGAAGGTTTTCCGCGTCGATGTCGACCAGGGCGCGCTGGCCAGCCGCGGGCTGACCATCGGCGACCTGACGAAGGCGCTCGACAATGCGGCCCTCGACGTGCCGGCCGGCTCGCTGAAAAGCAAGACGCAGGATATCGTGGTGCGCGCCACCGCCAATCTGCAGACGCCGGCGGATTTTTCCAACGTCATGCTGCAGGATCGTATTCGGCTCGGTGATGTGGCGACGGTGACGCTTGGGCCGCGCGACGGTGAAACGGCGCTGCGCTCCAACGGCAAGCCGGGCATCGGCCTCGGCATCATTCGCCAGGCGCAGTCGAATACGCTGAACATCTCGACCGGCATCAAGGCCGCTGTCGACCAGCTATCGAAGACGTTGCCCGAGGGCACGAGGATCGCCATAACCAGCGACGACGCCGTCTTCATCCAGGGCGCGATCCACGAGGTGGTGCTGGCGCTGGTGCTCGCCGCCGTCATCGTCACCGTCGTCATCTATCTCTTCCTGCGCGACTGGCGCGCGACGCTGATCCCGGCGGTCAGCATGCCGGTGGCGCTGATCGGCACGCTGGCGGCAATTTATATGGTCGGCTTCTCGATCAACATCCTGACGCTGCTTGCCATCGTGCTGGCGACCGGCCTCGTCGTCGACGATGCGATCGTCGTGCTCGAAAATATCGTGCGCCGGCGCGCCGAAGGCATGGGGCCGCGCGCGGCCGCCGTGCTCGGCACGCGCGAGGTGTTCTTCGCCGTCATCGCCACGACGGCGACGCTGGCGGCGGTGTTCATTCCGCTCTCCTTCCTGCCGGGACAGGTCGGCGGCCTTTTCCGCGAATTCGGCTTCGTACTCGCCTTCTCGGTCGGGCTGTCGTCGATCGTGGCGCTGACGCTGTGTCCGATGCTTGCCTCGCGCATGCTGACCAAGCCGGTTCTCGAGGATCACGGCGCGCTCGGCCGTTTCGGCGGGGCGCTTGCCGATCTCTATAAATGGGCCCTGCACGGCTGCCTCAACGCGCCCTTCGTCGTCATCCTGTTCTCGGTAATCTTTGCAGGCGCGGCGGTCATCGCCTTTTCCACAGTCAAGAGCGAGCTGACGCCCGAAGAGGACCGCTCGATGGTGATGATGCGGCTGACGACGCCGCAGGGATCGAGCCTCGAATATACCCGCGACAAGATGCAGCTCGTCGAGGAATATCTGCAGCCGCTGGTCGACAGCGGCGACATCCGCAACGTCTTCTCGATCTCAGGCCAGGGCGGTTCGCTGAACAGCGGCTTCATGGTGCTGACGCTTGCTCCCTGGGGAGAGCGCCAGAGGACGCAGGCGGAGATCGTCGGCGACATCAACCAGGCGGCATCAAGGGTGCCGGCGCTGCGCGGCAATGCCATCTCCTCCAACAGCCTGCGCATCCGCGGCGCCGGCAGCGGCGTGCAGATGGCGCTGATCGGCAATGATCACGAGGCGCTGACGGCGGCAGCCGCCAAGCTGGTTCAGGCGCTCGAGGCCACCGGCCAATACGATACGCCGCGCCTGACCAACGAGCCGAGCCAGGCGCAGGTATCGGTGGCGATCGACCGCGAGCGTGCCTCCGACCTCGGCATCGACATCACCGGGCTTTCGACGGCGATCCAGTCGCTGCTCGAAGGGCGCTCGGTGGTCGACGTCTTCGTCGACGGCGAATCCTATCCCGTGCTTCTGACCTCGACGACGCGGCCGATCGACGATCCGACCGACCTCGAGAACGTGTTCCTGAAGACCGGCGACGGCAAGATCGTGCCGATGTCGGTCATCGCCACGATGAAGGAAGGTTCGGTCGCGCCGCAGCTCAACCGCGAGCAGCAGCTCGCTTCGGTCGCGATCACCGCCGGCCTCAGGAACGGCATGTCGCTCGGCGATGCGGTCAACCAGGTCACAGCGCTCGCCGAGCCGCTGTTGCCGGCAGGCTCCCGCCTGCTGCCGCTTGCCGAAGCGGCGACGCTGGAGGAGAATTCGAGCGGCATGGCGCTGACCTTCGGCTTCGCCATCGTCATCATCTTCCTGGTATTGGCCGCGCAGTTCGAAAGCGTGCTGTCCTCGCTGATCATCATGTCGACGGTGCCGCTCGGCCTTGCCTGCGCCGTTTTCGCGCTGGTGATCACCGGTTCCAGCCTCAACATCTACAGTCAGATCGGCCTCGTGCTGCTCGTCGGCGTGATGGCGAAGAACGGCATCCTGATCGTCGAATTCGCCAATCAGCTGCGCGACCGCGGCGAGGACGTGCGATCCTCGATCGAGAAAGCTTGCGCGCTACGCCTTCGCCCGGTGATGATGACGATGATCGCCACCATCCTCGGCGGCGTGCCGCTGGTTTTTGCCCATGGCGCGGGCGCCGAAGCGCGCGTCGCGCTCGGCTGGGTGATCGTCGGCGGTCTCGGTTTCGCGACGCTGGTGACGCTGTTCATCACGCCGGTCGCCTATCTGCTGCTTGCCCGCTTCGCCAAGCCGCACGCCCATGAGGAAGCGCGCCTGCACGAAGAGATGGCGGTCGCCACACGGTCGCGCACTACCCCCGACGATGAGCAGCTACAGGCTGCCGAATAAGGCTTCCATCCGATTTTGCAACGCCGCCGTACCTCGTCCGGCGGCGTTTCTTATGGTGTACGAAACCTTGAAAAATAAGATGAATTACTTCTGAAGTTTAGCCGTTTGTTAAGCATAAACGGCAATGATTGCTCCAGACACCGACTGGTCTTCTTCGTTTCTTGAAGGCCGCAGCGCTGAAGCGTCAGCGACCCCGGACATGAGCGTCCGCGCGGCACGGTTCATTTTGTACAGTTTGCGTCTGTTGAGTTTTTGGAGTCTAGTTCCCGTGAGTATTTATCAGCGCGTTTCCGTGGACGCGGCGCTTCATGTGCTGCGCGATATCAATCGGAACATGGCCGTCACTCAAAATCACATCACGACGGGCATGCGTGTTGCAAAAGCCAGCGACAATGCCGTCTACTGGTCGGTCGCCACAACCGCGCGAACCGATAACAAGGCGATTTCAGCGATCCAGGATGCGCTCGGTATGGCGGCGGCGACGATGGGAACGGCCTATACCGGCGTTCAGGACGTCATCGACGTCGTCTCCGAGATCAAGGCGAAGCTGGTCGCCGCAACGGAAGATGGTGTCGACAAGAACAAGATCAACGAAGAGCTCAAGCAGTTGCAGGAGCAGTTGCGCAGCGTCTCGGAAGCGGCGACCTTCAACAGTGACAACTGGGTGGTCCTCAATAACGATGCGACCCCGACGCAGCCGCGCCAGATCCCGGCTTCCTTCATTCGCAATGCCGACGGGACCGTCTCGGTCGGCATGCTGAGCTACCATATCGATACGACGCCGAGCGGAAGCACGTCCTCCAAGGATGCGCGCTATCTGATCGACGATCGCGCCACCGGTTCGGGTGAATACGGTGTGCTGACGTCGGCCTATTTCGCCACCGAACTCGGCGCCTCGCAGAACTACGTGCTGATGACGAGCAAGAACGGCACCACCACCGGCCAAGTGGTGATCTCGCTTTCGGACACCACGACGAAAGGACAGGTCAGCGAAATGATCAGCGTCGTCGATGCAGCGCTGACGCAGCTGACGACGGTCGGCTCGGCTTTCGGCGCGCTGGAGAAACGCATCAACCTGCAGAACGACTTCGCTGGCAAACTGCATGACAACATCACCGCCGGCATCGGCCGGCTCGTCGATGCCGACATGGAAGAGGAGTCCAGCAAGCTCAAGGCGCAGCAGACGCAGCAGCAACTCGGCCTGCAATCGCTGAACATCGCCAATGCGACTTACGATACGGTCAGGCAGTTGTTCCAGAATTTCTAAGAGTACGATCCCACTCTCCTCATTCCGATGACGAGCACAGGAATGAGGGGGAGAAGTGGCGGCTCAACAACGCACTATGGAGACGTCAGCCGATGACGGCAATCAAGGGCGCACTACTCGCTAAAACTGGTGATATCCGCGCATTCCCGCAACATGGCTTCTGTTTCGGCGCCTGAAATTCCCCTATCAAGAGAGCATCTTCATTTTCTTGCCGCAATCCTTGCCATTTGCTCGCATCAGTTCGAACGGAGACCGTCCTGTCCATGATCAAGAAATTCATACTTCTGGCTGTTGCAGCAAGTTATCTCAGTGCCTGCACGACGACCGATCCCTATACCGGTGAGCAGAAGGTTTCCAATACGGCCGGCGGCGCTGCGCTTGGCGCCCTCGGCGGTGCCCTCGTCGGTGTGGCTGTTGGCGGCGGCGGCCACGGCAAGCGCAATGCGGCATTGATCGGCGCAGGCGTCGGGGCTCTCGCCGGTGGTGCGATCGGCAATTACATGGACCAACAGGAAGCCGAGCTTCGTGCCCAGCTCGAAGGCACGGGCATTTCGGTGACCCGCAACGGCGACAACATCATCCTCAACATGCCCTCGAACATCACCTTCGACGTCGACCAGGATGCGGTGAAGCCGGGCTTCTATCCGACGCTGAATTCGGTGGCGATCGTACTGCGCAAGTTCAACCGGACGCTGATCGACGTCAACGGCCATACGGATTCGACCGGCAGCCTGCAGCACAATCAGGACCTGTCGCAGCGCCGTGCGCTTTCGGTTGCCGATTATCTCGGCGGCCAGGGCATCGACCAGCGCCGCGTCTCCGCCGTCGGTTTCGGCCCGTCGCAGCCCGTCGCCTCCAATGCGAGCGAGGCCGGCCGCGCACAGAACCGCCGCGTCGAAATCCAGATCGCGCCGATCACGCAGGGCTGATCGCACGCTTTCCCAGACAACACGAAGGCCGGGTCATTGCCCGGCCTTTTTCATTCCAATCTTTACGTCAGTGCTGCATGGTCGCGCCCTTGGTAATCTTGTCGACGATCTTCTTTTCGGCGCGCAGCGCGATACCGACCACCTTGGCATCTTCGGGCGCGAATTCGGCGAAGACGGCGCGGTTGGCGGCGTCGTGGCCGGTTGCAAACATTTCCTCGATGAACAGCGAGGGGGTGATATCGCGCTCCAGCGCACGGCGATGGATGGCTGACATCGTCGCCTCCTCGGCGGAGAGCACGATGATCGGTTGGATCGACAGCGGATTATAGAGATTGCCGGCGCGGTCCTTGTAGGGTTCGCCGATGATTTCGGGGTGTCCGCCGGCGATGCCTGTCATCAGGAAGGCGGTGACGTTCAGCTTCTGCCAGCCGGCAAGATTGTTTCGCAGGACGACGGCAATTTTGGTATCAAACATCGGATGGTCTTTCACCTCGGGTTAAGGAGTATCGGGCGCGTTGAGCCAGGATTTACATCCGCAGGCCTTCGAAGGTCTTGAACGTTTGTGCGCGGGACCATCCGGCAACGCCATCCTGGCCGCGCCGGCCTTTCCCGGCATCGAGCGCATCGAGGCGCAATTCTCGGGCAATGCCTTCGAACCGCACCGGCACGACACCTATGCACTCGGGGTCACACTGAAGGGCGTGCAGACCTTCCGCTATCGCGGCGAACAGCGCTTCAGCCTGCCGGGGCAGGTGATCGTGCTGCATCCCGACGAGGAACACGACGGTGGGGCGGGGACGGAGGATGGGTTGCAGTACCGCATGCTTTACCTGGAACCATCGCTGCTTCTCGAATGCCTGGAGGCGGATGGCGCCGGCCTGCCTTTCGTCGACGAACCTGTCATCGGCGATCCGGCGCTGGCGGGTGTGCTGCTCGCGGCGCTCGGCGAACTCGATCGCGAACTGGACGAACTTTTCGTTGACGATTTCCTGTCGCGGGTGACGGGCGGGCTGTCACGGCATGCGCGTATGCCGCGCCGGCCGCTCGGCCTCGTCGCCTGGCGGCAGGCGCGGGCGGCGCGGGATTATCTCGAGGCGCATGCGACCCGGGCGGTGCGTTCAGGCGAGCTGGAAGCGGTGACGGGGCTCGACCGTTACGCGCTGTCGCGGCATTTCCGGGCGGCCTTCGCCACCAGCCCGCATCGCTACCTCTTAATGCGGCGGCTGCAGCAGGCGCGGGCGATGATCGGCGCAGGCGAGGGGATTTCCGATGTGGCGGCGGCGACCGGCTTTGCCGACCAGAGCCATCTCAATCGCCATTTCAAGAAAGCCTACGGCATGACGCCCGGCCAGTGGGCAGCGCTCGCGCATAATTCCGCGCAGCGTTCTATGCGGGATTTTCCGCAAGGCCGGAACGGCGTGCGATGAAGCGGGCGAGCATCGGCCCGATCATCAGGATCACCAGGAAACGGCCGGTCTGCATCGCCATCACGAAGGGTACGTCGACATCGCTGGAGGCGGCGATAATGGCGACGGAATCGGCGCCGCCAGGGCTGGTGGCGAGATAGGCGGTCAGCGGATCGATGCCAGCGAAGACGTGAAGCGCTGCGGCCATGCAGCCGCAGAGCGCCATCAGCAGCACGATGCAGGCCGATACCCTCGGCAGGGCACGCGCCACGTGCTTGAGGATCGAGCGGGTGAAACGCAGGCCGATGCTCCAGCCGACCAGTGCATAGGCGATGGCGAGCAGCCACATCGGCAGCTCGATCTTCAGGAGACCCATGCCCTGCAGCAAGGCACCGAGAAAGAGCGGTGCGATGATCGTGCCGCCCTGGAGGCGCAGGCGCCGGACGCCATAGGCACAAAAGGCGGCAAAAGCCATCGTCGCAGCGAAGGCCGGCCAGTCAATCTCGGGAAAGAGGACAAGCGGCGGCGGCTCGCCGCCGTCGGCCGCCACCCACAGGCGCGAGATCACCGAGGCGCCGACGGCGACGAAGACGACGCGGAGATATTGCATGAAGGCGACGAGGCGGGCATCGGCGCCATAGGCTTCCGACATGATGACCATGGCGGAAGCGCCGCCCGGCGAGGAGCCCCAGACGGCAGTCGTTCCCGGCAGCACCTGCCAGCGCGTCAGCAGCCAGCCGAGGCCGGTGGCGATGGCGATGACCGAGAAAATGAACAGCAGGAAGAGCGGCGCGTCCTTCGCCATGGTGCCGAGAATATCGGCGGTGATGGTGCGCGCCATCATCAGGCCGACGAGGACCTGGCCGAATTGCAACGGCCAGAAGGGCACACGAAGCTTTCCCTTGCCGACGGTCAGCGCCAGAAGAATGGCCGCGACCATCGGCCCGATCAGCAGCGAGGCGGGCAGGGCGAAGAGTTCGAGGAAGATGACGAGAGCTGTGGAAAGCGCCAGCAGCAGCGCCCATTTCGGCAGGCCGGCATCCCGCAGCAGGCGGCTCGCGTCGCTTAATGACATGATCCCCGTGTCTTTTTCTGGCCGGCGCCAAGCCCTGAGGCTGAAGATGGGAGGGGCTCCGGCATGACGAAGAGAGGCCGGCTGCAAGAGCCGGCTGGCGCGGGTCCGATATAGGCGGGTGGAAGACGAACGGTCAATTGCGAAATCTGGCTTCTCGGCGCCTGGGAATGCGAAATTGATTCATATAACTTTTGTAAGCTATTGTTTTCATGGAGGTTGACTTCCGAAGCCACTCAGCGGTTTCGGTTGATCTACCCTCAAAAACGCACGTGGCTGACGAGGAAATCGAACAGTGCGCGGACCCGTGCCGGCAGCGGCCCACCCTGGCCCATGTAGAGGGCGTAGAATTCCTCGAGATCGCCGGGATTGGCCTCTTCGAGCACCGGCACCAGACGCCCGGCATCGATATCGGCGCGCACGGTGAAGGCGGCGAGGCGGGCAAGGCCGGCGCCTGACAGAGCGAGGTGCCGCATGGCTTCGCCGTCTGTCACCTGCACGCCGGGGGTGATCGGGATGGTTACGGTCTCGCCGTCTTCGTGCAACGGCCAGCCCTCGACGGCGCGGGCGTAGGAAAAGCCGATGCGGCAATGGCGGCGGAGATCGGCGACAGTGCGTGGTTCGCCATGACGCGAGAGATAATCCGCCGATGCGACGATGATCTTGCCGGTGGCGCCGAGCTTTCGGGCGATCAGACTGGAATTCTTCAGGGGGCCGGCGCGGACCGCGACATCGACGCGCTCCTCCATCAGGTCGACTATTCTGTCGGTATGGGAAATATCCAGCGTCACGGCCGGATGAAGCGCCATGAAGGCGGGCACCAGCGGCGCCAGCACATGATTGCCGAAGGAGCCGCTGGTGTTGATGCGGATGCGGCCCGAAGCCTGCTCGCCTGTCGAGGCCTGACGTTCGGCCTCGGCGATATCGGCAAGGATGGCGATGCTGCGCTCGTAGAAGGCGCAGCCTTCCGGCGTCAGCTGCAGTTTGCGGGTCGAGCGGTTGACCAGGCGGGCGCCGAGGCGCGTCTCCAGCCGGGCGACGAGCTTGCTGACGGCCGACGGCGTCATACGCCGGGCCGTGGCGGCCGCGGAAAAACCGCCGCGCTCGACGACGCTGACGAAGACTTCCATTTCGCCGGAGCGGTTGATGTCCTGACGGCTCATGATGAATTCAAGTCACAGATGATTTTCTTTCAGGCAATCTATATCACAAGCTGGCCAAGGTCTATCTCAGAGGAAATACAGGAGACAGATCGATGGATTACAGAAATCTCGGTGCATCCGGCCTCAGGGTGCCGGTGTTGAGCTTCGGCGCAGGCACATTCGGCGGCAACGGTCCGCTGTTCGGCGCCTGGGGCAATACCGATGCGGAAGAGGCGCGCCGTCTCGTCGACATCTGCCTCGAAGCCGGCGTCAATCTCTTCGACACGGCCGACGTCTATTCGGCCGGCGCTTCCGAAGAGGTGCTCGGCCAGGCGATCCGTGGCCGGCGCGACGCGGTGCTGATCTCGACGAAGACGGCGCTGCCGATGGGCGAGGGGCCGCAGGACTGGGGAACGTCGCGGGCGCGGCTGATCCGCGCGACCGAAGATGCGCTGCGCCGGCTCGGGACCGACTATATTGACCTCTTGCAGCTTCACGCCTTCGATGCCTCGACGCCGGTCGAGGAGGTGCTGTCGACGCTCGACGGCCTCGTCGCCGCAGGCAAGATCCGCTATGTCGGCGTTTCCAATTTTGCCGGTTGGGAGCTGATGAAGTCGCTCGCCGCCGCCGAGCGTCACGGTTATCCCAGCTATGTCGCCCATCAGGTCTATTATTCGCTGGCTGGGCGCGATTACGAATGGGAACTGATGCCGCTTGGCGCCGACCAGGGTGTGGGAGCTCTCGTCTGGAGCCCGCTTGCCTGGGGACGGCTGACCGGCAAGATCCGCCGCGGCCAGCCGCTCCCCAAGGCAAGTCGGCTGCACGAGACGGCGCAATACGGCCCGCCGGTCGATGATGAGAAGCTGTTCGACATCGTCGAGGTGCTGGACGCCATCGCGGCCGAGACCGGCCGGACGGTGCCGCAGATCGCCATCAACTGGCTGCTCGGCCGGCCGACGGTGTCGAGCGTCATCATCGGCGCCCGCAATGAGGAGCAGCTCCGGCAGAACCTCGGCGCGGTCGGCTGGAGCCTGTCGAAAGACCAGATCGAAAGGCTCGACGCCGTCAGCACTGTCACGGCGCCCTATCCCTATTTCCCTTATCGGCGACAGGAGGGTTTTGCGCAGCTCAATCCGCCGCTCGTCTGAGGTGTCGGAAGGCGAACTTGGCTATAACCGCCGGCCTATAACAAAAGGGGAATGAAATCTTCTGCCAATCTTAACTGGACAGCCGCTTTGACTTGCCGCATACCCAGCCTGCTGCATAATTCCTTAAATCGGAATCGAATTAAGGATGAAATTATGCAGCAATTTTAAAGTCCTACAGCGTCCTTTGCGCGTCTGAAAAGACCGCGGCGCTGTAGCCTGCGAGACATGATAGGGTTTCTGCGGAATAGCAGGGAGATCAAAGGAATGGCGCTGAAGGACGCGAAGGCCGGCACACGCAACGAGGCGGGCATAGCTGCCGTGCTCGGCATTCTCAAACAGAGCTTCGGCGAGCGCTTCCAGACCGGCCAGTCGTTCCGCGAGCAGCATGCCCACACGACCACCTATATCCCGTCGCAACTGCCGGACGGGGTGCTCTTTGCGGAGAGCGCCGAGGATGTGAAGGCGGCGGTCAGGGCGTGTGCGACCCACAAGGTGCCGGTGATCGGCTTCGGCGTCGGCACCTCTCTGGAGGGGCAGGTCAACGCCGCCAATGGCGGCATTTCGATCGATTTCAGCCGCATGAACCGGGTGCTCGAGGTCAATCCCGAAGATCTCGACTGCACCGTTGAGCCGGGTGTGACGCGCGAGGCGCTGAACATCCACCTTCGCGATACCGGCCTGTTCTTCCCGATCGATCCCGGCGCCAACGCCTCGATCGGCGGCATGGCCTCGACGCGGGCTTCCGGCACTAATGCCGTGCGCTATGGGACGATGAAGGACAATGTCCTTGCCGTCACCGCGGTCACCGCCAGTGGCGAGGAAATCCGCACGGCCCGGCGCGCCCGCAAATCTTCCGCCGGCTACGACCTGACGCGGCTCTTCGTCGGCGCCGAGGGCACGCTCGGCATCCTGACCTCGGTGACGCTGCGCCTGCAGGCGATCCCGCAGAAGATCGCCGGCGGAGCCTGTGCCTTCCCGAGCATCAAGGCTGCCTGCGATGCCGTCATCATGACGATCCAGATGGGCATTCCGGTGGCGCGCATCGAGTTGCTCGATACGGTGCAGATGCGGGCCTGCAACGCCTATTCCAAGCTCTCCTATGCCGAGAGCCCGACGCTGTTCCTCGAATTCCACGGCACCGACGAAACGGTGCCGCTGCAATCGGCGGCCTTTGCCGAGATCGCGGCGGAATGCGGTGGCGGCGAATTCCTGTGGACCGCCAATGCCGAGGAGCGGACGAAGCTCTGGAAAGCGCGCCACGACGCCTATTGGGCTGCAAGGGCCCTGGCGCCCGGGCTTGCCGCACTTTCGACCGATGTTTGTGTTCCGATATCGAAGCTCGCCGATTGTGTTTCCGAAACGCAGGCGGATATCGAGGAACACGGGCTGCTGGGGCCGATCGTCGGCCATGCCGGCGATGGCAACTTCCATGTGCTGCTGCTGTTTGACGACAGCAGTGCCGAGGACATCGCCAGGGCCGAGAGCTTCGTGCAGCGGCTTAACCGGCGAGCGCTCGACATGGACGGGACATGCACCGGTGAACACGGGATCGGGCAAGGCAAAATGGCGTTTCTGGAACAGGAGCTCGGAGGCGCGGTGGATCTGATGCGACAGGTGAAACAGGCGCTCGATCCGGACGATATCTTCAATCCCGGCAAGATTTTCCACCATGGCTGAAAACGGAATATTCTCATGAAGTTGGGCCTTGCCCCCGGCATGAACGGCGCTAGAGCATTTCCGTTTTTTTCCAAGCTGCGGAAATGCTCTATCTTTTTGTTTTTCCGCAACTCCGGACGCAAAACCGCTGTGCACTTGTGCTGGAATTGCTCTAGTGTCGGCAACAGAATCCCGAATGGAGACTCCTTGCATTGGTAGGCCGGTTCCTCGTCTTTCTGGGGGGAGTGATCGTCGTAGTGCTGTTTGTGGCGCTGCTTGCGCCACTGTTCATCGACTGGACGGATTTCCGCAAGAATTTCGAGGATCAGGCAAGCCGCATCATCGGCAAGAAAGTCACCGTCTACGGCACGGTGGACGCGCGCCTGCTGCCGTTTCCGTCGGTCACGCTGCACGACGTGCGCGTTGGCCAGGAAGTGGACGGCACGCCGATCGTCAAGGTCGAGCAGTTCTCCATGGATGCGGAACTCGCGCCTTTCCTGTCGGGCGAGGCGCTGATCTTCGACATGCGTGTCGTCAATCCGAAGGTGCGCCTGAGATTGCTCAAGGATGGCACGCTCGACTGGATGCGCGGCAGCCGCGCTGAAATACCGGCAAAGACCGTCGTTCTCGAAAATGTGCATGTCAGCGGCGGTGAAGTCGAGTTCGTCGACGACCAGTCGGGCCGCTCGCGCCGCATCACCGGCCTCAATGCGGAAATGTCGGCGAAGTCGCTGGCCGGACCCTGGCGCATCGAAGGCGATGCGGCGCTCGACGGCGAGCACGGCAGTTTCTCGATCTCGAGCAGCCAGCCGGATGAGAAGGGCGTGCTGCGCATGCGCACGAAGCTTTCGCCGGACAAGCACCCCGTCAGCGTCGATCTTGACGGCGAGCTAAAGCTCGTCGACAGCAAGCCGAATTATCAAGGCCAGCTTTCGGCGGCGATCGAGACCCGCAACAGCGCCAGGCCGGCCGACAAGAATGAGCAGCCGCCGCGCGTCAAGGGCCGCTTCGAGCTGACCAACGAACGCATCCGCATTCCCGAATACCGGATGGAGATCGGCCCGACGGACGATCCCTATGTCATAACTGGCGAGGCGACGCTCGATACCGGCAATGCGCCGGAATTCCTGTTGACCGCCGACGGCCAGCAGATTGACGTCAACCGTATCGGCAATCAGGGCGCGGCCGGCAAGACGACGCGGGATGCGGCGGTTTCGGCGCGCCAGCGGCTGAATTCGCTGATCGATATCGTCGGGCAGGTGCCAATCCCGCAGGTGCCGGGCAAGGCGAGCGTCAAGCTGCCGGCCATCGTCGCCGGCGATACGACGCTGCGTGACGTGCAACTGGAGCTGGAGCCGGCCGGAACAGGCTGGATGATCGACAGCGCCACCGGCACGTTGCCGGGGCGCACGCAGGTGGAAGGCAAGGGCAAGCTCCAGCTTCAGGGCGAAGCCTCCTTCAACGGCCAGATCGTGGTGGCTTCGAGCCAGCCGACGGGACTTGCCTCCTGGCTTGCCGGCTCGGTCGATCCGGCCATCCGGCAATTACGGCAGGCGGGCTTTTCCGCCAATGTCAGCCTGACGCATGAATTGCAGCGTTTCGAAAATCTCGAGATCGCCATCGGACCGGCGACGCTGAAGGGTCGACTGGAGCGCCAGGCGATTTCCGGCCAGACGCCGACGCTGTCTGTGGCGTTGAATGGCGATACGCTCGATCTCGACGCGCTGCAGGCGCTGAGCGGGCTGATGACCGGTCAAGACGCCGGCGACAACGTGCTCGACCACAAGATCGCCGCCCAGCTCAAGGCGGACAAGTTCACCGCCTTCGGCGTCAATGCCGAGAATGTCGAGACCACCTTCACGATTGCCGATGGGGAGCTTGCCGTCGACCGGCTGTCGATCAAGAATATCGCAGGCGCCGAGCTGACGGCGACGGGCAGGGCGGAAGGTTCGCTGCTCGATTACAAGGGCGCGGGTGAGATTACCTTCAAATCCGCCGATCCCGGCGGCTTCTTCACTATGCTGCGCGAGCATCTGCCGCATCACCCGGTACTCGACCGGTTGGTGCGCAATGCCGGCTGGTACGGCAATACCGCGCTTCGCGGGGCGCTGACGCTCGGCGGCGACGAGGGCGACGCGTTGACGGTGACGCTTGCCGGCGTCTCGAACGGCAGCCGCGTCAATCTCGATTACCGCATGTCCGACCTCTTGGCGCTGACCGGCAACGGCACGACGAGCCTGGAGGCGACCCTCGAAAACGCCGTGCCGTCCATCCTGTTCGGCCAGGCCGGGCTCGACCCGCTGCCGGTCGATGTCGGCGCCAACGGCCGCCTGACGCTGAAGGTGAAGGCATCGGGCAACGATCCCGCCGATGCGGCGCTGACCTTTGCGACCGACCGGACCTCGTTCACGGCCAACGGCAAGGTCGATGTCCGGCCGGAAACCTTCATGAACGGCCGGATCGCCCTTTCGCTCGACAGCGCCGATATCGACCCATATCTGATCATGAACGGCATCGCCCTGCCGCAGACTGGGACGGGGCTGCCGTTCGGCCTGCAGGTCAATGCCGCCGTCGACAGCGACAAGATCGTCTTTTCCGATCTCAAGGGTCATGCGGCCGACAACGAATTTTCAGGCGGGCTGAGCTTCGACCGGAAGGCTACGAAGACGACGGCGAGCGGCGGGCTGACGCTTTCGAAGGCCGATGCCGGCTGGCTCGGCGAGGCAGTGTTCGGCCAGATCGTCGATCCGGCCAACGGTCAGCTGACGACGGCGCCGCTGGGACTGCCCATCTTCAAGGATCTCGACGTCAACGTGAAGCTGACGGCCAAGGAGTTCTGGCCCGGCCTGCCGGAAACTGCGGTGTCCGACTTTACCAGCAACGTCGCCTACAAGGGCGATGAGCTGCAGCTCAACGACATGGCCGGCAACTGGGACGGCGGAAAACTCTCCGGCAACCTGCTCTTCACCAATGCCAACGGCACCGGTTTCCTGCAGACGAAGCTTGCGCTTGCCGATTCCGATCTTTCCGGCATCGTCTGGCTGCGCGATGGCGCGCCGATCGCCAACGGCAAGTTCGGTTTGTCGCTGTCGATGGAGGCCTCGGGCAAGACGATCGGCGAGATCGCCAGCTCGCTCAATGGTTCGGGCGAATTGAGGCTCGGCGATACCAGCATACGTGGGCTGAACCTCGCCATCCTTCCGCCGCTGCTTGCCGCAACCGACACGATGCAGGAGCAGATCAATGCCGGCAAGGTGCATCCGATCGTCGAGACTTTGCTCAGCAACGGCGAGGCGAAGCTGCCGCCGCTCGGTATTCCCTTCAACATCACCGACGGCACGCTGAGGGTGCAGAATGTCACCGTCGCCAACGATCTCGCCCGCATCACCGCCGATGCGCAGATCGCGCTGCCGGAGGAACGGATCAGCGCGACGCTGGCTGTTGGCCTTAATCCCGGCACGGAAGCGCTTTCCGGCGCCGAGCCGGCGCTCAGGCTGAATTTTTCCGGCATGCTGCCATCGCCCGGCAAGACGATGGATGTGACCGATATCACCAGCTATCTGTCGCTGCGTGCCTTTGAGCGCGAGCGCCGGCGGGTCGAGCGGCTGCAGGCGATCGTGCTCGAAAAGCAGCGGCTGCGCCGCGAGGTGGCGCTCTACCGGTTCAACGACGCGGAGCGAGTCCGGGCAGCCGAGATCGAGCAACAACGTCGGGCGGAAGAAGAGCGGCTGCGCGCATTGGCGCAGGCGGCAGCGGTACAGAAGGCGGCTGCCGAGGCGGAGGCCGCGCGTGTGGCGGAAGCCAAAGCCAAGGCGGATGCGCAAGCAAGGGCCGCTGCCGAGGCGGAAGCGGCGCGCCGTAGCGGGCAGGCGCAGCCCGGTCCGCTCAATTTCGACCAGCTGCCGGGCGTTCAGGCGCAGTGACGGCGGATAGAATTTGATTCATGCAACGCGCCTCAGCTCTTTGTTTTCATTGATGTCGCCGTCACAAAGCGCCATGCGATCTTAAGCAATATGTATCAGGTCCGGCGGTCGCCGCCGGCCTTCGCCCAGGCGAGCACGTGGAGCCGCAGCGCCGAGGACAGGTTGCTGTCGGCAGGACGGTGGTCGTCGATCTCGGAGATCAGCGCGGCAAGCGGCATCGAGCGGCATGCGGCGATGGTCTTCAGCTCGGCCCAGAATTCATCCTCCAGCGAGAAACTGGTGCGATGGCCGTGCAATGTTGCCGAATGCTTGCGGATCATGAAGGCTGTTTCGCGTTTCGATCGGGTTCGAAGATCGATTCAAGGCGGCCGTGCAAGTGGTTGATTGCGGAATCCATTCCGGCTCTTCAAGCCGTCGGTGAAAGCGTCACGCGCCGTCGTCATCCGTTTCGATACGGCCGTCGCGATGGGCCTTGTCGGCCTTGTCGTTCAAGCTGCGGGTCAGCTGCTTTTCGACCTTGGTGCGGCCGAAGGAAATGCGGTTCTGCTCAGCCTGCTTTTCCTTTTCGGAGCGGGCCTGCTTCTTGCGGAACTGGCGCAGATTGATGATTTCGGCGCTCATGCGGTTGCCTGAATTCCCTATGAAAAAGGGAGGCTTGGCCTCCCTTCAAATCACTGCTTCTTGCGGAAGGAGTCGAGCGAGACGACGGAGCCCGGCTTCTTCTCTTCGCCGTCGGCAGGTTTCGCGCCCGCCGCGTCATCGGGCTTTGCAGCCGCATCGACAGGATAAGCGGTGATCTCGCCTGATGGCAGCTCCTCGCCATCGGCCAGCGGCACGTCGAATTCGAGTTCGAAATTGACAGAGGGATCGTAGAAGCCGCGGATCGCATTGAACGGGATGACCAGCTTTTCCGGAACGTCTGAGAAGGAAAGGCCGATCTCGAAATGCGTCTCGGTGATCTTCAGGTCCCAGAACTGGTGCTGGATGACGATGGTCATCTGCTCGGGATATTTCGACTTCAGGTGCTGGGAGATGCGTACGCCGGCGGCACCCGTGAGGAAGGTGATGAAGAAGTGATGGTCGCCAGGCAGACGGCCGGTCGCGCCGACTTCCGCCAAAACCTTGCGGATGACGCCGCGAAGTGCATCCTGTGCCAGAATGTCGTAGCGGATATGATCCTGCCCCATGCTTTTCCTGTCTTTCGTCGGTTCGGAAGTCTTTTCACAAGGTTATATGCCACGTCCAGGCGCCTTGGGAAAGACCGGAGCCGAGTCACGTTTTGAAGCAGCATACATGATTTCGGCGGCAGGGAGAAGGTGAAGGCTTCTGTTGCCAGGTGCCTTCGGACCCCGCCTAGAGGTGCGAACCACTAGGACTTTGATTGAAGTGTCACACCGCGATTAAGCAGCGAGACGAGCTTCCGCATAGTTGTCGTTTGCAACTACAATTTTAGCCCGATAACGGCGGTACAATGCCGAGCAAAAAGACGATCTTTACACCCTTGTCGATCCTGTTTCGCCCCCATCAAAAGCCGGCCTTCGAGGCCGCCGGTTTTTGGTGGAGGCGCCGGGTACCGCCCCCGGGTCCAATAGGTTTATTACACCGCTCATTTATCGCCATAGCCGACCCGAAAGCCGGCAAGGGTGATATAGTGGTTTCCTCAGCCCAAGGAAAGGGCAAACGTCATAAAAGCGTTATGCAGCCCATCAGAAACATTGGGAAAATGCCCGGTGGCGATTGGTTTCCCGCCGCTGAGGGCTTAAATTGGGGCAAACGGAATCAGCGCGACATGAAGCAATATCTCGATCTCCTGAACCATGTGATGGAAAAGGGCTCCGACCGGGGCGACCGCACCGGCACCGGCACGCGCTCGGTCTTCGGCTACCAGATGCGCTTCGACCTCGAAGAGGGCTTTCCTGTCCTCACCACAAAGAAGCTGCATCTGCGCTCGATCATCCACGAGCTTCTCTGGTTCCTGAAGGGCGAGACGAATATCCGCTATCTCAAGGAGAATGGCGTTTCTATCTGGGACGAATGGGCCGACGAAAACGGTGATCTCGGGCCTGTCTACGGCGCCCAGTGGCGCTCCTGGCCGGCGCCGGATGGCGGCCATATCGACCAGATCGCCAATCTCGTCAAAGGCATCGTCAACAACCCGAATTCACGCCGCCATATCGTCTCGGCCTGGAACCCGGCCGAAGTGGATGAAATGGCGCTGCCGCCCTGCCATTGCCTGTTCCAGTTCTATGTGGCCGATGGCAAGCTTTCCTGCCAGCTCTACCAGCGCTCGGCCGATATCTTCCTCGGCGTGCCATGCTTTTCCGCGATAGCGCCTCAGGGAGTGAGTGTAACTCGCTGTTATCATTGACGAGACTGCGAGGGTGGGAGGGTAGCGCTATTGTGCGTGAGTGACCTCGCTACTCTGTTTTTCATGGGTTGACTTTACGCCAAGGATCGTTCCCAAAGATAGGGAAAGATCGGAGACGAAGATGGAACGCCACCCGGAACATCAGTATCTAGATATCATGGCCGAGCTCCGTGAACGGGGCGATCGACGAATGGATCGGACCGGCGAGGGCACGGTTTCTTTGTTCGGCAAGCAGATGCGGTTCGATCTCTCTGATGGAACATTTCCCGTCTTCACCACGAAGAAGGTCTATTGGAAAACCTCCGTGAAGGAGATGCTGTGGTTCCTCAAGGGCGAGACGAACATCGTTGGACTGCTCAGGGAGAATGTGCGGATTTGGACAGATTGGCCGTTAGCCAAATATCGCTCGGCAACGGGCGAAGATATCAGTCAAGCCGACTTCGAGGCCCGTATTCTCACCGACCAGTCTTTTGCTCAAGAGTGGGGTGATCTAGGCCCGGTGTACGGAAAGCAGTGGAGACGCTGGCGAGATACTGTCGGTCGTGAACACGATCAGATAGCGACCGTGATTAGCACTTTACGGAACAACCCGACGAGCCGGCGGATACTCTTCCACGCCTGGAACGTTGGTGAACTCGACGCGATGGCACTTCATCCGTGCCACATGACCTATCAGTTCCACGTAGCGTGGCCCGATGGTCCATCTCGTCGGCCTCGACTATCGATGATGGTTCATCAGAGGTCATGTGACATTTTTCTGGGCGCACCTTTTAACATCTGTCAGCAGGCAGCCCTCCTAGCGATGGTGGCGCAACAGGTGGACATGGATCGCGGAGAGCTGGTCTGGATGGGCGGCGACACCCATCTCTATCTTAATCATCTGGATCAAGCGAAAGAGCAGCTTTCCAGGAAGCCACTCAAGTTTCCGGCGCTTTCTTTACTGAGGCATCCGGCTTCGATCGACGACTACCGCATCGAGGATTTTGTCGTTTCCGGCTATCAGTCTCACGAACGTATCGAAGCTCCGGTAGCGGTTTAGCGTTTTCGAGAAAATTGGCTGTAAGGACACGTTCTGATGGCTTCCACAGCCGTTGGCGCGATCAATGACGCGCGCGTTCTCAAAACCCTTCTGAATGATCACCTGGAAGCACGTTCGTTGGTGTCTGGTCGCCGCCAACGAATTAATCGTAACCACTACCTCTCGCTCGCTAACGTTTCCTCATCGCCTGAAGTCAAAGCTGTGTTCGATGAGTTTGATTCGATTGTCCGAGCGATGCTTGAGGTCACCGACGACGACTGGAAAGCGGTTGCCGCCTACGTGGAAACCGCCCTCGCGACAAGAACGCTCGCAGTGCGGAATGGGCGTATTAACCGACGCAGGATCGAACGCATTTTTGGATATCCAGATGGGGTGTTCGATGAGGAACCGGTCCCCGAGTTTCTAGCGATCTGGGAGCAGCGGATAATCGAGTGCGGCTACATCCCAGACACACGCGCAATTACGGGCCAGGATAATGAGCGTATCTTGAACCCCGTGAAACCACGCTCGCCGTTCCGGGAGCATTCACGAAGTCTGGATGATGACAGCCTCGCAAACACACTTTTTCGCGCTATTCAGCAAGACTACACTGACGGAACCCTACAGCTTAACAAGTACGGCCGTATCTCACGAAAAACATACGCCGACAGGTTTCGTATCGCAAAGTCAAGTATGACGAAACACCGTGCTACTGACCTGCCACGGAAGTTTCATCCGGCTGCGATTAGAGCCTCGGCGGCTTTGAATACGCCAACTGGCGCGGTGGGAGCAACCGGCGGAAACGCGAAGCTTTCATCTTGCGCAGCGTT
>Ga0102589_1000172_pt2 | contig 161935 bp, 138 predicted proteins | sample AraplaMF_Col_mLB_FD_76858 | JGI IMG/M metagenome (GOLD analysis project Ga0102589, IMG submission 76858) | Arabidopsis root microbial communities from the University of North Carolina, USA - plate scrape MF_Col_mLB | ecosystem: Host-associated > Plants > Roots > Endosphere | place: USA...
TACATCGTGGACTTCTACAACCCGGTGCGCTTGCATTCGACACTGGGCTACGCGTCGCCAACAGACTACGAGGACAAGTTCCAACAGACCACCCTAACACCTGTCTGAAAAAACTTGACCACTACAGAGCCCCCTCAGGCGCTTCCTCGCGCGCCGTAGCCGTTTCCCTTCCACTCGATAAAACACAGTCCGTGCCCGAACGGGTCGGACAGCATCGCCTGGCGGCCCCAGTCGAACTCCCGTGGCCAGTCCTCGATTTCCGCGCCGGCGCTGAGCGCGCGCTCGATGGCCGGTTCCAGCGATTCGACCACGAAGTCCAGATGCACCGGGGTCCAGTGCCGCACGTAGTCGCGCCGGGTGTCGGCCCGGGTGGTGGCCACCGTGCCGGGCGCCTTGGCCAGCAGATACACCGGCGCGCAGGCGCCGTGCAGCTCGGCCACCGTGCCGTCGAACAGCTTGCGGTTGAGCCGCAGTCCCAGTCCTGCTTCATAAAAGCCGATGCCGCGGTCAAGGTCATCGACGTCGATATTGATCAACAACTCCATGCCTGCCTCCTGAGCGTTCCCCCGATGCGCGGCGCCTGGCGGCCGCTCCTGACGGCTCCTGACGCTATCCGGACACCGGGCCAGCATTGTGCGCCCGGGCTCCTGACACCAGCTGTCAGGAGTGATGTGCAGGCCGCCACCCCGAACGGGTGGCCCGGGGGCGGACAGCGGCGCGCGGGAGGCCCCATAATACGGAAATCTACGATCTGGAGATTCAAGTTGCGCTTCGAACACCTGGTGGAAATCAATGACCCAGGCAACCCCACGCTTGAGCCGCTGACGCCGGACCAACTCTGGCAGGGCCTTGTGCTGCGGGCGGAATCGCCGGAACTGTTCATGCTCGGGCTCGATAGCGCCGAGATCGTCGGGCGGGGCGATGGCTGGATCGAGCGCGTGCTGCATTTCGGCAAGGCCAGCGTGAGCGACCGCGTGGCCTATGAACCGCGCCGCGCCGTGCGGTACGAGTCGGCCCCGACGGCCGAGCACGCGGGCGGCACGCTGGAGATGATCATCGAGACGCCGGCGCCTGGCGCGCTGCTGGTCCGCTTCATCTATCAGACCACCATGCCCAACGTGGACGCCAGCGGCGACAACCGCTACGCCGAGATCGTCAAGTCCGCCTATCACGAGGCCGATCTCGATACGGTCCGCAAGATTCGCGAAATCGCTGCGACGGGACGGCTCGGGTGAGCCGCCCATCCACTGCGCCGGCACGTACCGGCAGCGGGGATGCCCACGGAGGAGGAACTGGCGGGCCATCGGGCGAGCCGGGCGAGCCGGAACCATCGTCGAACAGGCCGGGCGGCCCGACCCGTGCCGACCTGCGCGCCCGTTACGGCGACCGCCTGCGCTGGCTGATCCTGGTCACGCTGATGCTCGGCACGATGTCGTCGATCGTGTCGTCGACCATCGTCAACGTTGCCATTCCCGATCTGAGCCGGCATTTCGACCTGGGCCAGGAGCGCGCCCAGTGGGTGGCCGCCAGTTTCATGATCGCCATGACGCTGTCGATGCTGCTGACGCCGTGGCTGCTCAACCGCTACGGCCTGCGCCGCACGTTCATCGGCACGCTGGTGCTGCTGGGCGGGGGCGGGCTGATCGGCGGATTCTCGCCCACGTTCGGCGTGATGCTGGCCATGCGCGTGACCGAGGGCATTGCGGCCGGCATCATGCAGCCGCTGCCCAATATCTTCATCCTGCGCGTGTTCGATGAACGCGAGCAGGGCAAGGCGCTGTCGCTGTTCGGGTTTGGCGTGGTGCTGGCGCCGGCCATCGGGCCCAGCGTGGGCGGTTTCCTGGTGGAGCTGTTCGGCTGGCGGTCCATCTTCTTCGTGGTGGTGCCGCTGACGCTGGCGGGCTGGTGGATGGCCCGGCGCTACATGGCCGTCGATTCGGCGATGATGGGCGAGCGCAAGCCGCTGGACTGGCGCGGCCTGGCCCTGGTGGGCGTGGCGACGGTCAGTCTGCTCAACGGCCTGGTGGAAATGCGCACCAACGCCGGCGAAGGCGTCGGGCTGGCCCTGTTCGGCGTGCTGATGCTGGGCGGCTTCGTTGCGTGGCAGTTGCGCGCACCCGATCCGCTGATGAACATGCGGCTCTACAGCTATCGCCAGTTCTCGGCGGGCGCCGTGGTGGCCTTCATCTATGGCGCCGGGCTGTTCGGTTCCACCTACCTGCTGCCGGTCTACATGCAGATGGCGTTGTCCTATACGCCGTCGGCGGCGGGCCTGGTGCTGATGCCGGCCGGTATCGCGCTGGCGGTGACCATCGCGGTGGCCGGGCGCCTGACCAACCGCATCCTGCCGCACCGCCAGGTGTCGTTCGGGCTGGCGCTGCTGGCGGGTTCGTTCCTGCTGATGGCCACCGGCTCGATGGCCACGCCGTATGTGCTGCTGGTGCTGTACGCGGTGATCGGCCGTATTGGCCTGGGCTGCATTCTGCCGTCGCTGACCCTGGGGTCGATGCGAGGCGTCGATTTCTCGATGATTCCGCAGGGTTCCAGTTGCATCAACTTCCTGCGGCAGCTGGGCGGGGCGATTGGCGTGAGCCTGGCGGGGGTGGGCCTGCAATGGCGCCTGGCCGAGCATGGCGCGGTGCTGGGCAAGGGCGGCGACGCGGCGGCGCAGGCCGCGCGCATCGTGGCCTTCGATGAAACCTTCCTGGCCGTGGGGATCGTGATCGCCACGGCCATGCTGGCCGCGTGGCGTATCCGCCCGCGGCCGCTGCCCGGGGGCTGATGCCCGCGCCTGCGGGCCTTTCCGGTCGTTATTGCAGCGAGGGCAGTTCGTTGCGCTGGTAGCAGATGCCGGCCAGGAATCCGCTCAGCACCGACGCGGCTTCGCGTCCGCCGGCCGGGCGGGCCTGGATGGCCGATACGGCGAATTCGGTCAGCGCCACCATGGGGGCCGAGGGCGGGTTGCCGCCTTCGACCAGGGCGCGCTTCGCGCCATAGCCATGCGTGCGCATGTCCACCGCGGCGGACATCGCCGTCGCGGCATAGATGGTGCAGGACTTGTAACGGACGGGATCGTAGGCCGGGGCCGCAGGCTCGGCGGGACGGGACGGCGCACGCGGGGCGGCCATCAGCGCCGTCGACAGCATCAGCGCGCAAACGCTGAACAGCACTCGGTAGGTCTTCATGTCTTCCTGAATCACGACACTGTTGCCAGATACATTGCGGATGATCTGGTTATCGGCAGGAAAGACAAGGGGCTGAATGGCGGAAGAAGCGCTGCGGACGGCGCCGGGCCGTCCGCAGGGGCGGGATCAGCTGGCGCGGCCGGCCAGCAGGTCGCCCACCAGTTCGACGTACTTCTGCTTGGCCTCATCCTGGGCCGTGCCCTTGAGGGCTTCCCACGCCTCGAACTTGTAGCGGCCGACGAAATCGGTCATGCCGGGCTTGTCGCCGTGTGCGTCGCCCTCGGCACCTTGCTTGTACAGCGCGTACAGGCGCAGCAGCGTCATGTTGTTGGGGCGCTCCGACAGCGTCTTGACGTCGATTTGGGCCTGGTCGAATTGGGCTTGCAGGTCGCTCATGGGTTCTCCGTATGGCAATGCGTTGGACAGTCGATGATAAGCGCCGCGGACGTCCGTTTCGGTGCAAAAAAGTCGAGGAAGCTTTCAGGTTGCCCCGCTGGCGGCCCGAACGGGGGGGGGCGCCGTTGCCAATACTGCTTTGCCCCGCCAGCGGATACAATCGCTGCCATGTCCTGGATTCTTGCTGTCGAGACCTCCACAGAGTGGTGTTCCGTCGCACTCGGGCGCGCCGTCGCGGATGGCGCCGCAGAGTGTTTCTCCCGTCATGAGCATACCGGCGCGCGTTCGTCGTCGCGGGTGCTGCCTGCCGCCGGCGAGGTGCTGGCAGAGGCCGGCATCCGCCTGGCCGACTGCGCCGCCATCGCGTTTGGCGCGGGCCCCGGTTCCTTTACCGGCCTGCGCACCGCCTGCGGCGTGGTGCAGGGCCTTGCCTTCGGCGCGGAGCTGCCTGTCATCCCCGTCAACGTGCTCATGGCATGTGCCGAAAGCGTACGAAACGGCACGTGGGGCGGGGAAAAGCTGCCTGCGGGCGCGGCGGTACTGGTGGCCATCGACGCCCGCATGGACGAAGCCTATGCCGCCACGTTCCGCTGGGACGATGCCGCGAACGAATGGGTAATGGAAGGCGCCATGCAGGTGGGGGCGCCGGGATCGATCGCGGCGCCCGATGGCGATTTCTGGCTGGCCGGCAACGCGCTGACCGTCTTTGGTGACCGCCTGGCGGCGGCGGGCGGGGCTTCGCGCACGGTGCCGGAAGCCATGCCCGAAGCCCGCGCCATGGTGTCGATCGCGCAACGCGCGCTGGCACGTGGCGAGACGATTGCCGCGGCGGATGCCATGCCGATCTATGTACGCGACAAGGTTGCCCAGACCATCGTCGAGCGCGAGGCCGTGGCCGCCGCCAAGGCCGCCGCGCTGGCCGCGCAGGGAGCGGCCCGATGAGTGCCGCGCTGCTGCCGCCCGAACGTCCGGAGCACCCGGAATGGCCGGCCGTGCCGGTCATGCCGCGGCTGGCGCAGGGCTGGGCGCTGGATCACATGAGTGCGCGCGACCTGCCGGCCGTGGCCGAGATCGAGCAGCGCGCCTACAGTCATCCGTGGACGCGGGGCAACTTCGAGAACTCACTCAAGGCCGGGCATTTCGGCCTGACGCTGCGCGACCCGTCGACGGCGCTGATCGGCTACGCGATGCTGATGCCGGTGGTCGACGAGATGCACCTGCTCAATATCACGATCGATCCGGCTCACCAGCGACAGGGCTACGGACGCCTGCTGCTGGCCATCGCGCTGGCCACGTCGCATGCGCACCGGCTGCACACGATGCTGCTGGAGGTGCGTCCGTCGAATATCGGCGCGCTGGCGCTATACCTCGAAGCGGGATTCGTCGAGATCGGTCGCCGCAAGGGCTACTACCCGGCCACGGCGCTGGGGCGAGAAGACGCCCTGGTTCTGCGCCGCGTCTGGCCCTCCAGTGTTCACGGAGAACCGGCATGAACCGCCGCGCGTTGTTCCTGGAAGCCCTGGGCATTCCGGCCGAGTGGGTGCCACGCCGGGCGCATCCCGTTGAAGACGTGGGAAACGAAGCCGTGGCGGCGGAAGCCGCCGTCGCGCAAGCAGCGGAAGATGCGACCGCCGCACCCGCAGCGGCGGTGCGGGCCGAAGTCCGGCCGTTGCCGTCTGCCCGTCCGCCCGAGCCGGCCAGCGTGCCGGCCGACCTTTCGACGGAACGGGTGGCCGATGTGCTGGCGGACGTCCCGGCCGGGGTCGATCATGCCGCCGACAGTGCCATCGACAACGCCATCGACAACGCCATCGACAACGCCATCGAACTGGCCGCGACCGTCGAGGCTTTCGATGCGCCGAACCCGGACCGGCCGGTTGCCCCCCAGGCAGAGAAGCCGCTGGTCCGTCTGCCCGAGCAGGCGGGCCGCGAGGCGGCCATCGCCGACATGCCGTGGGCCGTGTTGGCAGAGAGCGTGGCCGGATGTACCGCATGTGGCCTCTGCAACAAGCGCACCAACACTGTGTTCGGCGTGGGCGATGCCCAGGCCGAATGGATGCTGGTGGGCGAGGCGCCGGGCGAGAACGAAGACTTGCAGGGCGAGCCGTTCGTTGGCCAGGCCGGCAAGCTGCTGGACAACATGCTGGGTGCGCTGGGCCTGGCGCGGGGACGCAACGTCTACATCGCCAACGTGCTCAAGTGCCGGCCGCCCGGCAACCGGAATCCCGAGCCCGAGGAAGTGGTCCAGTGCGAACCCTTCCTGAAGCGCCAGATTGCGCTGATCAAGCCGAAGGTCATCGTGGTGCTGGGCCGCTTTGCGGCGCAGTCGCTGCTGCGGTCGACCACGCCGATCGGCAAGCTGCGCGGCACGGTGCACACCTACGAGGGCATCCCCGTGGTGGTGACCTATCACCCCGCCTACCTGTTGCGCACGCTGACCGACAAGGCGCGTGCCTGGGAAGACCTGTGCCTGGCACGCGAGGTCCACGATCGTGCGGGAGCTGAAGCCTGATCTCGCCCAGGTAGCGCCGCCGGGCGGCTGCGCGCCGACCGGGACGGACGCGCCTTTGCCGCTCTGGTGCCGCGCGGCCTCGCAGCGCACGCGCGACCTGGCCTGGTGCTCGCTGTCGCCGGCGCTGCTGTCCCATCTGCTCGATGGCTACCAGGACGGGCCTGCCCGGCTGGCCCAATGGCCGCCCGGCGCGCAGGCGGGATGGCAGGCATGGCTGTCACAGGCCGATCCGTCCACCCTGCCCGAAACCATCGTCGAACTGAGCCAGCATCCGGACCCGACCGGCAGCCGCAGCCTGCGGCTGGGCCGTCATGCCGAGCGGCTGCTGCACTTCGCGCTGCGGCATACGCACGGCGTGGACCTGCTGGCCGCCAATGTGCCGATCCGGCGTGCCAACGGGCATGGCGTGCAGACGCTGGGCGAACTCGACGTGATCTGGCGCGACCCCGCCAGCGCGGCCGTCGTCCATTGGGAGATGGCGGCCAAGTTCTACCTGATGGTCGACGGCGTGGCCGGACATCGCGCCTTTGTCGGGCCGAATCTGGTCGACCGACTGGGCGACAAGCTCGATCACATCGTGCGGCGCCAGTTGCCGCTTGGACGAACGGCGGAAGCCCAGGCGCTGGTCGGGCATCCCGTGGATCGCAGCGAAGTCTATCTGCTGGGCTGGCTGTTCTACCGCAACGGCATGGTGCCGGCCGGCCTGGAAACGCTGGGGATCGCGCCGGATCACCTGAACGGGTGGTGGGCGCCGCTGGCCGACTGGCACGCCCGCGCGACGGACCCCGCCCGGGGCCATGTGCGCTGGTGCCGGCTTTCGAGGTCCGACTGGCTGTCAGGTGCCCGCGTGGCCGAGGGCGCGACCGAAACGGCGGCGGTCATGCACGATGCGCTGGCCGAACGCTTTGCCGACCCGATCCACGCGTGGCGCCGCGAAGCGCCGGTCATGGTCTGTGAACTGGTGCAGGATCAGGGCGCGCCCGGCATCTGGCGCGAATGCTCGCGCGGATTCGTGGTGCCGGACGACTGGGAGGCGCGGGCCGCGCTGCGGGCCCAGGCGCCGTGAGGGGCGGGCGCGCCCGGAAGGACGCCCCGCGCGGGGTCAGTGGTGCTTGTCCTCGCCGATCATCGCCAGCGAGTTGTACATCTTCATGTTGTGCTTGTGCAGGCGCATCACCAGCGCCATGGTCGCCACGATGAACAGGCCAAGCGCGACGATCACGAAGCCGATCGGCACGTTCAGCTTGATCAGCAGCGCGTACAAGCACAGCATCAGCAGCACCGAAACGTTCTCGTTGAAGTTCTGCACCGCGATGGAATGGCCGGCCGAAAGCAGCACATGGCCACGGTGCTGGAGCAGGGCGTTCATCGGCACCACGAAGTAGCCCGACATGGCGCCCACGATCATCAGGAACACGTAGGCGATAGCCATGTAGAGCGGCATCGCCATGCCCAGCACGTCCAGCGTCACGGCCGGCATGGTGTCCTTGGTGTAGAACGCCATCAGGATCACGGTGGCACCCATGGCCACGCCGAACGGCAGCACCGACAGCGACTTGCGCAGCGGAATGCGCGCGGCGGCCGCGATGGCGCCAACCGCCACGCCTACGGCCACCACGGCCTGCAGCAGGGCGCCTTGCGAAAGGTTCAGCCCCAGCGATTTTTCGGCCCACTTCAGCACGATGAACTGCAATGTGGCGCCCACCCCCCAGAACAGCGTGGTGACGGCCAGCGAGATCTGGCCCAGCTTGTCGCGCCACAGTGCAATGAAGCAGTCGCCAAATTCGGCAATCAGCTTGATCGGGTTCTTTTCCTGCTGGGGGTAGCGCGCGCCGGTGTCCGGAATGAACAGGTTGAAGATGGCGGCGATGAAGTAGAACAGCATGATCACCACCATCGCCGCTTCGGCGGGGGTGTTGATGCCGGTGTCGACATAGGGCAGGTCGAAGTGCAGCAGGACGGTCGACAGTTGCACCGAGATCAGCGCGCCGCCCACCACCGTGCCCAGGATGATCGAACCGACCGTCAGGCCCTCGATCCAGCCATTGGCCATCACCAGTTTTTCGGGGGGCAGCAGCTCGGTCAGGATGCCGTACTTGGCCGGCGAATAGGCCGCCGCGCCGAACCCGACCACGCCATAGGCCAGCAGCGGGTGCAGTCCGAACATCATGATGGCGCAGCCCACGATCTTGATGGCATTGGTGATCAGCATCACCTTGCCCTTGGGCATGGAGTCGGCGAAGGCGCCCACGAATGCAGCCAGCACCACATAGGACAGCACGAAGAACAGCTTGAGCAGCGGCGTCATCCACTGCGGGGAATGCAATTCGGTAAGAAGGGCAATGGCCGCGATGAGCAGGGCATTGTCGGCCAGCGACGAAAAAAACTGCGCGGCCATGATCGTGTAGAAACCCTTCTTCATACCTTCGACTTTGTCTCCATCGCGGGCGTCCATGTGGACGGGCAAAAGCGCACCGGCCGGTAGTGCCGTCGCTTGGCGGGAACCTGCTGCGCCTGCCGTGTCAAAGTGGGGCGGCGACGCTACTTTCGCGCGCCTTGCGGCTTGCCTGACCGTCATTGACATATTGCTTCTCTTTTAAAACATGGCCGGAGCGTCCGGCTTTATATCACGAATCCGCGACATTTCAGCACACCGGCGGACGCGCATTGGACAGTACATGCCCGGATGGATTCCCGGAATCGACCTGCGGATGTGGTCAAATATCGCCTGCGCAAGGTGGCGCCGGCTTGTCCGCGCCGGCCGGTTCGTCCCAAAGGCCTGTTACCGCACAGTGTGTGCCACCTCAACGCCCGAATCCAGTGGCCTGCCGACCGGGTCTTCCCGAATCAGGTGCAGAACATCGTTCGACAGCCCACGCAAGCAGTCATACCCATGCCAAGACCCATTCACGCTGTCATCCACCAGCCTGCGCTGGCCAACAATCTGGAAGTGGTGCGCCGTCATGCGCCGGACTCCCGCGTCTGGGCCGTGGTCAAGGCCAATGCCTACGGCCATGGCATCCGTCGCGCGTTTGCCGGCCTGAAGGCCGCCGACGGCTTCGGCCTGCTGGACCTCAACGAAGCCGTGCTGCTGCGCGAACTGGGCTGGCAGGGACCGATCCTGCTCCTGGAGGGATTCTTCCAGCCCCAGGATGTTCCCGTGATCGAGCAATATCGCCTGACCACCGCCATCCATTGCGAGGAGCAGCTGCGCATGCTCGAACAGGCCCGGCCCAAGGGCCCGCTGGCCATCCAGCTCAAGCTCAACACCGGGATGAACCGGCTGGGGTTCCGGCCTGCCCAGTACCGGGCGGCCTGGGAGCGCGCCCGCACCATGTCATGCGTGGGCAGTATCGTCCATATGACCCATTTCTCCGATGCCGACAGCGCGCGCGGCATCGCGCACCAGATCGAGGCGTTCGAGACGGCCACGGCCAATCTGCCCGGCGAGGTCAGCCTGTCGAACTCGGCGGCCGTGCTCTGGCATCCGTCGGCCCATCGCAACTGGGTGCGGCCGGGCGTGATCCTGTATGGCGGTTCCCCCACGGGCCTGTCGGCGGACATCGCCGATACCGGCCTGCAGCCGGCGATGTCGCTGCACAGCGAACTGATCGGCATCCAGGACCTGCAGCCGGGCGATACCGTCGGCTATGGCTCGATGTTTACGGCGGACCGGGCGATGCGCATCGGCGTGGTGGCCTGCGGCTATGCCGACGGCTACCCGCGCCACGCGTCGGGCTGGGGCGACAGGCGCGCCCCGGTGCTGGTGGACGGCGTGCGCACCGATCTCGTGGGCCGGGTGTCGATGGACATGATCTGCGTGGACCTGACCCCGTGCCCCAAGGCCAGGGTCGGCTCGCCGGTCACGCTCTGGGGCCACGGGCTGCCGATCGACGACGTGGCCGCCGCCAGCGGCACGGTGGGCTATGAACTGATGTGCGCGCTGGCGCCGCGCGTGCCGACCACGGTGGCCATGCTGACCACGGCCGACTCCGTCTCCTGAAGGCAGCCCGAGCCCCATCCAGCCCTAGTCGGGATTATTCGATGGCCAAGACCAAGACTGTCTATACCTGTACCGAATGCGGCGGTACCACGCCGCGCTGGGCGGGCCAGTGCCCGCAATGCAACGCCTGGAACACGCTCGTCGAGACCGTGGCCGATTCGGGATCGTCGGCCGCGCGCCGCTTCCAGCCGCTGGCGGCGTCGGCCGTGGTCCGCAAGCTCAGCGATATCGAAGCCGCCGAGGTGCCGCGTTTCGGCACGGGCATCGACGAGTTCGACCGCGTGCTCGGCGGCGGGCTGGTGTCGGGCGGGGTGGTGTTGATCGGCGGCGATCCCGGCATCGGCAAATCGACGCTGCTGTTGCAGACGCTGGCCAACCTGTCGGCCAGCCGGCGCGTGCTCTATGTCAGTGGCGAAGAATCGGGCGCCCAGATCGCGCTGCGCGCGCAGCGGCTGGGGGTGGAAGCCGCCACGGTGGGCCTGCTGCCCGAGATCCAGCTCGAAAAGATCCAGGCCGCGCTGGAGGCCGACAAGCCCGAAGTGGCCGTGATCGACTCGATTCAGACGCTGTATTCCGAGGCGCTGACCTCGGCGCCCGGGTCGGTGGCCCAGGTGCGCGAGTGCGCGGCGCAGCTGACGCGCATCGCCAAGAGCAGCGACATCACGATCATCCTGGTGGGCCACGTCACCAAGGAAGGCAGCCTGGCCGGGCCGCGCGTGCTGGAACACATTGTCGATACGGTGCTGTATTTCGAGGGCGATACCCATTCGTCGCACCGGCTGATCCGCGCCTTCAAGAACCGCTTCGGCGCGGTCAATGAACTTGGCGTTTTTGCGATGACCGAGCGCGGCCTGCGCGGCATCAGCAATCCATCGGCGCTGTTCCTGTCGCAGCATGAGGAGCAGGTGGCCGGGTCGTGCGTGCTGGTGACGCAGGAGGGCACGCGCCCGCTGCTGGTGGAAGTGCAGGCGCTGGTCGATACGGCCAACGTGCCCAACCCGCGCCGGCTGGCGGTGGGCCTGGAACAGAACCGGCTGGCGATGCTGCTGGCTGTGCTGCACCGGCACGCTGGCATCGCGTGCTTCGACCAGGACGTGTTCCTGAATGCGGTTGGCGGGGTCAAGATCACCGAGCCGGCCGCCGATCTGGCGGTTTTGCTATCGATTCATTCGTCGATGCGCAACAAGCCGCTGCCGCGCGGGCTGGTGGTGTTTGGCGAAGTGGGGTTGGCCGGCGAGATCCGCCCGAGCCCACGCGGGCAGGAACGGCTCAAGGAAGCCGCCAAGCTCGGCTTCACGATGGCCGTGATTCCCAAGGCCAACGCGCCGAAGCAGCCCATCGACGGGCTGGAAGTCATTGCGGTGGACCGCCTGGAGCAGGCGATCGACCGCGTGCGGCACCTGGACTGACGCGATGACCGATGCTGCCGTGGATACCGAAGACGCAGCGTCGCGGTCCGCGGTGCGTGGCAAGCGGTCGCAGGCCGCCTACCAGGCACTGCGCGACGACATTTTCGCGTTCCGGCTGCTGCCGGGCGACCGCTTTACCGAAAACGACGTGGCCGAGCGGCTGGGCATCTCGCGCACGCCCGTGCGCGAGGCGCTGCAGCGGCTGCAGGGCGATGGCCTGGTGCGCGGCTACTACCGCAACGGCTGGGAAGTGGTGCCGCTGGACCTGGGCCGCTTCGAGGCGCTGTATGAACTGCGCACGCTGCTGGAAACCCATGCCGTGACGCGCCTGTGCCAGCCGTCGCACGCGACGCGCCGGGCCGCGCTGATCGCCATGCTCGATGCCATCTGGCGCGTGCCTCAAGCGCGGCGCCTGGCCGACGGCAACGCCGTGGCGCAGCTTGACGAGGCATTTCACCTGGCCATCGTCGATGCGGCGGGCAACCCCGAAGCGGCGGCCGTGCATCAGCAGGTGACCGACCGCATCCGCATCATCCGCCGGCTCGACTTCGCATTCGGCGAGCGCATCTCGCTGACCTACGACGAACACGGCGCGATCCTGGCCGCGCTGGCCGATGCCGATGCCGGTCGCGCGGTGGCGCTGCTGTCGACGCATATCGAGGATGGCCGTGCGGAAGTCAGCCGCCTGACCATGGCGCGACTCGAGGAAGCCCGCACCAGCTTCGTGCCGTCGACCGAATCCGGTGCACCGGCGCGCCGCCGCCGGTTCGGCTGATCGCAACGGTTTCTTCACCGGTGACTTCGCACGCGGCATCCCGCCGCGACGCTTTATCTCCCGCTATCCCCCACGCCACGCGGCATAGGCCGCTTCACGCCCGTCCCGCGCCCGTCCCCCCTCGCCAGTAGGGCTGCCCATGGCACGCCTATTGCAACCGTTCCACGCAGGAAATTTATGTATACATAAATCGCGGAACTGTCGTGACCTTTCATCTCAATCCGATCCGGGGCAGCCGGGGCATGGCCGTGGCGCCGCACGCGCTGGCATCGCAGAGCGCACTGGCCGTACTGCGCGACGGCGGCAATGCCGTCGAGGCGATGGTTGCGGCGGCGGCCACCATCGCCGTGGTCTATCCGCATATGAACAGTATTGGCGGCGACAGCTTCTGGCTGATCGCCCGCCCGGGCGAGGCGCCGCTGGCGCTCGATGCCTGCGGCGCGGCGGCGGGGGCGGCGACCATCGCGCGCTATCGCGAGGCGGCCTTTGCCGCCATTCCCACGCGCGGCGGCATGGCGGCAAATACGGTGGCCGGCACGGTGTCGGGCTGGCAGGCGGCGCTGGACTGGCAGCGCGACGCGCTGGGCGGACGGCTGCCACTGGCGCGGCTGCTGGCCGATGCGATCGACCATGCGCGCGACGGCGTGCCGGTGACCGACAGCCAGTCGGCCTGCGTCGCGGCCAAGGCTGGTGAACTGCTGGATGTGCCCGGGTTTGCGCAGACCTTCCTCGTGGACGGTGCCGCGCCCGCGCCCGGCAGCCGTTTTCGCCATCCGCGCCTGGCCGCCACGCTCGCACAACTGGCGCGCGCGGGGCTCGGCGATTTCTACCATGGCGACCTGGCCCGGATGCTGGCGCATGAACTGCAGCAGGCGGGCAGCCCGCTGACGGCAGCCGACCTGCACGCCCATCGCGCCACCTGGAAGGCGCCGCTGGCGCTGGCCCATTCGCAAGGCACGGTCTACAACATGCCGCCGCCTACGCAGGGGCTGGTATCGCTGCTGATCCTGGGCCAGCTCGACCGGATTCTCACGCCCGACATGGACCCGCTTGGCGCGGCGTTCGTGCATGCGTGCGTGGAATCGACCAAACAGGCATTCCACGTGCGCGACCGGCATATCACCGATCCCGCCTATATGGAGGTCGATCCGCGCGACCTGCTGGCGCCGCCCTGGCTGGACGCGGCCGCCGCGCGCATCCGGGCCGATGGCGTGCTGCCTTGGGGGCAGGGCATGGGGCCGGCCGATACGGTGTGGATGGGCGTGATCGATGGCAATGGCGTGGCCGTCAGCTTTATCCAGAGCATCTATCACGAGTTCGGCAGCGGCATCGTGCTGCCGCAGTCCGGTGTGAACTGGCAGAACCGCGGATGCAGCTTTGCGCTGGACCCCGCCGCGCGCAATCCGCTGATGCCGGGCCGCAAGCCGTTCCACACGCTGAACCCGGCGATGGCCCGCCTGAACGATGGCCGCACGCTGGTCTACGGAAACATGGGCGGCGACGGCCAGCCGCAATCGCAGGCGGCCGTGTTCTCGCGGATCGTCCATTTCGGCATGAACCCGCAGTCGGCCATCGACGCGCCGCGCTGGCTGCTGGGGCGGACCTGGGGCCAGACCAGCGACACGCTGAAGCTTGAAGCGCGCTTTCCGTCCACGGTGCAGCACGCGTTGCGCACGCTGGGCCACGACGTGGAGGTGCTGCGCCCCTCTGACGAAGCGATGGGCCATGCCGGCGCCATCGTGCTGCAGCCGAATGGCCTGTACCAGGGCGGCAGCGACCCGCGCAGCGATGGCGCGGTGGCCGCGTGGTGAACGCATGGTGAGCGCATGGTGAACGCGTGGTTAACGCGCGGCGGCCGAGTGACGAGCCGGGCGCCGCCCCGCAATGGATTCCAACAAGGCGTGGCGCCGCATGGCCACGCGTCTCTCTCGAAGTCTGTCTGAAGGAGTGGTTCGATGCGTACCGTTGCTGATAACGCGGCCCTGGGTGTGCCGCACGCCGTGCCGCTGGCGCGCACGCGCTGGCTGCAGCTGCTGCTGGGGCTCGTGTGCATGATGGCGATTTCCAGTCCGCAGTATGTCTGGACGCTGTTCACCAAGCCGCTGTCGGCCAAGCTGGGCGTGCCGCTGTCGGAGCTGCAGGTCACGTTCTCGCTGTTGATCGTGCTGCAAACGTTTTTCTCGCCGTTCCAGGGCGCGATGATCGAACGGTTCGGGCCGCGCCGCCTGATCGCGCTGGGCACGGTGCTGTCGGGCCTGTCGTGGGTGCTGGCCGCGTCGGCGCAGAGCGTGAGCATGCTGTATCTGACCTACGGCGTGGTGGGCGGGCTCGGCACGGGCATCGTCTACGTGGGCGTGGTGGGTCAGATGGTGCGCTGGTTCCCTGACCGGCGCGGCTTTGCGGTGGGCATGGTCGCGGCTGGCTATGGCATGGGCGCCATCCTGACCACCTTCCCGATTGCCGCCGCGCTGGCGGGCAAGGGGCTGGAATCGACGCTCTGGCAGTTCGGCCTGATCTTCGCGGTGATTGGCTTCCTGGCGTCGCAGGGGCTGCGCGCGCCGGCCGCCGGCGAGCAACTGGCGGTGCGGCCGGCCTACACGCCGTCGAACGTGGCCGACGTGCCGACCCGCAAGATGCTCAAGACGCCGCTGTTCTGGCTGCTGTTCGCGATGATGACGATGATGTCGACCTCGGGCCTGATGGTCACATCGCAGATGGCAGCGTTCGCCAAGGATTTCGGGGTGTCAAACGCCGTGGTGTTCGGCATGGCCGCGCTGCCGCTGGCGCTGACCATCGACCGCCTGACCAACGGGCTGACGCGACCGATGTTCGGTTGGATCTCGGATCGCTGGGGTCGTGAAAATACGATGTGCTTCGCCTTTGCGCTGGAAGCGGTGGCCATGACGCTGTGGCTGCTGACGCGCGAGAACGCAGTGCTGTTCGTGCTGCTGTCCGGCGTGGTGTTTCTGGGCTGGGGCGAGATCTTCTCGCTGTTCCCCTCGACGCTGACCGACACGTTCGGGACGAAATTCGCCACGACCAACTACGGCTGGCTCTATATCTCGCAAGGGATTGGCTCGATCTTCGGCGGCCCGCTGGCAGCGCTGATGCACGAGCGCATGGGTAGCTGGATGCCGGTCTTCGGCGTGGCCATCACGCTCGACATCGTCACGGCGGTGCTGGCCATTGCCGTGCTGAAGCCCTGGCGCAAGCGATACCTGGGCGCGCCGGCGGCAGGCTGACGGATCGGGCGCGGGCGGGCAAGTTGACCGGCCGGGCGCGGGTGAGGGCGGGTGAGGGCGGCTGAGGGCGGCTGAGGGCGGCTTAGGGCGGGTGAGGGCGGGTGCGTCAATCCGCCACACTGCAGGTTGTGGCGGATTGCGCGGGCACCCCGGTGCCGCAACGGAAAATGGGTAATAATTCGCGTCGAAGCCATTCCTGCCCTCGACACACCCATGCAAGCCAATTCTCGCGCCTATTTCCTGCTGATCGCCGTGGTCTCGTTCGCGTTGCTCGGTGCCGCGCTGTACATGCAGTACGTGGAGGGCTATCAGCCGTGCCCGCTCTGCATCATGCAGCGATTTGCGTTCGTGGGCATCGGCCTGTTCTCGCTGCTGGCCGCGATCGCGCAGAACACGCGCACGCTGTGGCAGGGGCTGGGCATGCTGTCCGGCGTGGCCGGTATCGCGGTGGCCGGTTACCACGTGTCGCTGCTGCTGAACCCCAAGGCATCGTGCGGCATCGATCCGCTGGAAAACTGGGTCAACGCGCTGCCCACGGCCAAGCTGCTGCCGCAGGTGTTCTATTCGGACGGCCTGTGCACGGCACCGCTGCCGCCGCTGTTCGGCCTGTCGATTCCGGCCTGGTCGCTGATCTGGCTCGTGATTCTCACGCTGACGCTGGCGGTGGGGCTGATCCGCCGCGAGAAGAACTACCGCTGACCCTCGTTTCCTCCCCGGTTTTTTCTTCCCTCGCCCGCACGCGGGAGAGGGGAGCACATCCAGGGCGCGACAGGTATTACGCGATCTGCTCGATCTGCTCCTGCAGTTCCAGCCAGCGTTCCTCCAACTGATCCAGCTCGCCAGTGACCTCGGCCTGGCGCTTGAGCATCTCCATCAGCTTCGCCTTGTTGGCGTCTTCGTAGCTTGAAGATTCGGCCATGAAGGCGTCGATCACGGTCTTGTCGGCCTGCAGCACCGACATCCGCTTCTCCACCTTTTCCAGTTCCTTGGCCAGCGGCTTGCGCAGCACCGACAGCCGCTGCCGTTCGTCGGCCTCGGCGCGGCGCTGATCGCGTCGATTGACCGCCGGCGTGGCCTCGGCGGCGTGCGCGGCCGTGGCGGCATTGCGCTTGGCGGCGGCCTGTTGCAGCAGCCAGTCGCGATAGTCGTCCAGGTCGCCGTCGAATGGCTTGATGGTGCCGTCGGCCACCAGCATGAACTGGTCGGACGTGGCGCGCAGCAGGTGCCGGTCGTGCGAGACCAGGATCAGCGTGCCCTCGAACTGGGCCAGCGCCATGGTCAGCGCCTCGCGCGTGTCCAGGTCCAGGTGGTTGGTCGGTTCGTCGAGCAGCAGCAGGTTGGGCTTTTGCCAGACGATCAGCGACAGGGCCAGCCGGGCCTTCTCGCCGCCCGAGAACGGCTCGATTGGCGAAGTGGCCATGTCGCCGCGGAAATTGAAGCTGCCCAGGAAGTCGCGCAGTTCCTGCTCGCGCACGTCGGGGGCCAGCCGCGCCAGGTGCTGCAGCGGCGAATCGTGGTCGCGCAGGGTTTCCAGCTGATGCTGGGCGAAATAGCCGATGACCAGGCCCTTGCCGAGCCGCACCGTGCCGTTGAGCGCGGGCTGCGTGCCGGCCAGCGTCTTGACCAGCGTCGACTTGCCCTGGCCATTGGCGCCCAGCAGGCCGATGCGCTGGCCGTTCTGGATCGACAGCATCAACTTGTGCAGGATGGTCACGGGCGGGTCGGCTTCGGCGTAGCCGCAGTCGACGTGGTCGAGCACCATCATCGGGTTGGGCGCCGAATCGGGCTCGCGGAATTCGAATGCGAAGCCGGCTGCGACGTGTACCGGGGCCAGCCGTTCCATCTTCTCCAGTGCCTTGACTCGGCTCTGTGCCTGGCGCGCCTTGGTGGCCTTGGCCTTGAAGCGCGTGATGAACGATTCCAGGTGCGCGATTTCCTTTTGCTGGCGCGTGTAGGCGGCCTGCTGCTGGGCCATCTGCTGCAGCCGCATTGTCTCGAACAGCGTGTAGTTGCCGCCGTACCGCTTGAGCTGCTGGTTCTCGATATGCACTGTGACGGTGCAGATCGCATCGAGAAATTCGCGGTCGTGCGAAATCATCACCAGTGTGCCCGGGTAGCGGGCCAGCCAGTCTTCGAGCCAGACGATGGCGTCCAGATCCAGGTGGTTGGTCGGTTCGTCGAGCAGCAGCAGGTCGGACGGACACATCAGCGCCTGCGCCAGGTTCAGGCGCATGCGCCAGCCGCCCGAAAACGATGCGACCGGCTGCGTCACCTGCGGCAGCGTGAAACCCAGGCCAAGCAACAGCGCCTCGGCGCGCGCGGCGGCGGTATAGCCATCGGCATCGGCATAGGCGCCGTGGGCCTCGGCTTCGGCCGAGCCGTCGCCGCTGGCCTGCGCGGCGGCGATGCGCGATTCGATCTCGCGCAGCCGCGTGTCGCCATCGATCACGTAATCCACGGCCGTACGATCCACTGCCGGTGTCTCTTGCGCCACATATGCGATACGCCATTGGGTGGGCACGGTCACATCGCCGCCATCGGCGTGCAGTTCGCCGCGCAGCATCGCGAACAGGGTGGACTTGCCGCTGCCGTTGGCGCCGACAAGGCCCACGCGCTCTCCGGGGTTGAGCGTCACGCTGGTGTGGTCGAACAGCACCTTGGTGCCGCGCTGGAGGACAAGCTGGTCGATTCGTATCACGTGAAAGGGTTCGAGCTGGGTGGTGCAGGGCAGCCGATCGTTCGGCAGGCCGGCATTGTAGCGCGCCGGGGGCCATTGGCCCGTCACCGCCGGCGGTCGGCCGCCGGCTTTCAGTCGGCTTGCATGTCCGCTTCCATGTATTGAGGGATTTCCCGTATTCCGCCACTTAGGTCATTGCGGGCACGCCATTTGCGTGTAAATTTATTTACATTGCTTGCTGCACTGCGAAAGTGCCTTTTCATTGCCGGAGCGTCGCCAGTGCTGTTGGCGATGCTTCAAGGCGGTGCCAACCCATACCCGACGTCCTGACATGTCCAGCGGCCAGACGATTTCCGAACGCATCGCACGCGCCTTGCCCACGCTGACGCCCGCGCACCAGCGCATGGCGAACTACGTGCTGGACAACCTGTTTCGCGCGGCCACGATGCGGATCGACGAATTCGCCGCGGCCGTGGAGGTGTCGGTAGCCACCGCCAACCGTTTCGCCAAGGCGCTGGGCTTCGAGGGCTATCCGCAGTTTCGCGCCGAACTGGTGCGCGGATTCGAGGCCACGCTCGCGCCGGTGGAACGGCTGCGCGACGAACTGGCGCGTCCGAGCACCGTGGCCGACGTGTTTGCCGCCTCGCTGGAGGATGGTGCCCGCAACCTGGAATCCACGCGCCGCAACCTCGATCCGGAGTCGATCGAGCGGGCCGTCGATGCCATCCTGCAAGCCGAGCGCGTCTACGTGATGGGCTTTGGCGCCAGCGGTTACCTGGCCGGCCTGATGCAGCACGGACTGGAAATGCACTGCCGGATGGTGACATCGGTGTCGACGGTGGGCGGGGCGTCGCACGCGGCGCGGCAGCTGTTCAAGCTGACGCCGAAGGACCTGGTGGTCTGCATCGCCTTTCCGCGTTATGTGACCGATTCGATGAAGCTGGCGCAGCGGGTGAAGGCGCATGGCGGCCGGCTGCTGGCGCTGACCGATGGCCCGACCTCGCCGCTGGCGCCGCTGGCCGATATTTCGCTCTACGCCAACGCCGGCAACCGCCTGTCGGCCAATTCGGAAGCCACGGTGCTGGCGCTGATCGAGGCGCTGTGCGGGGCGGTGTCCTACCGGTCGGTGCGCGCGGTGAAGGCGGCGGCCGAGATGACCGAATTCCTGCTGCCGTGGCTGTACGGCGCGCACGGTGCGCGCGACGACCGCGGCGCGCAGAAATCCTCAGACTGAAGTCAAGAAGGGAAGTAGAAGGACCTATGCCTCAAGCTGTTATCGCCATCCACGGCGGCGCCGGCACGATCACCCGTGCGGCCATGGACGCCAACCGCGAACGCGAATACACCACCGCGCTGGAACAGGTGCTGCTGGCCGGCCAGCGCGTGCTTGCCGAAGGCGGCAGCGCGCTGGACGCCGTGACCGAAGCCGTGCGCCTGCTCGAAGAATGCCCGCTGTTCAACGCCGGCAAGGGCGCCGTGCTGACGCACGCCGGTACTTACGAGCTCGATGCATCGGTCATGGATGGCGCCACGCTGAACGCCGGCGCCGTGGCCTGCGTCAAGCGCCTGCGCAATCCGGTGCTGGCCGCGCGCGCCGTGCTGGAAAAGAGCGAGCATGTGCTGTTTGCCGGCGAAGGGGCCGAGGCTTTTGCCGAAGCGCAAGGACTGGAGCTGGTGGCGCCGGAATACTACTTCACGCAGGCCCGCTACGATCAGTGGCAGCGCGCCCAGGGCACCACCGGCATGGCGCTGCTGGATCACGATGCCGCCGCGCTGGCCGCCAGGGCCGCGCAGGAAGGCAAGGGCGATCCGCTCGATGCGGACAAGAAGTTCGGCACGGTCGGCGCCGTGGCCTGCGATGCCAACGGCAACCTGGCCGCGGCAACGTCTACCGGCGGCGTGACCAACAAGCAGGTAGGCCGCGTGGGCGATACGCCGGTGCTGGGCGCCGGCTGCTATGCGGATGACGTGGCGGCCGTATCGGCCACCGGCACCGGCGAGATGTTCATCCGCACGGCGGCTGCGTTCGACGTGTCGGCGCAGATGCGCTACGCGGGTTTGTCGCTGGAGGAGTCGGCGCGCCGCGTGGTCATGGAGAAGCTGCCGGCCATCCATGGCCGCGGCGGCCTGATCGCGGTCGATCGCGCGGGCAACGTGACGCTGCCGTTCAACACCGAAGGCATGTATCGCGGCCTGGCCCGCGTCGGCGAACCGGTCAACGTCTGGATTTACGGCTGATATGCAGAATACTGTTTCCAAGCACGGCATCGTGCTGCCGCCCGAACGCGCGGTGGTGGTGGACAACCTGACGGTGCGCTTTTCCACGTCGGAACGCACGGTCGAGGCGGTGCGCAACCTGTCCTTCCACGTCGATCGCGGCGAAACGCTGGCCGTGGTGGGCGAATCGGGCTCGGGCAAGTCGGTGACGTCTCTGGCGCTGATGCGTCTGGTGGAGCACGGTGGCGGCAAGATCGCCAACGGCAGCATGCTGCTGCGCCGCCGTTCGGGCGAGGTGCTGGATCTGGTCAACTCCACGGAATCAAGGCTGCGCAGCGTGCGCGGCGCCGATGTGGCGATGATCTTCCAGGAGCCGATGACGTCGCTGAATCCGGTGTTCCCGGTGGGCGAGCAGATTGCCGAATCGATCCGCCTGCACCAGGGCCGTGGCAAGGCCGCGGCGCGCGCCGAGGCGCTGCGCATGCTGGAACTGGTTCGCATTCCCGAGGCACGCCGCGTGCTGGACCGCTTTCCGCACCAGCTGTCGGGCGGCATGCGCCAGCGCGTGATGATCGCCATGGCGCTGTCGTGCAAGCCGGCGCTGCTGATTGCCGACGAGCCGACCACGGCGCTGGACGTGACGATCCAGGCCGAAATCCTGCAACTGATCCGCAACCTGCAGGCCGAAATGGACATGGGCGTGGTCTTTATCACCCACGACATGGGCGTGGTGGCCGAGGTGGCCGACCGCGTGCTCGTGATGTATCGCGGCGAAAAGGTGGAAGAGGGTACGTCCGACGACGTGTTCCATGCGCCGGCCCATCCGTACACGCGCGCGCTGCTGTCGGCCGTGCCCAAGCTGGGCGCGATGTCGGGCACGGACCTGCCGGCCCGCTTTCCGCTGGTGCAGGTGAGCGACGGCGCCGCTCCGGTCAGGGAAGTGCCGCAGGATACGGTGCCGGCCGGCGCCGAGCCGATCCTGCGCGTGCGCGACCTGGTCACGCGGTTCGACGTGCCGGGCGGCCTGTTCGGCAAGGTCACGCGCCGCGTGCATGCGGTGGAGCAGGTCAGCTTTGACCTCTATCCCGGCGAAACGCTGGCGCTGGTGGGCGAATCGGGCTGCGGCAAGTCCACCACGGGCCGGTCGCTGCTGCGGCTGGTCGATGCCCAGAGCGGCACGATCGAATTCGCGGGCCAGAACATCAGCAGGATGCAGGGTCCGGCCCTGCAGGCGCTGCGCCGCAATATCCAGTTCATCTTCCAGGACCCGTTTGCGTCGCTGGACCCGCGCGTGCCGGTGGGCTACTCGATCATGGAGCCGCTGCTGGTGCACAAGGTGGCCAGCGGCAAGGAAGCCGAGGCGCGCGTGGCGTGGTTGCTGGAAAAGGTGGGCCTGACGGCGGCGCACGCTTCGCGTTATCCGCACGAGTTCTCGGGCGGCCAGCGGCAGCGTATCTGCATCGCGCGCGCACTGGCGCTGAACCCCAAGGTGGTGGTGGCCGACGAGTCGGTGTCTGCGCTCGACGTGTCGATTCAGGCACAGATCGTCAACCTGATGCTGGATCTGCAGCGCGAACTGGGCGTGGCCTTCCTGTTTATTTCGCACGACATGGCTGTGGTGGAACGCGTGAGCCACCGCGTGGCGGTGATGTACCTGGGCCAGATCGTCGAGATCGGCCCGCGCCGCGCCATCTTCGAGAACCCGCAGCATCCTTATACGAAGAAGCTGATGTCCGCGGTGCCAATTGCGGACCCCGCGCGACGCCATCTGAAGCGCGAACCGTTGAACGACGAGATTCCGAGCCCGATCCGCATGGTCGGCGACGAACCCGTGGTGCAGCCGCTGGTGGCCGTGGCCGGCAGCGGCGCGCATGGCCACTTCGTGGCACGGCACGCCATTGGCGGCGCCTATTGACCGATTCCGTAGTACCGAAGTCGCTGTATCCCCTGTATTCCTGCTTTCCCGATAGAGGAGAAGAGATGTCCAAGGTTTCTTTCCGGCTGATGGCCGGTGCTGCCGCAGTCGGCGCCATGGGTATGCTGGCCGCCGCCCCGGCCTTTGCCGCCAAGGATGCGGTGATGGCCGTGTATTCGACGTTCACCACGCTCGACCCGTACGACGCCAACGACACGCTGTCGCAGGCCGCCACCAAATCGTTCTACCAGGGCCTGTTCGGCTTCGACAAGGACCTGAAGCTGGTCAACGTGCTGGCCGAAAGCTATGACGTCAGCAAGGACGGCCTGGTCTACACGTTCAAGCTGAAGAAGAACATCAAGTTCCACGACGGCACCACGTTCGATGCCACGGCCGTCAAGGCCAACCTGGATCGCGTGACCGATCCGGCCAACAAGCTCAAGCGCTACACGCTGTTCAACCGCGTGGCCAAGACCGAGGTGGTTGACCCGTACACCGCGCGCGTGACGCTCAAGGAGCCGTTCTCGCCGTTCATCAACGTGCTGGCCCACCCGTCGGCCGTGATGATCAGCCCGACCGCGCTGAAGAAGTACGGCAAGGAAATTGCCTTCCACCCGGTGGGCACCGGCCCGTTCGAGTTCGTGGAGTGGAAGCAGACCGACTACCTGAAGGGCAAGAAGTTTGCCGGCTACTGGAAGACGGGCTATCCGAAGATCGACACGATCACGTGGAAGCCCGTGGTGGACAACAACACGCGTTCGGCCGTGATGCAGACGGGCGAGGCTGACTTCGCGTTCAGCATTCCGTTCGAGCAGGCCGCCGTGCTCAAGGCCAGCCCGAAGGTGGACCTGATCGATTCGCCGTCGATCATCCAGCGTTATCTGTCGCTGAACACGACGGTGAAGCCGTTCAACGACCCGAAGGTGCGCCAGGCCATCAACTACGCCATCAACAAGGAAGCACTGGCCAAGGTGGCCTTCGCCGGCCACGCCGTGCCGGCCGATGGCGTGGTGCCGCATGGCGTGGACTACGCCGAGAAGCTGGGCCCGTGGCCGTACAACCCGGCCAAGGCACGCGAACTGCTGAAGGAGGCTGGCTACCCGAACGGTTTCGAGACCACGCTGTGGTCGGCCTATAACCACACCACCGCGCAGAAGGTGATCCAGTTCGTGCAGCAGCAGCTGCAGCAGGTGGGCATCAAGGCCCAGGTGCTGGCCCTGGAAGCCGGCCAGCGCGTGGAGCGCGTGGAATCGGTGCAGAAGCCCGAAGAAGCCGGGGTGCGCATGTACTACGTGGGCTGGTCGTCGTCGACCGGTGAGTCGGACTGGGCGCTGCGTCCGCTGCTGGCGTCGGAATCGATGCCGCCGAAGCTGCTGAACACGGCGTACTACAAGAACGATCAGGTGGATGCCGACATCGCCGGCGCACTGCGTACGACCGATCGTGCCGAGAAGGCCAAGCTGTACAAGGATGCCCAGCAACGCATCTGGAACGACGCGCCGTGGGCCTTCCTGGTCACCGAGAAGATCCTGTACGCCCGCGCCAAGCGCCTGACCGGCGCCTACGTGATGCCTGACGGCTCGTTCAACTTCGACGAGATCGACATCAAGCAGTAAGCGTTGCGCAGACTGGCTGTTTTTCGCCCCTCTCCCGCTTGGGCGGGAGGGGGGGCGGGGGAAAGGGGAGGGCGGTTCAAATTGCGGCATGTCGGCAAGCAGAGCCTCCAGGCCCTCTTCCCCAACCCCTCTGCCGCGTGCGGACGAGGGGAGCTGGTGCAGTAGAAGTGGTAGCAGTCGCGGTAAGCAGTGCATAACAAGCTGTTTATAAATGCGGTAAGCCGAGAGGCCGCCTGCCCGTGTATGCGGGGTGAAAGGGCGGGCGGCCATCGGTCTCAAATTTCTGGTTTTCTGGTGTCAGGATGCTGAATTACTTCCTCAAACGATTTCTGGGCGTCATACCGACGATGCTGCTGGTGGCAGTGCTGGTATTCCTGTTCGTCCACCTGCTGCCCGGCGATCCGGCGCGGCTGGCCGCAGGCCCGGAAGCCGATCAGGCCACTGTCGAACTGGTCCGCAAGGACCTGGGGCTGGACCGCCCGATGCACGAGCAGTTCGTGCGCTTCTTCACGAATGCCCTGCAGGGAGAGTTCGGTACATCGCTGCGCTCCAAGCGCCCGGTTTCGCAGGAAATCGGTGAGCGCTTCCTGCCGACGCTGTACCTGACCGTCACGTCGATGGTCTGGGCGGTGATTTTCGGCATGGCCATCGGCATCAGTTCGGCCGTATGGCGCAACAAGTGGCCCGACCGCCTGGGCATGACGCTGGCCGTATCGGGTATTTCGTTCCCGGCGTTTGCGCTGGGCATGCTGCTGATGGAAATCTTCTCGGTGCAGCTGGGCTGGCTGCCGTCGATCGGCGCCGACAGCTGGAAGCACTACATCCTGCCGTCGCTGACGCTGGGCGCCGCCGTGGCCGCCGTGATGGCGCGGTTCACGCGCGCGTCGTTCATCGAGGTGCTGCAGGAAGACTTCGTGCGCACCGCGCGCGCCAAGGGCGTGCGGGAGACCGTGGTGGTCATCAAGCACGCGCTGCGTAACGCCATGATTCCGGTGGTGACGATGATGGGCCTGCAGTTCGGCTTCCTGCTGGGCGGCTCGATCCTGGTGGAGATGGTGTTCAACTGGCCGGGCCTGGGCCGTCTGCTGGTGGATGCCGTGGAAATGCGCGACTACCCCGTGATCCAGGCAGAAGTGCTGCTGTTCTCGCTGGAATTCATCCTGATCAATCTGGTGGTGGACCTGCTGTACACCGTGATCAACCCCACCATTCGCTACAAGTAAGGAGGCTGACATGACCGAGCTTTCCACGTCTGCCACCGCCACGCCGGCTTCGGCCACCGAATCCGTCCGTACGCCCTGGACCGAGTTCTGGCGCAAATTCCGCAAGCAGCATCTGGCGCTGGTCGCCGGCGTCTTTGTGCTGCTGCTGGTGGTGGTCGCCATCCTGGCGCCCCACATCGTGCCGTACGACCCCGAGAACTACTTCGACTACGACGCGCTGAACGCGGGGCCGTCGGCTGCCCACTGGATGGGGGTCGATTCGCTGGGACGCGACATCTTCAGCCGGATCCTGGCCGGCACGCGCATTTCGCTGGCCGCCGGCGTGTTCTCGGTGGTGATCGGCGCCATCATCGGCACGCTGCTGGGCCTGCTGGCCGGCTATTACGAAGGCTGGTGGGACCGCATCGTCACGCGCATCTGCGACGTGCTGTTCGCCTTCCCCGGCATCCTGCTGGCCATCGCCATCGTGGCCATCCTGGGCAACGGCATGGTCAACGTGATCATGGCCGTGGCCGTGTTCAGCGTGCCGGCATTTGCCCGCCTGGTGCGCGGCAACACGCTGATGCTCAAGCGCCTGACCTATGTGGAGGCGGCGCGCAGTATCGGGGCGTCCGACTGGACCATCCTGATGCGCCATATCCTGCCGGGTACCGTGTCGTCGATCGTGGTCTATTTTTCGATGCGGATCGGTACGTCTATCATCACGGCCGCGGGCCTGTCGTTCATCGGCCTCGGCGCACAGCCGCCCACGCCGGAATGGGGCGCGATGCTGAGCCAGGCGCGCGCCGACATGGTAACCGCGCCGCACGTGGCCATCTTCCCGAGCCTGGCGATCTTCCTGACCGTGCTGGCTTTCAACCTGCTTGGCGACGGCCTGCGCGATGCGCTGGACCCGAAGATCGACCGTCGCTGATTCCATGGCCAACGCTCCCATCGTCGGCAGCCTGCCGGCCGGCCCGCGCAATGCCATTACCGATGTGGCCGGCGTCTCGGTCGGCCACTGCACGTTGGCCGACGGCGCCTGCCAGACCGGCGCGACCGTGATCCGCCCGCACGCGGGGAATGTCTACACCGACAAGGTGCCCGCTGCCGCCACCGTCTTCAATGGCTTCGGCAAGAGCATCGGACTGGTACAGGTGGACGAACTCGGCGTGCTGGAGACGCCCATCGCGTTGACCAACACGTTCTCGGTTGGCACTTTGGCGCAGGCGCAGATCCGGCAAGCGATTGCGTCAAATCCGGAGATCGGGCGCAAGTGGCCCACCGTCAATCCGCTGGTATTCGAGTGCAATGACGGCTATCTGAACGACATCCAGGCGATGGCCGTGCAGGGCCAGCACTACGACGCGGCGCTGGCCGCGGCGGGCGCGGACGTCGCACAAGGCGCTGTCGGCGCCGGGCGCGGCATGTCGTCGTTCGGTGCGAAGGGCGGCATCGGCACGGCATCGCGCGTGGCTGGCGGCTATACGGTCGGAGCGCTGGTACTGTCGAACTTCGGCACTCCCGAATCGCTGATCCTGGCCGGCCGCGCGCTGGGCGCCGAACTCAACGCCCGCCTGAAGCCGCTGGCGGAACCGGAGAAGGGCTCGATCATCATGATCGTGGCGACAGACGCCCCGCTGGACGCGCGCCAGCTGCGCCGCCTGTCGATGCGCGCCGGCACGGGTCTGGCGCGGACGGGTTCGATCTACGGCCATGGCTCGGGCGATATCGCACTGGCCTTCTCGACGGCCTATACGGTGCCGCACCTGGCCGATGCGCCGATGCCGGCCGTGACGATGATCCACGAATCGAAACTGGACCCGCTGTTCCGCGCCGCGGCCGACAGCGTTGAACAGGCCATCGTCCACGCGCTGTGGCACGCCGAATCCGTTCAAGGCCGTAACGGCCACATCCGCCGCGCGCTGCGTGAGCTGCTGCAAGACCTGCTGTAAAGCCCGAACTCATGAAGATCCTGATTTCCGCTGATATCGAAGGCGTGGCCGGTGTTTTCCACGCCGAACAGACGCGTGCCGGCAATGGCGAATACGAGCGCGCCCGCGCCTGGATGACCGCCGAAGCCAATGCCGCCGTGCAGGGCGCGTTCGCCGGCGGCGCCACCGAAGTCCTGGTCAACGATTCGCACGGCGGCTTCCGGAATCTGCTGCCCGATCAGATCGACCCGCGCGCGCAACTGGTGCTGGGCAAGCCGCGCTACCTGAGCATGATGGCCGGCGTCGAGCAGGACTGCGACGGCGTGTTCATGATCGGCTACCACGGCCGCGCCCAGAGCCGTGGCGTACTGGCCCACACGATCAATAGCGGCGCGTTCGCGCGCGTCTGGTTCAACGGGCTGGAACTCGGCGAGGCGGGCATCTACGCCGCATTGGCCGGCGAATTCGACGTCCCCGTGCTGATGGCCAGCGGCGACGACGTCTTCATCGCCGAAACCCAACCGCTGATGCCCTGGGTGCGCTACGTGCAGACCAAGACGGCCGGCGGGCAGGGCAGCGGCACGACGCTGTCCCCCGCCGCCGCCCGCGAAGCTATCGCCCAGGCCTCCGAAGCCGTCACCCGCCAGGCCATTGGCCACCCCGAAGCCCGCTGCTTCGAACTATCCGGCCCGGTGACATGCCGCCTGCAGACCCAGACCACCGCGCACGCGGACCTCTTCTGCCAATGGCCCACTTTCGAACGCGTGGACGGCGTAACACTCTCGTTCACGGCACCGACGGTACAGGCGGCAGTGCGGATGCTGAATTGCTGTTCGGCGATGGCGTTTATGTTGAAGTAGACGGTAATTGAGGAGATTCGGACATCGAACCCGGTGTCGCGGGTTGCCTACGGATCTGCGAATCCATAGTACGGTCCAATGCCGACTAAGAGTTCGTCATCGATATCGGCCGGCGTGTCAATCGGGCTCTTTTTTTTCCATGGCCATGCGCAGGAGCCGCCGTCCACGGCCCTTCAATCCGGGGAAGCCTTTAGAAGCGTGAGTCGAGTTTTACCATCAGGCATGAAATGCGTCCCATAGCGCACCAACCCCGTCTTCTGCAGTTGGCACGTCATCACAAAACTCAGCAACATGCCGGATTCGGGTACTTCGAGGGCAATGTCGATGGACTTCAGCCGTGGCTCATAGCGCAGCAGCGTTGTCTCGATCTCCCGCTTGAGAATGTGTGCCGAGGCGGGCAGGTGGCGGTAGATCAGCGATAGATCGCCCAGACCGTAGTCCGGCAGGTGGGCCAGGCAGCCGCGCCGGCTATTGAGAATGCGCTGGATGTTGTCCTGTACCGACAGAAAAGTCTGGGTGGCCGGATCAAGTTCCTCAATGGCGACGCCATTCGCGAAGAAGCCGGTGATGGCCTCGAAGAGGCCAGGTCCGCCGTGGGTCATGCGGGGGTGCCAGTCGTGGAAGGGGCGGTTTCTGATGTGTCGAAGGCGATGCCAATGCCATCTTCCTCGGAAAACGACAGTCGAACCGCTCGCACACTCTGGCACGTATCCCCGTGCATCAACAACTCGCGCGCGAGGACGGGCAGAATCTGCTGATCCAGCAGGCTGTCGATGTTGCGCGCCCCCGAATCGGGCAGCAGGCACGCCCGCACCAGTTCCTTTGCCACCCCTTCGTCGCAGTGCAGCGGCACGCCAAACCGCTGCTCGACGCGCCGCGCTACCTTGTCGAGCTTCATTCGAACAATCGATGCCATGGCTTCTGCGGAAAGCGGCCGAAATACGATGGTCTGAAATCGCGCCAGCAACGCTGGCTGGAAATGCCGGACCAGCACCGGACGTAGAAGTGCCAACAGCGCGGCGCCGTCGGGCTCGCTGCCCGTTTCGCTGCAGGTTTGCGTGGCGGCGAGGATATCGTCGCTGCCCAGGTTCGAGGTCATGATGATGACGGTGTTGCGGAAGTCGATTTCCCGACCCTCGCCGTCGCGCATGCATCCGCGATCAAAGACCTGATAGAACAGGGTCAACACATCTCGGTGGGCCTTTTCGACTTCGTCGAGCAGGATCACGCTATAGGGCCGCTGACGGACGGCCTCCGTCAGCACGCCGCCTTCACCGTAGCCAACATAGCCGGGCGGCGACCCTTTCAATTGCGAAACGGTGTGGGCCTCCTGATATTCAGACAGGTTGATGGTGATCAACGATCGCTCGCCGGCGAACATCAGGTCGGCCAGGGCCCGCGCGGTCTCGGTCTTGCCGACGCCGGAAGGCCCGACCAGCAGGAATACGCCAAGGGGCGACGTTTCCGAGCGCAGGCCCGCCTTGGCGGCTCGCAGGCTCTTGCCCAGCGCGGCGAGCGCCTCGTGCTGGCCGACCACGATGGCGCCCAGGCGGGCTTCGATATCGAGCAAGGTTGCCCCTTCTCCGGATAGCAAGGTATCCATCGGCACTCCAGTCCAGTCGGCGATGACCTGGGCGATGGCGTGTTCGTCGACTTCAGCGTGAATCAAGGGCTTGTTTTTGTCCTGTACGAGCGTAGCGCGCGCCGCCTGCATGGCCGACGTCAGCTGGCTGCGTGCCGACGTACCGCGGGCGACGCGCCACTGCTCGCGGAGGGTCGTCAAGGCATCCGCTGCAAGCCGTTGCCCGGTGTAGGCGTCGTCGAGCTTCGCCTTCAGGCTGTCCAGTTCTGCCAGGCGGGCGTCGATCGATGCCAGCCGCGCCACGTCTCGGCTGCCAGTCATGGCGTGATCGTCGTGCAGCGCGGCAAGTTCGACCTCAAGAGACGACCGTTCGGCGCCGCACGCCAGAAGTGCGGCTGGCGTGGATTGCTGGCTCATGCGTACCCGAGCCGCGGCCGTATCGATCAGGTCGACAGCCTTGTCCGGCAGTTGCCGCCCGCTTAGATAACGGCGCGACAGCCGAACCGCCGCGCCTACGGCGGCGTCGGTGATATGTACGCCGTGGTGGCGCGCATATCGGTCCTTGAGACCGCGCAGCATCACGCAGGCATTGTCGTCATCGGGCTCGTCGACCTTGACCATCTGGAAGCGCCGCTCCAGTGCCGCATCGCGTTCGAAGTACTGCTTGTACTCGGACCACGTGGTGGCGGCGATGGTCCGGAGTTCGCCGCGCGCCAGGGCGGGCTTGAGAAGATTGGCGGCATCGGCGGCACCGGCGTTGTTGCCCGCACCGATTAGCGTGTGCGCCTCATCGATAAACAGCAGGATCGGTGTGGCGGACTGCTGCACGGCGTCGATGACACTCCTGAGCCGCTGTTCGAACTCGCCTTTGACGCCTGCGCCGGCCTGCAACAGGCCCAGATCCAGGGCAAGCACGGCGACATCGCGGATCGCGGCGGGCACATCGCCGTTGGCGATCCTGAGCGCCAGACCTTCGACAAGGGCTGTCTTGCCGACACCTGGTTCGCCCACCAGAATCGGATTGTTCTTACGGCGGCGCGCCAGGATTTCAATCATCAGGCGGATTTCCGCATCGCGGCCGAACACAGGGTCGATTTGCCCGTCACGCGCTTTGCGGGTCAGGTCCATGGTGAAGCGGGCCAGCGCTTCTTGCTGCCCAGGATGGTCCACGGCCGACGCGCCCTGCGTGACATCCTCGGTGCTGGCGGCGGACGCGGGCGGCTTGGGCAGGCAGTTGTCGATATGCGCGATCGGGGCGGTCAGCAAGGGCCAGGCGTCGGGCGCGCGCAACAGGCTGGGATGCTCCGAAAGGGCGGACAGGAGATGAATTGTCCCGAGCAATGACGATCCGTCCAGCGATGCCCGAAGCCAGGCTGCTTCCATCCATCGACCAAGACGCGCTGACACGCCAGGCTTGCCACGGAGGTCGCACGGCAGGCGTTCTATATAGTCCAGCAGACCGTTTCGGATGGCGTCTACATTGACATCGTGGCGACGCAGCACCCTCGGCAGATCGTTGTCGCCGGGTTCGAGCAGTGCGATCAGCCAGTGTTCGACTTCGATATTGCGATGTGATCGTGTTTCATACAGGCAGGCGGCTTCTGTCAGCGCCTGGGCGCTGGGTTCGTCAAGGCGGCGCAAGAACGGTGAGTAGTCGCGGGAGGTCATGTCGCGTATCGTGGTGTGTCAGGTCGAGGCGGAAAATGGCCGGTGCGCGGCACCGGCCAACCGTCACGCGCAGGCGTCAGGCACGTTCATTCCAGCTGTCGGCGTGGATGATGTTGCCGTCCTTGTACGACCAGGTGATCTTCTCGTAGCGCAGTTCGATCTCCTCGAGGTGGTTGTGCTTTTCGAATGCGGGGTTTTTGATGTCGAGCATCTTCGGCGTGACGCCGACCACCTTCACGCTTTCGAGCGTCGTGTTGAAGTACTCCTTTTCCTTGCCGGCGTCGTCGATGCGGTACCACTTGATTTCGATCGACTTCAGCGTCTGCCCACTCGTGACGGCCTTGTAAAGATAGGGCGTGGCCGCGTCGGTCTCCTTGGTGAACTGAATGGGGCGGTGGACGCGCGTGCCGGTCAGCTTTCCCGTATTCGAGTCGGTCGGGATATGGACGCCATGCTCGAAGGCGACGATTTCGACGCTGCCTTCCCGGCCAGATACCGTCACGGAGCCTTTGATGTCGGCGCCGCCGTCGTCCTTGATCCACATATATGCGGGAATTGCCATTGCTACTCCTTTTGTTGGAATGAACAGGCCGGAAGGCCAGGGATTGCAGAACTGCCGCGCGCTATTTCGCGACAGTCTGTGACAAGTGTGATTTCTACGCGACGGTTCGCCGCCCGTCCGGCGGCGGTGTCGTTGGAAGCCTTGGGCCGGCTATCACCGTAGCCTTGGATGGCAAAGTGGGTCACGGGCAGTCCCGCGGCATCGGACAGCCAGTCACGAACCGATGCCGCCCGGGCTTCCGATAGCCGCAGGTTCGATCCGGCGTTGCCGATGGAATCTGTGTGGCCCGCGACGAGCACGCGTTTGTCGGGATGTGCCTGGATTATTGCCACTGCCGCGACCAGCGCGCGATTGGCACCAGGACTCAACGTGGCGGAGCCGCTTTGAAACAGCGACAGGCTATCGAGTTCGATTGTTGATGGCGCCGCCGCCGGCGGACTGTAGGCGGCAATCAACGCGTGGATCGGCGACAGCAAAGGCGTACCACGGTAAAAGCCGAACCCGAGTCGGGGTGGCACGCCATGGACCTGGTAGCCTTCAAGTACGTCGCGGTGGCGCTTGAGCGTCTGCAAGGCGTCGACCCGGGTGGCGTCATGTTTCGGGTCCAACTGGCGATATCGGGACATGTCCTCGGTCACGCGCGCCACCAGCGCCCGATTCTGCCAAGCCGAAGCGGCTGCGGCCGCGCAGAAGGCAAGCATCAGCCAAACAAAGGCGTGCGCCACGGCGCGAGGCAGGACAGGTTGAGGCCGCTGGATCGGGATGCCGGCCAGCAGCGGCGCCGGCAGAGGGTAGGCCGCCTGTGGCGCGGTGCGAGCGGTGGATACCAGTCCGGTCCGTTGTGAAGTGAATTTGCCGAAATGCGAGGCCACTCCCTGGGATCCCGATACCGCCGTAACGCCGAAAGCCGTCATCCTCAATGGACTGAAGTGCGAGCCGGAATCGGCGCCTTCGCGCACGACTGGCAACATCACGTCGGCGGCCCATTGGGCGACGGCGCCGAGGCGCGCGGCGCGATGCATGCGCTGCTCGCGGTCCAACGCCGTCGCGACCTGGGCGTATGCCGTCAGCCCCGTGGACAGGATTTCGCACAGCGTGTCGCCGTCCTCAATGTCACGCCCCGACACCCCAAACCATGGACACTCGTCGGGTGGTCCGCCGGCTTCCGCTGCATAGATGGCAAGGCAGACCGGCAACGGGTAGCCTAGCGCGCGTCCGGCCTCGGCAATGACGGCATGCCAGCGTCGCAGATAGCCGGACAACTCCGGGTAGTCGGGATGATGGTCGGCGGCCACCAGGCATGCGACGGCATCCGGCCCTTGGCCGTCACGCCAATGCCGGAGCGCGACAGCCGACTCGGCCAGGCCGGTTGCATTTTCGACGCGCACCCAGACGGCATTGCCGGTGATCCGGATCGGATCGTCTCCGAAGGTCGACGCCAATGCGGAGTCGCCTAGCGTCAGAACCAGCGGAACAGTGCGACGGATATGGCTGGGCAAGCCATCAAGGGATGCCGCGATGGATTGCAATGTGTCCCGTGATGGTGCCTCTCGGGTGCGCAGATGGCGGGACCACCAGCACATAGCCACCGCGGCCAGGACTGCGGCGAGACCGAGAAACACGTTCCAGGTATCAGACCATGGAGACCAGAACGCCAGCCATGCCAGCGCAAGCAGCATCACCCAACTGGCAACAGCGCGATAGGGATAGCCTTTCACAATCGGCATCTCAAGCAGACAGCCTGGCGATGGAGGAATCCAGCCAGCGATCCAGCGCGATGTAGATCAGTCCTGCCGCCGCCAGTGCAACGGCTACCCAGGCGAGTGGCGGCATGTTCCATCGGCGGTGTTCCTTGCCCGCAGTGATGACTATGGGGCCGACATGCTTTCGCCATCCCGCTCGCTCCAACTGCGCATCGATCGCGCCGATCAGCTGCTCACGGGACGGGCTGTCGTCCAGGGCGAATCGCCCGCGGAAGCCAAGCCCCATGACCGTATAGAAAACCAGCAGCAAGGGTACGACGGGTTGCGGCTCCGCAAGTCTCTGTTCGATGCGCGCGATCAAGGCGTCGCCTGCGTCGTAGCTCTGGAACTCACGGACTTGAAGTGGTTCACGCTCCCAAGCCTCACGCGCCGCGTCCGAAAGATGACGCAGGGCGATCTCGTCGAACAGCGCGCACAGCGCGTAGGCGGCATCCGCAATGACTGGCGACGGCTGTCCCGCTGCCTCGAACTCTGCCTTCAGGTCGGCAATGTGGCCCAGACAGGTGGCACGAAACGATTCGAACGTGTCCGCGGGTCTTGCGCCCTGCGCGAGTTCGGTCACCGTCAGCGCGGTATCGCGCAAGGCCAATGGAAGAACAGTGGGCAATGTTGTCATGCCGGCAGCACCGCAAAAAGCTCAAGGGAGACATCCGGCAACGAGGCCGGGACGTAGAACTGGCATGCACGCGCGTCGAGCATCCGGGAGAAGGCAGGGTGCGAACTGTCCAGCGCAAAGTACTGGTTCTCGATTCGCACGGGGATGGCAGGCGGCAGTCTTGCCGACGGCTGCAACGGGATGCCCTGGAGGGCGGAATTGATAATCTGTTCGACTTCGTCAGGCGCACCGGCCTTGCATAGGCGGGGCATCTGCTCGAGCAGCGTATGGGCAGGGACGTTTGCTTGTACGGAAAGAAAGTAATCGGCACCCTCAACAAGACGCTGGTCGTGGAGGCGGCCGATCCAGATCGTCGGACGCGCTCGTTCCAGAGCAATCGGCACTACACGCGTCGGAATGACCGAGTCAAGCAACCGTCGAATCAACACTTCCAGCGTAGCGAATGCCGCTTCAGGCGCGCGGTGATTGTAGGCGGGTATGGCGGCAAGCGTTTCTGTCGTAGAGAAGGTCAGCAGCGAACCGGCCAGCCTGGCCAGTACACGATAGAGATGCTCCGGGTGCTGCTGTGGGGCCGCGGAAAGGCGCGCCAGTTCTGGCCAACTGCCATTGACACTGTGCAAAAGCCAGAACAACGCCACGTCCGCCACGGCGAAGTCGGCAATCTGGTCCGAGCGTTCCCGTCGACGTACGGCCAGGCTCGCACTCTTTGCCGCGAGAATCTCCGATAGCCGGTGAATACGATCCGTCAGTTGCTTGCTGGCGGACAGGAACAGACACGGCGGCACAAAGGTGTGATCGACCTCGAAATGCCCTCGCGTCGTACGGACCAGACGTGCGACCGGGCAGGTAACGAAATCCGTAGCCAGCTCGAAATCAAAGAGCAGGGAAAGCGCGTGCCTCTCGATGCTGACCTCTTCCTGGCCGTCGCCGAGCAGGTCTGGAAGGGCTCGGTACTCTCGCAGGAAACGACGCGGGCGCGTGGGGGCGGCGCCTTCCTCGACGCAGTTACTGCCTTGCGCATCAAACAAAGGCAGGCCGATTGTGACGACTACGCTATCGGCGCTGTCAGGCACCACACCGAGGTCGCGCGGCAAAGGCAGGAGATCTGCCGTATCGGTATCCAGAAGCGTGCCATCGGGCATCCGCACCGTCAGCGTGTTAAGACTGAGCCGGTCGATGCCCAGGGCCTGGTCGTCGAGCTCGACACGGATAACGCCCCAGGGTTCAGGACTGGAAATTCGTGCAACCTGTTCGTCAACATGACGCTCCCACAAGGTCTGTTGTTGAAAATGTTGGGGAGTCATGAAAATCCCCTGCGTCCACAACGGTCTGCAAATCTTCATGTCGATCGGTAATTGCCATGGGCCCACCTGGCCGGGCGCCGCCCAACCAGGAATCGCTGTCGTGCGAGGCAACGAGAACCGCGGCACGACAGCTTCGATGCTTTGCGGGGCGTGGTGCCCCCCGCTTCAACGGTTCAGTTCTTTGCCTTCGGCATTTGGGAGACCAATGACAGATTGATGTCCATCCCTTCAATCTGGAAATGCGGCACGATGAAGAGCTTGACGCGGAAGAATCCCGGGTTGTCCTCGATATCCTCGACGACAACCTTGGCCTCGCGCAGCGGATGCGATGCCTGGAGCTCGTCGCCCGGATCGGTCATTTCCGTCACCAGGGTCTTGATCCATGTATTGAGTTCAAGCTCCAGAACGCGGCGGTCCTTTGTCGTGCCGATGTTCTCGCGCTGGATCAGCTTCAAATAATGAGCGATGCGCGAAAGCAGGAAGATGTACGGCAAACGCGCGTTGACCCGGCTGTTTGCCGTCGCTTCACGCGTCTCGTAGAGCGCCGGCTTCTGCGCGGAGTGCGCGGAGAAAAAGCACGCGAAATCATGATTCTTGTAATAGGAAAGCGGGATAAAGCCGAGATTGGCGAACTCGAATTCGCGTGTTTCCGGAATCAGCACCTCGGTCGGAATCTTGGCCTGGTTGCCGGTGCCCAGGTCATAGAGATGGATTGGCAGGTTTTCCACGAGACCACCGGCCTGGGGTCCGCGGATTTGCACACACCAGCCATTTCGGACAAAGCTGCGCACCATATTTGCGGCAAAGGCGAACGACGCGTTGGCCCAAAGGTAGCGGCGATGGTCTGGGCCTTTGACGGCTTCGGTATAGTTGAACGCGCGCACGGGCACGGTTTCCGGTCCATATGGCAGGCGTGCCAGAAAGCGCGGTAACGTCAGGCCGATATAGCGAGCGTCGTCCGAGTCGCGAAAGCTCTTCCATTTCAGGTACTCGGCCCGATCGAAGTAGTTGCCGATATCCCGGATGCTGGCAACTTCCTCCATCGAATCCTTACCGAAGAACTGCGGAGACACCGTGCCGATGAATGGCATGTGCGCGGCCGCAGAAACCTTCGCGATATTGCGGAGCAGTGCGATATCCTGCGCGCCGCGATCGAACGCATAGTTCGAGATGATCGATCCTATCGGCTCGCCGCCGGGGGTGTCGTACTCGCGAATATAGGTATGCAGGTAAAGGCCGCTCTGGATAACTTCTGGCGTATCTTCAAAGTCTTGCCGTAGCGCATCCTTCGAAACATCAAGTACCTCGATCTTGACGTTCTTGCGGAAATCGGTGCGATCGACCAGAAACTTCAGGCCGCGCCACGCCGACTCGATTTCCTGAAACGCCTCGTGGTGCATGATCGCATCAAGCTGGCGGCTGATTTGCGCATCGAGCTTGGCAATATGGAAGTCGAGCAGGCTCTTGTCGAGCCGATCCACTTGCTGGGCCGATTCCTGAATCATTTTCAGGAAAACGCTCATGGCTTGCGTGACGCGTTCGTCAAGCGAGGAGTCCGAAAGGGCGTCGGCGCATTCGAATGATTCCACCGGACGTGTACTTGTTACAGGCGTCAGATTGATCTTCTCGCACAGGGATTCGTAGACGCTCCTGGTCGCGCCATCGAGCACGGCTGGCGCTTGGGGCTGGCCTTGCGTGGCCCCGATTTGTTGCTTCGACATGAAATATCTCCTCGAGGACCGTTCAGCGGGTGGCGGGTTTGTCCTGCGTAATTCCCTGCAGGTCGGCTCTTAGCCGTTCGGAAAGGGCAGGGTCCTTGAGAATTTTTTCCAGTTCCCGGCGGAACGTTGCGTTGTCGAGCAAATTGGATTTCAGGTCGCGCAGCAGGTTGCGCGCCGCCATCAGCGCGCGTAGTTCCGGCACGCGGCTCGCGACGGCTTCGGGCTTGAAATCGTCCATCGAGCGGAAATCGATATCGACGGCAAGTTCCGACCCGTCGTCTGATAGGGTGTTTTCGACTGCTATGCGCGCCTTGGGATTGAAATCGGCGAGCACAGCATCGAAGTTGTTTTTGTTGATGGAGACCTTTTCGCGTTCGGCGAGCGGTCGGATGTCTCGTCCGTTTCCGTAGTCGCCCAGGACCAACAGTTTTAGCGGCAACTCGACCTTCTTCTGCGCCCCGCCGGTGTGCAGGTCGAGCTTGATGTTGACCCGCGCCTTCGGCACTTCGTTCTGGAAGCTTTCAGCCATTGTCTGATTTCCTGTTGCACTGCAATCGATTGATGTTCGTTTGGCCGGGATGGAGCCCCCATCCGGTGCGCGAACCCGTGGCGTTTTAGCACTGCGCTATCGGTGTCGTACATCGCAGAGTTGCGAAAAATGAGAGGCGGAGGAAGGCGATTTGCAGTGCGTCAGAAAAGACGATCTCAGTGGTTTCTCCAATCATCAATTCCCGGTAGCGTGCGGCATCTTGCGTGCGGCGCTGCGACGCGAACGATCATGCGGCGACCACGCTGCAACGGGAGTGGAGGACCATGGCGGATGAATGGATGCAGGTCGGGCAAGCGGCGATGGGGCTGGTCGGAAGGCTGATGCGAGATCAGTCCTACCGCCTCGAAGTCCCCGCCGCCCCCACCGCGATCGCACTGTCGGTGGTGTCTTTCAAGGCCGTCGAGACACTCGGCAAGCCTTACCGGGTGACCGTCCAGCTGACCCATCCGCTGGAGCTGGACCGCGCCGACTACCTGAATCGTCCGGCGACCTTCGTCATCGACCCCGGCGATGGCAGCGAGCCGCGCCGCTTTGCGGGATGGATTCCGGTGTTCTCGAAGACTCGCCAGACGCGCGACTTCCATGGCTACGAGATGGTCGTGGAACCGCTGGTGACGCGCCTGCGGTTGACACCGCGCAGCCGCGTCTATCAGCACAAGACCGCGCCGCAGATCATCGAGGCAATCCTGCGCAGCCACGAACTCGAAGGCCATCAGTTCGCTTTTCGGCTACGGCGCGAGTATCCCGAGCACAAGTTCCGCCTGCAGTACCAGATGTCCGACTGGGATTACGTGCGCCTGCTGATGGAGCAGGAAGGCATGTATTGCTACTTCGCGCCGGGGAAATTTGGCGAAATTGTGGTGTTCGGTGACGACATCGACCATTACATCTATCAGCCCGAACTGCGGGTGCCCTATCGCGAGACGGCAGGGCTGGAGTCAGGCACCGAAGCCGTCTTTTCGATGCGTACCAATACGAAGACCGTCGCCAGATCGGTCCTGGCATCGGACTACAACCCGGCCCACGCCTACGAGCGGCTCATGGCCGACGCCAACATCGCATACAAGGATCGGACGACTTATGGCGAGCCATACATTCATGGCACCCATCATCTGGATATGGCCGGCGCGAAGTGGGAGGCGTTGCTGCGCCACGAGGCGGCCATCGCCGGGCAGGTCGTCTATCAGGGCGAAAGCAACGTGCTGGCGTTGCGCCCGGCGCGCATCCTTCGCATGGATACGACGCTGCCGGATGCGCCGAACGGCCAGGTCATCACCGAAGTCATCCACACGGGCGCCCGCGATCAGGCTTATCGGAATACCTATCAGGCGATTCCTTCGGACCGGCGCTTCCGTCTGCCGGTCGACGAAGCCAAATGGCCGCGCATCGCCGGCACGCTGAGCGGTCGCGTCACCACGCCGGGCCAATACAAATATGCCTACCTGACGCAGGACGGGCACTACACCGTCCGCTTCGATCTCGACTTCGATGCATGGCCGAATGGCCAGGAAAGCGTACCGCTGCGGCTGGCCAAGCCGTTCGCCGGCGCGGTGCAGACCGGCTTTCACTTCCCGCTGCTGGAAGGCACCGAGGTCGCCATCGCCTTTCACGACGGCAACCCCAATCGCCCCTATATCGCCCACGCGCTGCACAACAGCCACAATCCCGATCTGATCATCGGCCGGGACGGCTGGCAATCGCGCAACGTGATCCGGACGCAGCGCAACAACAAGCTGCGCTTCGAGGACTGGGAGGGGCACGAGGGGATCAAGCTGTCGACGGAGTACGGATGGCGGACGCAGCTGAATCTTGGACATTTGGTCGACCGAGAAAGACAGAAGCGAGGATCCGGCTTCGAACTAAGGACGTCCGAGTTCGGTGCGCTCCGTGGTGGAAAGGGTCTATACCTGACCGCTGCAGACCAGCCAAACGCGGAAGGCAAGCAACTCGACATGGACGATGTGGCGGAAACCTTCAAGCAGGCTACGGAGATCCTGCAATCGCTTTCGAAATCTGCAAGCGCTGCGAAGGCGTGGGCGGCTGAAGTTGACAGGCAGCGTGCGCTTGTCGAAAAACGGCTGCTGGGCCTGCAGAAGGCCTGTCTGGTTGCGACTGCTCCATATGGAGTGGGCCTAGCTACCGGTAGCGATCTGCAAATTGCTGCGCGTAAACACGTTTTCTTGACAGCAGGTTGCGGTTTCGATGTGGGTGTCCTAAAGCGGATATCTGTCGCCGCAGGCGAAGCGATATCTCTATTTGCTGCAAAGCTTGGTATTCGAATTTTTGCATCGAAAGGAAAGGTGGAAATACAAGCCCAAGGCGATGGCTTGGATCTGATGGCGTTGAAGGATATTGCTATCACTTCGTCTGAGGGAAAGCTGACCCTTGTCGCGTCGCAGGGCATCCGGCTATCGGATGGCGCTGGTGCGTACATGGAGGTTCGCAATGGCAGAGTCCTCTTGGCCAGTCCCGCTGGAGCGGTTGAAGTAAAAGGACAGTTGCGTATCGAAGGGCCGGCAGGGAGCGCCGTTTCGTTCCCGAGTTGGTCAAGCACTCAGCCGGAAGGCGTCAAGCACAACGGGCGGTTCGGATTTTCGGAATAGGAACGGATGCCACGCGAGCTTTTGGTCCTCGGCCTTTCTTCCCATGCGTGTCGTCTGAACATTAATGAGAGTTTTTGAGGCTGTTGGTGAGTTGATGTCTATTGATTTCGATAGGGTACAGCCACGCGTCGTTGTTCCAAAGTCACCCCGAATACGTGCTTGGCGGTGGGGAGCCCTGTTTGTCATATTTGCCGCTGCGGGTATTGGTGTTGCAGGGCTTCTTTGGTGGCAAGCTGAGTACGAACAGTGGATGCTATGGGTAGGGGGCTTCGGTTACTCGGTGGCATGCTGGCTGTTTGCCCTGGCCCTGCGTCTCGGTCTAGGGCATCTTGACTGCAGCCAAGCTGTTGCGGAAAACGAAGTGCGAGACGAAATTGAGGAGGATTGCCATGATCGAGCCAGCAGACCTCTCATGGCGATCAGTTATGCCCAGCGCACCGCCACGGCGGAGATGGCGCGCGTCGTTAGCATCGATCTCGGTGCCGATTCACATGATCATGCACCCTGTTCAGAACTTACGGATCGAGCCGTTCCTGCGCCACGCGCACTGAGGATACCAAATCGTCCGTTCTACCCTAGCAATGTACTGGGTGAACACGTACGCCATCGGGAAATCTGCTCTTGGCTCTTTGCAGATCTGGTCGGTGAAATCGTATGTGGTCTGTGCGCATTGCCTCCGGGATGCGTACTGGATGTTCGGCTTCGGGTCACTGCACGTGTTGATCCTGACGAGACTTGCCAAGAGCTGGAGGCGCTATTGTCGTCAAAAGCCCGTGGCTTGATAGTGCGTGTGACACCCGGGGCAGGCAGTCTTGACATATCGGAGCTGGAGCAATGGCACGACAGCATGGTAATGAATGAAGCGAAACTTGTTGTTGTGATTCAACTTCGAGACGCTATCAGCGACGGCATGGAATTTGGGCATTCAGAAGGCGCCGCAGCGATGCTGGTTCGCCGCATAGGCGCATCGGGCCCATCAGCGGACCTTACATCAGCCTTGCACATTCATCGACCAGGACGTGGAACGGTGGATTCGATTCCTCGGACGGTTGAGCTGGCCTCGAAGTGGGGACGCACTGCCGTGGATCAAATCGAGACGATATGGATGCAAGGAATTTCGACAGAAGCATACCATCAGCTGAATAGGATGCTTGGCGGCAGCGTATGGAAGAGGGATCTCGACGAGATGCTTGGGGATTGCGGTGATGCAAGTCCCTGGCTTGCCGTCATTCATGCATTGGAAAACGCTGCGCGCCTGGCGCTACCGCAACTTATCGTTGTTCAGCATGGGAACAGCATTATATCCCTCGTTTGCAGGAATCAAAAATGAAGGAGAGACCGCATGTAAATTCGGCGATGCTATACCTCGGCATTGCACTATTCATTCTGTATATCGTTGTAGCGTTCACCACTTGGGTGGCCTTGATTCGTTATGAAAAAACATCTGAACAAGTAGCGATCATCGAGCTATGCCTATTTATTGGTTTCTTGATCGGACTGATTTTCTTGAAATATTTGCAGGCGGTCGTCCTTCTGATCGCCAGATTGAAGTCATCGGTGTTCTCGTCCCGGCTAGAAGATCGGACGTCGTCTAAAATGGAAGTAGGCGAAGCGTCGGGGCCGACACCGTGGACGGACCTTCGATCCGTGCAACGGGCCTTGCGCGGGAGGCACGGAAGAGGTTGGCGACGTCGCGTGCCGTGGTTACTCGTGTGTGGCGATGGCAGGACCATCAACACAATTGCGCGGGGACTTGATGCAGTCGGCATTGTCGATGCAAAAGATTCGGTTCTAGTCCATGCAACGCCAATCGGTGTTGACGCGAACCTGTGGTGGAAAGAGCTCGTAAGGGCGCGCCCGCGTCGACCGATCGATGCGCTGGTATATGTGGTCGCCGAGGACGACTGTCTCGCGAACGAAAGTGATGTGCTACGCAAGTTGGCTGCGATGGAGGAAGAGTTTCGTTGGAGCCTCCCGGTTGTTCTGCTATGTCCGGCTGTAGGGCCGGGTCAGTCAGCGCGACACGAGTTTGCTGGCGTCTTCATTTCGGGGGGCGTGCACGAAAGTACCGAGGAGGCTGGCCATCTGGTGGCCGGTGCGCTGGATTCGCTGGAACGTCGGCAGGCGCTCGACGCCATCTATGCGCGGAACATCACCGACCGAGCAGGCGTTGTCAAGCTTTCCGCTGTCGTTGGCTCGATGTGCGGCAGATTTGTGCGCTTTTCGAGAACATGGCAAGCGTCCGACTGGATGAAGGGGCGTTTGAGCGGTGCGGTGTTCGCCCTAGCAGGGCAGCCTGGGTCTAGTCATGCAGAACCCGATAACGGCTGGAAGTGTTCGTCTTCATTGTCACAGGTTTGGCACGAAATTGGTGCGCAGTCAAGGGCGTTTTGTGTCCGCCCAATAGGTGCACGTCGAGCAGGCGCTTTTATTGCGATCGCCATCGCATGTATTTGTGCCTGGACGTCGGTGATGATGGTCTCAGGCATGCAAAGCTCCAGAAGTGTAAGTACGGCCTTAGGTGCGATTCAAGGCATTCATCGCTCCACAAGTCCTGAAGACAAGCTCAGTTCTCTGGTTTCGCTCCAACACCAAATCGATGTTTATAAGCAGCGCATATCGAACCACTCGAGTTGGTGGGCGCGCGCCACCCTCAACCGCGACGCCGAAATCCTCGCCGCGTTGCGGAAACCCTACGGTCACGCCGCCCGCCAGCTTCTGATCACCCCTGTGCAGCACGACCTCGAAGCCTCTCTCGCAGACCTTTCCCAACTTCGAACGACACAACTTGACGACCAGACTACTCGGTGGGCGATGGCCGGTCGCGACACGCTCAAGGCGTACCTGATGCTGGCGAATCCCGCTCGCGTCGAGCCCGATTTCCTTGCGGCGCAGATGGCGGCACACTGGACAACCGGTGCGCGGCTGACGCCGGGTGAAAGGATGGACATGGCCGAGCGCCTGGCCAACTTCTATGCGCGGCACCTGAAAACGAATGAAGCCTGGAAGATTGACGCGCGAGGGGATCTGATCGCAGGCGCCCGCAGGACCTTGCTGGCCGTCATCGGGCAGACCAATGCACAGGACACGCTCTACCGGGGCATCCTGGACGGTGTTGGCAGCAAGTACCCGGACCTGACCTTGGCGCAGCTTGCCGGCGGCACCGATACGCGCGGTCTGTTGCGATCCTCGGCGGTGGTGCCGGGCGTCTTTACGCGACAGGCGTATGAAGGTTATGTCGCGGACGCGATCGATGCTGCCGCCAAGCGGCGGGATATTGCCGCGGACTGGGTGTTGTCCGACGATGGGGCAGACGGTCAGGCTGGCTTTGGCATGACGGAGGGGAGTGACTCCGCCGATTCGATGCGTGTCGCGCTGACTGCGCAATACTTCGCCGACTATGCCGAGCACTGGCAGGCCTTCATGAACGCGTTGCAATGGGAGCCGGCCCCAACGTTGCCGGCATCGATTGACCAACTCAAGCAGATGGCGGATGTGCGTCAGTCGCCCGTTGTTGCGTTGATGAAGTCGCTTGCGTACCAGGGCGGGGCCGGGCTGCAGAAAGCTTCGTTGGCCGAGGCGCTGGTCGACAAGACGAAGTCCATCCTTGGCGGCAAGGGTGAAGGGGCGAGCGCCGCGAGAGCGAACGGGCCGCTTGATGCAGCGTTTGGGCCGGTGTTGCGACTTGCCGGTCAGCCGGGGCCGGGTGGGCCGGTTGGCACTGGCGATCTGAGCCTGCAGCGATACTTCGATCGCGCGACGGCGCTTCGCCTGCGTTTGCAGCAGATCACGCAAAGCGGCGATGGCGACGGCCAGGCGCGGCAGCTGGCGCAGGCGCTGTTTCAGGGCAGGGGGTCGGAACTGGCTGACACGCAGGCCTATGCCCAGTTGATGGCCGCCAGCCTTGGCGCCGAATGGGCCGGCATGGGCGAGGCGCTGTTCGTACGGCCGGTTGTGCAGGCCGCGCAGGCTGTCCTGCGGCCGGCTCAGGCCAGTTTGAACGAGGCATGGCTGAAACACATCGCGATGGCGTGGGGGAGGGCGTTTGCAGGGCGCTATCCATTTGCGTCGACCGCCAATGACGCTTCGCTGCCTGAACTGGCGCGCTTCCTGCGGCCGCGGGACGGGCTGATCCATGCCTTCCTGGGCAGTCAGCTTGCCGGCGTGCTGGAACTGCAGGGCGACCAATGGGTGCCCGTTGCGGCAGGTGCGGAAGGGCTGGATTTCGATCCGAATTTTCTCAAGGGTATCAATGCCTTGCAGCGGATTGGTGCCCGAATGCTGGTGCAAGGCGAACCGCAGTTCCAGTTCGCGCTAAAGCCGATCCCGACGCCGGGCCTGACTGACACGCTGATGACCGTGGACGGTCAGACGCTTCACTATTTCAACCAGCGCGAAGGCTGGCATGCCACACGGTGGCCGGCCGACAATCTCCAGGCACCGGGCACGCGCCTGCAGTGGCAGACGGAGACAGCCGGGACGAACAAGCACTATGAATTCGACGGGCGCTGGGGATGGATCCGGATGCTCGAGCGCGCCGATGTCGAACCCATCGACAGCGCAACGTTCCAGCTGACATGGCAGGGTGCGCCAGATACGGGCATCGCGGACAAGCAGGCAGTTGCTGCCGACCCGGATAGTCTGACCGCGCGCGAAAGCCATACGCCGGTGTCGGCCGCGATGGCGTATCCCATCCGCTACCAGATGCGGACCGAGGCGGGTCATGGGCCTCTTGAATTGCTGGCCTTGCGAGGCTTTGTGCTGCCGTCGCGGATCTTTGCCGATTCCGGCCGGCATTCGCTGGCGCAGGCCAGTGCGACGGCATCCCACTGACAAATTCGACTCGCCGCATGTTCAATCAACTACTCAAGGCGCTGTTTGGCGCCGACACGCCCTTGGCGCCCGTACCGTCCACGCAGGTGCAATGGGCGCCATGGCTGCAGGACATTCGCCCGGAGATGCCGGTAGGCGACGATCCAGGCTATGAGGACGAATTCCTTGCCATCAAGGACGAGGTGGCCAAGCTGTCTGGCGTCAACGACGCCCTGATCGTGGAAGTGTCCGAGCGGCTGCTGAAAACTATGCCAAGGATGTACGGCTGGCGGTCTACTACCTGTACGGTCGCATGCGTCGAGATGGCGCGGAGGGGGTCGCGGCAGGATTCGAGTTGTTGTCGGCGCTGATCGATCGCTTTGGCAACCAGCTGCTGCCCGCCCGTGCGGAATCCCGCAAGGCGGCGCTGGAATGGCTGGCCGGCGCCACGTTTGCCGACCGGCTGGACCGTGTACACGGACTGGCCGGAGACACCCTGGCGCGTACGCTTTCGGCGCTGGCGTTGATCCAGGCGCGGACCGCGCAATGGTCCGATGCCGGCCGTCCGGCGCTGGAAGGTCTGTGCCGCCGTTTCGAGAGTCGGATTGAGAACCCGTTACCGGAGACGAGCGACGACCGTGCGGTCATGCCGGTCGAGGCACCCGAGTCGCTGACATACGGCGCGGTGGCATCGGCACGGGAACTGTTGGACCGTGCCCGCCAGATGGCGCGGTTCCTGCGCGAGCAGCCTGATGGATACCTGGCCGCTTATCGGCTGATACGGTGTGTGCGCTGGGATGTCCTGGTCGAGGTGCCGCCTCACGATGCCAGTGGTCGCACCCGACTGGCAGCGCCGCGCGCGGAGTTGCGCGCGCATCTGAAGCGGCTGTCGCTGCAAAAGCAATGGCCGGAATTGCTGGAGCGTGTGGAACAGGCCTTCGCGGAAGGCGCAAACCATTGCTGGCTGGATCTGCAATGCTACGCGTTTGTTGCCCAGGAGCAGGCCGGCGCGCCATACGCGGCTGTTCGAGACCTGCTGGCCACGGACTGTGCGTTGTTGCTGGAGCGCCTGCCGGGGCTGGACCAACTGTCTTTCTCCGACGGCACGCCGTTCGCGGACGATGCCACGCTGGAATGGATCGGTCGCCATGCCACGGTACGTGACCTGGAGCGCGGAGGCCCGATCGCCCCCGCGGTGATGTCCGAGGCGAGGACCGACTGGACGGAAATGGAGGCGCAGGCCATCGACATGGCTGCGGAGCGGGGCATCGAAGCGGCCTTGTCGTGGTTGCAGGGCTTGCCGGCGCGCGGCGGCGAGCGTGAGCGCTTTGTCCGGCAACTGGTCATGGCAAGGGTTGCCGAACGGGCCGACCGCGCGGATATCGCCGCGCACCTGCTAACCGTACTGGACCAGGACGCGCAGCGGTTCCAGTTGTCGGCCTGGGAGCCAGCGCTGGCATTCGACGTCAAGCAACAGCGGCTACGGCTGCTGAAGTCCCGCATGCTGCGCAAGGACGCGAACAAGCCCGTGCTGGCGCATCGCATCGATGTGCTGCTGGGCGAGTTGACCGCCATCGATCCGGCACGGACCCTGACCCTGGCACGACCACTACGATGAAACGATGAGCCATTCCGCCCAAGACAATGACATCCTGCGCTACTACGAAGCGGAGATGCGCTATCTGCGTGACGCGGGCAAGGAGTTCGCGCAGGCGTTTCCGGACCGCGCCCGCATGCTCAACATCGATCGCGTCGGGGAGCGCGATCCTCATGTCGAGCGCCTGTTCGAGGGGTTTGCGTTCCTGATGGGGCGCCTGCGGCAAAAGCTCGACGACGAATTGCCCGAGATGACGGAGGGTCTGGTCAGCATGCTGTGGCCGCATTATCTGCGGATGATCCCGTCGCTTTCGATTCTGGAACTGGCGCCGGAGCCGGCCGGGCTGCAACGGCACGAAGTGCTGCCTGCCGGCCTGGAGGTACTGTCCGACCCGATTGCCGTCGAGGGCGGCGGCCGCGACGGCGGGGGCCAGGTCGAGTGCACCTACCGGACGACGCAGGCCGTCGATCTGTATCCGCTGCGGCTGACTGATGCGGATATCCAAACGCGCGAGGATGGACGCTCGGTCGTCCGGTTGCGGCTGGCGTTTCAGGGGCCGGCCACCCGCGAGCCATTCGAAGTGCCCCGTCTGCGGATATACCTGCATGCCGACCGGCCACTGGCGTTGACGATGCGGGCCGCGCTGACGGCGCCGCCGGTAGCGGTCCAGGTGCGCGTCCCCGGCGTCCCTGCGGACCTGCCGGGTGCCGCGCAGCCCATGGCGGGGCTGCGCATCGAACCGGCGGGATTCGGTGCGGGCGAACGGCTCTGGCCCAAGCCGGACAATGCGTTCGGCGGCTACCAGTTGCTGCTGGAGTACTTCACGTTTCCGGAGAAGTTCATGTTCGTGGAACTGATCGGCCTGGACATGAAGGCGATCCCGCCCAGCGCCGACCACTTCGATGTGGAGGTCGTTCTGGAAAGGGCGTTACCTGCCGACCTGCGGGTATCGGCAGACAACTTCCGGCTGTACTGCACGCCGGTTATCAACCTGTTCGAACTGGAGGCGGACCCCGTTTCCGTGACGCACCGGGAATCCGAATATCGTGTGCGGGCCACCGAACGGCACGGCTGGCATGTCGAAGTCTATTCGGTGGACACCGTGCGGGGCTTCGAGGCGGCGACTGGCGAGCGATTCGAGTATGCGCCGTTCGCAGCGTTCCGTCATCGCGGCGGCATGTTGCGCCACGAGATGCCGGAACGGTACTTCCACACCCGCGTGCGACGCGGGCCATCGGGCCGCTTCGATACGTGGCTCGTGCTGGGCGGTCATGCGTGGGAGCAGCACGACAGCCTGCCCGAGGAGACGCTGTCGCTGTCGGTGACGGGCACCAATGGCATGTTGCCGCGCAAGGCGCTTGGGCAGGCCGGCATCCGGCGCATGCGCAGCGGCTTCGCGCACGTAAGCGCCGTCCGGAACCTGACCGCCCCCACCTTGCCAGTCTATCCGCCGACGCGCGACAGGTTCCACTGGCGCGTGCTGTCGCATCTGGCGCCGAACTACCTGTCGCTGCTCGATGCCGAGATGCTGCGCGGGTCGCTGGCGCTCTATGACTGGACGGATGGCGAAATGAACCGGCGCCGGATCGGCGCGATCACCGCGGTGCATCACCGGCCGCTGCGCAAGCTGGTCAAGGGCGGATTGCTGCGTGGCGTCGAAATCGCCGTCACAGTTGACCGGACCCGCTTTGCAGGCGATGGCGATCTGGCGCTGTTTGGCGACATGCTGAATGCGTTCCTGTCGCTCTATGCCACGCTAAACCTGTATACGCGCCTGGTCATCGTCGCCCAGCCGGATGGTGCACGCCTGGTTTGGCCAGATGGCAAGGCCGAAGGAGCGCCATTTTGAGGCAAGTCGAATACCGCGCGAAGGCGGGTGGAAAGCTGCTGGCCGCGTTGCTGGCCAATGCGCCCCGGATGAATTTTCTACGCTTTTGCGAGCTGATCGACCTGGCGGCTCCCGATCATCCGCCTTTGGGCTCCACGAACCGGCTTGCCGACGACCCGGTGCGGTTCCGGTCTGCGGCACAGCTTGGCTTTCCTGGGCGCGAGATGGCGGCGGTCGAGCAGGATGCCGGCGGCCTGGGTGACGTACCCACCGTGCGAACGACATTTATCGGGCTATATGGCGTGGATGCGTTCATGCCCTCGTATTTCGTCGATGAGATCGCGCAGCGTCGGGATGGAGCCGAGCCGCTGGCCGCGTTTCTGGACCTGTTCCATCACCGGATGGTCACGCAGTTCTACCGTGTGGCAAGCAAGTATCGGTATCCGGTTGGCTTCCGGCGCGAGGGGCGCGACAAGATTTCGCAGTGTCTGTTGAGCCTGGTGGGCCTGGGCATCGGCGAACCGGAGGTGCGACGAATCGTAGAAACGCCAAAGCTGCTGTCGATGCTGGGCCTCGCCAGCCAGCGGACCCGCACGGCCGAGGGGCTGGCCGGCGTATTGCGGCACGCCGTGCCGGACGCCTCTATCACGGTGGAGGAGTTTCACCCGGTGTGGGTCCGCCTCGATGACCAGCGCGACCAGGCCATGCAGGGCGTCCAGCCGTTGGGCGACCACTGCGTGCTGGGGCGTGGCTTCGTGGATCGGACCAATACCGTCCGCGTCGTGCTGGTGCCGTTGACCAGCGAGGCGGTGCTCGGGCTGCTGCCGGGCCGTTCGATGCATCGCGCCGTGCTGGCGCTGCTGGGCTTCTATCTTGGATATGAGGTCCAGGCGTGCCTGGAGATGCACGTGCGGCCCGCCCTGATGCCCGCGCCCCGGCTCAATGCCGGGGATGCGAGGCTGGGCTACTCGCTGCAGATCCAGCCCGTCGAAGACGCGCAGCGGTTCGCTACGGCTGCACGCGGACTGACTCGCGTGCAGCTTGGAACGTGGACGGGCCACCGAACGCCGCGCCACTGAATGCGCCCCGCGCAAGCAGTTTCTTAACGTATGGGATAGGAGGCAGGGCACGATGCGATGTCTGAAGCGCAGTGCAATGGTCGCGCTGGCCAGCGCCGGGCTGGTGGGATGCGGAGTGGGGCAGGCGGTCAAGGACGGTACCGTCGACGCCGCGAAATGGGCGTTTACGAGCCAGGTGAAGACCATGAACATCGACTTCGCCGGCCGGTCATCCTTGAATCCCGATGCCGCCGGCAAGTCGCTGTCGACGGTCGTGCGGTTCTATCAGCTCAAGGACGCGCAGCGGTTCGAGCAATCGAGCTACGAGCAATTGCAGGCCAATGACGTGGAATGGCTGAAGCCGGATGTGCTGGCCACGGGCGATGTCGTGCTGCGGCCGGGCGCCGCCGCCAGCATCAGCGAGCCGATGAAGGACGGCAGCGAATACGTTGGCGTGGTGGCGTTCTTCCGGGACCCCGGCGGCGATGCGGTGTGGAAACTCGTCATCCCGAGAAAACAATGGAAGAAAAGCGATCCGGTCAGGATCGAGGTGCGTGGCAATACGCTCGAAATGACTTAGCAGCCGCCGAAACAGTGGGACAATGGCGGCCGATTTCCCCACCTGCACTGTCTCATGACCCCACCTCTGCCCGGGAGCTGGATTCCCGTTCGCAAGGATTTTGTCGATCCGTCCGCCACCCGCTGCCACGCGCGCAGTGCCCTGGGTGGCCGGCACCATGGCTTTCCGGAAGGCCATGCCTGGATCCTGCGCGGCCCCGATGGCCATGAATACCCGTTTGGTCTGGAGTGCGCGCGCGCCGCGCTGGCCGTGCCCGGCATGCTCGACCAGGTGCCCGACTACACCGAACGCGACGCCGTCAAGCGCGTGGACGCCGGGTTTGCCGATCTGCCGCACCGCAAGCCTACGGCTGCCGAACTGGAACTGCAGCGCCGCAATTTCGCCACGCGGTATGTGGTGCTACGGATGGAAAAGGTGGCCGGCGTGCCGCGCGTGCAGCCGACCGTGCGGTTTCCCGCGCTGGAAGACCTGTACCAGCAGATCCTGGTCGGCCGGCCGCTGTCGCATGCCCAGGTACAGCGCGTGCTGGCGATCGAGCGCAGCGCCGCCACGCCGCCCAAGCTCAAGGCGCTGAACCTGCTCGATGTCTACACCGCGCACACCAAGCTGGAATGGCTGACGGCCAGCGCCAATCGCGAGGACCGCATACGTTTTCTGCGCAGCCTGCATGACTGGCTGGCCAGACATCTGGTGCTGTCGGCCGCGCAGATCGAGGCGGCCGGCATCGTCATGCATCCGCATGCGTTCCGTTCCGCCTGGCCGAAGGAAGGCGAACCCGGCGGGCCCGGCGAACTGTTCTGAAGCGGCCCCGAAGTCGTTCCGAGCCGTCGTCATACCGCAGCGATGCCGTTCCGGATCCAGCGTGCAAGACACTGGCATCGGACGGCCGATTGGCGTTACATTGGGCGTACCTTCACCCGGCCCAGGCCAACTCCCGCCATGCCTGCCAGTCCGATGTCGCCCGTTGCGCGCCAGTTCGCGCGCAGCTATGCCGAAGCCCGCCAGAAGTTCATCGATGCCGCGCGTGGATGCGGCGCCACGCTGACCGAGTTTCCCCATCCGACCGAAGTCGGCCGTGACGGCGAGACGTTGGCCATGGACGTCGCCTGGCTCGGCGCATCCGACGCGACCCGCGTGCTGATGGTGACATCGGGCACGCACGGCGCCGAAGGCTTCTGCGGATCGGGTGCCCAGGTGGCCATGCTGCACGATACCGACCTGCATGCCGATTGCCGCCGTGCCGGCTGGGCGCTGATGTTCGTGCATGCGGTGAACCCCTACGGGTTCTCGCACCTGCGCCGCGTCAACGAGGACAACGTCGACCTGAATCGCAATTTCATGGATTTCGACCGGCCGCTGCCGCTGAACCCGGCCTATGCCGAAGTGGCGCCGCTGCTACTGCCGGCACAATGGCCGCCGTCCTGCGACGAGCACACCGCGCTGATGAAGACGGTAGCCGAAAAGGGGATGGGTTGGTATCAGGCTGCCGTCAGCGCGGGCCAGTACCAGGACGCCGCCGGCATGTTCTTCGGCGGTCAGAAGGCCACGTGGAGCAACTACACGCTGCGGCGCATCCTGGCCCGGTTTGGCACGGGCCGCACGGTGCTGCGCTGGATCGACGTGCATACGGGACTGGGCCCCTGGGGCTATGGCGAACCGATCTACATGGGGCCGGACGCGCCGGAGCCATTGGCCAGGACGCGGGCCATCTGGGGCCGCAGCGTCACATCGATCTACGACGGGTCCTCGACCTCGGCCAACCTGACGGGCCTGGCATGGCAGGCGGTGCCCCAGACCCTGCCGTCCATCGACTATGCCGGCATTGCGCTCGAATTCGGCACGCTGCCGCTGGCCGAAGTGCTGGACGCGCTGCGCGGCGATCACTGGCTGCACGTGCATCCGGAGGCTGACGAGAACCAGCGCGCCCTGATCAAGCAGACGGTGTGGAACGCGTTCTACGGCGATACCGACGACTGGCGCGAGAGCGTGGTGGCACAGGTGACCGACGCCGTGCGCAAGGCTCTCGTTTCCGCCCCGTAGCCACCACCGCCGGGCGCGGCGTGCGTCCGTCCCCGGAAATGCCGATGCTCGACCTGACCTAGGCGTCGGCGTCGCTTTCGTCGATCAGCCATTGACGGAACGCACGCGCCGCGGCCGGTTCGGCGCGGTCGCGCGGCCAGACCACGTAGTACCCGCCGCCCAGCGACGCACTGGCGTCGCAGGCGCGCACCAGCAGGCCCGCCGCCAGGCATCGGTCGATCATATGGCGCCAAGCCAGCACGATGCCCTGGCCTTCGATGGCCATCTGCACCAGCACAGGGTAGGTATTGGCCACCAGCTCGCGCTCGAAGCGGGTTTCGCGCAAGCCATTGCGCGCGAACCAGGCCGGCCACGACATCCAGATGCGCTGGGCATCCTCCAGCACCAGCAGCGATTCCCTCGGCAGATCCGACACCTTCAGCGGCCGGCCGCCCAGGTACGACGGCGCGCAGACCGGAAAGACTTCCTCGTCATAGAGCCGCTGCGCCGCAATGCCGCTGGGCGCGCCTTCGCGCAGGTAATACAGGCCGACATCGAAATCGGTGCCTGACAGCGACGCCAGGCTGTCGTTGACCACCAGCCGCACATGAAAGTCCGGATGGCGCGCCCGGAAGGCGGCCAGGCGCGGCGTGAGCCAGAGCACGGCCACGCCGGACGAGCAGGCCACGGTCAACTCGACCTGGCCCTTGCGCTTCATCACGTCCTCGGTGGCTTCGGCGCAGCGCACCAGCAGCCGCTGCACCTGCTCGGCGTACTGCTGGCCACTGACGGTCAGCCGCAACGCGCGCGGCTCGCGCACGAACAGCTTCTTGCCGAGGAATCGCTCAAGCTGGGCCACCTGGCGGCTGATCGCGCTTTGCGTGAGATGGAGTTCGGCCGCGGCCTTGGTGAAACTGCCATGTCGCATCGCGGATTCGAACGCAACCAGGCAGGGCAATGGGGGAAGGGGGGTGATGCGCATCGGGGGCTTGTCATGGGCAGGTGACGATGCCAATGATAGTCGCAAGCCTTGTGCCAGAGGGGTGTGAGGACGGGGGCGTCTCGAGACGCGGTGGGCTTCGACTGGAACTGCCGTGCCCTCTCTCCCGGACCCTCTCCCGCACGCGGGAGAGGGTAGCAAACCGTTTGGGCCATCGATGCCTGCGGGTTGTCTCCCCTCTCCCATGGATGGCAGGGGGGCGGAGGAGAGAGGCAGGCCTGTCGTGGCCTCAAGCGTTGTGGATCTTGCCCGCCTGCATCACCAGTTCGATGCGCGACGCCGGGCCGGCCAGTACCTCGATGTCCTGCAGCGGGTCGCCATCGACCACCAGCACATCGGCCAGCGCGCCGGCCCGGATCGCGCCAAGCTCGCCGTCGCGCTGCAGGATCTCGGCGGCGATCGACGTGGCCGAGCGCACCGCCTCGGCATTGCCCAGCAACTCGGCACGGATGCGGAATTCCTCGGACTGGTACTGGTGCATCTCGCCCAGCAGGTCGGAGCCGAAGCCCATCGGCACGCCGGCTTCGGCGTAGATGGCCAGCGAATCGCGGCCGGCCTGGCGCACGGTCTCGATCTTGGCCACGGAGTCGGCGGGCAGGCCCAGGCGCGCGCCGTCGCGGGCCAGCGCGTCGTAGGTGATCAGCGTCGGCACCACATAGGCGCCGTGCTCGCGCATCACGCGGGCGGCCGCCGCATCCACGAGGTTGCCGTGCTCGATGGTGCGCACGCCGCAGCGAATCGCGCGGGTGATTGCCCGGCCCGTGTAGGCGTGGGCCATCACGTAGGTCTGCGCGGCCTCGGCCTCGGCGACGATGGCGCGGATCTCGTCCTCGCTGTACTGGGTGTTGCCGATGGGGTCGGTCGGCGACGCCACGCCGCCCGACGCCATGATCTTGATCTGCGTGGCGCCTTTCTGGATTTCCTCGCGCACGGCCAGCCGCACCGCGTCCACGCCGTCGGCCACGCGGGCGATGGCGCCGGCGCGGAACGCGCAGGAGCACGGCTCCAGCGTGTCCGAGCGCGGGCGGAAGTCGCCATGGCCGCCGGTCTGCGACAGCGCCTTGCCCGACGGGAAGATGCGCGGGCCGGGGATCAGGCCCGTGGCCACGGCCTGCGACAGGCCCCAGTCGGCGCCGCCGGCATCGCGCACGGTGGTGAAGCCGCGTTCCAGCATGCCGCGCATGATCGGCATCGCGCGGAACGCCACCAGCACGTTCGGCTGCACCGCGTTCAGGCCCAGGTTGGCCAGCGACGCCAGCACGTGCACGTGCAGGTCGATCAGGCCCGGCATCACGGTCTTGCCGGTGACGTCGATCACGCGGGCCTGGGGCGCGTGGATCTGTGTGGCGCTGACGTCGACGATGCGCTCGCCGTCGATCAGCACATCATGGCGCGGCAGCAGCACGCCGCGAACGGGGTCGAGGACGTTGCCGCCCTGAAGCAGAATCTGGGTCATCTTCAATTACTTCGATTGCAGGTAGGCCGGCTCGCGCACCAGGCGCGTGCCGCAGAAGCTGATGGCCGCCGCGATCATCACGTAGATGGCCGGGGCCATGGTGCTGCCCGTGCTGGCGATCAGCCACGTGATGAAGAACGAGGCGAAGCCGCCGAAGATCGTCACGGCCAGGTTGTAGGCCACCGACAGCCCGGTGGACAGCACCTTGGCCGGGAACAGTTCGGCAAACGCGGCCAGGATCGGGCCCGTGTAGGCGGCGATCAGCACGCCGAAGACGATCTGGAACACCAGCAGCGAACCCAGTCCCGGCGCGTGGTTGATGTAGGCGAACATCGGCCAGGCCAGCACAAAGATCAGCGCGGCGGCGCCCGACAGCAGGCCGCGGCGGCCCAGCCGGTCGGCCATCATGCCGACGATGGGCGCGAACACCATGATCGCCATGCCACCGGCCATGCCGGCGATAAAGCCGGTTGATTGCGGCACCTTGAGCACCTTGACGGCGTAGGTCGGCATGTAGAACAGCAGCACGTAGGTGCACACCGTCCACAGGATCACCATCGAGAAGCTGGCGGCGGTCTGGCGCGGATAGTCGCGCAGCACTTCCTTCAGCGGCGAGTCGGTCTTGTCGGTGGTTGCCTGGAAGGTGGGCGTCTCTTCAAGGTTGTGACGAATGTAGAAGCCGACCGGGCCGATGATCATGCCGATCAGGAACGGCAGGCGCCAGCCCCAGCTGTTGAGCGCCTCGGGGCTCAGCGAGGCGGTGACGAAGGTGCCCACGGCGGCACCCAGCAGCACCGCCACGCCGATGCTGGCCTGGATCCAGCTCGAATAGTAGGCACGCTGGCGCTCGGGCGCGTACTCGGTCAGGAAGGCGGTGGCACCGCCCATTTCGCCGCCGGCCGAGAAACCCTGCATCAGGCGCGCGATGACGATCAGCAGCGGGGCGAACACGCCGATCTGGTCGTAGGTCGGCGCGATGCCGATCAGCGTGGTGCCGGCGGCCATCAGCAGGATGGTCAGCGACAGCGCCGCCTTGCGGCCCACACGGTCGGCGTAGACACCCAGGATGATGCCTCCTACGGGCCGCATGAAGAAGCCCACGCCGAACGTGGCCACGGCCAGCAGCAGCGACGACAGGTCGTTCCCGGTGGGGAAGAACAGTTTGGCGATGATCACGGCGAAGAAGCTGTACACCGTGAAGTCGAACCATTCGAGGCCGTTGCCGATCACCGTGGCGATGATGGCGCGGCGGCGTTGACTGGCCCCGATCTGGGGCACGGTCTCCGCGAAGGCGGGGGCGCTGGCTTGCATGTCTCTCTCTCGCTGTTTGGCAGAACGCTGGGAAGCCCTTTTATGACGGGCTCTGGCCGATGGTAGGTGCGTCGCGGCAAGAGAGAGAAACGATATCTGCGCATGCAGGCATGACGCCAGCGCATGGGTGGCCTGCGCTGGCGTCGGGCTAGGCGGTGCCGTTGACGCGCGTCAGCGCCCCCGTCACGCCGTGCGCGCACAGCAGTTCCAGCTGCGTGGCCACGCTGTCGACAAACACCGCCGACTGCGCCAGGTCGCCAAACACGGGCACGAAGCCGGCGATGGTCCGCACGCGCGTCTGCTCGCGTGTGCGGGCATCGAACAGTTTTTCGGTCTGGCGCGCGGCGTCGGCCATCACGGCGGCCAGCGGCTGCGCCAGCGGGTCTTCGATCGGGAAGGCGTTGCCGGCTTCGTCGTAGCCGCGCAGGAAGTGCAGCCATGCGGCCACGCCCAGCGCCAGGCGCGGAAACGGCTGTCCGGCGGCAATCCGGTCGCGGATCGGCGCCAGCAGCCGCTGCGGGATCTTCTGCGACCCGTCCATGGCGATCTGGCGCGTGCGATGTCCCAGCTTCGGGTTGGTGAAGCGCGGCAGCAGGCTTGCGCGATAGGCGTCCACGTCGAGCCCCGGCAGCGGCGGCAGCGTGGGCTGGGTTTCGCGTTCCATGGTGTCCGAAATGAACGCATGCACGGCGGGCTGGGCGATCACGCGGTCGGTGGTGGCCCAGCCGGCCAGCACGCCCATGTACGCCATCATCGACTGGCTCCCGTTGACCAGCCGGTGCTTGAGCACCTCGAACGGCCGGGCCTCGGCCACGAACTGCGCGCCGCCGGCTTCCCATCTGGGGCGGCCCGCCGCGAAGCGGTCCTCGATCACCCACTGGAAGAACGGCTCGCCCACCACGGGCCACGCGTCGTACAGGCCCAGCGCCGACGACACGTGCGCCACGTCGTCGATGGTGGTCTTGGGCACGATGCGGTCCACCATCGTGTTGGGGAACGTGCAGCGCGCCGCCACCCAGTCGTGCAGCGCCGGGTCGATCTCGGCGCAGAACGCCAGCAGCACGCGGCGCAGCGTATCGCCATTGCTGGCCAGGTTGTCACACGACAGCAGCGTGACCGGCCCCAGGCCGCGCTGCATGCGCCGCTGCAGGCCCAGCGCCAGATAGCCGATGGCGGTCACGGGGTGCGATACGGCGGACAGATCCTCGACGATGTCGCGGTCGGCGCGGTTCAGCTCGCCCGTGGCCGGATCGTGGCAGTACCCCTTCTCGGTGACGGTCAGGCTGACGATGCGGGTGTCGCGATGGGCGATGCGGTCCAGCACGATCTCGGGATCTTCCTCGGCCACCAGGACGCCCAGGACGGCACCAATGACCTGCAGCGTCTCGGCGGTGGCGCTGCGCAGGGCCAGCGTGTACAGGCCTTCCTGCGGCTTGAGCGCGTCGCGCGTGTCGGGCCGGCGCAGCGACACGCCGATGATGCCCCAGTGCAGGCCGTCTTCGCCCATGTCCTCGATGGCCGCTTCGGTGATCTCGGCCTGGTGGCCGCGATGGAAGGCGCCGATCCCCAGGTGAACGATGCCCGCCCGCAGGGCGTCGCGCGCATAGCCGGGACGCCGCACGTCGGGCGGCAGCACGCCGAGCCGGGCAGGATGCAGACGCGGCAGCTGTTCGATATCGCTCATCGTGGTCTCCTTGTCAGGCCTTGCGGTCAACATCCTCAATTGCCACCTGCCACGCTACCAGTGCCACAGTGTGCCGTCGTGCGCCAGCCGGTTCACCGGCAGGTAGGCGCGCTGGTACGGGTACTTCGCGGCCAGCGTCTCGTCGATGTCCACGCCGTGGCCCGGCGCGTCGCCGGGATACATCATGCCGTCCTGAAATGTGTACGCGTGCGGGAACACGGCGTCGGTCTCCTCGGTATGGCGCATGTATTCCTGGATGCCGAAGTTGGGCACCCAGATATCGAAATGCAGCGCCGCCCCCATGCAGGCGGGCGACAGGTCCGTCGCGCCATGGCAGCCCGTGCGCACCTGATGCAGCGCGGCGAAGTCGGCAATACGGCGCAAATGGGTAATGCCGCCCGCATGCACGACCGTGGCTCGAATATAGTCGATCAGCTGTTCCTCCAGCAGGGCCTTGCAGTCCCAGATGCTGTTGAAAATCTCGCCCACCGCCAGCGGCGTGACCGTGTGCTGCCGGATCAGGCGGAACGCGCGCTGGTCTTCGGCGGGCGTGGCGTCTTCCATCCAGAACAGCCGGAACGGCTCCAGCGACTTGCCCAGCCGGCCCGCTTCGATCGGCGTCAGCCGGTGGTGCACGTCGTGCAGCAGGTGGATGTCCGGGCCCACCGCTTCGCGCACCTTGTCGAACAGCTTCGGCGTGTGGTCCAGGTAGCGTTCGGTGCTCCAGTCGTGTTCGGAGGGCAGGTTGGCGTCGGCAGGCTCGTAGAACAGCCGGTCGCGCGACACGCCATACACCTTGTTCAGCCCCGGCACGCCGGATTGCGCGCGAATCGCCTTGTAGCCCATTTCCTTGTAGCGCAGCACCTCTTCCACGGTGTGGCCGATGTCGCTGCCGTTGGCGTGGCCATAGACCATCACCCCGGTACGGCTCTTGCCGCCCAGCAGCTGGTACAGCGGCAGGTTGGCGGCCTTGGCCTTGATGTCCCATAGGGCCGTGTCCACGGCGGCAATCGCACTCATCGTCACCGGGCCGCGCCGCCAGTAGGCGCCACGGTACAGGTATTGCCAGATGTCCTCGATCTGGTGCGCGTCGCGCCCGATCAGGCACGGGACGACGTGGTCTTCCAGGTAGCTGACCACGGCCAGTTCGCGCCCGTTCAGCGTGGCGTCGCCGATGCCGGTCAGCCCCTGGTCGGTTTCGATCTTGAGCGTGACGAAGTTGCGTCCCGGGCAGCAGACGATAACGCGTGCGTTGGTGATCTTCATGCGGGTCTCCGGCAATGCAGGGGGGTTACATCACGGCGCCAAGCGCCCAGGGCACGAATTCGTTCTGGCCGTAGCCATGCTGCTCGCTCCGGGTGCGGCGGCCAGAGGCGGTTTCCAGCATCAGCCGGAAGATGGCCGCGCCCTTGTCGGCGATGGTCGATTCGCCGTCCAGGATGTCGCCGCAGTTGATGTCGATGTCCTCGGACTGGCGCTGCCACAGCGCGTTGTTGGTCGACAGCTTCAGGGACGGCGACGGCGCGCAGCCATAGGCCGAGCCCCGGCCCGTGGTGAAGCAGATCAGGTTGGCGCCGCCCGCCACCTGGCCCGTGGCCGACACAGGGTCGTAGCCCGGGGTGTCCATGAAGACCAGCCCGTGCGCGCGCACCGGTTCGGCAAATTCGTAGACCTCCACCAGATTGGTGGTGCCGCTCTTGGCCACGGCACCCAGCGATTTTTCGAGGATGGTGGTCAGCCCGCCGGCCTTGTTGCCAGCGGACGGGTTGTTGTCCATGCTGCCCGCGTTGCGCGCGGTGTAGGCTTCCCACCAGCGGATGCGGGCGATCAGCCGGTCGGCCACCGCGGCGGAGACGGCCCGGCGGGTCAGCAGGTGCTCCGCACCGTAGATCTCGGGCGTTTCCGACAGGATGGCCGTGCCCCCCTGCGCCACGAGCAGGTCCACGGCGGCGCCCAGCGCCGGATTGGCGGTGATGCCCGAGTAGCCGTCGGAGCCGCCGCACTGCAGCCCCACCACCAGGTGGCTGGCCGGCACCGGCTGGCGCGTGACGCGGTTGGCGTCTTCGAGCAGCGCCTGCACCACGCCCACGCCGCGCGCCACGGTCTTGGCCGTGCCGCCGGTGTCCTGGATGTTGAAGCTGTGAAAGCGCGGCCCGTCGGCCAGCGCCGCCAGGCCCGGCTCGGCCAGTAGCGCGTCGATCTGGTTGGTCTCGCAGCCCAGGCCCACCACCAGCACCGCCGCGAAGTTCGGATGCCGGGCGTAGCCGGCCAGGGTGCGGCGCAGCACGCGCAGGTTTTCGCCGCCGCTGTCGGTGGCGCAGCCCGCGCCGTGCGTCAGCGCCACCACGCCATCCACGTTGGGATAGGGCGCCAGCGCCTCGGGGTGGATCTCGCGCCGGAAATGGTCGGCAATGGCTCGCGCCACGGTGGCCGAGCAGTTCACCGAGGTCAGGATGCCGATGTAGTTGCGCGTGGCGATGCGGCCATCGGCCCGCACGATGCCATCGAACGTGGCCGAGGCGGTGGCCTTCGCCGTGTCGTGGACGTCGCTGCCGGCCGCGTAGTCGCGTGCGAAGTCACCCATGGCCAGGTTGTGGGTGTGTACGTGCTGACCCGGCGCGATGGCCTGCCGGGCGAAACCGATGATCTGGTTGTAGCGCCGCACCGGCGCGCCTTCGGCAATGGCGCGTACGGCCACCTTGTGGCCCGGCGGCACCAGGCTGGCCACGGTGACGCCTTCCTGGGGCAGTACCGTGCCGGGCAGCAGCTGGCGGCAGGCAATGACGATATCGTCGGCGGGATGGATACGGATGACAGCCGGTGCGGACATGCGTGCCCCTCCAGTGGATCAGTTGGACCAGCCGCCGTCGATAACCTGGGCGGTGCCGGTAGTGAAGCCCGATTCGTCCGACGCCAGATACACGGCCAGCGCGGCGATCTCGGCAGCCGTGCCGATGCGGCCCATCGGCTGGCGGGCGATGAATTCGGCTTCCACCTGCGCCAGCGTGCGGCCGCTGGCGGTGGCCTGGTTGCCGATGCGCTGGCGTAGCGACGGCGATTCCACCGTGCCGGGACAGATCGCATTGCAGCGAATGCCGCGCGTGATGTAGTCGGCGGCCACGGCCTTGGTCATGCCGATCACGGCGGCCTTGGAGGCGCCATAGACGAAGCGGTTCGGCGCCCCCTTGATGCTGCCGGCCACCGAGGCCATGTTGATGATCGACCCGCCGCCCGCGTCGAGCATGGCCGGCAGGAACGCGCGCATCATCCGATACATGGCGCGGACGTTCAGGTTCATCGAAAAATCGAAGGCGGCCTCGTCGCAGTCGAGGATGGTGCCATGGTGGACAAAGCCCGCGCCATTGAACAGCACGTGGATGCGGCCGATCTCGCGTGCGGCGGCGTCCACGGCCGCGCCATCGGTGACGTCGAGCCGCAGCGTCCGGCAGCCGGGCAGGGCAGACAGCGCCTCCAGGCCTTCGGGACGGATGTCGGCGGCGATGACCCGGGCGCCTTCGCGCAGGAACGCTTCGGCCGTGGCCCGGCCGATACCCTGGCCGGCGGCCGTTACCAGCGCGATCTTGCCGGTGAGTCGTTGCGACATGGATGGCTCCTTATCGATTCAAGCGGGTTTGTTTTGTCAGCCTGGTCAGGAAACGGTCGCGCGCGCCGTGGCGCGGCGGTCGATGGCGGCCCAGTCCCAGTCGATGCCAAGCCCCGGCGACGCCGGCGGCACGGCGTGGCCATCGGCAAACGCCACGCGGCTGTGCGTGATGGCATCGAGCTGCGGGATGTACTCGACCCACGGGGCATTCGGTACCGCCGCGCAGAGCGACACGTGCAGCTCCATCAGGAAGTGCGGGCAGATCGGGACGTTGCAGGCCTCGGCCAGGTGCGCCACCTTCAGCCACGGCGTGATGCCGCCCACGCGCGCCACATCGGCCTGCACGATCGAACAGGCGCCCTGGCGCAGGTAGTCGGCAAACTGGCCGGCGGAGTAGAGCGATTCGCCCACGGCAATCGGCAGCGGGGTGGCGGCGGCAAGCCGGACGTGGCCGGACAGGTCGTCGGCGGGCAGGGGTTCCTCGAACCACGACAGGCCCAGGCCTTCATAGTGGGACGCGCGCCGGATGGCCTCGGCCGACGTGAAGCACTGGTTGGCATCGATCATCAGCGCGAAATGGCTGCCCACCGCTTCGTGCACGGCGTGGAGCCGGTCGATATCCTCGGCCAGATGCGGCTTGCCGACCTTGACCTTGGCCCCGTGGAAGCCGGCCTGTTTTGCCGCGACCGTGGCCTGGACCAGTTCCGTGCGCGACAGGTGCAGCCAGCCGCCTTCGGTGGAGTACATCGGTACGCGCTGCTGCGCGCCGCCGGCGGCGAGCCACAGCGGCTGGCCGTCGCGGCGGCAGCGCCAGTCCCACAGGGCCGTGTCGATCGCCGCCAGCGCCAGGCTGGTGATGGCGCCCACCGACGTGGCGTGGGTGCCGAACATCAGGTCGCGCCAGATCTGCTCGATACGGGCCGGGTCGCGGCCGATCAGTTGCGGCGCCAGGTGGTCGCGCAGCAGCGCCATGACCGACGAGCCGCCTGTGCCGATCGTATAGCTGTAGCCCGTGCCCTCGCCGCCGTCGCTGCAGCGGATGCGGACCATCGGCGTTTCCTGGGTGACGAACGACTGGATCGCATCGGAGCGCGCAACGGGGGGTGGCAGATCGACCTGCAGCAGTTCAACGTGCGTGATCGTCGTCATTTGCTGCCTACCAGGTTGGGCAGCCACAGCGTGATCGCGGGCACGTAGGTGATGGCGATCAGCGTCAGGAACAGCGGGATCAGCCACGGCAGGATGGCCACCGTGGTGCGCTCCACCGACAGCCTGGCCACGCGCGCCAGCACGAACAGCACCATGCCCAGCGGCGGGTGCAGCAGCCCGATCATCAGGTTCAGCGTCATGATCAGGCCGAAGTGGATCGGGTCGATGCCGAGCTTGAGCACGATGGGCAACAGGATCGGCACCAGGATCGTGATGGCCGCCGTGGTGTCGATGAAGCAGCCGACGATCAGGATCAGCACGTTGGCCAGCAGCAGGAACACCCACTTGTTGTGCGTGAAGCCCAGGATGGCATCGGTCAGCGCCTGCGCGGCCTGGCTCGTGGTCAGCAGCCAGGCGAAGATCGACGCGGCCGTGACGATGAACAGCACCGACGCGGTGGTCTCCACCGTGTCGAGCGTGGCCTTTGCAAGCGCCCGCAGCGTCATCGACCGGTAGCGCACCAGGCCCAGGAACAGGGCCCAGATCACGGCGGCCACGGCGGCCTCGGTAGGGGTGAACCAGCCAAGCGTCATGCCGCCGATCAGGATCACGGGCGCCATCAGTGCCATCACGGCCGAGAAGTCGAAGTACCAGTCCAGCGCCAGCAGCACTACCAGGGCGATCATCGCCGCCATGTTGGTCGACATGCCGGCCGACACGGCCAGCCAGATCGCCATCGGGAAAGCCAGCACCACGATGATCTCCACGGTGGCCGAGCCGAGCAGCTTCCACGAGAACGCCGTGTCGCCGCCCCAGCCGCGCCGGTGCGCGATCCACGCCACGGTGGCCATCATGAACAGCGTCAGCACCAGCCCCGGCACGATGCCGGCCAGGAACAGCGAGCCGATCGACACGTTGGCCATCATCCCGTAGATCACGAACGGCAGCGACGGCGGGATGATCGGGCCCAGCGTGGCCGATGCCGCCGTCACGCCCACGGCGAACTCGGTCTCGTAGCCGTGGTCCTTCATCGCCTTGATCTCGATGGTGCCCAGGCCGGCCGCGTCGGCAATGGCCGTGCCGCTCATGCCCGAGAAGATCACCGAGCCGATGATGTTGACGTGGCCCAGGCCGCCCCGCATCCAGCCCACCAGCGCCACCGCGAAGTTGTAGATGCGTCCGGTGATGCCGGCCACGTTCATCAGGTTGCCGGCCAGGATGAAGAACGGCACGGCCAGCAGCGGAAAGCTCTCCACGCCGGCAATCATGCGCTGGGCCAGGATCACGTCGGGCACGGTGCCGCTGGCCCAGATATAGAACAGCGAGGCCAGCGCCATCGACACGGCCACCGGCATGCCCACCAGCATCAGCAGCAGGAACGAAGCAATCAGGATCCACATGCCCGGGCTCCTTAGTCGTCAAACGATTCGAAGGCTTCCGGGCGTTCCAGAATCGAATAGCCGTTTCGCCAGTTTTGCCAGGTCACCTGGATCGAGCGTCCCAGCATCAGCACGAAGCCGAGCAGCGCCCCCCAGTACACATAGTTCTTGTTCCATTCGATGGTGGTCATCGGCTCGTCCCCCACGATGCCGATGTACTTCCAGACCAGCCACGCGGCGTAGCCCAGGAACGCCGTGCGCAGCACGTCGACCAGCGTGGACAGCACGCGCGCCGGGCCATGCGGCAGGTAGCGATAGATCAGGTCCACCTGGATATGGCGGCTCTTGCGCACGCACATCGACGCGCCGATGAAGACCACGCCGATCAGGCAGTAGGTGGCCAGTTCCTCGGTCCAGGCCAGCGAATCGTTCATCACGTAGCGCGTGAAGAACTGCATGAAGACCAGCAGCGTCATGACCCAGAACAGGCCCAGGGTGAACCAGTCCTCGGCGGCGTAGCCGGAAAGGTCCACCGGCTGCGCATCGGCGGCCTCGAAGGTGTGGACGATCTCCTCGACCGAAGTCATGTGCGGGGCGCCTTCGGCGGGCGGGGTGTCCGTGGGCCGGTCGGGCAAGGCCTGGGAACGCATTTCCATTGGATGTCTCCGTTCCTGTGGTGGGTTTTCTGCCCCCTCCCGCTGGCGGGAGAGGGGCGGGGGAGAGGGCGTTGACGATCTGCTTGCCGGCAAATCGGGGATTTGAACCGCCGGGCCCTATCCCCCAGTCCCTCTCCCACGTTGTGGGAGAGGGGAGGCAACCGGCAGGCAAGCAAAGTTCGTTACTTCACCGCCTGGATCTTTTCCCAGTCCGCCTTGCGATAGCCCTGCGACTCGATGCTGACGTTCTTCAGCACGGCGTCGCGATACTCGGGAATGCTGACCTCCGTCACCGTGATGCCCTTCTGCTTGAACACGGCCACGAGTTCCTTCTCGCGCGCCACCACGTCGGCCGTTGCCTTGGTGGCGGCTTCCTGCGCCACGTCGAGGAACATCTTGCGCTCGGGCTCGGACAGCTTCTTCCAGAGCGCGCCCGAGACAATCGTGTTCAGGTGATCGACGATATGGCCAGTCAGCACGATGTACTTCTGCACCTCGTAGAACTTTTTCGCCTCGATGGTGGTCAGCGGGTTTTCCTGGGCTTCCACGGTACCGTTCTGCAGCGCCAGGTAGACCTCGGCGAACGCAATCGGCGACGTGTTCACGCCGCAGGCCCGTGGCATGGCCAGGTAGGCGGGCACGTCAGGCACGCGCATCTTGAGACCCTTCATCTCGGCGCAGTGCGAGAACGGCTTGTTCGAGGTGGACTGGCGCGTGCCGTAGTACGTGGTGGCCACGATATGGTTGCCGGTCTTCTGCTCGTAGCCCGCCGTCAGTTCCTTGTAGATGTCGCTCTTCGTGTAGGCCAGCAGGTGGTCGGGGCCCCGGAAGATGTACGGGTAGTACGTCACGCCGATGCGCGGGAACGACTTGGCCGCGAAGCTGGAGCCCGAGATGATGATGTCCACCGTGCCCATCGCCAGGCCCTGGTTGATATCGTTTTCCTTGCCCAGTTGTGACGCCGGGAACACGTCGATCTGGTACTTGCCGTTGCTGCGCTTCCTGATCTCGTCTGCGGCCCAGACCGACCACTTGTGGAACGGCTCCGAGGTTTCATAGACGTGCGCCCACTTGAGCTTGATCGGGGCGGCCTGCTGGGCCAGGGCCGGGGTGGTCAGGGTGGCGGCGAACAGCAGGGCCGCACCAAGCATGGACGAGAACTGCCGGCGACGTAGCATCATGGGTGTCTCCTTTTTCGGTGAAAGATCCGCCGGTCTTATTGGGGTGACCAGTCGGCATGCGAGGGCAAAACCTCACCCGGTCAACTGCACCTTGGTACTGCGTGATTTGTCGGCTGCCAGCTGGAAGGCCTCGACGGCCTGTGCCAGCGGCAACTGCGCGGACAGCAGCGGCCGCACGTCGAGCCGCCGGCTGGTCAGGTACTGCACCGCCCAGTCGAACTCCCGGCCAAAGCGGAACGCGCCCACGTAGTCGATTTCGCGCGCCATGATGCTGTTGGCGGGGAAGTGCAGCCCTTCGGCTGGCAGGGTGCCGACCTGCACGATGCGGCCGCCCCGGCGCGTGGCCGTCAGGCACGTGCCCAGCGCGGCGGCGCTGCCGGCGGCCTCCAGGCTCACGTCGGCAATGTCCTGCAGTTCGCTGGCGGGCACCTGCGGGGTCAGGATGGTGCGGTCGGCGCCCACCGTCGCAGCCACGTCGAGCGGTCGCTGGGCGATGTCGCACACGATGATTTGCGCCGCGCCGGCCAGCCGCGCGGCCATCACCGTCAGGCTCCCGATGGTGCCGCCGCCGGTGACCAGCACGGTCTTGCCGAGCAGTTCACCCGCCCGGTTCACGCCGTGCAGCGCCACCGACAGCGGTTCGGCAAAGGCCAGTTCGCCCAGCGAGATATCGGCTTCCACCGGCGTCAACTGCCGCTCATGCATCAGGAAGTGCTGCCGGAACATGCCCTGCACGTGCGGAAACACGCTTGCGCTGCCCAGGAAGCGCATGTTGCGGCACAGGTTGTCGCGGCCGGCGCGGCAGTAGTCGCACTGGCCGCACGCGTGCGACGGATTGATCGCCACCTTCATGCCCGGCGCCACGTGGGTGACGGCGCTGCCCACCGCCTCGACGATGCCGGACGCTTCGTGTCCTGGCGTCAGCGGTTCCCTGATGACGAAGGCGCCGACCTTGCCGTGGAAGAAGTAGTGCAGGTCCGACCCGCAGATGCCGGCCGCGCCCAGGCGCACCCGCACATCGTGCGCGCCGGGGACGGCCGGTTCCACCTCGGTAAAGCGCAGGTCTTCGCTGGCGTGGATATGGCAGGTCAGGGACATCACGACTCCTCGCTGTGGACTTTCACGTCTTTGCCATGGCCCGGCCACGCCGCGTAGAAGCGGTGATGGGACAGCTCCAGGTGGTCGCACATCGCGGCCCGCGCCGCATCGGGCGAGCCGGAATCGATGGCGTTCACGACGGCACGGTGTTCGGCAATGGCAGCGGTCCAGCTTTCGGCGTTCTCGAAATGGTTGCCAAACTGCGCGAACAGCGGGTTATGGCGCTCGTCGAACAGTTCGGCCACCAGACGCAGCAGCACGGCGTTTTCCGATACCTCGGCAATGCGCAGATGAAACATGCGGTCGCCGCGCACGGGGATATTGCCGCCGCCGGCTTCCTCTTCCATCAGCGCGATCGATTCGGCCAGCGCCTCCAGCAGTGCCGGCGTGCAGTGGCGCGCGGCCCCGGCAGCCATTTCGCCCTCGATCACCTGCCGGGCGCGGATCACGTCCAGCGGCGTCGCGGCGACGATGCCGCCCGCGTGCGAGGCCGGTGGCGTGGCATCGGCGGCGCAGGCGTAGATGCCCGATCCCATGCGGACCTCGACCAGGCCTTCCACCTCCAGCGCAATCAGGGCCTCACGGACCGACGGACGCGACACACCCAGTTGCACCGCCAGGTCGCGCTCGGGCGGCAGCCGGGCGCCGACGGGGAACTCCCCGCTTTCGATCAACCGGCGCAGCTGGTCGGCAATCTGGCGGTACAGGCGACGCGGTTCGATCTGCTGAAGCGGCATGGGGTATCCCGGGCAGGCAGCGGACAAATGGTCAAGCGGTCTGACCAATTTCTAGGAGACTTTGCGCGGGGCTTCAAGAAAATGTTATGGCGCGCCGCAGCAGGGAATCGGCCAAGGAAAGCAGCGGCGTCGAGGACCGGGCGCCAGGGAAGATATGACACGGCTGCATGCCAAAACTACCGCCATCGATGCCCATCTTCGCGGTTTTTTCAGTTTGGACGTTCCCTGGGTGGGGGGCGCAAGTTACTGAATTCATTGCGGAAAAACGGCTCGGGAGACGCCCGGTCGACATCGGGCCCTCATGCGGGCCCTGCATTTGCTACTAAGCTTTCTTGGGACTGCCCTGGTTCTGGGACAGTCTGACGTGTTCCGTCTGTGAGGAGATCACGATGCAAACGAAGACGTTAATTCCCGCTGTCCTGGTCGCCGCCGGCCTGCTGGCAGTGCCGCTCGCCCAGGCCCAGCAACAACAACCGATGCCCGGCCAGACGCAGCCGTCGGGTCCGACCCCCATGCCATCCCCTGGTCAGGCAGGCGCGATGCCTCCCAACGCGACGCCGATGCCGCCGGCCACCAGCGGCAAGCAGCCACATGGCACGTCGCAAAAGGGACAGAGCGCCGGCTCGCAAGGCAACATGTCTCAGGGCGGTATGTCGTCCTCGGGCAGCATGTCGCAAGGCTCGATGTCGTCCGGCCAGCCTGGCTCCACGCCGATGGGCGCACAGTCGCCTTACTCGCCCAAGAAGTGGAACAAGGGCGAAAAGCTGCCGGCCGAATTCCGCGACCGGCAGTACGTGATCGACAAGTACAAGGACTACAACCTGCCGGCCCCCAAGAAGGGCTATCACTGGGTGGGCGTCGGCGCCGACTACTACCAGGTGTCGTCGAACGGCACGATCTATTCGGTCGGGCCGGGAGGCTGATCGGGGTAGGAGTTTTCCTAAGAAAAACGCCGCGGTTGTGCGGCGTTTTTTCGTTTAGTCGCCCGTACGGCGTCGTCAGCCTGAGCAAAAACGACGGCCCGGAGGGCATGTTCGATGGCGTCTGCGCACCAGATTTGCGCCGCGCGAACGCTTCTTGTATTTCAGCCGGAATCCCCGCACCAGATCTTGGTGATCGCCGGGGGCGATCTGCTGGCACTCAATCGGGCAACGCGTCGTACGTCACCAGAAATACCTGGTCATCGCCCGCGCTCACCGACAGCCAGACGATGTCGAGATCGGGGAAGGCCGCTTCCACGTTGTCGTGTTCGTTGCCGATTTCCACCACCAGCACCCCGCCCGGATTCAGGCGCTTCTTGGCGCCAGCGATGATCCGGCGCACCACGTCCATGCCATCGTCGCCGCCGGCCAGTGCCAGGCGCGGCTCGGCCAGATACTCGGCCGGCAGTTCGCGCATCGACTGCTCGTTGACGTAGGGCGGATTGGTCAGGATCACGTCGTACGTCGCCCCCGAAGGCAGCGGCGCGTACAGGTCGCCCTCGAACAGCGCGATGCGGGCTTCCATCTTGTAGTCCGCCACGTTGCGGCGGGCCACGGCCAGTGCGTCGGACGAAATGTCCACGGCGTCGATGCGCGCATTGGGCCAGACATGCGCGGCGATGATCGGCAGGCAGCCGGAGCCGGTGCAAAGCTCCAGCACCGGGCCGATCTGCCCGATGTCGCCGAGCCATGGCTCCAGGCCGTCCTGTAGCAATTCGCCGATAAAGCTGCGCGGCACGATCACGCGCGAATCCACGTAGAACCGCAGGCCGTGCATGAACGCCTCATGCGTGATGTACGCGGCCGGCACGCGTTCCGTGACGCGGCGGTCGATCACCTTGAGCACGGCGTCGACTTCCTCGGGCAGCAGGCGCGCGTCGAGGAACGGATCGAGCGTGTCCAGCGGCAGGTTCAGCGTGTGCAGCACCAGGTAGGCCGCTTCGTCATAGGCGTTCGCGCTGCCATGGCCGAACGACAGCCGGGCGGCGGTAAATCGGGAAACGGCCAGGCGCAGCAGGTCGCGGACGGTCTTCAGGGGGGATGGGGTAGCCATGGCGGTCGGTCGCTCCAATGGTAAGTCGATCAGCCGATCAGGCGATCAGGCGTTCCAGCACGCCGCGGTAAACGTTCTTGAGCGGCTCGATGAAGCGCACTTCCACGTGTTCGTCGATCTTGTGGATGCTGGCGTTCGGCGGGCCGAATTCAATGACCTGGGGGCAGATCTTGGCGATGAAGCGGCCATCGGACGTGCCGCCCGTGGTCGACAGCTCGGTGGTCACCCCGCACTCGGCGGCGATGGCGGCCGCCAGCGCGTCGGAAAGATCGCCGCGCGGCGTCAGGAACGGCTCGCCGCCCAGTGTCCAGTCCAGCGTGTATTCCAGGCCGTGCTGGTCCAGGATCGCATGCACCCGCTGCTTCAGGCCGTCCGGCGTACTGGCCGTCGAGAAGCGGAAATTGAAGTCGATGGTCACGTGGCCCGGAATCACGTTGGTGGCGCCGGTGCCCGCATGGATATTCGACATCTGCCACGTGGTGGGCGGGAAGTATTCGTTGCCCTGGTCCCACGTCTCGGCCACCAGCGCGGTCAGCGCCGGCGCGGCCAGGTGAATCGGGTTGCGCGCCAGGTGCGGGTAGGCGATGTGGCCCTGCACGCCCTTGACCGTGAGCTTGCCCGACAGCGACCCGCGGCGGCCGTTCTTGACCATGTCGCCCAGCGTATCGACCGAGGTCGGCTCGCCCACCACGCAGTAGTCCAGCCGTTCGCCGCGTGCCTTCAGGGCTTCCACCACCTTCACGGTGCCGTCGTGCGCGGGGCCTTCCTCGTCGCTGGTGATCAGGAACGCGATGGAACCGGCGTGGTCGGGGTGCCGGGCGACGAATTCCTCGCAGGCCACCACGAAGCCGGCAATCGACGTCTTCATGTCGGCTGCGCCACGGCCGTAGAGCTTGCCGTCGCGCTGGGTCGGTTCGAACGGGTCGGACGACCACTGGTCGAGCGGGCCGGTGGGCACCACGTCGGTGTGGCCGGCGAAAGCCAGCAGCTTGCCCGCCGTGCCCTGCGTGCCGCGCCTGACCGCCCACAGGTTGGTCACGCGGAACGTGTCAGGGCCGCTGACGATGTTCTCGCAGGTAAAGCCAAGCGCGGTCAGGCGCGCTTCCAGCACGGACTGGCAGCCTTCGTCGGCAGGGGTGACCGAGCGGCGGCGCATCAGGTCTTCGGTCAGGGCAAGGGTCGGATTCATGGTGCAGGGGGTGCGACGAATGGTGCGAGATTCGGGTCTTCAGAACAGCGAGGCGTACGTGTCGGCGGAAAACCCCACGCTGACCTTGCCATCGCGATCCAGTACCGGGCGCTTGATCAGCGACGGGCTGGTCTGCATCAGGGCCACGGCGCCGGCTTCGTTGTCCGCCTTGGCCTTGTCGGCGTCGGACAGCGCGCGGTACGTCGTGCCTTTCTTGTTCAGCAGCGTGGCCAGCGGCACGTGCTTGAGCCAGGCGCGCAACATCTTCTCGTCGACGCCTTGCTTCTTGAAATCGTGGAACGTGTAATCGACACCGTTCGATTCCAGCCAGGTGCGGGCCTTCTTGACGGTGTCGCAGTTGGGAATGCCGTAGAGCAGGACGGTCATGATGCGCGGAATCGGGATGAAATCAACGGAACAGCAGGTTGATCGCGATGATCAGCCCGCCCAGGCCAAATGCCACGCCAGCCATGGCCACGGCCGTCATCAGGCGCAGCCGGCGGTCCAGCCGCGCGGCCTCGCGGCGCAGCGCCTCGATCGTGATCGCGTGCTGCTCGGCCAGCAGCTTGACGGCTTCGGCCTGCTGCACGGCAGCGGCCTCCAGTTCCGCGATGCGTGCCGCCGGATCGCGCGGCGGCTCGGCGTCTGGCTGTGTGCCTTCGCCGCCGTCCTTGCGCTTGCCCTTCTTGAGCTTCTCGATGGTCTTGTTGGCCTGTTCGAGGATGGTGGGCAGCAGGGATAGCACGGTACTGACGGTGGCGGGGTCGAGGGCCATGAGTCGCTTGGCAGAGGATGGCATCGGCTGGGCTGTGATCCGCCGCCGGGACGGGCCCGGCGGCTGGGTGCGGCTTGGAAGATCCGTGGGATCAGTCGCGCAGCAGGTCGTTCAGGCTGGTCTTGGCGCGGGTTTGCGCGTCCACCTTCTTCACGATCACGGCGCAGTACAGGCTGTACTTGCCATCCTTGGACGGCAGGTTGCCCGCCACCACCACCGAACCGGCCGGCACGCGGCCGTAGTGGATCTCGCCCGTTTCGCGGTCGTAGATCTTGGTCGACTGGCCCAGGTACACGCCCATCGAGATCACGGAATTTTCTTCGACGATCACGCCTTCCACGACTTCCGAACGGGCGCCGATGAAGCAGTTGTCCTCGATGATGACCGGGTTGGCCTGCAGCGGCTCCAGCACGCCGCCGATGCCTACGCCACCCGACAGGTGAACGTTCTTGCCGATCTGGGCGCACGAACCGACGGTGGCCCAGGTGTCGACCATCGTGCCTTCATCGACGTAGGCGCCGATGTTCACGTACGACGGCATCAGCACGGCATTCTTGGCGATGAACGAGCCACGGCGGGCCACGGCCGGCGGCACCACGCGGAAACCGGCCTTGGCGAAGTCGTCCTGGCTCCAGTTGGCGAACTTGGTCGGCACCTTGTCGTAGAACTGGGCAAAGCCGCCGGCGCTCATCGGCGCGTTGTCTTCCAGGCGGAACGACAGCAGCACGGCCTTCTTGACCCACTGGTTGACGATCCAGTCCTTGCCTTGCTTCTCGGCCACGCGCAGCGCGCCGGAATCCAGTTGCGAGATCACGTTGGCCACGGCTTCGCGGATATCGTTCGGCGCGGACTTCGGCGACAGGCTGGTGCGGTCTTCCCAGGCCTGGTCGATCAGGGCTTGCAGAGCTTGCGTCATGATGGTGTTCTCAGTGGTGATTTGTGTGAGAGGCGGCGCCGGTGGCAGGGCCCCGGCGCCAGGGCATTCGATCGGTGAAGCAGGGTGAAGCGTTGGCGCCAGGTCTGTCAGCCCAGCGACTTGCAGAATTCGACAATCCGGCGCGCGCCTTCCAGGCACTCGTCGGGCGTGGCCACCAGCGCCATGCGCACGCGGTTCTTGCCGGGGTTGGCATCGTGCGCATCGCGCGCCAGGTAGCTGCCCGGCAGCACGGCCACGTTCTGCTCGGCCAGCAGCCGGACGGCGAATTCGGTGTCGTTCAGGCCCGTGCGCGATACATCGGCCCACAGGTAGAACGCGGCGTCGGGCAGCGCCACGTCCAGCACCTGGGCCAGCAGCGGCGTGACTTCGGCAAACTTGCGCACATAGGCGGCGCGGTTGTCGCGCACATGCGCCTCGTCGCCCCATGCGGCCACGCTGGCGGCCTGGACGGCCGGGTTCAGCGCGGCACCGTGGTAGGTCCGGTACAGCAGGAACTTCTTCAGGATCGCGGCGTCGCCGGCCACGAAGCCCGAGCGCAGGCCCGGCACGTTCGATCGCTTGGACAGGCTAGAGAACATCACCAGGCGCTCGAAACCGCGACCCAGCTTGTGGGCGGCCTCCAGCGCGCCCAGCGGCGGCGTGGCTTCGTCGAAATAGATCTCGGAATAGCACTCGTCCGAAGCAATCACGAACCCGTAGCGGTCCGACAGTTCGAACAGCTGCTTCCAGTCATCCAGCGACAGCACGGCGCCCGTGGGATTGCCCGGGGAGCATACGTAAAGCAGCTGCACCTTCGGCCAGACATCGGCATCGATCTGGTCGAAGGCCGGGGCGAAATTGCGCGCCGGATCGCTGTTGGCGAACACCGGGCGGGCACCGGCCAGCAGGGCTGCGCCTTCATAGATCTGATAGAACGGATTCGGGCACAGCACCAGCGGATCGGGCTGGCTGGCATCGATCACGGTTTGCGCGAATGCAAACAGCGCCTCGCGCGACCCGCTGACCGGCAGCACCTCGGTGGCGGCATCGACTTTCGGCAGGTGGTAGCGGTGCTCCAGCCAGCCGGCAATGGTCTGGCGCAGCGCATCGGTGCCGGCCGTGGCCGGGTAAACGGCCAACCCGGACAGCGATGCAGTCATCGCGTCCTTGATGAACTGCGGTGTCGGATGCTTGGGCTCCCCAATGCCGAAACTGATGGCCGGCTTGTCGGCCGGTTTCACATCGGCCACCAGCACGCGCAGTTTCTCGAAAGGGTAGGTCTGGAGCAGGTCGAGGCGCGGATTCACGGTGGCAGGGCGGCGGGGCGGTTGAAACGCAGAAGTATATCGCGCCGGGCACATGACCGGAAAGCGCGGGCGGGTCGCGGGCGCCCGGCCAAGCGCCCGGGCGCGGCCGTGCTTCCTTGTCTGGGCTTCCCCTTGTCTGGCGTCCCCTTGTCCGGGGTTCCATCACGCAGGTCAATCGCCCTCATGTTTCCGTGCTGTTTCAGACACGTCTCATTTCAATGTCGCTTCAGGCCGGCCAGACTGGGCACTTCACCAATACCTGGGCAATGCGGAATGGCTCCATGGAAGCATGACTGGAGGCTGCAGGACCACGCGATACGGATTTTCTGCGCGGTCTCGTGCAGCCTGTTGATTATCGTCGCCTATTCGGGATACGAACGTGTCCTGGCATTGCGGCGCAATTTCGATATTTTCTCGTATGCGGGCACGGTGGCGACGCTGGTTGGCCTGATTATCGCCGTCTGCGAAGTACTAAATGGACTCAGGGTTTCGAAGTCGATTCAGCATGAGGCCCGTTCTGTGTTGACGCATGCAAACCGCGTTGATGCTGCGGCAGGCATCGGCCACTGTGTGTCGGCGCTGAACGAAGTCATTTCATACGTCAACCAGAATGATTATCGGTTTGCGTGGCGCTGTTTCGTTTTTTTCAGGAAGACATACGTCAGAATATTTCCGAAGGCGTCTGGCGACGGGAATCCTGATGGGCTGAACGTACTGGGGCAAATCGAGGAGGTATTTGCCTATGCGTTGAACCGGGGCGTGCCTGGCTACCTGTCGCGGGTGCAAAAAACGGAACTGGTCAAGAAACTGCTGCAGGTGAAGCAGGAAATCGAGGCGAGTCATCCCGCAGGAGGGAAAATCGATGTTGCCCTGTAGTGTTTCAAATATGCTGATTCGTTTGCGCGAGAAAACCGAAAGCGGCGATATGGCGTGGGAATTCGATGAAATGGAATCGGCTGTGCAGGCGGAGTTGCCGAAATTCGAGATTCAATTGCGATACAACTACAGTCTTACCGAGCACGTGCCGGAATTCAGGATCGTATTTACCAGAAAGCTGACAGGCAAGGATTATCATTTCTGGACCGACGAGCGATGTGGGGATTATCAGGTTGTGCGTCGCCTATATGATTGTGCTTTGGCGTCGGAGCTTGCAGCCGATCTCGATCTGGATCTGGATTGACGGCAGGCCGGAGGCGTTTCCCGCCGGCCTGAACCGACAAATCCAGCTGGCACCCGGGGCGTCGGGCGAAGCCCGGCGTCAATACAGCATTACCCGCGACACCATCGCGACGATGGGCCGACGTACCAGGTCTTCCAGGCGCGCATGCAGGTGCAGGGGGCGCAGCAGCATCTTGATGGTCATCTCGATCGGCAGGTGGCGCCTGACCACGGCGCTGCAGCGCGAATTGAGCGCGCGGACCTCGCGATCCGGCACGTCTTCGCGGTTTTGCTCGATACGCAGCACGTTGCGCAGGGCGATTTCGGCGTCCTCGTTCTTGATCTCCAGGAGCCGGCGCGCCAGGGCGGCCAGCACCCTGGCACGGCCAAGCCGCTCCCGGTTGCTCAAGTCATTGAAATACCGGAAGAAATGCTTGTAGTGACGCACTTCGTCATTGGCGATGCGGCGCGTCAGGCTCCGCAGCACGGGCTCGTCGCTGGCTTGTTCCAGCGCTCGGTAATAGGTGGCTGTGCCGGTTTCGACCACGCAGCGCGCGGCCATTTCCAGTGCCGGGGTACGCTCGAAATTGTCGACGGAACAGGTCTTGCTGTACTCGTCGAAGAACCGCCGGTAGCCGCGTTCCCAGTCGAATTCGGGCCAGACGTGCTCGACGTAGCGGCGCAGCGCCAGGCCGTGCTGCAGTTCCTCCGATTCCCAGTGCTGCGACAGCCATTCGGCCGCGTCGGGCACGTCGGCGTAGTACTGCGCCAGGTTGCCGGCGTAGGTGTCAGACCCGCTCTCGATGAACGAGGCGCCGGTCAGCAAATAGAAGAGCGTGCGATCGTCGCGGACTTTTGCGACGTCGATGGCGTCATAGTCGATCTCGGCGATGGACCACGGAAGGTCGCCCGGCGTCTCGGCCGGTGGGGTTGGGGTCATGCTCAGTCCTCCAAAACTGCTGCGATGCAGGCAATCAAGCTTCAGACTGGCCGCGCGCGCCATGAGGACAGCGGCAGGCATGGCGGAGCGGCGGGCGCGGCGCATGGGGGTGGGGCCCCGGGATCACGCCGGCATCTCCAGAGACTAGCACTAACCCTGAGAAGTTTCTGGCGGCTTTGCCAGCTTGACGTTTGCATGAAACAACGAGGCGGGCTAGAAAGTGCATGCAGCATCGCCCGCAAGTATCGGAAATAAAAAGATTTTCACGTGGGACAGCGACCGCTTCGTGGCGCGTGCAACGGTGGCGAAAACGGCCGGTCAATGGATTGGCGATGGTATGATGAGCGCCAATCTATCGGGCACCGGGGGCAGTTTGCGGCGCAGGCGTCACGCCTTGCCGTGTGCTCCGGCGTGGACCCGGCGTTTCCAATTTCGTATCGCCCAAACCACACGACAACCGTGCGACTGTCCTCGATCAAGCTGGCGGGCTTCAAGTCCTTCGTCGATCCCACCAATTTTCAAGTGCCGGGCCAACTGGTCGGCATCGTAGGTCCCAACGGCTGCGGTAAATCCAACATCATCGATGCCGTGCGCTGGGTGCTTGGCGAATCACGTGCGTCGGAACTGCGTGGCGAATCCATGCAGGACGTGATCTTCAACGGCTCCACCGCGCGCAAGCAGGCGGGCCGGGCCAGCGTGGAGCTGGTGTTCGACAATGCCGAGGGCCGTGCCGCCGGGCAGTGGAGCCAGTACGCCGAAGTGGCGGTCAAGCGGGTGCTGACCCGCGACGGCACGTCTTCGTACTACATCAACAACCAGCCGGTGCGCCGCAAGGACATCCAGGACATCTTCCTGGGCACCGGCCTGGGGCCGCGTGCCTACGCCATCATCGGGCAGGGCATGATCTCGCGCATCATCGAGGCCAAGCCCGACGACATGCGGATCTTCCTGGAAGAAGCCGCGGGCGTGTCCAAGTACAAGGAGCGCCGCCGCGAGACCGAAAACCGGCTGGGCGACACGCGCGAGAACCTGACCCGCGTGGAAGACATCCTGCGCGAACTGGGCAACAACCTCGACAAGCTGGAAGGCCAGGCCGAGGTGGCGCAACGCTTCCGGCAACTGCAGTCCGAAGGCGAGGAAAAGCAGCACCTGCTGTGGCTGCTGCGCAAGCGCGAAGCCCAGGCAGAGCAGGAACGCCATGCCCGCGCCATCGAACAGGCGCAGATCGACCTGGAAGCCCAGACCGCGCAATTGCGCCATGTCGAGGCCGAACTCGAAACCATGCGCGCGGCGCACTATGCCGCATCCGATGGCATGCACGCCGCGCAGGGCGCCCTGTACGAGGCCAATGCCGAAGTCAGCAAGCTCGAAGCCGAAATCCGCTACGTGGTGGAATCGCGCAACCGGCTGCAGGCGCAGATCGCCGCGCTGACCGCCCAGCGCGAGCAGTGGCAGGGCAAGGCCGACCAGGCCAACGACGACATTGCGCAGGCCGAGGAAGACCTGGCGCTGGCCGAGGCCCGCACGATCGAGTGCCAGGACGCCGTGGCCCAGAAGACGGACGAGCTGCCCACCCTGGAAGCCCAGTGGCGCGACGCGCAGCAGAAGCTCAACGACCAGCGCAGCGGCATCATGCAGGCCGAGCAGGCACTGAAGCTCGAAGCCGCGCACCAGCGCAACGCCAACCAGATGCTGCAGCAGCTGGAACAGCGCAAGGAACGCCTGAAGGGCGAGGAGCAAGGGCTCGACCGTCCGGACGAAGTGCGGCTTGAAGAGCTGCGCATGGACCTGGCCGAGCAGGAGGCGACGCTAGAGGAAGCCCAGGCGTCGCTGATGGATGCCGAGGAATCGGTGCCGCGCCTGGACGCCGAGCGCCGCGCGGCGCAGGAGCGCGTGCAGAGCGAGACGGCCGCCATCGCTTCGCTGGACGCCCGCCTGGCGGCGCTGCGCCAGCTGCAGGAAAGCGTGCAGACCGATGGCAAGGTCCAGCCCTGGCTGGAACGCCATGGCCTGGCCGAGCTGCCGCGCCTGTGGAAGAAGGTCCATATCGAGCCGGGCTGGGAAAACGCGCTCGAATCGGTGCTGCGCGAAAAGCTCGCGGCACTCGAAGTGTCGAATCTGGACTGGGTCAAGGGTTTCCTGTCCGATGCCCCGCCGTCCAAGCTTGCGTTCTACACGCCGCCGCCCGCCGCGCGTCCGGTGGAAGCCCCGGCCGGGCTGCGTCCGCTGATGTCCCTGGTGCAGATCACCGAGCCCGGCATCCGCGCGGTGATGCAGGACTGGCTGGCCGACATCTACACGGCCGCCGACATGTCGCAGGCCCTCTCGGCACGCGGCACGCTGCCGGAAGGCGCCCAGTTCGTGGTGGCCGAAGGCCATCTGGTGGGCCGCAACGCGATCCAGATCTACGCGGCCGATTCCGAGCAGGCCGGCATGCTGGCCCGCGAGCAGGAGATCGAAAACCTGCAGAAGCAGTCGCGCGCGCAGATGCTTTTGTCCGACGAGGCGAGGGCCAACGCCATGCGCGCCGAAACCGCGTACACGCATGCCAGCACGACGCTGATCGAGGCGCGTGCGCGCGCCGAGCAGGCCACGCGCCGCGTGCATGCGCTGCAGATGGACGTGCTGAAGCTGTCGCAGGCGATGGAGCGGTTTTCGGCACGTAGCAACCAGATCCGCGAGGAACTGGGCGAAATCGATGCGCAGATCGACGAGCAACGCGCCATCCGTGCCGAATCCGAAGCCAGCTTCGAGCAGCACGACACGACGTTGGCCGAACTGCAGGCGTCGTACGAAGACCAGCAGATGGCCTTCGATGCCCTGGATACCCAGCTGACCCACGCGCGCCAGCAGTTGCGCGACATGGAGCGCGCCGCCCAGGAAGCGGTGTTTGCCGAGCGGAACCTGGCCGGCCGCATCGACGAACTGCGCCGCAATATCCAGATGGCAGCCGACCAGCGCGAGCGCGTGGCGGAATCACTGGAAAACGCCCGCGCCGAGCTGGAGACGATCAACGAGCAGACCGCGAATACCGGCCTGCAGGAAGCCCTGGAAGTGCGCGCCGAGAAGGAGCAGAAGCTGTCCGCCGCCCGGATCGAGCTCGATGCCCTGTCGGCGCAGTTGCGACAGTTCGACGAACAGCGTCTGGCAGCCGAACGCAGCCTGCAGCCGCTGCGCGACCGCATCACCGAATGCCAGCTCAAGGAACAGGCCGCGCGCCTGAACCAGGAGCAGTTCACCGAGCAGCTGGCCACGGCCGAGGTCGACGAGGCTGCGCTGGCCGAGAAGCTGACCGGCGACCTCAAGCCGTCGTACCTGCAGGGCGAAGTGACGCGCCTGAACAATGCGATCAACGCGCTGGGCCCGGTCAACATGGCCGCGCTGGACGAACTGGCCGCCGCCCGCGAGCGCAAGACGTTCCTCGATGCGCAGTCGGCCGACCTGACCGACGCCATCAACACGCTCGAAGACGCCATCAACAAGATCGACCAGGAAACGCGGGCCCTGCTGCAAGGCACGTTCGACCAGGTCAACCACCACTTCGGCGAGCTGTTCCCCGCGCTGTTCGGCGGTGGCCAGGCCAGGCTGATCATGACCGGCGAGGAAATCCTGGACGCCGGCGTGCAGGTGATGGCGCAGCCACCCGGCAAGAAGAACTCGACGATTCACCTGCTGTCCGGTGGCGAAAAGGCGCTGACGGCGATTGCGCTGGTGTTCGCGATGTTCCAGCTGAACCCGGCCCCGTTCTGCCTGCTGGACGAGGTGGACGCGCCGCTGGACGACGCCAACACCGAGCGTTACGCCAACATGGTCGCGCGTATGTCCGACAAGACACAGTTCGTATTTATTTCCCACAACAAGATTGCGATGGAGATGGCCCACCAACTGATTGGCGTGACGATGCAGGAGCAGGGTGTCTCGCGGATCGTGGCAGTGGACATGGATGCAGCCGTATCGATGGCGGAGGCCGCTTAAGATGGAACTGCAGAACGCACTGATCATCGCGGGTGTTGTATTGCTGCTGTTGCTGGTGGCCTATAACCGCTGGCAGATCCACAAGGCCCGCCGCGTGCGGCCGCTGATGCCCGAGGACGACCTGCCGCCGATGCGCGAGCCGGTGGTGGGCAAGACCACGCAGCCCGAAACGCAGGCCAAGCTGAAGGAAGCGCCGCCCGAGCACGTGAGCCGGCGGGAGCCGACGCTGGGCGAGGCGGGCAAGGGCCTCAAGCATGACGCGCCGGCCGACGTCGCCGTGGCCACCGCCGCCGCCCATGCCGCCGCCAGTTCGGCCGATGCCGACGACATCGTGGCCGACGAGATTGCCGTGGCAGCCGCCCCGGCTGCCGGGCATGCCGACGCTAACGCCGAAGCGCACGCCGACACGCAGGCCGACACGCACGCCGACACGCACGCGCAAGCCCATGCCGGGGCACATGCCGATGCACTTTCGGCCGCCGAGCGGGAAGCCGGCAGCCGGGTTGCCGAGGAAGCCGTCGCAAAGGCCGCCCCGGCGACCCCCGCGACAGAATCCGTCCCGGACGGCCAGCCCGCCGCCGCCGTCATCGATCCGCTGATCGACTGCATCGTGCCGATGCACCTGGAGCGCAAGGCGTCCGGTGATCGCATCCTGCCGCTGACGGGCCGTCTGCGCCGCGCCGGCACGAAGCAGGTGCATATCGAAGGGCTGCGCGTCGAAGCCAACGCCTGGGAGCCGGTCACCGCCGGTCACCAGTACGAGGACCTGCAGGTGGCCGTGCAACTGGCCAACCGCAGCGGCCCGCTCAATGCACTGGAATTCTCCGAATTCGTCAACGCCGTGGAAGCACTGGCCGAGGCGCTGGATGCATCGGCCGACCTGCCCGACATGACCGAAACGGTGGCCAACGCACGGGAACTGGACGGCTTTGCGGCCGGTGCCGACGTGCAGCTGGGCGTCAACGTGATTTCCGACGGCGCGCCCTGGTCGGCTGCCTATGTGCAGACCGTGGCGACGCAGGACGGCCTGGTGCTGTCGCGCGACGGCACGCGGTTCATCCGCTACGAACCGGGCGCCGACGGGGTGCAGAAGCCACTGTTCACGCTGCAGTTCGGCGACACGAACTTCCTGCGCGACGACCTGACGCTGAACGCGGGTCGCCAGATCACGCTGCTGCTCGACGTGCCGCAGGCAGCGCAGGCGATCAAGCCGTTCAAGACGGTTTGCGAGTACGGCTACAGCCTGGCGCAGCGGATGGGCGCCCAGCTGGTGGACGACAATATGCGTCCGCTGACCGAAGCGTCGTTCGTGGCGATCTTCAACCAGCTCGAAAAGCTCTACGAAAAGCTGGAAGCGCGCGGCATGCCGGCCGGATCGCCGGTGGCCCAGCGGCTGTTCAGCGTATAACGACGGAGCCCCCATGACCGCCAAGCATCCAGGCGCGCGGGCTCCGGCCCCCGCGTCCGCCGGCCCGTTGCCGGCCCATGCGTCCCCCGCCGAGCGCGTGCAGTGGCTGCGCGCCGAACTGGAGCGCCACAGCTACCAGTATTACGTGCTCGATGCGCCGACCATTCCCGACGCGGAATATGACTCGCTGTTCAGCGAATTGCAGGCGCTGGAAACCGAACATCCCGACCTGCTGACCGACGACTCGCCGACCCAACGCGTGGGCGGGGCGCCGCTGGCTGCGTTCGATACGGTGCGCCACCGCGTGCCGATGCTGTCGCTGAACAATGGCTTCGAGGACGAGGACGTGGTCAGTTTCGACCGCCGCTGCGCACAGGGGCTGGGCAAGACCGCCGTGGCGGCGCCGGCCGATGACCTGTTCGGTGCAGCCGAAGCGGCCGAAAGCGCTGTCGAATACTCGTGCGAACTGAAGTTCGACGGCCTGGCCATGTCGCTGCGCTACGAGGACGGCAAGCTCGTGCAGGCCGCCACGCGCGGCGATGGCGAGACCGGCGAGGATGTGACCGCCAATGTGCGCACGATCAAGGCCATTCCGCTGAAGCTCCGCGGCAAGGCTCCGGCGGTGCTGGAAGTGCGCGGCGAGGTGTTCATGTATCGCGCCGATTTCGACCGCCTCAACGCGCGCCAGGCCGAGGCCGGCGAAAAGACGTTCGTCAATCCGCGCAATGCCGCGGCGGGCAGCCTGCGCCAGCTGGATCCGCGGATCACGGCCAGGCGTCCGCTGTCGTTTTTTGCCTATGGCATGGGCGAGTTGCAGGGCGCCGACCGTCCGGCCACGCACAGCGTGATGCTGGACGGGTTTGCCGCGCTGGGTTTGCCGGTCTGCGACGAACGCCGCGTGGTCAAGGGCGCGCAGGGGCTGCTGTCGTTCTATCGCGATATCGGCGAGCGCCGCGACCAGCTGCCGTACGACATCGATGGCGTGGTCTACAAGATCAATGCCATCCCCGAGCAGGAGCAACTGGGCTTTGTCTCGCGTGCCCCACGCTTTGCGCTGGCGCACAAGTTTCCCGCCCAGGAGATGACCACCACGGTCGAGGACATCGAAGTCCAGGTGGGCCGTACCGGCGCCATCACCCCCGTGGCGCGGCTGGCGCCGGTGTTCGTCGGCGGTGTGACCGTCACCAACGCCACGCTGCATAATGAGGATGAGATCCGCCGCAAGGATGTGCATATTGGCGATACGGTGATTGTTCGCCGTGCCGGCGACGTGATTCCCGAGGTGGTGGCCGTGGTGCTGGAGCGCCGGCCTGACAATGCGCGCGCCTTCGTGATGCCGACCGTGTGCCCGGTATGCGGGTCGCACGTGGAAAAGCTTGAGGGCGAGGCCATCGCCCGCTGCACGGGCGGCCTGATCTGCGCGGCGCAACGCAAGCAGGCGCTGATCCACTTCGCCCAACGGCGCGCGATGGATGTGGATGGCCTGGGCGACAAGATCGTCGAACAGCTGGTGGATATGGGGATCGTCCGCACGCCGGCCGATCTCTACAAGCTTGGCGTGGCCAAGCTGGCTGCGCTGGACCGCATGGCCGACAAGTCGGCCACGAACCTTGTGGAGGCCATCGACAAGTCGCGCGAGACCACGCTGAACCGGTTCATCTTTGCGCTGGGCATCCGCCACGTGGGCGAGGCCACGGCCAAGGACCTGGCCAAGCACTTCGGCAAGCTCGACAACCTGCTGGCCGCCGACGAGGCCGCGCTGCTCGAAGTCAACGACGTGGGCCCGGTGGTGGCGCAATCGATTGCCAATTTCCTGGCCGAGCCGCACAACGTCGAGGTGATCGAGCAGTTGCGTGCGGCAGGCGTACACTGGGCCGAATCGGAACCCACGGCACGGGCGCCGCTGCCGCTGGCCGGCAAGACCATCGTGCTGACCGGCACGCTGCCGACGCTGTCGCGCGAGGACGCCAAGGAAATGCTCGAAGCCGCCGGCGCGAAGGTGGCTGGCTCGGTATCGAAGAAGACCGATTACGTGGTGGCTGGCGCCGAAGCCGGCAGCAAGCTGGAAAAGGCGCAGGCGCTTGGTGTGCCGGTGCTGGACGAGGACGGCATGCTCAAGCTGCTGGCCGACGCCGGGGCCGAAGCCCCCGACAACGGAGAACCGCAATGATCCGCGAGATTCTGAAGATGGGCGATGCGCGGCTGCTGCAGAAGGCGCGGCCGGTGACGGATTTCAATACGCCGGAACTGCGGCTGCTGGTCGACGACATGTTCGACACGATGGAGCACGCCAACGGTGCCGGCCTGGCCGCGCCGCAGATCGGCGTGGATCTGCAGGTGGTGATCTTCGGCTTCGATCGCAACCCGCGCTATCCCGATGCGCCGACGGTGCCCAAGACCGTGCTGATCAATCCGGTGCTGGAGCCGCTGTCCGACGAGATGGAAGACGGTTGGGAGGGTTGCCTGTCGGTGCCGGGGCTGCGTGGCGTGGTGCCGCGCCACACCCGCCTGAAATACTCGGGCTTCGACATGCTCGGCAACCCGATCGAACGCGTGGCCGATGGCTTCCACGCGCGCGTGGTGCAGCACGAGTGCGATCACCTGATCGGCATGCTGTACCCGATGCGGGTCAAGGACTTCACGCGCTTCGGCTTCACGGAAGTCCTGTTTCCCGAACTGCCGCCCAACTACGACGACTGAGCGGGCGACGCGCCGGGCCGGCCTGGCGCGGGCCCGTCAGGCGGCGCCAGTGGCCAGCACCGGCTGGCCGTGGCGGGCGTGATAGATCGCTGCGGCCGCCACGAGTATCGTCATCAGGATCAGCTCGGCCGCCAGGCTCGTGAGCGTGGCATCGAGGTAGCTGCCGCCGTGGTGGATGCGCTGGGCGAATACCGTGCCCAGCAGTGCCGAGCCGAGGCCCAGCGACGCTTGCTGGACCGTGGCCAGTGCCGCGCTGCCTGCGCCGGCGTGATCGGGCGGAATATCGGCCAGCCCGATGCGATAGAAGCAGCCCACCACCAGCGCGTTGCCAATGCCGATCAGCATGGTCGGCGCGGCCAGCGTAAGCAGGTCGGGATGCGGCCAGACATGGCGCAGCGTCCAGGCCAGTGCCGCCATGCCTGCCATCTGGATCAGGCAGCCGATCAGCAGCACGCGCGTCCGGCCCCAGAGACCCACCACACGCGGACTCAGCAGCGAGGCCACCGAGAATGCCACGCCCAGCGGAATGAACGCATTGCCGGCCATCGTCGGCGTCATGCCGCCACCGCCCTGCAGGGCCAGCGCCAGCACGAACATGAAGCCGCTCCAGCACGCGTAGAACAGGATCGCCACCACGAAGCCGAAGCGCACGCTCGGTAGCCGCACCAGCGACGGTGGCAGCAGCGGATGCACGCCGCGCCGTTCCTGGCGCTTTTCAGCCTGCCACAGCCACAGCGTCAGCGGGCCCGCCGCCGCCAGCGTGGCCAGCACGGGCCAGGACCAGTGGAACATCGGCCCCATCGCCACGGGCAGCAGGACGGCCAGGATCACCATCGCCAGCAGCGCCGTGCCGGGGACATCGACGCCGGCCGGATTGTCCCGCCGCGTTTCCGGAATCACGCGCGGCGACAGCCACAGGATGGCCGCGCAGACGGGCAGGTTGATCAGGAACGCATTGCGCCAGCCCAGGCCGCCGATATCGGCATCCACCAGGAAGCCGCCCAGCACCTGTCCGATGATGAAGGCCACGCCTCCCACTGAAGCGAACAGCGCCAGCGCGCGGGAGTGCGCGTGCCCGCGCAGGCCCACGTGGATGGTGGCCAGGATCTGCGGCACCAGCAACGCGGCGGCCGCGCCTTGCAGCAAGCGGGCGCCCAGCAGCACCAGCATCGATCCGGCCACACCGCACAGCAATGAGGCGACGCCGAACAGCAGCACGCCGGCGTTGAATACGCGGCGGCGGCCGAAGTTGTCGCCCAGCCGGCCGCCCATGGCCAGGCACACGGCGAATGCCACGCCATAGATGGCCACCATCAGCTCCAGCTCGGCCGGCGAGGCGCCCAGCGAATGTTCAATGGGGTGCAGCGCCACATTGACGATGGAGAAATCGATCTGCGGCAGCAACTGGCCGGCCAGCAGCACGTACAGGCCGGTACGACCCAGTGACGGCGTGGAATCCGGTGTGGAAGTCTGGATGGAGGGTGCGGGGGCTTTCATGGAATGCGAACCTCGACAAGGCGTGAGGCTGGGAGTATGGTCATGCATTCAGACTGGTACAAGAGTCCAGTTAGACTGGTATAAAGAGTGTCAGGCTACGCAGGAGTGATACATCATGAACGCCCGTCAGGAACCGAGTGCGCTGTCGAACCCCGGAACCGGCCTGCCAACGGACAACGAACCGCTTGAGTTCGCTGCCCATTCCGGCACGGGCAGGGAGGCCGAACTGGGCGCCTTCCTGCGCGCCCGCCGGGAGAACCTCGATCCGGCGCGGATCGGCCTGTCCCGCGCCGGCCGACGCCGCACGCCGGGCCTGCGGCGCGAGGAAGTGGCCGCGATGGCCGATATCGGCATCACCTGGTACACCAAGCTGGAGCAGGGCAGGCCGATCCGCGTGTCGCCGAAGGTGCTCAATGCGGTGGCCGCCGCGCTGCAATGCTCGCCGACCGAGACCGAGCACCTGTTTACGCTGGCCGGCCTGCAACGGCCCGCGGCCCTGGCCGGCACGTCGGTGTGCGAAACGGTGTCGGTGACCACGCAGCGGATGCTTGACCAGCTCGACCCGATTCCGGCGCTGGTGCAGAACGCCCGCTTCGACATCGTGGCGCATAACGACGCTTATTGCCGGCTGCTCGGGATGAATGTCCCGAGCCTGCCCCCGGAAGACCGCAACTGCATCTATCTGGCACTGACGCACCCGGGCTGGCGCAAGGCCGTGCCCGACTGGGAAGGCATGGTCTGCAACATGGTGGCGATGTATCGGGCGGCGATGGCCGAGCACGTGGACGATCCGCTGTGGGAAGCGCAACTGGCGCGCTATATGGCCGTGTCCGAGAAATTCCAGCAGCTCTGGCAGCGATACCAGGTGCGCGGCATCCAGAACCACGTCAAGCGGTTCACCCATCCGGAAACCGGGGATTTCCAGCTGACCCAGACCAATTTCTGGACCGCGCCGCGCAATGGCGCGCGGCTGCTGGTGTATGTGCCGGCCGATGAGCAGGCCGAGGCGGCGCTAAGGAAGCTGCCGGCGGTGCATGTGTGAGGGATTCTTCCCCCTCTCCCAGCTGTGCATGTGGGAGAGGGGGCTCACCTCAACAAAACAAATCAGAACTTCTCGAACTGCCCCAGGAAGCGCCACTGGCCCGGCGGGAGATCGCCCAGCGCGATACGGCCCATGCGCACGCGCTTGAGGCCCACTACCTTCAGCCCCACCTGTTCGCACATCCGGCGGATCTGACGCTTGCGGCCTTCGCGCAGCACGAAACGCAGCTGCTCTTCGTTCTGCCAGCTCACCTTGGCGGGCTTGAGCGCCACGCCGTCCAGCGACAGGCCAAAGCGCAGGCGCTCCAGCTGGTCTTCGGGGAAGACGGCGCTGATGTTGCGGTCGACCACACCCTGCGGCGATTCCCACTCCACGCGCACCAGGTATTCCTTTTCGACGGTTGAGTCGTCGCCGATCAGCGCACGCGCGACGCGGCCGTCCTGCGTCAGCACCAGCAGGCCGGTGGAGTCGATGTCGAGGCGGCCCGCCGGCGCCAGGTTCTTGCGCTGCCACGGCGCGAAACGCTTGCGCGTGGGGTCTTGCTCCCACTGGTTTTCGGCCGTGAACAGCACGGCGGCGGGCTCATAGCCGTCTTCGGCCTGGCCGGAGACATAGCCGACCGGCTTGTTCAGCAGCACCGTCACGCGCTCGCCTTGCTCCGAGCGCGCCTCCTGGCGGATTTCGATCTCGGCGTCGGGGCGGATGCGGGTGCCGAGTTCGGTCACGGGCTCGCCATCGACCAGCACCCAGCCCAGCGGGATCCATTCGTCGGCTTCACGACGCGAGCACAGGCCCAGTTCGGACATGCGCTTGGACAGACGGACCAGGCCGTCTTCACGCGGCTCGGCGGGGGCCTGCGGCGCCGGGCGTTCTGCTCGTTCGAACCGTTCACCGCGGTCGCCGCGTTCGGCGCGCACCGGTCTGGCGCGGTCCGACGTGTCGCTGAAACGGCGTGCCGGTGCATCGCCACGGCGCGGCGCCCCATCATCGCGGCGCGGACGATCCGTACGCTCGTCGTCGCCAAAGCGGCGCGGACGTTGGCCACCTTCGCCTTCGAAACGACGCGGACGATCCGAGCCCTGGCCTTCGAAACGACGCGGACGGTCCGAGCCCTGGCCTTCGAAACGACGCGGGCGATCCGAGCCTTCGCCTTCAAAGCGACGCGGGCGGTCGGAGCTTTCGCCTTCAAAGCGACGGGGACGATCCGAGCCCTGGCCTTCAAAGCGACGCGGACGGTCCGAGCCTTCGCCTTCGAAACGACGCGGACGGTCCGAGCCTTGGCCTTCGAAGCGACGCGGGCGATCGTTGCCCTGGCCTTCGAAACGACGCGGACGATCCGAGCCTTCGCCTTCAAAGCGACGCGGGCGATCGTTGCCCTGGCCTTCGAAACGACGCGGACGATCCGAGCCTTCGCCTTCGAAGCGACGCGGACGGTCCGAGCCTTCGCCTTCGAAACGACGCGGACGATCCGAACCCTGGCCTTCGAAGCGACGCGGACGGTCCGATCCTTCGCCTTCAAAACGACGCGGACGATCCGAGCCCTGGCCTTCAAAGCGACGCGGGCGGTCCGAGCCTTGGCCTTCAAAGCGACGCGGACGATCCGAGCCTTCGCCTTCGAAACGACGCGGACGGTCCGAGCCCTGGCCTTCGAAGCGACGCGGGCGATCGGTGCCCTGGCCCTCGAAGCGGCGCGGGCGCTCGGTACGCTCGCCCTCGAACCGTCGCGGCGCGCCTTCGGCCGGCGCCGGCTTGCGCTTGTCTTTCTCGGCCGCGCGATCCTTGGCCTGCTTGATGCCGGTGACGACATCCTGCACGCGCTTGCGGTTCAGGTCCGACACGCGCACCGGGCGGCTCGCCTTGCGCGGTGCGCCCGTCGTGGAGGTCTTGATGCCCAGCGTCTTGCGGCCGGGGTTGTTGCTGTCTGTCATATCTTTCCAAGCGCCCGCGCGCCAGCCATTGGGGATCAGATGGCCAGCGCGTCGAGCAAATCCTGTTCCACTTGAATCTGCAATCGGTTGTCGGCGGCCAGCGGCGAGCCGTCGACCAGGAACACGTCTTCCACGCGTTCGCCGAGCGTGTTGATGCGCGCCGAATGCACGGACACGCGATATTTGGCCAGTACGCGGGCCAGCGCGTAGAGCAGGCCGGTGCGGTCGTTGGCCGACACCGACAGCAGGTAATACTGGCCGCGTTCGTCGGGACGCAAGTCCACGCGCGGCTTGATCGGGAAGCTGCGCGACTGGCGCGACAGCCGGCCCTGCGTCGGCTCGGGCAGCGGGCACTCCAGCCGCACGCGCTCGGTCAGTTCATGCTCCACCAGCGTGAGGATGTCGCGGTAGTCGCCGTCCAGCCCGGGGTCGGTGATCTGGAAGGTGTCCAGCGCGTAGCCGTCGCGCGTGGTCTCGATCTTGGCGTCCTGGATCGAGAATGCCTTGCGCTCGAAATAGCCGCAGATGCGCGCAAACAGGTCAGGCTGGTCCTTCACGTAGACCACCACCTGCAGCCCTTCGCCTGCGAGCGACACGCGCGCCTTGACCACCGGGTCGACGCTGTTCACCTTGTTGAACAGGTGTCGCGTCACCCAGGCGATGTCGCGCGCATCGTGCCGCATGAAGAACGACATGTCCAGCCGGCTCCACAGCGGCTTGGCCAGTTCGGGGTCGAACGCCTTCAGGCGCAGCTGCGCGATGGTATCGTCGCGCTTCTGCGCCCAGAGCGAATGCTGGTCGATCTTGGCACCGCCCAGCACGCGCAGCGTGATGCGGTACAGGTCTTCCAGCAGCTTGCCCTTCCAGGCATTCCACACCTTGGGGCTGGTACCGCGGATATCGGCGACGGTCAGCAGGTAGAGCGCCGTCAGGTATCGCTCGTTGCCCACGACCTGGGCGAACGCCTTCACCACGTCGGGATCGGTCAGGTCCTGCTTCTGTGCGACATGGCTCATGGTCAGGTGGTTCTCCACCAGCCAGGCGATCAGGTCGGCGTCCTCGCGCGCAATGCCGTGCTGCTTGCAGAAGCGGCGTGCATCGACGGTGCCGAGCTTCGAGTGGTCGCCTCCGCGACCCTTGGCGATATCGTGGAACAGTGCCGCCACCCACAGCACCCACGGCCGTTCGAAGCCGGCCATCAGTTGGCTGCAGAACGGGAATTCGTGCGTGTGCTCGACAATCGCGAAGCGGCGCATGTTGCGCACCACCATCAGGATGTGCTGGTCCACGGTGTACACGTGGAACAGGTCGTGCTGCATCTGGCCGACGATGCGGCGGAAATTGATCAGGTAGCGGCCCAGCACACTGGTCTGGTTCATCAGCCGCAGCGCATGCGTAATGCCCTGCGGTTCCTGCACGATGGCCAGGAACAGCTTGCGGTTGACCGGGTCGTTGCGCCAGCTGGCATCCATCACCGTGCGCGCGTTGTAAAGCCCGCGCAGCGTGCGCGGCGACAGGCCCTTCACGCCCGGCGTCCGCTCGTACAGCAGGAACGTTTCCAGGATGGCGTGCGGGTTCTGCTCGTAGAGGTCGTCGCTGGTGATCTCCAGCATGCCCTGGCGCTCCACGAAACTGTCGTTGATCACGCGCGTGACCTTGGACTCGCTCGGAAACAGCATCGCCTCGATGTTCAGCAGCAGCACGCTGTTCAGCTGCGTGACCGCCTTTGCCGCCCAGTAATAGCGCCGCATCAGCTGTTCGCTGGCGCGCTTGTGCGTGGTCTGGCGATAGCCGAACGACTCGGCCAGCGCGGTCTGCAGGTCGAAGACCAGCACGTCCTGGCGGCGGCCCGCCAGCAGGTGCAGGCGCGCACGGATGGTGCGCAGCAAACGTTCATTGCGGGCCAGTTCCTGCGATTCGCGCTCCGTCAGCAGGCCGCGTTCGAACAGTTCTTTCCAGCTGTCGCCGAGGTTCGCCGCCTTGGTCATCCACAGGATGACCTGCAGGTCGCGCAGGCCGCCGGGGCTTTCCTTGCAGTTGGGCTCCAGCGCGTAGGGCGTGTCCTGGTACTTGGCATGGCGCTGGCGCAATTCCAGCAGCTTGGCCTGGAAGAAGTCGGCCGCGTCCATGTCGGCCTGGTAGCGAGCCTGCAGTGAATCCAGCAGCGTCTTGCTGCCGGTCAGCAGGCGCGCTTCCAGCAGCGACGTGCGGATGGTGATGTCGGCGGCCGACTCGCGGATGCAATCGTCCACGGTACGCACAGACGAGCCGATTTCCAGCCCGAGGTCCCAGCACAGGCCGATGAAGCGTTCGAGTTTGGCGGCCGTATCGCTGTCGGGCTCGGCTGGCAGCAGCAGCAGCACATCGACATCGGAGTACGGGAACAGCTCGCCGCGGCCATATCCGCCCACGGCAGCCAGCGCGGCGGAGGCCGGCAGTTCCAGCGCGGTCCAGGCTTCGACCAGCGCGACGTCGACGGCGCGACGCAGCTTCGTCACCAGGGGCGTGACCTGATTGTTGACGTCGAACTCGGCAAACAGCGCCTGCTTGTCGGCCTTGAGCCTGTCGCGAATGCGCTGGCAGAGCAGCAGTTCCGGCGTGGTGTCCATGGGCGGTGGTTCGAGGGTGGGCGTGGGCACGGCTGGAAGAAGAAAGGGCGCCTTGGTGGGCGCCCTGGCGTTCGGTGCGGGATCAGGCCGCCACGGTGTCGGTGATGAACGCGGGCGGTACGGGCGAACCTTCCGACAGCGTCAGCACTTCGTAGCCGGTGTCCGTCACCAGCACCGTGTGCTCCCACTGGGCCGACAGGCTGCGGTCGCGCGTCTTGACCGTCCAGTGATCGGGCATCGTGCGGATATCGCGCTTGCCGGCGTTGATCATCGGCTCGACCGTGAAGATCATGCCCGACTTGATTTCCATGCCGGTGTTCGGGCGGCCGTAATGCAGGATCTGCGGGTCTGAGTGGAACACCTTGCCGATGCCGTGGCCGCAGTATTCGCGCACCACGGTGTAGCCCGCGGCTTCGGCGTGGGTCTGGATGGCGTGGCCGATATCGCCCAGACGTGCGCCATTGCGCACTTGCTGAATACCCTTCCACATGCACTCGTAGGTAATTTGCGCGAGGCGCTTGGCCAGGATCGATGCCTCGCCCACCACGAACATGCGGCTGGTATCGCCGTAGTAGCCTTCCTTGGTGATGACGGTGATGTCCAGGTTGACCACGTCGCCGCCCTTGAGCACGCGGTCGCCGGGGATGCCATGGCAGATCACGTCATTGACCGACGTGCAGATCGCGCCGGGGAAGGGCGGGTAGCCCGGCGGCGCATAGTTCAGCGGGGCCGGCACGGTGCCTTGCACGTCACGCATATACGCGTGGCACAGGCGATCTAGTTCGCCGGTCGTGACGCCGACCTTGACGAACGGAGTGATGTAGTCGAGGACTTCGGAGGCAAGGCGGCAAGCCACGCGCATTTGGGCGATGTCTTCGGCGGTATTGATATGGATGCTCATGCTGCTTCGCCTGAAATGTGATGGCCCAGCCGCAGCTGCGCCTTTACTGTTCGCAAAGCGGGATTATCTCACCTTCGTGACGAGAAAGCAGGGAAATACGGGGAAGTGGCTCGGGCGCAGGCCGACGGGCCGTTCACGTGCCCTGGCGAAGGGGGCTTGAGGGGAAGGGTACTTTGTTGCTACAATCGCGGGCTGACTTGCTGATGGTCCGGAAACGGGCTGCCGCAGGTCGGAGATTATCGCAGTTTTTTGTAAATCGCTGGTCCGCTCATCCGGGGTGTTCCTTTTCAGGAATGTCGGGGCGGACTTCAGAACCCAACCCTTTTGGAGTTATTCACATGTCCGTGACCATGCGCGAAATGCTGGAAGCCGGTTGCCACTTTGGCCACCAGACCCGCTTCTGGAACCCGAAGATGGCCCCCTTCATCTTCGGTCATCGCAACAAGATCCACATCATCAACCTCGAAAAGACCCTGCCGATGTTCCAGGACGCGCTGAAGTACGTGCGTCAGCTGGCAGCAAACCGCGGCACCGTGCTTTTCGTGGGTACCAAGCGTCAATCGCGCGAGATCCTGGCTGAGGAAGCCGGCCGCGCTGGCATGCCCTACGTCGACGCCCGCTGGCTCGGCGGCATGATGACGAACTTCAAGACCGTCAAGATCTCGATCAAGCGCCTGAAGGACATGGAAGCCGCCAAGGAAGCTGGCGCGCTGGAAACCATGAGCAAGAAGGAAGCCCTGATGTTCGAGCGCGAGATGGAAAAGCTGGAAAAGTCCATCGGCGGCATCAAGGACATGGGCGGCGTTCCTGACGCCATCTTCGTGGTGGACGTCGGCTACCACAAGATTGCCGTGACGGAAGCCAACAAGCTGGGCATCCCCGTGATCGGCGTGGTCGACACGAACCACTCGCCGGAAGGCATCGACTACGTGATCCCGGGTAACGACGACTCGAGCAAGGCTGTTGCCCTGTACGTGCGCGGCGTGGCCGACGCCATCCTGGAAGGCCGCGCGAACGCGGTGCAGGAAGTGGTGGAAGCCGTGCGTGGCGACGACGAATTCGTCGAAGTCCAGGAAGGCTGATTGCCCGCTGGCGCCTGAGGCCGGGATACACCGGCCACCGGCGCCTGTCTGACGGCAACCAAGAAAGGGGGCACATCTGGCGCCCCCTTTTTGCAAACAGATTCAGTTGTCATCCGCCGTGGATATGATTCGCCGCGGATGAAGCCAACCAATCAAGGAGTGACAAATGGCGGCAATTACCGCAAGCATGGTTGCAGAACTGCGCGCGAAGACCGACGCGCCGATGATGGAATGCAAGAAGGCCCTGACGGAGGCCGACGGCGACCTGGACAAGGCTGAAGAACTGCTGCGCGTCAAGCTGGGTAACAAGGCCAGCAAGGCCGCTTCGCGCGTGACCGCCGAAGGCATCGTGGCCACGTACATCGACGGCACCACGGGCTCGCTGGTCGAACTGAACTGCGAAACCGACTTCGTGTCGAAGAACGACGACTTCCTGGGCTTCGCCGCCAAGGTTGCCGAACTGATCGCCAAGCAGGCTCCGGCCGACGTGGCAGCCCTGTCGGCCCTGGAAATGGACGGTTCGACGGTTGATGCCGTGCGTTCGGCCCTGATCGGCAAGATCGGCGAGAACATGACGATCCGCCGCTTCGTGCGCTACGCCAACGGTGGCAAGCTGGCTTCGTACCTGCACGGCACCCGTATCGGCGTGATGGTGGAGTTCGACGGCGACGAAACCGCCGCCAAGGACGTTGCCATGCACGTGGCCGCCATGAAGCCGGTGTCGCTGTCGTCGGAACAGGTGCCGGCCGAGCTGATCGCCAAGGAGCGCAGCATTGCCGAGCAGAAGGCTGCCGAGTCGGGCAAGCCGGCCGAAATCGCCGCCAAGATGGTGGAAGGTTCGGTCCAGAAGTACCTGAAGGAAGTGTCGCTGCTGAACCAGCCGTTCGTGAAGAACGACAAGCAAACCGTCGAGCAGATGCTGAAGGCCGCGAACACCAACGTGAAGGGCTTCACCCTGTACGTGGTGGGCGAAGGCATCGAGAAGAAGCAGGACGACTTCGCTGCTGAAGTGGCCGCCCAGGTGGCCGCCGCCCAGAAGGGCTGATGTCCGGGTGGCCGGGCGGGTTTCCCTGACGGGATGCCCGGTCTGCCACCGTATAATGCCGAGGGGCGCCGCAAGGTGCCCCTCTGCACAAGTACGGTTGCCATGTGCGCCGTGCCAGTCAGTTTTCGCAGTCACCTGCAACAAGCGCGCCTTTAGCGGCGTGATGCCAGCAGATGACGGCGAAAACCGGCTTTCCAGCTGTCTAGCAGTCCAAATTCATGCGCGGCCGGTGCGCAGTTGCGTCGTGCCGCCCGCGCCCATCCATCCGTTCAAACGAGCGACTAGAACCTGCCCGAGGGTGAACATGCCAGCCTACAAGCGCGTCCTTCTGAAACTGTCCGGTGAAGCCCTGATGGGCGACGATGCCTTCGGCATCAACCGGGCCACTATCGAAGGCATGGTCAATGACATTGCCGAAATCGTGAAACTGGGCGTCCAGGTGGCGGTCGTCATCGGCGGCGGCAACATTTTCCGCGGCGTTGCCGGCGGTGCGGCCGGCATGGACCGTGCCACGGCCGACTACATGGGCATGCTGGCCACGATGATGAACGCCCTGGCGCTGCAGGACGCCATGCGCCACGCCAATATCGAAGGCCGTGTGCAATCGGCGCTGCGCATGGACCAGGTGGTGGAGCCGTATATCCGCCCGCGCGCCATCCGCCAGCTGGAGGAGGGCAAGGTCGTGATCTTTGCCGCCGGCACCGGCAACCCGTTCTTCACCACCGATACGGCCGCTGCGCTGCGCGGTTCGGAAATCGGCGCGGAGATCGTGCTCAAGGCCACCAAGGTGGACGGCGTCTATACGGCCGACCCCAAGAAGGACCCGAGCGCCACCCGCTACACGACGATCACGTTCGACGAAGCCATTTCGCGCAACCTGCAGGTCATGGACGCCACTGCGTTCGCGCTGTGCCGCGACCAGAAACTGCCGATCAAGGTGTTCTCGATCGTCAAGCCGGGCGCCCTCAAGCGTGTGATCCTGGGCGAGGACGAAGGTACGCTAGTGCACGTTTAAGCAGTCAGGACCGCATCAAAATGCTGATTCGGTCCGGCCTGAGAGTAGAATGTTCCATTTTCGATCCCGTCTGGCGGGATCCTGTCTGGCTGTTTTCCGGAGGTAATCATGACCGTCGCCGACACTAAGAAGAGCGCCGAGCAGAAAATGCAGAAGTCGATCGAAGCCTTCAGGGCCGATCTGGCGAAAATTCGTACTGGCCGTGCGCACACTGGCCTGCTCGACCACGTTCAGGTGGATTACTACGGCTCGCCGGTGCCGATCAGCCAGGTGGCCAACGTTGGCCTGGGCGACGCCCGCACGATTACCGTGCAACCGTGGGAAAAGAAGATGGTGCAGGCCGTGGAAAAGGCAATCCGCGACGCCGACCTGGGCCTGAACCCCGCCACGATGGGCGACGTGATCCGCGTGCCGATGCCTCCGCTGACCGAAGAGCGCCGCAAGGAGCTGATCAAGGTGGTGAAGAGCGAGGCCGAAGGCGCCAAGGTGGCCGTGCGCAACCTGCGCCGCGACGCCAACGAGCAGTTCAAGAAGCTCGTCAAGGACAAGACCATTTCGGAAGACGACGAGCGCCGCGGCACGGACGACGTCCAGAAGCTGACGGACAAGTATGTGGGCGAGATCGACAAGCTCGTCGCCGAGAAAGAGAAGGAGATCTTGACGGTGTAAGGCCGTCCCGGCGGTCCGACCGCCGGGGTAGTCCCAGCCTGTCCGCGAATCCATGCAGCATATCAGTTCGACGCTCGGCGTTCCCGATACCACCTATGTGCCACGACACGTTGCCATCATCATGGATGGCAACGGCCGCTGGGCGACAAAGCGTCACCTGCCGCGCGTGGCCGGCCACGCGCGGGGTCTGGATACCGTGCGCGATATCGTGCAGGCCTGTGCCGCACGGGGCGTGCAGTACCTGACCCTGTTCGCCTTCAGCTCCGAGAACTGGCGCCGGCCCGCGGACGAAGTGTCGTTCCTGATGCGCCTGTTCATGACCGCCTTGCGCCGCGAGGTGGTTCGGATGCACGCGAACAACATCCGCCTGCGCGTGGTGGGCGACCTGGCGCGCTTCAGCCCGCGTATCCAGCAGATGATCAAGGGCGCCGAGGCGCGTACGGCTGGCAACACGGGTCTGACCGTGACCATTGCCGCCAACTACGGCGGCCGCTGGGATCTGCTGCAGGCCATGCGCAAGATGCTGATGCGCTCGCCAATGCTGGATAGCGACTCGATCGACGAGGCGCTGCTGGCCCCGCACCTGGCGATGGCCTATGCGCCGGAGCCGGACCTGTTCATCCGTACCGGCGGCGAGCAGCGCATCAGCAATTTCCTGCTCTGGCAACTCGCCTATACCGAGCTGTACTTCACCGATACGTTCTGGCCCGATTTTGACGCCGCGGAACTCGACAAGGCCTTTGGGTCGTACCGCCAGCGAGAGCGCCGATTCGGCCGGACCAGTGCCCAGGTCGTGGCGCCGGGCCTGTCAGGAACGGCCTGAGGCCGGTCGTACCTTCATACCAACGGGAATCGCAGCCGCATGCTTCTGACCCGCGTTATCACCGCCGTATGCCTGTTGCTGTTGATCCTGCCGATCCTGTTCCTGGCGCCTCCTACGGCGCTGGCGGTGCTGGTGGCAGTCATCGTGCTGCTGGGCGGCTGGGAGTTCGGCCGCCTGATCGGGCTGCCGCGCCCGTGGCCTTATGTCTATGCCGTGGCATGCCTGGTGGCGTTGCTGGGCTGGCATCTCGCGCCGTCCGGTTTCGCCATCGACTGGCTGCTCGAGGCTTCGCTCGTGGCCTGGGGCGTGGCGCTAGTGTTGCTGGCGCGCGGCGTGCGGAAGGCAACCCCCGGATTCACCGTACTGGGCGTCGTGCTCGGACTGATCATGCTGCCGGCGTTCGGCCATGCGGTCATGGCGCTGCGCGTGGCCGGGGTGGGTGTGCTGCTGACCGCCGCCGTGCTGGTCTGGGCCGCCGACATCGGTGCCTATTTCGTCGGCAAGGCCATCGGCAAGCGCAAGCTGGCACCGGCCATCAGCCCGGGCAAGTCCTGGGAAGGCGCGATTGGCGGCTGGCTGCTGGCGATGATCGTCGCGCTTGGGCTGGCGGTCAGCCATGCCTTCGCGCCCACCTGGTATTCGCTGATCGCCGACAAGGTGGGTCTGGGTGTGCTGGCCATGCTGACCACGCTGCTGGTCGCGGCCAGCGTGATCGGTGATCTGTTCGAGTCGCTGCTCAAGCGGCAGGTAGGCATCAAGGACAGCAGCCGGCTGCTGCCAGGCCACGGCGGTATTCTCGACCGCATCGACGCGCTGATCCCGGTATTTCCGCTGGCGGCGCTGCTGCTGTCCTGGGTCTGATCACAATTGAATTCGTCTGGTTATATGCAACGCATTACGATTCTGGGCGCCACGGGTTCCATCGGCGAGAGCACGTTGGACGTGGTGCGCCGTCATCCCGACCGCTATACGGTGCACGCGCTCAGCGCCCATCGCCAGGTGGACAAGCTGGCCGCTGCCTGCGCCGAGTTCCGTCCGGCGCGGGCGGTAGTGGGTTCGGCCGAGGCGGCGCGCGAGCTGGAAGGCAAGCTGCGCGCGGCTGGCTTGGCGACCGAAGTCAGCTACGGCCCGGAATCGCTCGAATCGATCGCCGCGGATGCGCAGACCGATGCCGTGATGGCCGCCATCGTCGGCGCGGCGGGCCTGCGCTCGTCGCTGGCGGCGGCGCGCGCAGGCAAGCGCGTACTGCTGGCCAACAAGGAATCGCTGGTGATGTCGGGCAGCATCTTCATGGATGCGGTGCAGCATCACGGCGCCACGCTGCTGCCGATCGACAGCGAACACAATGCCATCTTCCAGTGCCTGCCGACCAGCGACCCGCGCTATGGCGCGGGGGTGTCGAAGGTGCTGCTGACGGCATCGGGCGGCCCGTTCCGCACCCGCGATCCGTCGACGCTGCACGACATTACGCCGGACCAGGCCTGTGCGCACCCCAAGTGGGTGATGGGTCGCAAGATTTCGGTGGATTCGGCCACCATGATGAACAAGGGGCTCGAGGTCATCGAAGCCCACTGGCTGTTTGGCGCACCGGCCGACAGAATCGAGGTGCTGATTCACCCGCAGAGCATTGTCCATTCGATGGTGGCCTATGCCGACGGTTCGGTACTGGCGCAGCTTGGCAACCCCGACATGCGTACGCCGATTGCCTACGGCATGGCCTATCCGGAACGGATCGACTCGGGGGTGACGCCGCTGGACCTCACCGTGGCCGGCGGTCTCCACTTCGAGACGCCGGACCTGGGACGCTTTCCGTGCCTGGGGCTGGCTTTTGACGCACTGCGCGCCGGTGGTGTGGCGCCGGCCGTGCTCAATGCCGCAAACGAGATGGCCGTGGAGGCGTTCCTGGCCGGCGGCATCCGGTTCACGGACATCGCGCGGGTCGTGGCCGGTGTGCTGGAGCAGCCCGCCGAAGGTGAAGCCGGCTCGCTCGACGGTGTACTGGCCGCCGATGCCGCGGCACGCAAGGCCGCCCTGGCGCTGCTGAAACAACTGGCCGGCCGCTGATCGTCATCACGATCGCTGCGAGGCCCGGATCTGGAAAGAGGTGATTGCCATGCAAACCGTTATCGCGTTCGTTGTCGCCCTCTGTATCCTAATCTTCGTTCACGAGATGGGGCATTACCTGGCTGCGCGCGCGTGCGGGGTCAAGGTGTTGCGGTTCTCGATCGGTTTTGGCCGTCCGCTGGCCCGCTGGGTCAGCAAGGGGCGTGACCGCACCGAATGGACGCTGGCCGCCATCCCGCTGGGTGGCTACGTCAAGATGCTGGACGAGCGGGAGCGCGACCCGGACGCGGATCCGGCCATTGATGCGGCTGACCTGCCCCGCGCATTCAATCGTCAGCCGGTGGGCAAGCGTCTTGTCATCGTGGCGGCTGGCCCGCTGGCGAACTTCGCGCTGGCCATCGGCCTCTATCTGGTGCTGTTTGCCGGGGGCATGCGCGAACCTGCCCCCGTGCTCGCCGCGCCGGCAGCCAGTACGGCGGCGGCGCAGGCGGGCGTCCGGGACGGAGACCGTGTGCTGTCGCTGAGCGCGAATGGGCAGACCGAACCTGTCCGATCCTGGAACGATTTGCGCATGGCCGTGTTTGCCCAGGGTTTTGGCGAGACGCGTGCCGTCATGCACGTCCGTGGTGCCGATGGCGCCGAGCGGGATGTCGCACTGGGCAGGCTGCCCGATACCGGCGAAAACCCCGATCAGGATCCCCTTGCAACGCTGGGTCTGGCGCTGAAGGGCGGCCCGGTCACCATTACCGAGATCGTCGCCGATTCGGCGGCACAACGGGCGGGTCTGCGCGCCGGCGACAAGGTGGTGGCATGGCAGGGCCAGCCGCTGACCCAGGCCGGCGAACTGATTCGCGGGGTGCGGGCGCGTCCGGGCCAGGACGTCACGCTGGCGGTCGAGCGCGCCGGCCAGCGCATCGACGTGACCGTAAAGCTTGATGCCGCACCGGGCGGCAAGGCTGGCGCGGGGGGCGAGCCGGCGCCGCTGGTCGGCAAGCTGGGCGCCGCGCTGAACCAGGCCGTGCAGACCGAAATCGTGCGCTACCCGTTTACCCAGGCCCTGGCCCGTGCAGCCGATCAGGTCTGGAGCACCAGCACGCTGTCGTTGAAGCTGCTTGGCAAGATGCTCGTGGGCCAGGCATCGCTGCAGAACCTGAGCGGTCCGCTGACCGTGGCCGACTATGCCGGGCGGGCCGCCAACATGGGCTGGCAGCCGTTCGTGAGCTTCCTCGCGCTGGTCAGCGTCAGCCTCGGTGTACTGAATTTGTTACCTATTCCGGTGCTGGATGGGGGGCATTTGCTGTATTATTGCGTGGAATTTTTGACTGGCAGGCCTGTACCAGACCACTGGCAAGCGATGCTGCAGAAGGTCGGCATCGCATGCATCTTGCTCCTGACCTCACTCGCTTTGTTCAATGACGTCAGCCGACTGTTTCTTGCGCGCGGCTAGTTTCGCGCAGCCAGAAACGCCAGTCGGACGGGGGCGGTCGTATCCCGGGGGGATTTTCTCCGTCGGGAAGGATCAGTCGTGCCGGTATTGTCAGGCGTAGCCGCAATCGGTGCTGGAGCCAACACCCTGCATGAAATCGATGAGGAAGAGGGGATCGACTTTGATCAGAAATAAGCGCATCTCGCTGGGCTTGCTGACGAGTGCCATTATTGCGGCCTGGAGCCCGGCGGGCTGGGCCGCAGATCCGTTTGTGGTCAAGGATATTCGCGTTGAAGGCCTGCAGCGCGTGGAACCGGGTACCGTGTTCGGTTACCTGCCCGTGCGCGTCGGCGAAACCTTCACCGATGACAAGGGCGCCGACGCCATCCGCGCGCTCTACAATACCGGGTTTTTCAAGGACGTGCAGATCCGCGCCGAAGACGGCGTGCTGGTGGTGCAGGTCGAGGAACGCCCGGCGATTTCCCAGCTTGAATTCGTCGGCATCAAGGAATTCGACAAGGACACGCTGCGCCGGTCCCTGCGGGCCGTGGGCGTGGCCGAAGCGCGTTACTACGACAAGGCGCTGATCGACAAGGCCGAGCAGGAGCTGAAGCGCCAGTACGTGGCCCGCGGCTACTACGCCGCCGAAGTCCAGACCACCGTGACGCCGGTGGACCGCAACCGCGTGTCCGTGGTGTTCAACGTGGAAGAAGGGCCGGTCGCGAAGATTCGCCAGATCAATATCGTCGGCAACAAGGCCTTCAAGGAAAGCACGCTGCGCGACGAAATGCAGCTGTCCACGCCGAACTGGCTGTCGTGGTACACCAAGAACGATCTGTATTCGAAGCAGAAGCTCACCGCCGACCTGGAAGCGTTGCGCTCGTTCTACCTGAATCGTGGCTATCTGGAATTCCAGATCGAGTCGACGCAGGTATCGATCACGCCTGACAAGAAAGATATCTACCTGACGCTGAATATCGCCGAAGGCGAGCAGTTCAAGGTGTCGGATATTCACCTGGCCGGCGAACTGCTGGGCAAGCAGGAAGAAATGCAGAAACTGCTGCAGCTGAAGAAGGGCGATATTTTCTCGTCCGAAAAGCTGACGGCCAGCACCAAGGCCATCACCGATCTGCTCGGTACGTACGGCTATGCATTCACCACGATCAACCCGCAACCGCAGATCGACAAGGAAAAGCGCGAAGTGGCGCTGACCCTGATGGTCGACCCGGGTCGCCGCGTCTATGTGCGTCGCGTGAACGTGGTGGGCAACAGCAAGACGCGCGACGAAGTGGTGCGCCGCGAAATGCGCCAGATGGAAAGCTCGTGGTTCGATAGCGAGAAACTCCAGCAGTCGCAGGCCCGTATCAACCGTACCGGCTATTTCACGGATACGAACATCACGACCGAGGACGTGCCTGGCGCTCCCGACCAGGTGGATGTGAACGTAAATGTGACGGAAAAGCCGACTGGCCAGATCAGCCTGGGTCTGGGCTTCTCGTCGACCGACAAGCTTGTGCTGCAGGCCGGCCTGCGCCAGGACAACGTGTTCGGCTCAGGTACCAGCCTGGGCCTGGACGTGAACACGGCCAAGTCGTTCCGTACGATCGCGCTGACGCAGTACGATCCGTACTTCACGGTGGACGGCATCAGCCGCTCGACCGATATCTACTACCGTACGTCCCGCCCGCTGTACTACACGGGTGACCAGGACTACAAGATCGTGTCGGCCGGCGGCGGCTTCAAGTTCGGCGTGCCGTTCTCCGAGAACGACACGGTGTTCTTCGGCATTGGCTACGAGCGTACCCAGGTCTATACCTCGGTCAACACGCCTAGCCAGTACACGGCCTGGCTGCAGAAGATCGGCAAGGCCAGTGGCGACCCGATCAACAACTTCCCGTTCACGGTCGGCTGGGCACGTGACCGCCGGGATAGTGCGCTGATCCCGACCAAGGGCCCGTACACCCAGGCCAACCTGGAAATCGGTGTGCCGGGCGGCGATACGCAGTACTATCGCGCCAGCTTCCAGCAGCAGTACTTCTATCCGATTTCGAAGGCCTTCACGCTGGCCTTCAACGGTGAGGTGGCCTACGGCCACGGCTACGGCAATACGCCGTTCCCGGTGTTCAAGTACTTCTATGCCGGTGGTATCGGTTCGGTCCGCGGCTACCAGACCAGCACGCTGGGTCCGAAGGACCAGAACGGCAATCCGGTGGGCGGTGCCTCGAAGATGATCGGTAACGTGGAATTCGTGTTCCCGCTGCCGGGTTCGGGCGTCGACCGGACGCTGCGTCTGTTCACGTTCTTCGACTTCGGTAACGTCTATCAGGAAGGCGCGCCGATCACGGTCAGCGACCTGAAGTACTCGACCGGTTTCGGTATGTCGTGGCTCTCGCCGATCGGCCCGCTGAAGGTCAGCATGGGCTTCCCGCTGAAGAAGGACGAGAACGACAAGGTTCAGCGGTTCCAGTTCCAGATTGGTACCGCGTTCTGATCCCCAAAAGGATTTGTTTGATGAAACTCCACACTCCACTGATCAAATCCCTGAGCGCGGCCGCGCTGGCCGCTGCGGCCCTTTGCGCGGCGGCCCCGGCGATGGCTCAGGAGGCGCGCATTGCCGCGGTGAACTCGGAGCGTATCCTGCGCGACTCGCAGCCGGCCAAGGCCGCGCAGGTCAAGCTCGAACAGGAATTCTCCAAGCGCGACCGCGAACTGCAGGACATGGCCCAGAAGATCAAGGCCATGGCTGACAAGCTCGACAAGGACACCGCCGTGCTGGCCGACGCCGACCGCCAGCGCCGTCAGCGCGAAGTGGCCGACCTCGATCGTGAATTCCAGCGCAAGCAGCGCGAATTCCGCGAAGACCTGAACCAGCGTCGTAACGAAGAACTGGCCCAGGTGCTGGAGCGCGCCAACCGCGTGATCCGTCAGCTGGCCGAGCAGCGCAAGTACGACCTGATCGTGCAGGAAGCGGTCTACGTCAATCCGCGCATCGACATCACGGACGACGTGATGAAGGCGCTGAACGCCAGCTCCGGCAAGTAAGCGGCGGGCGCTCGCGCCCCGCTTTGCGATTTTTTCAAGGAAGTACCGCCATGCAGACACCCACACTGGGTCAGCTCGCCACCGAGAACGGCGCGCAGGTTGTGGGTGATCCCGACCTGGCCGTTGGCGGTCTGGCGCCGCTTGACCAGGCCGGCCCCGGCGATCTGTCGTTTCTCTCCAATCCTCTCTACCTGGCGCAGGCGCTGGCTTCGAAGGCCGGTGCCGTGATCGTGTCGCCGGCAGATCTGGAGCGCATTCGCGCGGATGGACAGGCGGACGGCCGCAACTGGTTGGTGGCACGCAATCCGTACGTCTGCTTTGCGCGGGTGGCCCAGCGTTTCGATCGCGTCGCCAATGCCGATCCGCGTATCGGCATCGACCCGCGCGCGACGGTAGCGCCCGACGCGGTCGTGCCGGCGTCGTGCTTTATCGGTCCGAACGTGGTGATCGAGGCCGGAGCGCGGCTGGGTGAGCGGGTCCGCGTCCTGGCAAATGCCTTTATCGGCGCAGGCGCGCAGATCGGCGAAGATACGCTCATCTACGCCAATGTTTCTGTCTATCATCGTTGCGTGGTGGGCGCGCGCAACATCCTGCACAGCGGCGCCGTGATCGGTGCCGATGGATTTGGCTTTGCACCCGATATCGGGCCGGGCGGGGTCGAGTACGTCAAGATTCCCCAGGTGGGGCGGGCGGTGCTGGGCAACGATGTGGAGATTGGCGCCAATACCTGCGTGGACCGCGGTGCGATGGCCGATACCGTCATCGAGGACGGCTGCAAGATCGACAACCAGGTGCAGATCGCCCATAACGTCCATGTGGGCGCGCATACCGTGATCGCCGGCACGGCCGCGGTTTCGGGCAGTACGAAGATCGGCAGGTTCTGCGTGATTGGCGGTGCGGCCAATTTTTCCGGCCATTTGAATATCGCCGACCGGACCACAGTGTCCGGCGGCACCTCGATTACCAAATCGATTACAAAACCCGGTGGGCATTTCACCAGCGTGTTCCCGTTCACATCGCATGGCGAGTGGGAACGCAACGCGGCCATCGTGCGCGGCCTGTCGAAGCTGCGCGAACGTGTGGTGCAACTGGAGCGCCGGCTGCGCGGCACGTCCGCCGGGGTTAATAGCAAACAAGACGAAGAGAAATCATCATGACAGCCTCCGATATCGACATCCGCAAGATCCTGAAGCTGCTGCCGCATCGGTATCCGATCCTGCTGGTCGACCGCGTGCTCGAGTTTGAACCGCAGAAGCGGATCAAGACCCTGAAGAACGTGACGATCAACGAGCCGTACTTCATGGGCCACTTTCCGGAACAACCCGTGATGCCGGGTGTCATGATTCTGGAGGCGCTGGCGCAATCGGCCGGCCTGCTGACCTTTGGCGCCGACATGGAGCGCAAGGAAGGCGCGCTGTACTACTTTGTCGGCATCGATGGCGCCCGCTTCAAGCGCGTGGTGTATCCCGGCGACCAGTTGCACCTGAACGTGACCGTGGAACGCTACATTCGCGGCATCTGGAAGTTCAAGGCCAGCGCCACCGTGGATGGCGAGGTTGCCTGCGAAGCCGAGCTGATGTGCACGGTCAAGCAGGCCGAGGCCTGATCTTCCCGTTACCGAGCAGAACTGACAGCACAGGACAGTACGTATGACGCAAATCCATCCCACCGCACTGGTCGACCCGAAGGCTGAACTCGCTGCCGATGTGGAAGTCGGCCCGTTCTCGATCGTCGGTCCGAATGTGCGGATTGGCAGCGGCACGCGGATCGGCTCGCATACCACGGTCGAGGGACATACCACGATCGGCGAGGGGAACCGCATCGGGCCTTATGCCTCGGTGGGCGGAGTGCCGCAGGACATGAAGTATGCCAACGAGCCCACCCGGCTCGAGATTGGCGATCGCAACACGATTCGCGAATTCACCACGATCCACACGGGCACCGTGCAGGATCGCGGCCTGACCTGCATCGGCAGCGATAACTGGATCATGGCGTACGTGCATATCGCGCACGACTGCAGCGTGGGTAACCACACGGTGTTCTCCAGCAATGCGCAGATTGCCGGCCACGTGGAAGTGGGCGACTGGGCGATTCTGGGCGGCATGAGCGGCGTGCATCAGTACGTGCGTATTGGCGCGCATGCCATGCTGGGCGGTGCTTCGGCGCTGGTTCAGGACGTGCCGCCGTTCGTAATTGCCGCGAGCGACAAAAGCGGCAACAAGGCGACGCCGCATGGTATCAACGTCGAGGGTCTGCGTCGTCGCGGCTTCGACGCGGCGCAGATCGCGGCGCTGCGTCAGGCTTACAAGCTGCTGTACAAGTCGGACCTCAGCTTCGACGACGCCCGCAACGAGATTTCGGCCATGCTGGGCCAGTCGGATGCCACGACGGCAGCGCCGCTAAAGGCCTTCGTCGAGTTCCTCGCCGCGACCCAGCGCGGCATCGTGCGCTAGACGTCAGCCGGACATGGTCGAGGCAGCCATGCAGGCCGTGCTTCCCGCTGACGCGGAAGCTCATGTAAACAAGCGTGGCACGATTGCCATGGTCGCTGGCGAGGCATCCGGCGATCTGCTGGCTTCGCTGTTGCTGGAAGGATTGCACGCACGGCTGGGCGAGTCGGTTGACTATGCCGGGATCGGTGGCCGCCGCATGATGGCGCAGGGCTTCGTCTCGCATTGGCCGATGGAAACGCTTTCCGTCAACGGCTATGTCGAAGTTCTGGGGTCGCTTCGCGAGATTCTGGCCACGCGGCGGGCTATTCGCGACCAGCTGCTGGCGCAACCACCACTGTGCTTTATTGGTGTCGATGCTCCGGATTTCAACTTCGGGCTCGAGGTTCCGCTCCGGCGCGCCGGCATACCCGTCGTTCATTTTGTCAGTCCGTCGATCTGGGCCTGGCGGGGTGGTCGCATTCGTACCATCGCGCGTGCGGTAGACCATATCCTCTGTCTGTTTCCGTTCGAGCCCGAGATCTACGCCAAGGCAGGTATCCCGGCGACATACGTCGGCCATCCCCTTGCCGATGTGATTCCGATGGTTCCCGATGTGGCTGGCGCCCGTGCCAAGCTGGGCCTCCCGGAAAACAAGCGCATCGTGGCGGTGCTGCCGGGGAGCCGGCAATCCGAAGTACGCAACCTCGGTGCCACTTTCTTCGAGGCCATGGCGCGGATGCACCGCATGGACGCGAATCTGGCCTTCGTGTTGCCCGCCGCGTCGCCGGCGCTGCATCCAATTGTGGAAGGCTTGCACGCGCAGCATCCCGAGATCGACCTGACGATTGTCGATGGTCAGTCACATTTGGCAATGGAGTCGGCCGATGTGATCCTGCTGGCAAGCGGCACCGCCACGCTGGAGGCTGCGCTGTACAAAAAGCCGATGGTGATCTCGTACAAGGTGCCCTGGCTGACCGCGCAAATCATGAAACGGCAGGGGTATCTGCCGTACGTTGGACTGCCTAATATTCTGTCGGGGCGCTTCGTAGTGCCTGAGCTGTTGCAGGACGACGCCACGCCGGAGGCCCTGGCGCGCGAAACGCTGCTGCAGCTCAATGACGAAGGCAATATTGCATTCCTGCGCGAACATTTCACGACCATGCATGAAACGCTGAAGCGCGATACGGCAAGGCTTGCGGCCGGTGTCGTGGCAGATCTGCTCCACAGTCGGGGAGCTGTGTGATGCCGCGCGTCAAGGCCGTCAATGTCGGTCAGATGGGGCTCGAGCTGACGCAGACGGTCGCCGTGGTCCAGCGTCTTTGTGGCGTGGACGAAGCAGGCCGTGGCCCGCTGGCAGGCCCGGTGTATGCGGCGGCGGTCGTGCTGAACCCGGACCGCCAGATCCGCGGGCTCGCCGATTCGAAGATCCTGACTGCGGAGAAGCGAGAGGTCTTGTTCGACAGGATTTGCGAGCGGGCGTTGGGCTGGCACATCGCCTTTGCAACGGTCGAGGAAATCGATTCGATCAATATCCTCCATGCCTCGATGCTGGCCATGCAGCGCGCCGTTCAAGGGCTTGCCGCCAATGGCGTGATTCCCGATCTGGTCCAGGTGGACGGCAATCGTTGCCCGCAGGTGGCTTTTCCCGTCGAAGCGATTGTCAAGGGCGACGCCAAGGTGCGTGCCATTTCGGCTGCGTCGATCCTGGCAAAGGTGGCGCGTGACCGCAACCTCCGGGAATTGCACGTGCAGTATCCCGATTACGGCTTCGACTCGCATTTTGGCTATCCGACGCCTCAACACTTTGCTGCGCTGGATCGGCATGGTCCCACACCGCATCATCGGCGGTCGTTCGCGCCGGTCCGCCTGGCGCTGGAACGCGTCAACGCTACGAGCCAGGCCCAGGAAGCGCCGCCTTTCTAAGACAACACCCCTTGAAGCACGTCACTTCGCGCGATAACGCGCTGTTCAAGCACCTGAAGGCCCTGATCGGGTCTACCCACCAACGTCGCAAGGCCGGGCAATCGGTGCTGGACGGGGTGCATCTGGCGCACGCCTACGTTGCCGCACTGGGTCAGCCGGTCTCCTGCGTCGTAGGTGAACGTCATATTGACCATGCCGAAGTGCGGCCGCTGCTCGATCAGGTCGAGCCAGAGCGCGTCGTCGTGCTGGCCGACGCACTGTTCAGCCAGATCAGCAATGTGGCGAATGGCATCGACCTGCTGTTCGTGATCGAAACGCCGGCGGGTCATCTGCCAGCGCAGATTGCGACAGACTGCATCATCCTTGATGGCGTCCAGGATGCAGGCAACGTCGGCTCGATTCTGCGCAGTGCCGCGGCTGCGGGTATTCCTCACGCTTTCCTGACCACCGGCTGTGCATTCGCCTGGTCGGTCAAGACGTTGCGTGCCGGTATGGGCGCGAATTTTCATCTCAATATCGTTGAGCATTGCACGCTCGACATGCTCGCGTCCCGGCTGGCCGTGCCGCTGCTTGCGACGTCCTCACATGCCGACGCCACCGTGTTCGATACCGACCTGCGTCAGCCAGTGGGTTGGGTCGTCGGCAACGAGGGCGCGGGCGTGAGCGAGGAGTGGATGGCCCGCGTATCGCGCAAGGTCGGCATTCCGCAACCCGGTGGCCTGGAATCGCTGAACGTTGCCGCAGCTACTGCCATCTGCCTGTTTGAAGCGGTTCGCCAGCGGCGGGCCTGGTGAGCGGGCGCCGTCACCGAGGCCCGTTGCCCAGTTCCTGGCGGGATGCGGAGGCTCCTGAAGTTTCCTTCTGTTCGATCAGGAGGTGCAGGACGTCCGCGATCTGACCAATCTTCCCGTCGATCTGGTCGAACTTGCGATCGATGTGGTCGAACTTCCTGTTGATCTGGTCGAACTTCCTGTCGAGCCCAACTTCGAGGTTGTTGAAGCGTTCGTCCATCTTGTCGAAGCGTTCGTCCATTTTTTCCAGCCGCTGGTCGACCTTGGCGAAGCCCTCGTCAACCTTCACTTCAACCCTGTCGATCCGGCGGTCGATGCCATCGAATCGCTTGTCTGTCGCCTGGAACTGGCGGTCCATCACGCCGAGCCGCTCATCCACCAAATCGAAGCGGTAATAGATGTTCTCAGTGGTCTTGTCGGATTGGCGCCCGGAATACTCGAGGATGGCGAAGATGCCTCCGAGGGCGACGAAGACTGCAGTGAAGATGGTGGCGCCCATGCGCCAATCGTGGCGCGGCGGGCAGCGTTGCTGGCGCGCGCGGGCGGGATCGGCCCCGTCGGGGAGGCTGGAAAGCTGATCAGCTGACATGGTGATGGACATGGTTCATGAAAGAAAACGTTCGATGACGTCATCTTTCACCTCCAGCCATCACCCGACAAGAAGACGATTCTCAAAAATCGCGCGCTTCAATAGTTATCGCGATCGACCTTGATTTCCTGCAGGATCGTCGTCGCGATTTCCTCGATCGACTTGTGGGTCGACGACAGCCACTTGATCCCTTCGCGGCGCATCATCGCCTCGGCCTCGTTAACCTCGTAGCGACAGTTCTCCACCGCCGCGTACTTGCTGCCGGGCCGGCGCTCGTTGCGGATCTCGGTCAGGCGCTGAGGGTCGATCGACAGCCCGAAGATCTTGGACTTGAATGCGTAGAGCGCCGAAGGCAGACGTCCACGCTCGAAATCGTCGGGGATCAGCGGATAGTTCGCCGCCTTGAGGCCGTACTGCATGGCCAGATACAGACTGGTTGGCGTCTTGCCGCTGCGCGACACGCCAACGAGGATCACATCGGCGTCCTCGAGGTTTTTGTGTGACTGACCGTCATCATGTGCCAGCGAGAAGTTGATGGCCTCGATCCGGTTCTTGTACGCCTCGGTATCGGCGTTCTGGTGAAACCGGCCGATCGCATGCGTGGACTTCAGTCCCAGTTCTTTTTCGAGCGGTTCGATGAACGTCTGGAACATGTCCAGGATCATGCCCTTGGCGCGGCGCATCGCCTTGTTCGACTCGGCGTTGACCAGCGTGGTGAAGACGATGGGCGGGACGCCCTCGTTATAGAACGCCTCATTGATCTTGCTGACGGCCACATGCGCCTTCTCGGGCGTGTCCACGAACGGCATGCGCACCTTGCGGAAGCGCATCTCGAACTGGGCCAGAATCGAGTGGCTGAACGTCTCGGCGGTGATGCCTGTGCCATCCGACACAATGAAAACCGTACGCACGGCAGGGCGATCCACAGGTTCCGTCGCAGCCGCAGGCTGGGCGCCGGGCGCGGAAGAAGAAGGCTGGGAAGTCAGGGCTGGCGCAGGTTGCGACGCGTCAGGCGCTTCGGGCAAGGACATGTCTGGACAATTATTTTGGAACAGCCGCTGAGCGAAAGTGCGGTGCGGCACGGTAGAATAGCGGCGATCTTTTGGCTAAGCAATTCCGCCAATCCCGGCCAGGCAACGATTTGGGGCTGGATTGTCGACAATGTGCATTGCAACATCGGAAGCGTCCGATGTCACACGGAATTGCTCAGCCAAGCGATCCGCCGGGGCCAGAACTCCAACAACATACCGGTCGGTGCAAAAGATTTCTTACTTTGTTTTGAGGCTTTTATGACCAACCAGGTAGATAACGGCGCCTACGTGCTGCCGTTCGAAGAACTGCGCATGCAGGACGTGGAGACCGTCGGCGGCAAGAATTCGTCGCTGGGCGAGATGATCTCGCAACTGGCCGGTGCCGGTGTGCGCGTTCCCGGCGGTTTTGCCACCACCGCGCTGGCATTCCGCGACTTCCTCGAACACAACAACCTGACGGCCCGCATTTCGGAACGCCTGAAGACGCTTGACGTCGACGACGTGAAGGCTCTGGCCGAAGCCGGTGCCGAGATCCGCAACTGGGTGGCCTCGGCGCCGTTCCAGCCGCGTCTCGAGGCGGAGATCCGCGAGCACTATGCACGCGTGTCGGCGCGCGAAGGCGCCGAGGCATCGTTTGCCGTGCGCTCGTCGGCCACCGCCGAAGACCTGCCCGACGCTTCGTTCGCAGGCCAGCAGGAGTCGTACCTCAACGTCAGCGGCATCGACGACGTGCTCGACAAGATCAAGCACGTGTTCGCGTCGCTGTACAACGACCGCGCCATTTCCTACCGCGTGCACAAGGGCTTTGCCCACGACGTGGTGGCCTTGTCGGCCGGCGTCCAGCGCATGGTTCGTTCGGACCTGGCTGCTTCGGGCGTGATGTTCACGATCGATACCGAGTCGGGCTTCCCGGACGTGGTGTTTATCACGTCGAGCTACGGCCTGGGCGAAACGGTGGTGCAGGGCGCCGTGAACCCGGACGAGTTCTACGTCTTCAAGCCGACGCTGCAGGCTGGCAAGTACCCCATCATCCGCCGTTCGATCGGCTCGAAGCTGATCAAGATGGAATTCACGAAGCCGGGCGAAGCCGGCCGCGTGAAGACCGTGGACGTGCCGCCAGAGCTGCGTAACCGTTATTCGATCAGCGATGACGATGTGAACGAGCTGGCCCGCTACGCGATGATCATCGAGAAGCATTATGGCCGCCCGATGGACATCGAATGGGGCAAGGACGGCAAGGACGGCAAGATCTATATCCTCCAGGCGCGTCCGGAGACCGTGAAGAGCCAGTCGGCTGGCAAGGCCGAACAGCGGTTCAAGCTGAAGGGCACGTCTGCGGTGCTGACCAGCGGCCGTGCAATCGGCCAGAAGATCGGCACGGGTCCGGTCCGCGTGATCAACGATCCGTCCGAGATGGAACGTGTGCAGCCTGGCGACGTGCTGGTGGCCGACATGACCGACCCGAACTGGGAGCCGGTGATGAAGCGTGCCGCGGCCATCGTCACGAACCGTGGCGGCCGTACCTGCCACGCCGCGATCATCGCGCGTGAACTGGGTGTGCCGGCCGTGGTTGGTTGCGGCGATGCCACCGACGTGCTGAAGGATGGGACGCTGGTGACGGTGTCGTGTGCCGAGGGCGACGAAGGCCGTATCTACGACGGTCTGCTCGAAACCGAGGTCACCGAGGTCATGCGCGGCGAAATGCCGGAGATCGAGACCAAGATCATGATGAACGTCGGCAATCCGCAGCTCGCGTTCGATTTTGCGCAGATCCCGAACCACGGTGTTGGCCTGGCTCGCCTGGAATTCATCATCAACAACAACATCGGCGTTCACCCGAAGGCAATTCTCGACTATCCGCAGGTCGATGCCGACCTGAAGAAGGCCGTGGAATCGGTCGCCCGTGGCCACGCCAGCCCGCGTGCGTTCTACGTCGACAAGCTGGCCGAAGGCATGGCCACGATCGGTGCCGCGTTCTATCCGAAGCCTGTGATCGTGCGCCTGTCGGACTTCAAGTCGAACGAGTACAAGAAGCTGATCGGTGGTTCGCGCTACGAGCCGGACGAGGAAAACCCGATGCTGGGCTTCCGTGGCGCTTCGCGCTACATCGCCGATGACTTCGCCGAAGCGTTCGAGATGGAATGCAAGGCCATGAAGCGAGTGCGCGACGAGATGGGCCTGACCAACGTCGAGATCATGGTGCCGTTCGTGCGGACGCTGGGCCAGGCCGAGCGCGTGATCGAACTGCTGGCCAAGCACGGCCTGAAGCGCGGCGAAAATGGTCTGCGCATCATCATGATGTGCGAGGTGCCGTCGAACGCGATTCTTGCCGAAGAGTTCCTGCAGTTCTTCGACGGATTCTCGATTGGCTCGAACGACCTGACACAGCTGACGCTGGGCCTGGACCGCGATTCGGGCATGGAACTGCTGGCCAAGGACTTCGACGAGCGCGATCCGGCCGTGCGTTTCATGCTGCAGCGCGCCATTTCCACGGCGCTGCGCCTGGACAAGTACGTCGGTATTTGCGGGCAGGGCCCGTCTGACCATCCGGATTTTGCAGCCTGGCTGGCCAAGGAAGGCATCAAGTCGATCTCGCTGAATCCTGATTCGGTCGTGGAAACCTGGCAACAACTGGCTTCTTAAGGCATTTCGCGTCACAATATCGACGTACCCGAACGAGCGGCGTCCGGCCTGATGGGCCGGCGCGCCGTGTGGCACCGGCCCTGCGGTCAGGTGTTCCAACTGCCCCCGCAGACGCCGCAGGCGTTTGGCGGGGGTTTTGTTTTTTCGGGCCGGAGTTTGGCTGGCTGGAAAGGAACGGGATGACGTCGTACTACTTTTGGTTTGCCGCGTCCGTGGTGCTGCTGATCGCTGAAATGGCCACCGGCACGTTTTATCTGTTGATGGTCGCCTGCGGCGTGACCGCCGGCGGCATTGCCGCGCTGCTCGGTGCCGACGTGCCCGTGCAGACGGTTACCGCGGCGCTGGTCGCCATCGTGGCCATCGTGGCGATGCGGCGCACACGCTTCGGCAGGCTGCGGCGTAGCGATGCCGCGACCAACCCCGACGTGAACCTCGATATCGGACAGGAAGTCGAAGTGTCCGCCTGGGATGCCTTCCGTCGCGCCCGCGTGCCATATCGCGGCGCCGACTGGACCGTGGAACTGGCTCCCGGGACCGATCCCTCCCCGGGGCGCTACAGAATTATCGAAGTTCGCGGTGCCACGCTGATCGTGTCGCCGCGCTAGCCTGGCGCTTGCCTCTGCCTTGCAGTTTTTTCTCTTTGACGGGAGTCGTACATGCTTGCTTATCAGCTCGGTCTGTTTCCGCTGATTCTGCTCATTGCCGCCATCGTTCTGATTGCGAAGTCCATCAAGATCGTGCCGCAGCAGCACGCCTGGGTGCTGGAGCGGCTGGGGCGCTACCACGCGACGCTCACGCCGGGCCTGTCCATTGTCGTGCCGTTTATCGACCGCGTGGCCTACAAGCACATCCTCAAGGAAATCCCGCTCGACGTGCCGAGCCAGGTTTGTATCACCAAGGACAACACGCAGTTGCAGGTCGATGGCGTGCTGTACTTCCAGGTGACGGACCCGATGAAGGCGTCGTACGGATCGAGCAATTTCGTGGTGGCTATCACGCAGTTGTCGCAGACCACGCTGCGGTCGGTCATCGGCAAGCTCGAACTGGACAAGACCTTCGAGGAGCGCGAGTTCATCAATCACAGCGTGGTCAACGCCCTCGACGAGGCGGCCGCCAATTGGGGGGTGAAGGTGCTGCGCTACGAGATCAAGGACCTGACGCCGCCGAAGGAAATCCTGCATGCGATGCAGGCCCAGATCACGGCGGAGCGCGAGAAGCGGGCGCTGATCGCGGCATCCGAGGGCAAGCGCCAGGAGCAGATCAACCTGGCCTCGGGCGCGCGTGAAGCAGCCATCCAGAAGTCCGAAGGTGAAAGGCAGGCGGCCATCAACAAGGCGCAGGGTGAGGCCGCAGCGATTCTGGCTGTGGCGGAAGCCAATGCGCAGGCAATCGAGAAAATCGGCCACGCCATTCGCGGAGAAGGCGGTGCGGAGGCGGTCAACCTGAAGGTGGCCGAGGAATATGTGGCTGCCTTCGGCAACCTGGCCAAGCAGGGCAATACGCTGATCGTGCCGGGCAATCTCGGCGAGATGAGTTCGATGATTGCGTCGGCACTGCAGATTGTGAAGGGGCAGAAAGTCGAGAAGGTGCTCTGACGCCTGCCGCTATCGCTGGAAACGAAAACGGAGGCCGAGGCCTCCGTTCTTTATTCCTTCTCGCTTTTCATCAGACGAGCCTTCTCGCGCTGCCAGTCGCGGTTCTTTTCGGTCTCCCGCTTGTCGAACTGCTTCTTGCCCTTGCCCAGGCCGATTTCGCACTTGATGCGGCCGCGCGTGTAGTGCAGGTTCAGCGGCACCAGCGTATAGCCGCGCTGCTCCACCTTGCCGATCAGCTTCCTGATCTCGTCGGCCTTGAGCAGCAGCTTCCGAGTCCGTACCGGATCGGGAGTGACGTGGGTGGAGGCACTTTGCAACGGGCTGATGTGGGCGCCAATCAGGAACATCTCGGCGTTGCGCACCACAACATAACCTTCCTTGATCTGCACGCGGTTCGCCCGGATCGCCTTGACTTCCCAGCCTTCCAGCACGATCCCGGCTTCATAGCGTTCTTCGATGAAGTAGTCGAAAAAGGCCTTCTTGTTGTCAGCGATCGTCATGCGGGAGGTGGTTTCCTAAATTTGACCGGCGCGGCCTGGCAGGGCGGCGGCGGTGAGGGTGCGCAGCAACATGACTGCGGCCGAGCGCGCCAGGGCGTGCCGTGTTCGCGGCTGTCGGCTAAAATCCTGATTTTAGCAAACCGCTCCGGCCCGGCCCAGTCCCGAGGTGCCCGCAATCCGCATACATGGCAGACGTCCATAAATCCGTCCTGCTCGGCTTTTCGGCCGAACAGATGTACGACCTGGTCACGCGCGTGGAGGACTATCCCAAGTTCCTGCCATGGTGCGGCGGCGTGGAGGTCTTCGAGCAAACCGACACGCTGCTCGATGCCAAGATCCATATTCATTTCAGCGGCATCAAGCAGTATTTCCACACGCGCAATACCCAGGAGCGTCCAACTCGTATCGATATGACGTTCGCGGACGGTCCTTTCAAGACCTTCAACGGATCCTGGCGGTTCACGCCGCTGCGTGCCGATGCCTGCAAGATCGAATTCCACCTCCATTACGAATTTTCGAGCGTCATTCTCGAAAAAATCATCGGTCCGGCGTTCAGCGTGATCGCCAATACGTTTGTGGATGCCTTTGTCAAACGGGCCGAGGTGGTCTATGCCAAGCAAGGCTGAAGCATCGGCCACCGTGCGTGTTTCGGTCTGCTATGCCCGTCCGGACGCGGTATTCCTGAAGGAAGTTGTCGTCCCGGAAGGCACCACCATCGTTGGCGCGATTCAATCCAGCGGGCTGATCGAGGCGCACCGGGAAGTGGATCCCACGACGATGCGCGTGGGGATCTACGGCAAGCTGAAAACGCTGGATACCGTGGTGCGACAAGGCGATCGGGTGGAGATCTACCGGGCCCTGACGGCGGATCCGAAGACCGCCCGGCGCAAACGCGTGCAGAAAACCCGGGCATCCGGGATGCGCGAGGGCCAGAAATGGCTGCGCGGCGGGGGCGGGCAGGGCGCTTGAGCCCTGGCCCCTGCCTTCAAGGCATCAGCCTGTCAGCTGCTGCACTGCTGATTGATCGAATCGTTGGTGCGCGCCAGTTCGGCCGTGCGTTCGTCGTCATTGAGGCGCACGGGGGCGCCATCGGCACCTGACCGGGACACCCGCACGCCGGCGCTCAGGCCGGTGGCGTAGTTCCGCAGCTGCTGGCACCGTTCGTCGCGCGCCAACTGGGCGCGTTCCTTGGTGGCAGCTTCCAGATCCGCCTTGATCCGGGCGTCGCGACGCTCACGGAAGGCTTCGTCGGCATCGAGCGGCTTGTCGGCCTTGCCCTTGGCGATGACCGGCTGCATGCGCGGGCTACCTGACGGCGCTGGCTTTCCATCTGCCTGGGCGGTTTCCGTTTCCAGCGGGCGATAGGCACCGGCTGCGCGGCCCGGCGCGGCCAGGATGGCCCGTTCGGGCACCGATGGCGGCGGCGGAACATCGCTGTAGACCGTGCGGCCATTGGCGTCCTTCCATTGCCACTGGGACAGGGCGGTGCCGGGAATGGCCAGGCTTGCGGCAATCAGCAGGTACAGCGCGGACGATCGTTTCATGGCGAAATCGTGAGCGGGTCGAGCGGTTATGTGAGCATCAGTCGCCAGTGGGGTTGACTTTTGTGTGACCCACGCAGCATTGGCCGCTAGTCTACTGAGACTTGTCCGTCGCATGCAAGCGGACGGACCAGGCTACGCCGGCCATCAGCAACACAATTGCGGCGATTTCCAGCGGCCGCGGCCAGCGGTGATCGAACACGAACCCGTATGCCAGCGCGAACAGCGTCTCGAAGACGATCATCTGACCAGACAGCGTGAGCGGCAACCGGCGGCTGGAGACGTTCCAGAGATTGTTGCCAATAAGCGACGCTCCCAGCGCCACGGCCGCATTGACGGTCCAGAACCACTGCCAGTCCCGGGCGCTGCCGGGAGCCGTCAGCGTGTCGCCGAACGCGAGCCACCCGGCGATCGCCAGGATCAGCGACACCAGTCCGGTGGACAGCCCGTAGAGCGCCGACCACTCGTTGCCGCTGAAGTGCGGGTGCCGCTGCAAGTAGCGCGCGTTGTCCACGGCGTAGAGCGTCCAGCAGACCAGCGCCCCGGACGCACACAGCACACCGGCAATTTTCTGCCACACGGGGCGGATCGTTGCGTCCGCCACGGCCGCGCCGTGCGCGCCGCCACCGCCGCCGGCAAACAGGTCGACGTTGATGCAGGCGATGCCGGCCGCCACCACTAGCAGTGGCAGCGTCAGGCGGCGCAGCGGCACGGCGCCATGATCGCGCCGGCCCATCAGCGTGACCGAGATCGGCAGGATGCCGATGATCAGCGACGTGGGCCCCACGCCGGCCAGCTGCACGCCGAACGCCAGCAGTACGTAGTAAAGCAGGTTGCCCGTAAAGGCCTGCCGCAACAGGGCCACGCAGTCCGCGCGTGTGAGCTTGCGGGCGATGCGGCGCATCAGCGGCAGGGCGGCGACCAGGGCCACCAGGCCGTACGCCAGGTAGCGGCCGATTGCCAGTTCCCAGGGGGAAAATGCCGGCAGCAGCTTGGGCGCGATGAATACCATTCCCCAGAACGCGCCCGCCAGCAGCCCGCAAAGTACGCCGATTCCCATGGTCTCCCGATGCCTTGCTTGAAAAAGGTGGCCGAGAATAGCAAACGGCTTGCAACAACGCATCAGCAAATCCTGCATTCCTGTATAATCTGCTTTTGCGCCTAGAGGATTCGCTATGCGTCTTGTCCAGAAAGCACTCACATTCGATGACGTGCTGCTCGTCCCGGCCTATTCGGCCGTCCTGCCCCGGGATGTTTCCCTCCGCACCCGACTGACCCGTTCGATCGAACTTAATATTCCGCTGCTGTCCGCCGCCATGGATACGGTGACGGAAGCGCGCCTGGCCATTGCCATGGCGCAGGCCGGCGGTATCGGTATCGTTCACAAGAACCTGAAGCCCGCCGACCAGGCCCGTGAAGTGGCGCGCGTGAAGCGCTACGAATCGGGTGTGCTGCGTGATCCGATCACCATTTCGCCGGACATGAAGGTTCGCGATGTGATTGCGCTGTCGCAACAGCACGGCATTTCGGGTTTCCCGGTGCTCGAGGGCAAGACCGTCGTCGGCATCATCACAAACCGCGACCTGCGTTTCGAAGAAGAACTGGACGCCCCTGTGCGTGCCAAGATGACCCCGCGCGAGAAGCTCGTGACGGTGGCCGAAGGCGCGCCGCTGGAAGAAGCCAAGCGCCTGATGAACCGCCACCGCCTTGAGCGCGTGCTGGTGGTGAACGCGGCGTTCGAGCTGCGCGGCTTGATCACGGTAAAGGACATCCAGAAGGCCGTGGACAATCCGCTGGCCAGCAAGGATGCACACGGCCAGCTGCGCGTAGGCGCCGCGGTGGGCGTGGGCCCGGACAACGATGAACGCGTGGAGCTGCTGGTCAAGGCCGGCGTCGACGTGATCGTTGTCGATACCGCGCACGGCCACAGCCAGGGCGTGCTGGACCGCGTGCGCTGGGTCAAGCAGAACTTCCCGCAGGTGCAGGTGGTGGGTGGCAATATCGCCACCGGCGCTGCTGCGCTGGCGCTGGTCGAGCATGGCGCCGATGGCGTCAAGGTCGGTATCGGCCCGGGTTCGATCTGCACGACGCGTATCGTGGCCGGCGTGGGTGTGCCGCAGATCACGGCCGTGTCGAACGTGGCCGAGGCGCTCAAGGGCACGGGCGTGCCGCTGATCGCCGATGGCGGCGTGCGCTATTCGGGCGACGTGGCCAAGGCCCTGGCGGCCGGTGCCCACACCGTGATGATGGGCGGCATGTTCTCCGGTACCGAGGAAGCCCCGGGCGAGGTGTTCCTGTTCCAGGGCCGCTCGTTCAAGAGCTACCGTGGCATGGGTTCGGTCGGTGCGATGAAGGACGGCGCGGCTGACCGCTACTTCCAGGAAGACAACACCGCCAACGTCGACAAGCTGGTGCCGGAAGGTATCGAAGGCCGCGTGGCGTACAAGGGGCCGGTGCAGGCAATCATCCACCAGCTGACGGGCGGTATCCGCGCGTCGATGGGTTACTGCGGCGCCAGCTCGATTCCGCAGTGGCACGAATCGGCCGAGTTCGTGCAGATCACGGCGGCGGGCATGCGCGAATCGCATGTCCACGACGTGCAGATCACCAAGGAAGCGCCGAACTACCATATCGATTGATGTCGATCTGGCCTGCCCTGACGGGCACCACGGCCGCGCCGGTTCTGTCGAGGTTGACGGGGCCTGCGCGGCCGCGCCGCAATAAGGAGCGACCATGAAGGTATTGCTGCGAGCCGTGCTGTTTTTCGATGCGCTGCTCGACTTGCTGCTTGGCCTGCTGCTGCTGATGTCGCCGTTCACCACGCTGTACGCCGCGCTGCAACTGCCGGTGCCGGAGCCGGCCCTGTTCGGGCAGCTGCTGGGCGTGGCCACGCTCGGCATGTCATGGCTGCTGTTCACGGCCACATTCAATGGACATATGACGGTGCCCGTGGCGCGCGTCGCCGGGTTGATCAACCTGGCCAGCGCGATACTGGTGGCCGCCTGGACGCTGTTCCTGGACATGCCCGTCCAGCCGGCCGGCAAGGTCTGGCTGCTGACGATGGCGGCCATGCTGCTGTTCTTCGCCATCGTGCAGATCCCTTCGGCCAAGAAGGTGCGGCTGCGCGAACGCGCGCTGGCCGACCAGGCCAAGGCCGACCGTGACGCGCGTGCCGCCGGCGTTCCATATCCGACCGACGTCACTGACGTGACCGATGTCGCCGACAGCGGCGTTGGCCGCCCGGCGCGCCCGGCGACGTCCCCCGCATCCCCCGAATACCGGCGCGAGCCGGTCATCACGCCACCGCCCGGCTATGGTCCGGGCACCGAAGTCATGACCGAACCCGATCCGGACGCACTGCCCACTGCCAATCATGCACGACAAAATCCTCATTCTTGATTTCGGTTCGCAAGTCACGCAGCTGATCGCCCGCCGCGTTCGCGAAGCGCACGTCTACTGCGAAATCCATCCGAACGACGTGACCGATGAATTCGTCCGCGAGTTCGCGCCGAAGGGCGTGATCCTGTCGGGCAGCCACGCCAGCACGTACGAAGACCACCAGCTGCGCGCACCGCAGGCCGTGTGGGATCTTGGCGTGCCGGTGCTGGGCATCTGCTACGGCATGCAGACCATGGCCGTGCAGCTGGGCGGCAAGGTCGAATGGAGCGATTCGCGCGAGTTTGGCTACGCGGAAGTCCGCGCCCATGGCCACACGAACCTGCTCAAGGACATCGAGGATTTCAGCACGCCGGAAGGCCACGGCATGCTGAAGGTCTGGATGAGCCACGGCGACAAGGTGACCGCGCTGCCCGATGGCTTCAAGCTGATGGCATCGACGCCGAGCTGCCCGATCGCCGGCATGGCCGACGAGGCACGCGGCTACTACGCCGTGCAGTTCCACCCGGAAGTCACGCATACGTCGAAGGGTCGCGAGATGCTCGAGCGTTTCGTGCTGCAGATCTGCGGCGCGAAGCCGGATTGGGTGATGGGCGACCACATTGCCGAGGCCGTGGCCAAGATCCGCGAGCAGGTGGGCGACGAAGAGGTCATCCTGGGCCTGTCCGGCGGCGTCGATTCGTCGGTGGCTGCTGCGCTGATCCATCGCGCCATCGGCGATCAGCTGACCTGCGTGTTCGTCGATCACGGCCTGCTGCGCCTGGACGAAGGCAAGATGGTGATGGACATGTTCGCTGGCCGCCTGCACGCGAAGGTGATCCACGTGGATGCCTCGGAGCAGTTCCTGGGACACCTGGCCGGCGTGACCGATCCCGAGCAGAAGCGCAAGATCATCGGCCGCGAGTTCGTGGAGGTTTTCCAGGCCGAAGCGAAGAAGCTGAGCAATGCCAAGTGGCTGGCGCAGGGCACGATCTACCCGGACGTGGTGGAATCGGGCGGCACCAAGACCAAGAAGGCGACCACGATCAAGAGCCACCACAACGTTGGAGGCCTGCCCGAGACGCTGGGCCTGAAGCTGCTGGAACCGCTGCGCGACCTGTTCAAGGACGAAGTGCGCGAACTGGGCGTGGCGCTGGGCCTGCCGTCGGAGATGGTCTACCGTCACCCGTTCCCGGGCCCGGGCCTGGGCGTGCGTATCCTGGGCGAGGTGAAGCGCGATTACGCCGATCTGCTGCGCCGCGCCGACGCGATCTTCATCGAGGAACTGCGCAAGACCATCGCCACGGAGCAGGATGCCGCCGCCGGCCTGTGCGAACCGCACCAGGTGGGCAAGAGCTGGTACGACCTGACCAGCCAGGCATTCGCAGTGTTCCTGCCGGTGAAGTCCGTTGGCGTGATGGGCGATGGCCGCACGTACGACTACGTGGTGGCGCTGCGCGCCGTGCAGACCACGGACTTCATGACCGCGCACTGGGCGCACCTGCCGTACGCGCTGCTGGGCCGCTGCTCGAACCGCATCATCAACGAGGTGCGCGGGCTGAATCGCGTGGTGTACGACGTTTCGGGCAAGCCGCCTGCGACGATCGAGTGGGAATAATCCCCGGCGCTTAGGCGATCCGGCGCCTTGCAGGGCTGGATGCGCCGGCTCCGATCTCGGATCGGGCGGATGCCAGCCGGTATCCGCCTGCCGGACCCCCGCCTCACATGGCCTCCCACGGCCGCCTCACACCGCCGCCGAACGCTCCTCGGTTTGCGCGATTTCCAGACGATTCCCACCCAGCGCCTTCGCCCGGTACAACGCCTGGTCAGCAGCGACAAGTGCATCACTGAGCACTGGCGTTTCCTGCTCGAAGTGCGCCAGCCCGATGCTGACTGTCGCCGGGATGCCCACGCCGCCGATACGGGCGGCGATATTCTCGGCAAACTGCGCCGCCACGGTTTCGCCAAGCGTGCCAGCGCGCTGCGCGTCGGCGCCATATAGCAATGCCGCGAATTCCTCGCCCCCGATGCGGGCGAAAAGGATATGCGGGCCCATCACGCCCCGGGCGATTTCCGCGAACGATTTCAGCACCTCGTCGCCGGCCTGGTGGCCGTAGCGGTCGTTGATGGCCTTGAACTGATCGAGGTCGAAAGCCAGCACGGCTACCGGCCGGCGGAGGTCTGCTGCCGCCAGAATGCGTTGGCCCTGTTCAAAAAACCACCGGCGGTTGCCCAGGCGGGTCAGGTAGTCGGTCTGGGATTCCATCAGCAACTGGGTGTGGCTGTCTTCGCGGATCAGCTTCAGGATCGTCATCGGCAGGATCACCGAATACAGGACACCCTCGTACATGGTGATCTTGCTGGCGATGCCCTGCATGGCAGGCCCGTACGCAGACACGAGCCAGGGCAGCACAAAGGCGCGCCCGGCGTAGAGCAGGGCGTGGATGCACGCCACAGCCACGACGATGTGACGCGCGAAGAACGGTTTCAACGCATCACAACGCCGCATTTCCCGTGCGGTCATGGCGCTGATAAGGGCAATGGGGAAGGCGCTGACGTAGTTCCAAATGGCGTCTACCCATCGTGCGCCGCCAACTGCCCAAACGACGGCCATGCCGATCAGCACCACGCCGATGGTGAGGCGGTAGCGTCGGTCACTGAGCGCAGCAACGCCGTTGAGGATCAGCAGGTAGCCGCACAGCATTACCAGATTGGCGAGTGCCGATCCGAGCATACCGGGCGCCGCGCGCCGGAAGAGTACCGTCACGCAGCCCACGGCAAGCGTCGCAAATCCCGCCGACAGAATGCGCAAGGCCTTGCCGTGCCGGGGATTGGCCACGTGTTCCCAGAACATCATGCCCGCACTGGCGAGCAGCGTTCCAATTGCCAGAAGGTAAAGGGTAAGGAGATCGACGTACATCCAGATGTCAAGACAATGCGCCGGTGCTGCGCGCCGGCTGTCGAATTCTACGTTGGAATTACGGCATGCCGTGGATGCTTCCGAAGATCTCCGGTTGGTGTTTCGACGATTTTTCAGGCTGGGGGCGGGCCTCAACCCGGCAGGTCGAGATCGCCAAATCGGTAAATGCGTCCGCCGCGCATGACAAAGTCCACCTGGGCGGTGGCCGCGATGTCGGCCAGCGGGTCGCCTGGCATCGCCACGATGTCGGCCTGGCGTCCGACTTCAAGTACGCCGATGTCCGTGCGCTGCAGCAGGGCGGCGGCCACGCTGGTGCCCGCACGCAGCGCCCGGGCCGGTGACAGGCCGGCCGCCACCATGGCCTGGAATTCGAGAATGCCGCGTGAGAACGGAAACATGCCGCAGTCGGTGCCCAGCGCGATGTGGGCGCGGCTGTTGGCCATGCGGAGCTGGGCCCGCTCGATCTCGGGCAGATCGCGCGTGAACTTCCAGACGGCCTGCGGCGGCAAGGTGTTGGCCGCCAGCATGTCCTTGTCTTCCAGCGTCATCTGCATGGTCGGCACCAGGAAGGCGCCCGATGCCTCGGCCAGCGCAATGCCTTCGTCGTCGATGAGATAGCAATGTTCCAGGCTGCGTGCGCCGGCGCGCAGGGCCTGCTTGCAGCCTTCAGCTGCGCCCGTGTGCACGGAAACCGGCAGGCCCAGCTGATGGGCGGCGGCTGCTGCGGCCTCCATCTCTTCGTCGAACCACGTCACGCGCGCCGGGTCGTCGCCAAAGCTCATGTAGCCGCCGGTGTTCATGGTCTTGATCCAGTCGGCGCCGTGCGCGGCCTGGCAACGCACCTGCTTGCGGATCTCGGCGGGAGAGTCGGCCGTTTTCGACAGCCCCAGATGGCAGCGGCACGGCAGCGCGCCCTGCATGTCGCCATGGCCGCCAGATCCGCTGATCATGTGCGGCGCCACGAACAGGCGGGGGCCAGTCAGACGGCCCGCGTTAATGGCGTTGCGCAGCTCCAGCCCCGGCCAGTCATCGTCGAACGTGCCAAGGTCGCGCAGGGTGGTGAAGCCATGGCGCATGTACTGGCGGGCAAGGCTCAGGCCAGCCAGCGCCTTGCCGGCGCTGGACTGCAGGATCTGCTGCTTCAGGTTCATCCCGTCCAGGAACAGGTGAACGTGCGTGTCGATAAAGCCCGGCGCAATCGTGCGATGGGACAGGTCGATCACCCGGGCATTGCGCGGCCGTGCGACGGACGGGCCGATGGCGGCAATCGCGTCATGTTCGATGAGGATTTCGGTGGGCCCCTGCAGGGCGTCGCCGAGACCGTCGAACAGGTTGCCGCAAATGAGAACGATGGATGCAGACATGGAACAGGCCTCCTGGATGAGGACATCAATACGGAAGACATAAAAGGTGCAGTCGCAAGCGTCACCGTGCGCAGATACCGGCCCATTAGCGGGCAGGCAGGCCGGGTTTGGCGCGCGGGATGGTCGCCATGATCGAAATGGCCGCCACGACGACCATGCAGAGGTTGAATGCCAACGCCAGGATGGCCGCCGTACGCACGGCCACCTGGTCCTGGGCGCCCTGGAAGTGGATCAGGCCGTCGAGCATCTGCCCACCTTCGGCATGGGTGCGCACGGCGGTGAAGATCGCGGCCGAGATGGCCACGCCGAATGCGCCGCCCAGCGACGACGCCATCTTGTAGATGCCGGCCCCGGAGCCCGCCTGGTCCGGCGGCAGGGCGGACAGCGCGGCGTCGGTGGATGGAGTGGCATAGAAAGCCAGGCCGATGCCCTGCAGCGCAAAGCCGATGGTGGCGACGATCTTGTAGTCGGCCAGCGTCAGTTGCGTCATCCCCAGGCAGACCACCGACGCGGCGGTCAGCGCGCAGCCCCACAACATCGGCTTGCGGGCGCCAAATCGCTGCAACAGCTTTTCGCCGACGCGGATAAACGCAATGATCGTGATGGCGAAGCCGATGGTCAGCACGCCGGCCTGCTGGGCGCTCATGTTGCCGCCCAGTTGCGCCAGCTGCATGACCACGATCAGCGTGCCGGCCACGCCGTTGAGCATGAAGTTGGAGATCGTCGCGCCGGTATAGGTGCTGCTTCGGAACAGGCGGAAGTCGATAAACGGATCTGCGGCGCGGGCCTCGTGACGCAGGAACACGAAGCCGAAGATCACCACGACCGCCGCCAGCAACAGCGTGTTGACGCTGGTCCAGCCGAACCGGGCTCCCTGGGTGACCACCACCTGCAGCGCGATCATCGCCACCATGAACGTGAAGATGCCCTTGCGGTCGATCTTCGCGTCTTGCCGGTCCTCCGCCCGGCTTTCCGGCGTGCCCCGGATCATCAACAGGCCGGCCACGGCCGCCGCGATCGACAGGAAGAAGATCGCCCGCCAGCCGAACTGGGCCGTGATCGTGCCGCCGAAGATCGCGCACACGCCCGAACCGCCCCACGATCCGATCGACCAGATGCTGATGGCGCGCTGGCGTGCCTTGCCGGGCCAGTACGTCTTGATCAGCGCCAGGCTCGACGGCATGATGCACGCCGCCGACAGGCCCTGCAGCGCGCGGCCCGCCAGCAGGCAGGGCATGGCCAGCGGGCCGGCCGGTGCGATCGCCACCAGCAGCGAGCCCGCGATGCTCAGGCAAAAGCCGAGCTGCAGGATGCGGTAGCGCCCCACGCGGTCTGCGATGCCGCCCATGAAGACGATGAAAATGCCGGAGAACAACGCGGTGATGGCCACGGCGATGTTCATCGTGGTGGGCGACAGGCCCAGCGTGGCGCCCATGTCCGGCGCAATGTTCAGCGTGGTCTGCGCGAACAGCCAGAACGTCAGTACGCCCAGCACGATGCCGAACAGCACCCGGTCGTTCCCGGCGAAGTTCGGCGGCTGCGCGCGCTTGGATGCTGGCGAAAGGCCAGCTTCAGGATTCCCTGCGGTGGTACCAGTGGCGTGATTCATGGCGTCTGTCCCTTGATGGTCGTTGTGTTGTCAACGATGCGAGCCATCGTATTTGCGGGGGCAACGGAGGGCGTTGACGCGGATCATGGGCGGCGGCGCGGCATCGTAGTCCGTTGGAATTGGCGTCATCCAGCCGCGCGCTTGATGCAGGCCAACGCAGGCGCCAAGCACGGGCCTGACGATGGCCGGCTTTCAATGTGGTGCCATCCCATGACCCACTACGACTTCCTTGCCGACATCGCCGATACGCATGCGCGTGCCCGCACCATCGAAGGCCTCACGCGCTTGCGCCAGGCGCTGGCCAACCAGATCCCCGCGCGCACGGCTACCGATACGCTGCTGCTGGCCACGTGGAATATCCGCGAGTTCGACAGCGGCAAGTACGGCTATCGTTCGGAAGAGTCCTACCTCTATATCGCCGAGGTGCTGAGCCGCTTCGACCTGATCGCCATCCAGGAAGTCAGGGACGGCCTGTACCCGTTGCAGCGGCTGCAGCGCATGCTGGGGCCGTGGTGGGGCTATCTGGTGACCGATGTCACGCTGGGCACGTCCGGCAATGCCGAGCGCATGGCCTATCTGTACGACCGCCGCAAGGTACGCTTTACCGGGCTGGCTGCGGAACTGGTGCTGCCCAGGGCGGGCAGGGCGGGGCCGGCCCCGGTGCAACTGGCGCGCTCGCCATACCTGGCCGGCTTCCAGGCCGGGTGGGCGTACCTGACGCTGGCCACGGTCCATATCTACTACGGCACCGGCAAGCCCGATGACGCGCGGCGGCTGGCGGAGATCACCGCCTTCAGCCAGACCGTTGCCAAGGCGGCCGGCAAGCTGTCGGCCGCGCCGCAGCCGGCGCCCGGCGTGAAGGCCGACCCGGGCAACCTGATCCTGCTCGGCGACTTCAATATCTTCAACCGGCGCGACGTGACGATGGAGGCGATCACCCGGGCTGGGTTCGTCGTGCCCGAGCCGCTGCAGTCCGTGCCCGGTTCGAACGTGGACAAGAACCGGCACTACGACCAGATTGCCTATTTCCGGCGGCTGTCGCGCATGGCACCGACCGGCCGCGCCGGCGTGTTCGACGTGTACGAGCACGTCTATCGCCTGGCCGACGCCGATGCCTACGCGTCCGAACGCCGGACCCGGCCGGGGCGAAGCTTCAAGGACTGGCGCACCTATCGGATCAGCGATCACCTGCCGATGTGGATCGAATTCGGCATCGACGATGCGGATGCATGGCTGGCCGGGCTCGGCGGCTAGCCAGCAGATCCGGCGGTTCCGGTCTATGCTCTCGCCTGCGACACCGGCAGGCGCCAGCCCGCAGTACACCGGGCGCCACGCGCCGCCGGACCACGCACATGCACGCCGATCCAGAACATCCCACGACCCATCCAAGGAGCCCCCCATGGCCCTCTCGATGTACGACGTATCGATCCCGGTGTTTATCCGGGCCCTGACGAACCTGTCCGCCATCCTCGAAAAAGGCGCGGCCCACGCGCGGGCGCAGGGCATGGACGCCGCCGAATTGCTTCAGACGCGTCTGATTGCCGACATGGACGCGCTGCCCGCGCAGGTGCAACGGGCCAGCGACTCGGCAAAGGGCTGCGCGGCACGGCTGGCAGGAATCGACATCCCGTCGTATCCGGACAACGAGACCACATTCCCCGAACTGCAGGAGCGTATCGCCAAGACGGTGGGCTTCCTGAAGTCGATCCGCCCCGAGCAGCTTGAAGGCAGCGAAACGCGCGTGGTGGAGCTGAAGTTGCGCAACGGCCCGGCAACGTTCGATGGCAAGAGCTACACGCTCGGTTTTGCGCTGCCGAATTTCTACTTCCATGTGACCACGGCCTACGACCTCCTGCGTCACAAGGGCGTGCAGATCGGCAAAACGGATTTCCTGGGCGCGCCGCGCTAAACGGCAATGCCATGAAAAAAACGGGCCCGCGAGGCCCGTTTTGCTTTGGATGCGGATGCTGTCGCATCGCGACGGCCGAGTCAGTGCTGCAGGGCCCCGGCAGGCATGCCGCCGGCGCGCACGTCGATGCCTGCGGCGCGGTCGAGCCGGCCGCTCAGCTCGGTCAGGGCCCAGGCCACCAGCACCACCAGCGCGCCGATCCACGGCGTATGCATCAGGCCGAAATGCTCGACGACCAGCCCGCCCGCCCATGCCGCACCGGCAATGCCCAGGTTGAAGGCGGCGATATTGAGTCCCGACGCCACATCCACGGCCTGCGGCGTGTGGTGTTCCGCCTGCTTGACCACGTAGACCTGCAATCCGGGTACGTTGCCGAAGGCGACCCCGCCCCAGACCAGTACCGTGACCAGTACCAGCCACCGATGCGGCGCGGTGAAGGTCAGTACGAACAGCACGGCGGCCAATAGCAGAAATACGATGCGGAGCGCCGCAATCGGACCATGACGGTCGGCCAGGCGGCCCCCCCAGATATTGCCGATGGCGACGGAGACGCCGTACACCAGCATCACCAGCCCCACGGCGCCGGCACTGAAGCCCGACACATCCTGCAGGATCGACGCCAGGAACGTGAACGGGATAAACGATCCGCCATAGCCGATGGCCGTCTTGGCATAGACCAGCAACAGGCGCGGCTCGGCCAGAACCCGTGCCTGTTGCAGCAGCGACGCCGGCGCGGCATGGCGGATCGTCGACGGTACGAACAGCAGGCTGCCGACGAACGCGATCACGCCAAGCGCGGAAACCGCCAGGAAGGTCTCGCGCCATCCGAAGTGCTGCCCGATGAACGTACCGAGCGGCACGCCGGTGACCAGCGCGACAGTCAGGCCCGTAAACATGATGGCAATGGCGCTGGCGGCCTTTTCGCGCGGTACCAGGCTGGTGGCGATGGTCGATCCGATCGAAAAGAACACGCCGTGCGCCAGGCCGGTCAGCACCCGCGCGGCCACCAGCGATCCGTAGCTCGGCGCCTGCCAGGCCAGCAGGTTGCCGGCGGTGAACAGCGCCATCAGCGACAGCAGCAGCGCCTTGCGCGGCAGGCGGCCGGTCAGCGCGGTCAGCACCGGGGCGCCCACGGCCACGCCCAGCGCATAGAGGCTGACCAGGAGGCCCGCCGACGGCACGCTGATGTGCAGGTCGGCGGCGATGGTCGGAATCAGTCCGACGATCACGAATTCGGTGGTTCCGATGGCAAAGGCACTGATGGTCAGCGCCAGAAGGGCAATGGGCATGGCAAGCTCCGGTATTCAAGGTTGGAGCGCAGTGTGCCAGCGCCTTTCTTGCCGAAAAAGCCGCCGATCGACAGAAGATATTTGATCTGAAATCAAGAAAAGGTTGCGGGTGCCCGCAAGGCAGGCGCTAATGCGGCCGATTGCGATGGACTTAGCAGAAACCCTAGGTTCTTGATACAATTGCCGGTTGCTCGCGCCTCGGCTATTGCCTAATTTTTGAGCAGGAACTCCCCACGCACCACAACCGTCGCATACGCATGACATACGCCGTCAAGGAAATCTTCTATACGCTGCAGGGCGAGGGCGCCAACGCCGGCCGTGCGGCGGTGTTCTGCCGATTCTCGGGTTGCAACCTGTGGACCGGCCGCGAGGAAGATCGCGCCCGCGCCGTGTGCCAGTTCTGCGATACCGATTTCGTGGGCACGGACGGCACGCGTGGCGGCAAGTACAAGACGGCCGATGAGCTGGCGGCCGTGGTGGCATCGGAATGGCCGCAGGGCGCCGGCGGCACGCCGCTGGTGGTCTGCACGGGCGGCGAGCCGCTGCTGCAACTCGACGCGCCACTGATCGACGCGCTGCACGCGCAGGGCTTCGAGATCGCCATCGAGACCAATGGCACGATCGAAGTGCCCGCGGGCATCGACTGGGTTTGCGTGAGCCCCAAGATGGGTTCGGAACTGGTCGTGAAGAAGGGCGACGAGCTGAAGGTGGTGATGCCGCAGGCGGGTCAGGACTTCGCGGCATACGAGCAACTGGATTTCCGCTATTTCCTGGTGCAGGCCATGGATGGCCCGCTGGCCCGGCAGAATACGGCCGCCGCGGTCGACTTCTGCCAGCGTCATCCACGCTGGCGCCTGTCGCTGCAGACCCACAAGCTGCTGGGCATTCGCTGACACATGAGCAAACAAGTTTCCATCACACGCCGGCTCGAATTCGATGCCGGCCACCGCATCCCGAGCCACGGCGGCCAGTGCCGCAACATCCACGGCCATCGCTATCGGCTGGACCTGACGCTGTCGGGCGAGGTGCTGCGCCAGGAAGGCGCGTCCGACGACGGCATGATCCTGGATTTCGGCGATATCAAGACGCTGGCCAACGAGCACCTGGTGTCGAAGTGGGATCATGCGTTCCTGATCTATCGCGGTGACACCGCGCTGCTGAACTTCCTGCAGTCGATGGACAACCACAAGACCGTGGTCATCGACAGCATCCCGACCGTCGAGAACCTGGCGCAGGAAGCGTTCGACATCCTGGCGCCCGTGTTCAAGGACTGCTTCGGCCACCATCTGCAGCTGACGAAGCTGGTGCTGTTCGAAACGCCGAACTGCTGGGCCGAAGTCAGCGCGCCGTTCGCGCTGCCGGCGCAGGACTGATCGGTCCATGTCCGGCGCGCCCCAGTTCCAGGACGAAGCCGCGCGCGACCGTTTCTACATGACGGCCGCGCTGGAAGAGGCGCGCCTGGCCGAGGCGGCCGGCGAGGTGCCGGTGGGCGCCGTGGTGGTGTGGAACGACCAGATCATCGCGCGCGGCCATAACCTGCCGATCCGTTCGGTCGATCCGTCCGCCCATGCCGAAATGCAGGCGCTGCGCGCGGCGGCCAAGGTGCTGGGCAACTACCGCATGCCCGAGTGCGAACTGTACGTGACGCTGGAGCCATGCGCGATGTGCAGCGGCGCCATCCTCCATGCGCGGCTCAAGCACGTGGTGTTTGGCGCCACCGATCCGAAGACCGGCGCCGCCGGCAGTGTCGTGGACCTGTTCGCGCAGGCCACGCTGAACCACCAGACCACGCTGGCGCGCGGCGTCATGGCCGATGAATGTGGCCAGATGCTGCGCGATTTCTTTGGCGCGCGGCGCCGGGCGCAGAAGGCAGCCCAGCAGGCGGCTCGTGCCGCCGGGGAGCAACCGCTGGTCGAAGGGCAGGCGGCGCCACCCTTGCCGCCCTCGCCAGCAGCAGCCGATTAGGTGAGAATTCCTGCTTCCGAGCGTCGTACCCTCAACATCCGAAGCATGCGCCAACCCATCGAAGTCCGACTGATCGCCTCATCCGGCTACCCGCACGACGTCGCCATTGCCGCGCGCGGCTGCGCGTGGCTCAAGCACCACGGGTACCACGTCAAGAATCCCGATATCCTCGCGCGGCGTTACCTGCGCTTTGGGGGTACCGATGCCGAACGGCTGGCCGACCTGCACGCCATCGGCACCGGCGCGCCCGGAGAACTGACACTGGCGGTCCGCGGCGGTTACGGCCTGGCGCGGCTGCTCGGCAAGATCGATTTTGCGCGCATTGCCGAGCAGGCCCGCGCCAGCGGCACGCCCATCGTCGGCCATAGTGATTTCACGGCCTTCCAGTTGGCCTACCTGGCCGCCACCGGTGGCGTCACCTTTGCCGGCCCGATGCTGCTGGCCGATTTTGGCGAGGAGCACGTCAATCCGTTCATGTGGCAACACTTCGAGGCCATCCTGCGCGATCCGGCATGCAAGATCGAGGTGGCCGCGCCGCAGGTGGTGACGGCAGCTACGGCGGAGGGCACGCTGTGGGGCGGCAACCTGGCGATGCTGTGCAGCCTGCTGGGCACGCCCTACATGCCAAAGGTGCCGGGCGGCATCCTGTTCCTCGAGGACATCAACGAGCCGCCGTACCGCGTGGAGCGCATGCTGCTGCAGCTGCTGCAGGCTGGCACGCTGGCGGGGCAGCAGGCCATCGTGCTGGGCGATTTCTCGAACTACCGCACCACCGATTACGACAACGGCTACAACATGGATGCCGTATTCGACTATCTGCGCGAACAACTCGATATCCCCGTGCTGACCGGGCTGCCATTCGGCCACTGCCCGCGCAAGCTGACGCTGCCGGTGGGCGCCCAGGCACGGCTGGAAGCCCGTGGCGACGGCTTCAGCCTGGCACTGACGGGATACCCGACGCTGTAACAACGGTCAGGCCACGGCCGTTCGATATCGCGCCCGTGGCCAATGGCTGACGAATGCCCCCCGTAAGTGGTAAAATCACGGGTTATCTCCTCATTTTCGCTGCGCCGGGCACGCCGATCGGGTGCGTGCCGCCAGAATCCGGCTGCCAGCAGGTGGTGCCCGCAGGGCACTCCCACATTCCAGACAAGGTTCAGACGTGCTTTCTACCGCAAACATCACCATGCAGTTCGGCCCCAAGCCGTTGTTCGAGAACATCTCGGTCAAGTTCGGCGAGGGCAACCGCTACGGCCTGATTGGCGCGAACGGCTGCGGCAAGTCCACGTTCATGAAGATCCTTGGCGGTGACCTGGAGCAGTCGGCCGGCACCGTAATGCTGGAGCCGGGCATCCGCCTGGGCAAGCTGCGCCAGGACCAGTTCGCCTATGAAGACAACCGCGTGCTCGACGTGGTGATGATGGGCCACACCGAAATGTGGGCCGCCGCCAGCGAGCGCGACGCCATCTACGCCAACCCGGAAGCCACCGACGAAGACTACATGCGCGCGGCGGAACTGGAGGCCAAGTACGCCGAGTACGACGGCTACACGGCCGAGGCGCGTGCCGGCGAGCTGCTGCTGGGCGTGGGCATTCCGACCGATCAGCACCAGGGCCCGATGAGCGACATCGCCCCGGGCTGGAAGCTGCGGGTGCTGCTGGCGCAGGCGCTGTTCTCGAACCCCGACGTGCTGCTGCTGGACGAACCGACCAACAACCTGGACATCAACACGATCCGCTGGCTGGAAGACGTGCTCAACGAGCGCAACTCCACCATGATCATCATCTCCCACGATCGCCACTTCCTGAACTCCGTGTGCACGCACATGGCCGACATGGACTACGGCACGCTGAAGGTCTACCCGGGCAACTACGACGACTACATGCAGGCGTCGATGCAGGCGCGCGAGCGCCAGCTGGCCGCGAACGCGCGCGCCAAGGAGCGCATCACCGAACTGCAGGACTTCGTGCGCCGCTTCTCGGCCAACAAGTCCAAGGCCCGCCAGGCCACGTCGCGCGCCAAGCAGATCGACAAGATCAAGGTTGAGGACATCAAGCCGTCGTCGCGCCAGAACCCGTTCGTGCGCTTCGAGTTCGAGAAGAAGCTGCACAACCTGGCCGTGGAAGTCGAGGACATCACCAAGACCTACGACCGCAAGATCATCAACAACCTGTCGATGGCCGTGCAGGCCGGCGAACGGGTGGCCATCATCGGCGAGAACGGCGCGGGCAAGACCACGCTGCTGCGCAGCCTGCTGAACAACGTGGTGCAAACCGGCGTGCAGCGCGGCGTGGAAGTGGACCGCGGCACGGTCAAGTGGGCCGAAAACGCCAACGTGGGCTACATGCCGCAGGACACGTACGAGGAATTCCCGAACGACGTGAACGTGATGGACTGGATGAGCCAGTGGACGCAGGCCGGCGACGACGACCAGTCGCTGCGCGGCACGCTGGGCCGCCTGCTGTTCTCGGCCGACGACATCAAGAAGAACGTCAAGGTGCTGTCCGGTGGCGAGAAGGGCCGCATGATCTGGGGCAAGCTGATGCTGGGCCGCCACAACGTGCTGGCCATGGACGAGCCGACCAACCACATGGACATGGAGTCGATCGAGTCGCTGCAGATCGCGCTGGACAAGTTCCCGGGCACGCTGATCTTCGTGTCGCATGACCGCGAGCTGATCAACGGCCTGGCCACGCGCGTGATTGAAGTGCGCACCGACGGCACGATCACCGACTACCTCGGCACGTACGACGAGTACCTGCAGTCGCAAGGCATCGAAGCGTAAGGCTTCGGTCCGCGACAGCTTCCCGCCCGCACCGGTGCTGCCGGGTGCGGGCAGGAAACCCCAGCCCCTTCACATTCGCCTCACCGTCTCTTCACGGCGCCTGCCGAGACTGGCGGCTCCATTCTTCCGGAGCCAGACCATGAGACGCCGTCGGCCAGTCGACATCCCCGCTTTCCTCTTCCGCGTGCGCCAGTTGCTTCGGGTGCCGCAGACATCGCATCCCGGCACATAACCGGCGAAAAGATGGCGGATAATGCGCCATCCAGCCCGAGCCGCGCCGATGAACCAGCCAGTCATTCTTGTGGTGGAAGACGAATCCGCCATCGCCGACACCATCCTCTATGCATTGCGTACCGATGGCATGCAGGCCGAGCATTGCGTGCTCGGCAGCCAGGCGCTGGCGCGGCTGCGCACCCACCGGCCCGACCACCGGCCCGACCTGGTGGTGCTCGACGTAGGGTTACCCGACATCAACGGCTTCGAGGTCTGCCGCACGCTACGCACGTTTTCCGATGTACCGGTGATCTTCCTGACCGCGCGCCACGAGGAGATTGACCGCATTGTCGGACTGGAAATCGGTGCCGACGACTACGTGGTCAAGCCGTTCTCGCCGCGCGAGCTGGCGGCGCGGGTGCGAGTCATCCTACGTCGTGCACGCAAGCCGGCCGCGGCGTCCGAAGCGACTGAAGCGACTGAAGCGCCTGGATCGCCCGAAGTGCCCGAAGCATCTGAACCCGCCGCAACGGCGGCATCGCGCCCGCCGGAGGGCTTCCACCATGACGCTGAGCGCGCGCGGGTGGCCTTCCGGGGCCAGTGGCTGGACCTCACGCGTTACGAATACCGGCTGCTGGCGCTGCTGGTACAGCATCGCGGGCGCATCTACGCCAGGTCGCAGCTGATGGACCTGGTCTGGCACGACGCGCTCGACACGGTCGACCGGACCGTCGACACCCATATCAAGACGCTGCGGGCCAAGCTGCGCGAGGTGGATCCGGCCGCGGATCCGATCCGCACGCATCGTGGCATGGGCTATTCGCTCGAAGACTGAGCGGCCTGATCGTCAATTTTCAGCGGACCACCCGTGCACATCGGCCTGCGCATCTTCTTCGGATTCTTCCTGATCGTCGGACTGGCGGCGTTCCTGACGCTGCGCGTGTTCGTGCAGGAGGTGAAGCCCGGCGTGCGGCAGGCGATGGAAGACACGCTGGTGGACACCGCCCACGTGCTGGCCGGGCTGGCAGCCGAAGACCTCAAGCAGGGCCACATCGCCGACGGCGCCTTTGCCCGGGGGCTGGGACGGCTGCGCGAACACCCGGTGGAGGCCAGTGTCTGGGGCATGCACAAGGACGCCGTGGGTTACCGCATCTACATCACCGACGACCACGGCGTCGTGCGCTTCGATTCGTCGGGCGAGGCGCTGGGCGCCGACTATTCCCGCTGGAACGATGTCTACCTGACGCTGCAGGGCAAGTACGGCGCGCGCAGTACGCGCACCGACCCGAACGATGAAAACAGCACCGTCATGTATGTGGCGGCGCCGATCCGCGATGGCGACAAGATCATCGGCGTGCTGACGGTGGCCAAGCCCAACCAGACCGTGGCCCCGTTCATCGCGCGCAGCCAGGGCAAGATCCTGACCTATGGCCTGCTGCTGATTGGCGGGGCGGCGCTGATCGGCGTGGTTTGCACGCTGTGGCTGGTGTTCGGGCTGCGCAAGCTGCGGCGTTATGCGCGGGCCGTGGAAGCCGGCGAGCGCGCCGAGATGCCGTTGCGCGGCGCCAGCGAGCTGGCCGAGCTGGGCCGGGCGGTGGAGAGCATGCGGCTGCGGCTGGAAGACAAGCAGTACGTGGAGCACTACATCCACACGCTCACCCACGAGATGAAAAGCCCGCTGGCGGCCATCGGCGGCGCGGCCGAGCTGCTGGAGGAAGACATGCCCGCCGCCGACCGCCAGCGCTTTGTCGGCAATATCCGCAGCCAGGCGCAGCGGCTGGACCTGCTGATCCGCAAGCTGCTGACGCTGGCCGAGCTGGAGCAGCGCCAGCAACTGGCAGACCCCGACATCGTGGACCTGGCGCAGGAGGTGGGGCAAATCGTGCTGGCGCTGGAACCGCGGGCGCGGCAGCGCGATGTCCGGCTGCGCTGGCAACCGCCCACGGCGCTGCCGCCCGTGTCGGGCGACGTGTTCCTGCTGCGCCAGGCAATCGTGAATCTGATCGAGAACGCGCTCGACTTCGCCCCGGCGGGGTCGGACATCGACATCACACTCGACTTCGCGCCACACGCGAACCGCATGACCCTGCGGATCGACGACCGGGGGCCGGGCATCCCGGACTTCGCCCAGGCACGGCTGTTCGAGCGCTTCTACTCGCTGCCGCGCCCCGACGGCCGTGACCGGAGTACCGGGCTGGGCCTGTGCCTGGTGAAAGAGGTGGCCCAGTTGCACCATGGAATGGTCGCTGTTTCCAATCGCGAGGGGGGCGGGGCGCGGGCCGTGCTGGAACTGCCGGTCCCGGGCTGAAACGCCGCTGCCGCTTCTGCAGTGACATCGGGGCAGCACCATGGCGGCACCAGCGCGGCTTCACGGCCACTTCACATCGGGCTCGCGTGGCGCGCACAGGCGCTGACTAGTCTTGCGGCATCTTCACTCGCAAGACTGTCATGAACAAAGCCCTGGTTTACCGAATCCTGATCATTGCCGGCGTCATCCTGCTGTTGTGGGTGGACCTGCAGATGGTGTTGAGCGTGGTACGCGAGCGCAGCCAGTACGGCGAGGCCGCCGAGCGCAGCATCTGGCAAAGCTACGCCGGGCCGCAGACACTGACCGGCCCGATCCTGGTGGTGCCGTACAAGGAGGTGGTGGCCGTGGCCGGCGCCACGCCGCCGCAGCACCGCGAAGAGAGCGGGCACCTGCTGGTGTTCCCCAAGATGCTGCAGGTCAGTGCCGACATCACGCCCAGCGAGCGCTATCGCGGCATCTACAAGACCATCGTCTACGAGACGGCAAGCCAATGGTCGGGCACGATCGAGTTACCCGACCTGACCTCCACGGAGGCCATGCCAAAGGCTGACGGCCATGTGCGGTTCGAAATGGGCCAGCCCTACATGGTGGTGGGCGCGTCCGACATGCGGGGTTTGACGTCGCCGCCCGTGCTGCAACTGGGCGACAAGTCCTATCCGCTGGAGCAGGGCACGCGGCTCGACAGCCTGCGCCAGGGCCTGCATGTGCGCATCGACGCCAGCAGCGCCGCAGGCAAGCCGGCCGATGCACGTGTCGTGCCGTTCCGACTGACGTTGGGCATGCTCGGCGCCCGCTCGCTGGCGCTGGCGCCGGTGGGGGACCAGAACCAGTTCACGGTGCGCTCGCCCTGGCCGCATCCGAGCTTCGACGGCGACTTCCTGCCGCGCCAGCGCACCGTGAAGGACGATGGCTTTGTCGCGGAATGGTCGGTCACGGCCTTCAACACCCGCGTGCGCGACCAGCTGGGCTACTACTACGGCAAGGACCAGGACGTCCGCCTGCAGTCGGCCTCGGTAACGCTGATGGAGCCGGTCAATATCTATGTGAAGGCCGAGCGGGCCGTGAAGTACGGGCTGCTGTTCGTGCTGCTGACGTTTGCCGGCCTCTACCTGTTCGAACTGGCCAAGTCGCTGCGCATCCATCCCATCCAGTACCTGCTGGCGGGCCTGGCGCTGGCCATGTTCTTCCTGCTGCTGGTAAGCCTGTCGGAACACGTGGCGTTCCTGCTGGCATACCTGGTGGCCAGCGCGGCCTGCATCGGGCTGCTCGGCTTCTACCTGACGTTCGTGCTGCATAGCTGGCAACGCGGCGCCGGCTTCGCGGCGCTGCTGACGGCGCTGTACGGCGCGCTCTACGGCCTGCTGGTGTCCGAAGACAACGCGCTGGTGCTCGGTTCGCTGCTGCTGTTCGTCATGCTGGCCATCATCATGGCCGTGACGCGCAAGGTGGACTGGTACACGGTAGGGGTGTCGGGCGAAGCGGCTAAAGACGGGCAGTAGCCGGCGGGGTGCCGACGGGGTGCCGACGGGGTGGCGGGGTGGCGGGGTGGCGGGGCGCCTGGCGAGCCCGCTGGCTATTGCCCGGCGACTGTGAAGGGGCTGTCCCGGCGCACCCACCCAGACCCGGTTGCGCACGCCACTTCCGTATACAGATCGACCTTGCCGGCCCTATCCCGAACCGGCCGGCATGCTTCTCCCGGCGCGATCCGGAAAAGCGGCTTTCCCTCGACGCCGTCGAGCACCTGAACCGGCGCCGCGGCAGTCCATCTTTCGGATTCGGGATAGTCGCCGCAGGCGGCCAGCAGCACGAACAGCGCCGCTACGGTCCTACTTCTTGGGATAGGCATGTGTATTGACAAGGCGAGCCGAGCGGCGCAAACCTGCCATGAGATCGGCAGGCGATATCACGTCCATGAACGACCATCGTGGATCGTGGACCGCGATGCCAGCGGCAGCCAGCACGTCAACAATATTGGATGAGCAACTATTGCTGGTCAGTGAATAAGGCGCGTTGGCCGCCATGCGTTGTTCGATCGCTTCCAGAATGGCGGCCTTCTCAACCGGGGTGACGCCGATCACATAGCCCCACGAATCCCGAGCCATCAACACTTGCTGGCGGTGCAGATAGTTGGCGCGGGAGTTCTTGTCCCAACCCTTGGGGGCTCTCCCATATTCGGTATCGTCGATCAGGAAGGCTGTATGGCCGAATTGCGATCCCGAGGAGATCATCCGAGAGTCACTGATAATGATTTCGATAGTCTCGGTTCGCTTGGCGGATTGCTCGGACGACGCTGACGCGGGCGCATCAGAGGTTACCGATCGCGCCAAGGGTACCGGAAGATTTAACAGGCGGCCCGTCGCGTCGAACCCCATTTCGCGCAGTTCAGTTGCGTCGAAGCTGTGATACATGCTCCTTTGCGATGCGAACATGACGGGGGCAGGCTCGCAGCGGCAGGCGCACAAGTCGCCGTCCAGCGCTTCGGTCTTTCCCAGCCAGTTGTTGGTACGTCGCGGACCGACACCAACGATCATGCCCGTGGATTTGCACGCCGGACACTCGACTCTGGCGCCGACAAAGGTCATTTCCTTGCCCATCAGCGAGCATAGGGAGATACCCTCTACAACCACGCCACCTGCCGAGGATTGGTCCCCGACCACCAGAACACACCGGATCATTGTTGCTCGCGCTCATCAAGCAGGAGCCAGACCGTAGCAGTGTCGGCGGCAAGTTGGCGGTGATAAAGATCAACACCTAGCCCGTCTGACGTGCGACTTTCTCACCGCGCCGGCGCCACTCCCATTTCCGCCAGCAGGTCGTCGAGTTGATCGACGATGGCGTGGGCGGTGATCTCGCCTCTGGATTTTTGCAGCGCGATGCCGAGGGCGTCGCGCAGCGCCGCCAGTTCCACCACCGTGGACGCCTTTTCCACCTTCACCTGCAGCACGTAGCCGCGCAGGCCAAGGTGGTTGCCGATCACGTCGGTATAGAAGTGGTACAGCCGCTTGTAGCCGTCGGCGCCGGCCGAGGTGGTTGAGGGCGCAACCGGCGCAGCGGGAGCGAAGGCCGGCGCGATGGTCGTGTCGGCCAGCACGTCGCGGTCTTCCACCCGATCGTCGATGCCTTTGCCGGCCGCCGAATTGAACCCGGAATAGGCTGCGAACAGGTTGGTGTCGGCCGGTTTGCCGGCAGGGGCCTGCCTGGCGGTGCGCGCCGCGGGCGCGGGCGTGGCGGCTTGCGTCGCGCTTTCGCGGATGGGTTCGATCAGGCCCAGCGCCAGCAGGGTGTCGAACGCCTCGTCCGCCACGCCCAGGCCGCTGACCTGCGCCAACAGCGCCGATCTGGCGCGTTCTCCGTTCACGATCAGCAAGAGCGCCCGCAGCTTCTGGTCCAGCTTGCGCGCGCGCGTGCGAATTTCCTCCTGACCAGCCTCGGTCTTGTGATAGATCGGGTCGACCATGTCTCGCTCCTTTGTTATGTGTCGGCCGCCCGCGGCGAGTCCCTCGGGTGATTCTTGCGCGGCCGATTATCGCCATCTTGTTGTCCGGACCGGCGCGCGCGAAAGAAAAAGCGAACGTGCAAACCGGCCTACAATGTGATGCACCATAAAAGTAACAAATATTTGCACTCCGCCAATCACCAGATGAGGGCTGTGGCCATGCAACAACGAGACAAACTTTTTATCAACGGCAAGTGGGTCGCCCCCCACGGCACCGGCAGTATCGACGTCATCCATTCGGCCACCGAGGCGGTCATGGGCCAGATTCCCGAGGGACATGCCCGTGACGCCGAAGACGCCATCGCGGCCGCCCGGGCCGCGTTCGATGGCTGGGCCGCCACGCCCGCGGCCGAACGCGCCACCTACATCCGCAAGATCGCCGAGGGCCTCAAGGACCGCACCGAGGAACTGGCCCAGCTGATTGCCGGCGAAGTAGGCATGCCGATCAAGCTGGCGCGCGCCATCCAGGTGGGCGGGCCGGTCTACAACTGGGGCCAGGCGGCCTCGCTGCTCGAAGCATTCGAATTCGAGTCGCAGGTCGGCAATTCGCTGGTCGTGCGCGAACCGGTAGGCGTGGTGGCGGCCATCACGCCGTGGAATTACCCGCTGAACCAGATCACGCTCAAGGTGGCGCCGGCGCTGGCCGCCGGTTGCACCGTGGTGCTGAAGCCCTCCGAAGTGGCGCCGCTCAATGCCTTCGTGCTGGCCGAAGTGATCGAGGCCGCCGGCCTGCCGCCGGGTGTGTTCAATCTGGTGACCGGCTATGGCCCGGTGGTGGGCGAGGTACTGGCCAGTCATCCGGAAGTGGACATGGTGTCGTTTACCGGCTCCACCCGGGCCGGCAAGCGCGTGTCCGAGCTGGCCGCGCAGTCGGTCAAGCGCGTGGCGCTGGAGCTTGGCGGCAAGTCTGCCTCGGTGATCCTCGACGATGCGGACCTGCCGGCAGCCGTCAAGGGCACCGTCAGCGCCTGCTTCCTGAATTCGGGTCAGACGTGCTCGGCGCATACGCGCATGCTGGTGCCGCGCGCCCGCTACGACGAGGTCAAGGCAATCGCCGCCAAGGTGGTGGAAGGCTTCACCGTGGGTGATCCGCTGGCGGAGACCACGCGCCTCGGCCCGCTGATCTCGGCCGTGCAGAAGGAGCGCGTCACCGGCTATATCCGGCGCGGCCTGGAAGAGGGCGCCGAACTGGTGGCGGGCGGCCCGGAAACCCCGGCCGGGCTTGATCGCGGCTTCTTCGTCAAGCCAACCGTGCTCGGCAATGTCGACCCGAAAGCGACCGTGGCGCAGGAAGAAATCTTCGGGCCGGTACTCTCGGTGATTTGCTACGACACCGAGGACGATGCGATCCGCATCGCCAATGACAGTGTCTATGGGCTCGGTGGCGGCGTGTGGTCTGGCGACGAATCGCGCGCGATTCGGGTGGCGCGGCGTATCCGTACCGGCCAGGTCGACATCAATGGCGGCCCGTTCAACATGAATGCGCCGTTTGGCGGCTTCAAGCAATCCGGCAACGGCCGCGAGGGCGGCAAGTTCGGACTCGAGGAATTCCTCGAATACAAGTCTCTGCAACTGAAGAAGCCTGCCTGACCGGCGGCTGCCGGCCATCCCCGGCCGGCACCGATAGTGTGCAGAACCAATGCCCGGCCAGCCCGGGCATTCTTGTCTGCGCAGAAATCTGCGATGCTTGCGTCTTTCCTTGGGGAGCTCGTTGCGATGCGCTGGATCAAACGGCTGGGCTGGCTGGTAGGTGCCGTGGTGGTGGTCGCCGCGACCGGTGGCGTGGGCGGCTATGTCTGGTATCGGCAGGCATCGCAGCCCGATACGGCAGGCACGATGCAGTTGCCGGGCCTGCGCGACCGCGTGGTGGTGGTGCGAGACCGCAACGCCGTACCGCATATCCAGGCCGGCAATGCCCTCGACGCGTACTACGCGCTTGGCTATGTCCATGCGCAGGACCGGCTCTGGCAGATGCAGATGAACAAGCGCATCGTGGCCGGCCGGCTGGCCGAGATCCTGGGCCCGAGTGCGCTCGATACCGACCGCTTCCTGCGCACGCTGGGCGTTCGCCGCAACGCCGAGGCCGTGCTGGCGCGACTGCCCGCCGATACCCGGGCGGTGCTGCAGGCCTATGCCGACGGCGTGAACGCCTATATCGATACCCGCAAGGCCGCGCTGCCGCCCGAATTCCTGATCCTCGGCACGCGCCCCGAGCGCTGGGAGCCGGTGGATACGCTGGGCTGGCAAACCATGATGGCGTGGGACCTGGGAGGTAACTGGTCGCAGGAGGTGCTGCGCATGGGGCTGGCGCAACAGCTGCCCACCGCGCGCATCGCCGAGATCCTGGCGCCGTATCCCGGTGACAAGCCGCTGCGCACGATGGATTACGCGAGCTTCTACCGGCAACTGGCGCCAGTGGCCACGGCCATGGCGCAGGTGGTGGACCGCGCCCCGTCCGGCTACGTGGAAGGGATGGGGTCCAACAACTGGGTGGTGTCAGGCGCCCACACGCGCAGCGGCAAGCCGCTGCTGGCCAATGATCCGCACCTGGGCCTGCAGGCGCCGGCGCTGTGGTATTTCGCGCATCTGCAGGCGCCGGGCATGGAGCTGACCGGCGCCACGCTGCCCGGTGCCCCGCTGGTGGTGCTGGGTCACAACAAGCGCATTGCCTGGGGCTTCACCAATACCGCGCCCGACGTACAAGACCTGTACCTGGAGCGGATCGACCCGGCCGACCCGCAGCGCTACCAGACGCCCGATGGCTGGGCCCGCTTCGAGACCCGCACCGAGACGATCCACGTCAAGGGCCAGCCCGACGTGACCCTGAACGTACGGGCCACGCGCCACGGGCCCGTGATGTCGGACGTGGCCGAGCCGATCAGTGCGGCCGCCAAGCCGCTGGGCGCGCAATACGTGGTGGCCTTCCAGTGGACCGCGCTGCGGCCCGACGACAAGACCTTCCAGGCCAGCCTCAGGATGGGCATGGCCTCCGACTGGAAGAGCTTCGTGGCCGCGCTGCGCGACTTCCACGCGCCGCAGCAGAACATGGTCTATGCCGACGTGGACGGCAATATCGGCTACATCGCGCCGGGCCTGGTGCCGATCCGCCGGGCCGACAACGACCTGATGGGGCTGGCGCCGGCGCCGGGCTGGGATGCGCGCTACGACTGGCAGGGCTTTATTCCGTTCGAGCAACTGCCGCAGCGCTTCAATCCGGCGTCGGGCATGATCGTGACGGCCAACCAGAAGATTGTCGACGACAGCTATCCGTATTTCATTACCAGCGAGTGGACCGTGCCGTACCGCGCCCAGCGCATCCAGACGCTGCTGGAAGGCGAAGCACGCCACACGCCCGAGACCTTCGGCGCGATCCAGAAAGACGTGGTGTCGCTGGCCGTGCGCGATGCCTTGCCGCTGCTTCTGGCCGCGCCGGTGGCCAGCGATGCCGGCCGTCCGGAGCGCGAGCGCAGGCTGTTCGACGCGCTGCGCAAGTGGGACGGCACGATGGCGGCCGATCGCGCCGAACCGCTGGTGGTCACCGCCTGGCTGCGCGAGCTCTCGCGCCTGCTGTTCGAAGACAAGGTCGGCGATCAGCTGTTCGCGAAGCTCTGGGACCAGCGCAACGTCCAGCTGCCCATGCTCAACGCGATGCGCGACCCGCGCGGCCTGGGCGCCTTCTGGTGCGACAACGCGCGTACCACCACGCGCGAGACCTGCGCCGAGGTGATTGGCCAGGCCTGGCAGCGCGCCATCGCCGACCTCGATCAGCGCTATGGCAATGATCCGGACAAATGGCGCTGGGGCAAGGCGCATACGGCGCGCTCGGAGCACAAGCCGTTCGGCAAGGTGCCGTATCTGGCGGGGCTGTTCAATGTGCGCGTGCGCACCGGCGGCGATACCTATACCGTCGACGTGGGGCGCCACAGCCTGCGAGACGAGCAGGCGCCGTTCGAAAGCGTGCACGCCGCCAGCCTGCGCGCGATCTACGACCTGTCGGACTTGTCCGATTCGCGTTTCATGCTGTCGACCGGGCAGTCGGGCAATGCGCTGTCGCCGCACTACCGCGACTGGACCGACAAATGGGCCGCCGTGCAGTTCGTGACGATCGGCTCCCATCGGCGCAATCCGGGCGGTGATAGTTTTGACACCCTTGTGCTGCAGCCGCGTGGCGCCACACCCTAGCCTGGCCGCAAGCACCGCCAAGCGGCGCGCCCGCGTTGCCAGTACCATCACGCTTTGTTGCCCGGCCCGGCCAAGCACGGGACGGGGCAGGACTTGGAACATCGAACCGCAGGAGTGATATCCGATGAGCGAACCCAAACGCCAGCTTCGCACCGACGTGATCCAGCACGTTGCCTTCGAGCACGCAGGTGTGATTGCCGACGTGGCGCGTGACCGCGGCCACGATATCCGCATTTTCCAGGCGGGCGTGGACGATCTGACGCTCGTGCAGACGGATCCGGCCGACCTGCTGGTGGTGCTGGGCGGCCCGATCGGCGTCTATGAAACCGAGGCCTATCCGTGGCTCGACGTCGAAATCGGCGTGATCCGCCAGCGGCTGGAAGCGGAGTTGCCGATGATCGGTGCCTGCCTGGGCGCGCAACTGATCGCGGCGGCCGCTGGCGCGCGCGTGTATCCGGGCACGCGCGAGATTGGCTGGGCGCCGATCCAGCCGACCGAGGCGGGCCGTGAGTCGCCGCTGGCCCTGCTGGCCAATGCCGACTGGGAAGTGCTGCACTGGCACGGCGACACGTTCGACCTGCCCGAGGGCGCCGAACTGCTGGCCTCCACGGCGGCCACGCCGAACCAGGCCTATGCCATCGGCAAGCATGTGCTGGCACTGCAGTTCCACCCCGAGGTCAAGGCCGGCGACATCGAGACCTGGCTGATCGGCCATACCGTGGAACTGGCCAAGGCGGGCATCGATCCGCGCACGATCCGTCGGCGTACGGCCGAAATCGGCGCCACGGTGGCCAGCGCAGGGGAACTGATGTTTGCGCGATGGATGGAGGAAGCCCGGCTGTGAACGCGGTCAGTATCGACATTGGTATCGACACCCTGCTGGCTGGCCGGGTCCGGCCGTTTGGCCCGAAGGGCGTGCCCAGCGGCATCGACAAGCAGCCCGTGGCGGGCAGTGTCCGCGTGACCACGCTCGGACTCGACATCGACGAGCAAGGCGACCCCAAGCACCACGGCGGCCCGGAAAAGGCGCTGCACCACTATCCGCGCGAACACTATGCGGACTGGCGCGCCGAGCTGGCGCAGCACGGCGGCAATACCGGTTTGCTCGATCACGCGGGCGCGTTTGGCGAGAACTTCAGTACCACGGGTTTGACCGAGGCCCAGGTCTGCATCGGAGACCGTTACCGGCTGGGCACGGCGCTGGTGGAAGTGTCGCAGGCGCGCCAGCCGTGCTGGAAGCTCAATCACCGCTTCGGGTTTGCCGGCATGTCGCGCGCGGTGCAGGGCAGTGGTCGCACGGGGTGGTATTACCGCGTGATCGAGGAAGGCAGCGTCGCGGCGGGCGACCGGCTGGTGCTGGTGGAGCGGCCGTTCCCGCAATGGAGCCTGCAGCGGCTGCTGCACGTGCTCTATGTCGATCGGCTGAACTATGCGGCGCTGGCTGAAATGGCCGAACTGCCATGCCTGGCCGAGAGCTGGCGCAAGCTGGCTCGCCAGCGCGTGGCGAGCCAATTGGTCGAGGATATGGAGAAGCGGCTGGCCGGCGGGTGATCGGAAATATCGCAGGACGGTGATGAATCTTCGGGCCTGTCAGGTCTGCCGGAAGCGCCAGGCCGTGCCCTCGCGCGTGATGCGTTCCCAGATGACCTGCTTTTCTTCTTCGCTGTAGAAGACCCAGTTGCTGACTTCGAACGCGGTACGGCCGCAGCCCTGGCAAACTTCGTCGAACAGCGTCGAACAGATGCCGATGCAGGGGCTATCCGGACGGTCGCTCAGGCGAGTCTGCGCTTCGTCCTGGGACGATGCGGCTGGCGGGACGAGCGATTCGGGAGACGGGTCGGGCATGGAGCAGGGGCGAAGACGGCGGCAATTTGACGGGCCGCACATTATAAACGCCCAGCCTGTGCGCTTCCGGCACACGGGATTTACCCCTGAGGTTATTGTGGCGTGCTTGACGGGCGCCTAGGCTGTACGGATCACGCTTCCACGCGTATTGCTGCCAAGGAGCCCCGCGATGTTTGCTCAGCCTGTCGATGCCCGTCCCGCCGTCGATCCTCGTAATCTGGCCATGCTCGAATCGGTGCTGATCGGGTCGCCGGTCGCCCGGACGCTCGGCATTCGCTTCGCTACGGTGGCGGTCGACCATGTGGAGCTGCTGTTGCCATTCAGCATGCAGCACATCACGGTGGGTGACATGGTGCACGGCGGGGTGATGGCAACGCTGATCGATGTAGCCGGCGCGGCCGCGGCATTTACCGGGGTGGATCTGGAGGTAGTGAAGGGCGGGGCGACCGGATCGCTGTCGATCCAGTACCTGGCGCCTGCCCACTCGGCAGACCTGCGCGCGGTGGCGGATGTCGTGCGCCGGGGCAAGCGCCAGGTGGTGACCGAGGTGTCGGTCTTTGCCGAGAAGGGTGGAGAGGCCGTGCTCGCCGCCAAGGCGTTGATGAGCACGGCCCTGCTCTGATTCCCGGGCTTCAGGCGCGGATCAGTACTTCCAGAGGATCTGCTGCAGTGCCTTCGGATCGCTGGTCTTGGTCAGGGCCAGCGCCGTGAGGATGCGCGCCTTCTGCGGCAGCTGGTCGTCGGTTACCACCCAGTTGTACTTGTCGTCGGGCTGCTCGCCGTTGCGCACCACCACGCCGCTGCCGGTACGCGAGGCACGCACCACCTGCACGCCCTTGGCCTGCGCGGCCTTGAGCGGCTCCACCATGTATTCGCCCACGCTGCCGTTGCCGGTGCCGGCGTAGACGATGGCCTTGGCGCCATTCTTGACCGCCGCGTCGACGCTGGCCGGATTCACGTTGCCGTAGGCGTACAGCACCGCCACTTCAGGCAGCTTGTCGATCTTGTCGATATCGAACTCGGTCTGCAGCGTGTGCGGACGGGCCAGCGAGCGGTAGTACATCGTGCGGCCTTCCACCACATAGCCCAGCGGCCCGAACGGCGAGCGGAAGGTCTCGGTCTTGAACGTGTTGGTCTTGGTCACGTCGCGGCCGGACTGGATCTCGTCGTTGAGCACCACCAGCGTGCCCTTGCCCTTCGAGGCCGGGCTGGAAGCCACCAGTACGGCGTCGTACAGGTTCAGCGCGCCGTCGGCGCCGAGCGCGGTGCCGGGGCGCATCGAGCCCACCACCACCACGGGCTTGTCGCTCTTGAGCGTCAGGTTCAGGAAGTACGCGGTTTCCTCGATGGTGTCGGTGCCGTGCGTGATGACGATGCCGTCCACGTCGGGCTGCTTGAGCAGTTCGGACACGCGCTTGGCCAGCTTCAGCAGGCGCTCGTTGTTGAAGCTCTCGGAGCCGATCTGGAAGATCTGCTCGCCCTTGACGTTGGCCACCTTGGAGACCTCGGGCACCGAGGCGATGATCTTGTCGACCGGCACCACGGCGGACTGGTAGGCCGCGGTGTTGGTGGCCGAGGCGCCCGCGCCGGCGATGGTGCCGCCGGTGCCGATGATGACGATGTTGGCCTTGCGCGCTTCGGCCGTGGTGCCGGCCGGTGCGGTGGCGGCCGGGTTTGCCGGAGCCAGCTGGGCGTGCGCCGCGCCGGTCAGTACGGTGGCGGAAAACAGCAGGGCAACCAGGGGTTTGAGCTTGGCAGTGCGTTGCATGAGTTTCTCCTCATCCCGGCGCGATGGTGGCTTCTTGTGGAAACTTCATCGCGCCGCTGTTGTTGGTTCATGAGCCCGATGGCGCGCTTCGCGCGTCACGGACCGTGCACTATAACCACGCAGCGGCGTTGCGTCGACAACCACAACAGAATCTCTACACCCCCCCGCAAACGTACGCCAGATAAGACAAAGCGGCATTCTCCCAGTGGGAAGAATGCCGCCCTGTGACGACAATTGGCGGGGTCGGAAAACGCTTAGAAGGCGTCGCCCGGCACCCGTACCCAGCCTTCCATCAGAACGCGCGCGCTGCGGCTCATGATGGCCTTCCTGACGGTCCACTGGCCGTCAGCCTGCTCGGCCTGCGCGCCCACGCGCAGCGTGCCGGACGGATGGCCGAAGCGCACCGCCTCGCGCGCGCCGCCGCCGGCGGCCAGGTTGACCAGCGTGCCCGGCACCGCGGCCGCCGTGCCGATGGCCACCGCGGCCGTGCCCATCATCGCGTGGTGCAGCTTGCCCATCGACAGCGCGCGCACCAGCAGGTCCACGTCCTCGGCGCGCACCGTCTTGCCGCTGGACGCAGCGTAGGTGGCCGGCTTGGCCACGAACGCCACCTTGGGCGTGTGCTGCCGCTTCCTGGCCTCGTCGATGTCCTTGATCAGGCCCATGCGCTGCGCGCCGTAGGCCCGGATCGTCTCGAACATGGCCAGCGCCTTCGGGTCGCCGTTGATGGCGTCCTGGAGTTCGGTGCCGGTGTAGCCGATGGCCTCGGCGTTGACGAAGATGGTAGGAATGCCGGCGTTGATCATGGTGGCCTTGAGCGTGCCCACGCCCGGCACCTCGAGGTCATCCACGAGGTTGCCGGTCGGGAACATCGCGCCGCCGCCGCCTTCGCCTTCCTCGGCAGCCGGGTCCATGAACTCGAGCTGCACTTCGGCGGCCGGGAAGGTTACCCCGTCGAGTTCGAAGTCGCCGGTCTCCTGCACCGCGCCATCGGTGATCGGCACGTGCGAGATGATGGTCTTGCCGATATTGGCCTGCCAGATCCTGACTGTGACCGTGCCGTTTTCAGGAATCCGCGATGCGTCGATAAACCCGTTGCTGACCGCGAACGGCCCCACGGCCGCCGACAGGTTGCCGCAGTTGCCGCTCCAGTCGACGAACGGCTGGTCGATCGACACCTGGCCGAACAGGTAGTCCACGTCGTGGTCGGGGCGGGTGCTCTTCGAGATGATGACCGTCTTGCTGGTGCTCGAAGTGGCCGCGCCCATGCCGTCGATCTGCTTGCCGTACGGATCGGGGCTGCCGATCACGCGCATCAGCAGGCGGTCGCGCGCCTGGCCGGGCTGCTGCGCCGCCTCGGGCAGGTCTTGCAGGCGGAAAAACACACCCTTGCTGGTGCCGCCGCGCAGGTACGTGGCCGGGATCTTGATTTGAGGTACGTGAGGCATCGTGTTTTTCCTAAGTCAGGCCGCCGCGCGCGAAGATTCCAGGAAATCCTGCGCAAACCGCTGCAGCACGCCGCCGGCTTCGTAGATCGACACTTCCTCGTCGCTGTCCAGGCGGCACCGCACCGGCACCTTGACCTGCTCACCGTTCTTGCGATGGATGACCAGCGTCAGCTCGGCGCGCGGCTGGCGGGCGCCGACGATGTCGAACGTCTCGGTGCCGTCGATGCCCAGCGTCAGGCGGTTCGTGCCGGGCAGGAATTCCACCGGCAGCACGCCCATGCCGATCAGGTTGGTGCGGTGGATGCGCTCGAAGCCCTCGGCCACGATCGCTTCCACGCCGGCCAGCCGCACGCCCTTGGCGGCCCAGTCGCGCGACGAGCCCTGGCCGTAGTCGGCCCCGGCCACCACGATCAGCGGCTGCTTGCGGTCCATATAGGTCTCGATGGCTTCCCACATGCGCACGACCTTGCCTTCGGGCTCGATGCGGGCCAGCGAACCCTTCTTCACCGCGCCGTCCACCACGGCCATCTCGTTCATCAGCGTCGGGTTGGCGAACGTGGCGCGCTGGGCGGTGAGGTGGTCGCCGCGGTGCGTGGCGTACGAGTTGAAGTCCTCCTCGGGCAGGCCCATCCTGGCCAGGTACTCGCCGGCCGCGCTGTTGCGCAGGATGGCGTTCGACGGCGACAGGTGGTCGGTGGTGATGTTGTCGCCCAGCACCGCCAGCGCGCGCATGCCGCGCAGCGTGCGCTCGCCGGCCAGCGCGCCTTCCCAGTACGGCGGACGACGGATGTACGTGCTTTGCGGGCGCCAGTCGTACAGCGGGTCTATCGCGGTGTCGTTCTCGGCGTGCAGCGCGAACATCGGCTCGTAGACCTTGCGGAACTGCTCGGGCTTCACGCTCTGCTTGACGATGGCGTCGATTTCCTCGTCGCTCGGCCAGATGTCCTTCAGGTACACCGGACGGCCAGCGGCATCGGTGCCCAGCGCATCCTGCTCGATGTCGAAGCGGATGGTGCCGGCGATGGCATAGGCCACCACCAGCGGCGGCGAGGCCAGGAAGGCCTGCTTGGCGTATGGGTGGATGCGGCCGTCGAAGTTCCGGTTGCCGGACAGCACCGCCGTGGCATACAGGTCGCGGTCGATGATTTCCTGCTGGATCTTCGGATCGAGCGCGCCGGACATGCCGTTGCAGGTGGTGCAGGCAAAGGCCACGATGCCGAAGCCGAGCTTTTCCAGGTCGGGCAGCAGGTTGGCTTCCTCCAGGTACAGTTCCACGGCCTTGGATCCAGGCGCCAGCGACGACTTGACCCACGGCTTGCGGGTCAGGCCGCGCGCGTTGGCGTTGCGCGCCAGCAGCGCGGCGGCAATCACGTTGCGCGGGTTGCTGGTGTTCGTGCAACTGGTGATGGCGGCGATGATGACCGCGCCGTCGGGCATCTGGCCCGGCGTTTCTTCCCACTTGCCGGCAATGCCGCGCGCGGCCAGGTCCGACGTCGGCAGCCGCTTGTGCGGGTTGGACGGGCCGGCCATGTTGCGCACCACCGTGGACAGGTCGAAATGGAGCACGCGCTCGTACTGGGCCGTCTTTAGCGCGTCGGCCCACAGGCCGGCCGTCCTGGCGTACGTTTCCACGAGCTGCACCTGGGCCTCGTCGCGGCCGGTCAGACGCAGGTATTCGGTGGTCTGCTCGTCGATGAAGAACATGGCCGCCGTGGCGCCGTACTCGGGCGCCATGTTCGAGATCGTGGCGCGGTCGCCCAGCGTCAGGCTCGAAGCGCCTTCACCACGGAATTCCAGGTACGCGCCCACCACCTTTTCCTTGCGCAGGAATTCGGTCAGCGCCAGCACGATGTCGGTGGCGGTGATGCCGGGCTGGCGGCGGCCGGTCAGTTCCACGCCGACGATGTCGGGCAGGCGCATCCACGATGCGCGGCCCAGCATCACGTTCTCGGCTTCCAGGCCGCCCACGCCGATGGCGATCACGCCCAGCGCGTCCACGTGCGGCGTGTGGCTGTCGGTGCCGACACAGGTGTCGGGGTAGGCCACGCCGTGCTCGGCATGGATCACGGGCGACATCTTTTCCAGATTGATCTGGTGCATGATGCCGTTGCCCGGCGGGATCACGTCGACGTTGCGAAACGCCTTCTTGGTCCAGTTGATGAAGTCGAACCGGTCTTCGTTGCGGCGATCCTCGATGGCGCGGTTCTTGGCGAACGCATCGGGGTCGAAGCCGCCGCATTCCACGGCCAGCGAGTGGTCGACGATGAGCTGCACCGGCACCACCGGGTTGACCTTGGCCGGGTCGCCGCCCTGGTCGGCAATGGCGTCGCGCAGGCCGGCCAGGTCGACGAGGGCGGTCTGGCCCAGGATGTCGTGGCAGACCACGCGGGCCGGAAACCACGGGAAGTCGAGGTCGCGGCGGCGCTCGATCAGCTGCGTGAGCGAGGCGGTCAGCGTGGCGGGATCGCAGCGGCGCACGAGGTTCTCGGCCAGTACGCGCGAGGTGTACGGCAGGTTGTCCCAGGCGCCCGGGGAAATGTCATTGACGGCTGCGCGGGCGTCGAAGTAATCGAGCTTCGTGCCGGGCAGCGGCTTGCGGTATGCGGTGTTCATGGCGGCGTGAGGACTGGCGTGCCTGCCGTGGCGCCCAAGACGGGCCGGGTGCCACGGCGGCACTGTTGCTTTTGCTGGAGGATCAGGCGCGCTTTTCGATCGGCACGAACTTCAGGTTTTCCGGGCCGGTGTAGTTGGCCGTCGGACGAATGATCTTGTTGTCCACCCGTTGCTCGATCACGTGCGCCGCCCAGCCCGACGTGCGGGCAATCACGAACAGCGGCGTGAACATCGCGGTGGGCACACCCATCATGTGGTAGCTCACGGCGCTGAACCAGTCGAGGTTCGGGAACATCTTCTTGGCGTCGGCCATCACCGTTTCCAGGCGCTCGGCGATGTTGAACATCTTCAGCGAGCCGGCATCCTTCGACAGCTTGCGCGCCACTTCCTTGATCACCACGTTGCGCGGGTCGGAGATCGTGTACACCGGGTGGCCAAAGCCGATCACCACTTCCTTGTTTTCCACGCGGCGGCGGATGTCGGCCTCGGCCTCGTCCGGCGTGTCGTAGCGTTTCTGGATCTCGAACGCCACTTCATTGGCGCCGCCGTGCTTCGGGCCGCGCAGCGCGCCAATGCCACCGCAGATGGCCGAGTACATGTCGGAACCGGTGCCGGCCACCACGCGGCAGGCGAACGTCGACGCGTTGAACTCGTGTTCCGCGTACAGGATCAGCGACGTCTGCATCGCGCGCTCCCACAGCTTGCTGGGCGCCTCGCCATGCAGCAGATGCAGGAAGTGGCCGGCGATCGATTCGTCGTCGGTTTCCACCTCGATGCGGCGGCCGTTGTGGCTGTAGTGATACCAGTACAGCAGCATCGAGCCCAGGCTGGCCATCAGGCGGTCGGCGATGTCGCGCGCGCCCGGGGTGTTGTGGTCGTCTTTTTCCGGCAGCACGGTGCCCAGCACCGACACGCCCGTGCGCATCACGTCCATTGGATGGGCGCTGGCGGGCACCCATTCCAGCGCGGCCTTCACGTTGGCGGGCAGGCCGCGCAGCGCCTTGAGCTTGATCTTGTAGGCGGCCAGTTCGGCCTTGTTCGGCAGCTTGCCGTGCACCAGCAGGTGGGCGATTTCCTCGAATTCGCAGGTGTCGGCGATGTCGAGGATGTCGTAGCCGCGATAGTGGAGATCGTTGCCGCTGCGGCCCACGGTGCACAGCGCGGTGTTGCCGGCGGCAATCCCCGACAGGGCAACGGACTTCTTGGGCTTCGGCGTGGCCAGCGGTTGGGCTTCGGACATCTGGGTCTCCTTGGTTCGAATTGGTTTGTTTGGGGTGCGTGCAGCCATGGTCATGTCCTTGTTGCAGCGCAAAGAATCTGGGAATACAGCAAAAAGAATAGCGCGCGCGTGGGGTTACCGGGCCTTGCCCTGGGCGAACAGGGCGTCGAGCTTCTGCTCGTAGGCATGGTAGTCGATCCGCTCGTACAGTTCGGCGCGGGTCTGCATGGTGTCAACCACGGCCTTTTGCGTGCCGTCGCGGCGGATGGCCGCGAAGACGTTCTCGGCCGCCTTGTTGGCCGCACGGAACGCCGACAGCGGGTACAGGGCCATGGCCACGCCCACGCCGCGCAGATCGTCCAGCGTGAAGTACGGCGTGGCGCCGAATTCGGTCAGGTTGGCCAGTACCGGCACCTTCACGGCGTCGACAAACTTCGCGTACATGTCGAGGTCGGTCATGGCTTCCGGGAAAATCGCATCGGCGCCGGCTTCCGCGCAGGCCACGGCCCGCTCGATGGCGGCGTCCAGGCCTTCCACGGCCAGCGCATCGGTGCGGGCCATGATCACGAAGTTCTCGTCGGTGCGGGCATCCACGGCGGCCTTGATGCGGTCCACCATTTCGTCCTTGCCGACGATTTCCTTGTTCGGGCGATGGCCGCAGCGCTTGGCGCCCACCTGGTCTTCGATGTGCATGGCGGCCGCGCCGAACTTGATCAGCGAGCGCGTGGTGCGCGCCACGTTGAAGGCGGACGAACCGAACCCGGTGTCCACGTCCACCAGCAGCGGCGTGTCGCAGACGTCGGTGATGCGGCGGATATCGGTCAGCACGTCGTCCAGGTTCGAGATGCCCAGGTCAGGCAGGCCCAGCGAGCCCGCGGCCACACCGCCGCCCGAGAGATAGATGGCGCGATAACCTGCGCGCTTGGCCAGCAGCGCGTGGTTGGCGTTGATCGTGCCCGGAATCTGCAGCGGGGTTTCGTCGATCAGGGCCTGGCGGAAGCGGGCGCCAGCGGAGCGGGCGAGTTCGTTGGCGGAGAAAGTCATGGCGTGGTGTGCTGAGTGAGTCTTTGTCTGGAAAACCTGCAGCGGGGCAGGGCGGCGCTCATAGGCGCAAGGGGTGTGCCAGCCTGCCGGTCACCGGTGCCGGAGCGGCGCGGCCTGCATGCCCGTCCGCAGAAACCCTTATGACTCAGGGGCTTAGGTGATGATTCGGCCGCACGGCCGGTCTCATCGGGCGTGCCAGGCGGCACTTCATCTTTTCAGATATGCCATTCCTGGATTTCAAAGTTGAAATGCAAAGGCGCTTGGGAGGACAATGGGCACTCGTCCTTCCACCGTCCTTCCACCGTCCGGCCGCCATGTCCTCCCTGCCATCTCCGATTCCGCTCAATCCCGCCCCGGTGCCAGCCGCCGGCGCGCGGCCACGCATCTGGGCGATGGGCATCAGCCGGCTGTCGCGTGCGTTCGCCGACCTGATTCCGGCATATGCCGCGCGCGCCGAATTCCGCATCGTCGGGCGCGCCTTCGAGGCGGCCGCCAGCGCCATCAACCGCGAAGCGCGCGAGAACCGCGTCGATGTGGTGGTGGCCGGCGGTTCCAACGGCGCCTACCTGCGCCAGCACGTGGACGTGCCCGTGGTGCTGGTCAAGGTCACCGGCTTCGACGTGATGAGCGCGCTGGCCACGGCACGTCGTATTTCGCCGAAGGTGGCGCTGGTCACGCATGCGTCGACGTATGCCGAAGTGGACGAGTTCGTGCAGGCGTTCGGGCTCGACATTCCGCGCTACACCTACCTGACCGAGGACGACGCCACGGCTCGCGTGCGTGCGCTCAAGGAGGAAGGCATCCGCGTGGTGGTAGGGCCGGGCATGGTGACCGACCTGGCCGACAAATATGGGCTGGTGGGCGTGTTCCTGTATTCGGGCAACGCGGTGCGGCTGGCGCTGGAAGATGCCATCGAGGCGGCGCGGCTGCGGCGCATCGAATCCACGCGGCGCGACTATGTCAACGCCATCCTGGCCCATCTGAACGAGGGCGTGGCAGCCGTGGATGCCGAGGGGCGGGTCCAGGCGTTCAACCCGGCGATGGAGCGCTTCCTGGGCACGCCGGCCGGCGTGGCCGTGGGGCGCAAGCTGTCGACGCTGGCGCCGGGCCTGTCGCTTGACGGCGTGATGCAGAGCGGCGCGCGCGAGCTGGAAGCGATTCACCGGCTGGGCGATCGCATGGTGGTGGTCAACCGTATTCCGATCGTTGGCGAGGCGGGCACATCGGGCGCCGTGCTGACCATCCAGGACGCCAACGCGATTCACCGCGCCGACCGCAACCTGCGCTCCCGTACGCGCACGCGGGCCGCCGGCGTGCGCTACAGCCTCGACGATCTGGCGGGCGACGCACCGGCCATGCGCGACCTGCGCGCGCTGGCGCGCCGCTACGCCGTGGTGGATTCCACCGTGCTGGTCAGCGGCGAAAGCGGCACCGGCAAGGAGGTGCTGGCCCAAGGCATGCACGATGCCAGCCCGCGCCGCGCCTTTCCGTTCGTGGCTGTGAACTGCGCGGCCTTCCCGGAATCGCTGCTCGAATCGGAGCTGTTCGGCTACGAGGAGGGCGCGTTCACCGGGGCGCGGCGCGGCGGCAAGGCCGGCCTGTTCGAATCGGCGCACAACGGCACGCTGTTCCTGGACGAGGTGGGCGACATGCCGCCCGCGCTGCAGACCCGCCTGCTGCGCGTGCTGCAGGAAAAACAGGTGCTGCCGATTGGCGGCATCGAGGCCGTGCCGGTCAACGTGCGCGTAATTGCCGCCACGCACCGCGACCTCTCGGCGCTGGTGCGCGAGGGCACGTTCCGCCAGGATCTTTACTACCGGCTCAATATCCTGCGCATCGAGATGCCGCCACTGCGCGAGCGCATGGCCGACCTGCCCACGCTGGCCGCGCTGCTGTACCAGCGCGCACAGGAACGGCTCGGCATCGAGGCGCCGCAAGGGCTGCCCGACCCCGTGCGCGTGCGGCTGGCCCGCTATGCCTGGCCCGGCAATATCCGCGAACTCGAAAACGTGACCGAGCGGATTGCAGTGTTGGTGGCCGGCGCGGAACTGGACCCCGCGGCGCTGCAGCGCGAACTGCAGGCGGCCGTGCCGGAGCTGTTTTCCGGGGCAACCGCTTCGGTGGCATTGCCGGCAGCGGAAGCGGAGGGCGCGTCGCTGGCAACCGTCGCAAGATCGAGCCAGGCCGAGCACATCCGCCGGGTACTCGATGAGTGCAACGGCAACCGTGCTGCCGCCTGCGCCAAGCTGGGCATCAGCGCCACCACGCTGTGGCGGCGGCTGCGGGAAGGCTGACTGGCGGCAGGTGTTCACGGCCCCTGGCGAGGCACCTTGCCCCGCCTTGGACCTTACTTCGCAATTAACTGCCAGGATAGTACCCAAAACAAAAAGCCTCTCCCGTTCCGGGGAGAGGCTTTCTTTTGGCTTGCAGGAGCTGTCAGGAGCCGGCGCAGTCTAGACGTCGTCCGCGAGCCGCACCCCGGTGAACTGCCACCGCTGGTGCGGGTAGAAGAAATTGCGATAAGTGGCGCGCATATGGGATTCCGGCGTCACGCACGACCCGCCGCGCAGCACCATCTGGCTGCTCATGAACTTGCCGTTGTACTCGCCCACGGCGCCGGCATCGGGACGGAAGCCCGGATAAGGCAGGAAGGCGCTGGCCGTCCATTCCCAGACATCGCCGAACATCTGGCGCAGCACGCCCGACGAGTTCTGCCGATCGGGCAGCGGCCGCAGCGTGCGGCCTTCCACGAAATTGCCGGTGGCGGGCAGGTTGCGGGCGGCATGCTCCCATTCGGCTTCGGTCGGCAGGCGGCGCTCGGCCCAGCGCGCGAACGCATCGGCCTCGAAAAAGCTCACGTGGGTCACCGGGCTTTCGGGGTCCACGGGCTGCATGCCGCGCAGCGTCATGTGCCACCACGTGCCTTCACGGTCTTCCCAATAGAGCGGGGCTTCGATGCGGTTGTCGCACACCCAGCGCCAGCCGTCGGAGAGCCACAGGCCCGCCGTCTGGTATCCGCCATCCTCGATGAATTCGAACCACTGCCGGTTGCTCACCGGATGCGCGCACAGCGCGAACGGCCGCAGCAGCACCTGGTGCCGGGGGCGCTCGCAATCGAACGCAAAACCGTCGCCATCGTGGCCGATATCGACCACGCCGCCGTCGAAGCGGATCCACTCCGGCGCGGGACGCGGTTCGACGATGACCGGCACCGTCTGGGCCGGTGCGTAGGCCGGCCGCAGCGGGTTCTGCGCGAACAGGTGCAGGATGTCGGTCAGCAGCAGTTCCTGGTGTTGCTGCTCATGATGCAGCCCCAGCGTGATCAGCGCCGCTTCGTCGTCGGTTTGCGCCGACATCAGCAGCGACAGCATGCTCTCGTCCACCGCTTCGCGATAGGCCAGCACCTCGTCGAGCGTGGGGCGGGTCAGCAGGCCCCGCCGGGGCCGTGGATGGCGCGCGCCCACCGCCTCGTAGTAGGAATTGAACAGGTAGCGATACTGCGGATCCACGGGTTCGTAGTCGGGCAAGCGCGCCGCCAGCACGAATTCCTCGAAGAACCAGGTGGTGTGGGCCAGGTGCCATTTGGCGGGGCTGGCATCGTCCATCGACTGCACGGTGGCATCGGCATCGGACAAATCAGCCACCAGCGCTTCGGTGGCGGCGCGCACGTGGCGGTACTGACCCAGCAGCGCGGGCTCGTGCGGCGGATGACTGGCGGTGGCTGGCAGCAATGCTGAGGCGGCGGTCATGCAGGCTCCCGGTGGCGAGGTTGGCTGGCGGACAGTCGAACCATCATAGACCCATCCGTGCCATGGGGCGAGCAGGACGGGCGCGGTCCGCCATGTAGGCCATTGCCTACAAAATGGCGGCGGAAGGGGGCCCGAGGCAGTGCCGGGCCGCGAGCGGGGCACCGGCGAAAAAAAAGACAGGCACCCCCTTGGAAAGGGATGCCTGTCTCAGGCAGCTGCCGGCATCACGGGGGCGACGCCGGCTTCACGGAGTGAGGGGGGGCCGGGCGGACCGGCTGTCAGCTTGCGCCGGCCGCGTCCGGCGCCTAATGGGTGCTGATCGCGGATCGATCAGGCAGCGGCGCGCACGGCGTCGTTGATCGCGGCAATTTCGGTACGCGCGGTGGCCAGACCGGCTTCGCGCGCTTCCGGACCCATCGCCAGGCCGTGGGCGCGGACGTACGAGATGTCGGTGATGCCGAGGAAGCGCAGCACCGCGTCCATGGTGATTTCATGCAGATCCAGCGCGTTGGCGTCCTGGCGCACGCCGCCACGCGACGACACCACGATTGCGCGCTTGCCGGTGGCCAGGCCTTCCGGACCATTGGCGGTGTAGCGGAACGTGCGGCCGGCCTGCGCAATGCGGTCGATCCAGGCCTTGAGCTGGCTCGGAATGCCGAAGTTGTATTGCGGCACGCCGATCACGAGCACATCGGCCGCCAGGAATTCGGCCAGGAAGGCTTCGGTGATGTCCAGTTCCGCCTGCTGGGCGGCATTGAGGCCTTCCTTCGGGCCGCCCAGCACGGGCAGCAGCTGGTTGACCAGGTGGGCCGGCGCTTCGCGGTCCAGGTCACGCACCGTGACATTGGCGGCGGGGTTCTGTGCCACGAGGTCGGCGACGATGCTGGCGGTCAGGTTGCGCGAGACGGAGTTGTCGCCCAGTACGCTCGAATCGATCTGCAGGATGTTCATTGTCTGGCTCCACTTGGTGTTCGGTTGGGATGGACTGAACGATATAGGCTGGCCATTGATGCCGGTAGTGAGGCAAAATGCAAATGATTGTTCTACCTGCGCAACGGAGCGCTGACCATGCAGGATCTCAACGATTTGTCGCTGTTTGCCCAGGTGGTTCAGCACGGCAGCTTCTCGGCAGCCAGCCGGGCCACCGGGGTGCCAAAGTCACGCCTGTCGCGGCGTATCGCCCAGCTCGAGCGCGATCTCGGCGTGCAGCTGTTGCGCCGGACCACCCGGCAGGTGCGCGTGACGCCGCTTGGCGAGTCGTACTACGCGCGCTGCCGCGAGATGCTCCAGGCGGCCGAAGCGGCGCGCGAAGTGATCGAGCAGGCGCGCGAACAGCCGGGCGGCTATCTGAAGATCAGCTGCCCGGTAGCCATCGTCCAGATCCTGCTGGCGCCGAACATCGGCCACTTCATGCGGGCCAATCCCGGTATCCAGCTGGAGATCGATGCCACCAATCGGCGGGTGGACGTAATTGGCGAGGGCTATGACCTGGCGCTGCGCGTGCGCAACGTGCTCGACGATTCCAGCCTGGCGGTACGCACGTTCGGCAAGAGCGACCTGAAGCTCGTGGCCAGCCCGGCCTTGCTCGACAGCATCGGCCGGCCGCGCACGCCGCAGGCGCTGGAAGGCATGCCCGGCGTGGGACAGAAGCCGCACGAAGGGCGCCACGTCTGGACGCTGTACGACAAGGCCGGCGAGGCCGTCAACATCGGCTACGAGCCGCGCCTGGTGTCGGACGAGTTCGCCATCCTGCGCGAAGCCGCCATTGCCGGCGCCGGCGTGGCCATGCTGCCGCGCATGTATTGCCGCGACGATATCGAGCGCGGCGACCTGGAAGTGGTGCTGCCCCAGTGGGACTTGCCCATGGGCGTGCTGCACGCCGTGTTCCCGTCCCGCCAGGGCGTGACGCCGGCACTGCGGCGCTTTCTCGATTTCCTGGCCGAGGTGCTGCCCGAGCACGCCCGCAAGGTGGGCATGATGACGAGCGGCGGCGTGCCGATGCATGCAGCCCCGCCCACCGAGCCGCCATCGGCCCGCGCCGCATTGGACGCCCATGCCGACCACGACGCGGACCCGGATGCCGACCCCGACACGCGCTAGGCACGCCCGGTATGCGGCATCGGCGCCACGTCAAAGGCGGCCGGCCGGCGCCACGCTGCGCCTTTACCTTCACGCCAGCACGATCTAAGGTAGTTGTGCAGGTCACATCGAGCCTGCTCATACCGCAAGGAGCCACGCGATGAGTCGCACGCAAGGAACGCAAGACCTGGGCAAGGCCATCCTCCGCATCGCACTGGGCGCGCTGATCCTGGTGCATGGCATTTCCAAGCTGATGTCCGGCCCCGGCTTCGTCATGCAGGTGGTGGCGCAGGCGGGCCTGCCGTCGTTCGTGGCCTATGGCGTCTACATTGGCGAGGTGGTGGCGCCGATCCTGCTGATCATCGGCCTGTGGACGCGCCTGGCCGCGCTGATCGTGGCGGTGAACATGCTCTTCGCATTCGCCCTGGTACACGCCAACCAGCTGGGCCAGATGGCGCCAACCGGCGGCTGGGCGCTTGAGCTGCAGGGCATGTACCTGGCCGCCGCGCTGGCCGTGGCGCTGCTGGGCGCGGGGCGCATGAGCGTGGGCGGTGTCGACGGCAAGTGGAACTGAGGGCGCCCACGAACGCGCCGAGCCCAACGAACAACACGATCGAGGGGGTATCACCATGCCTGGCCTGACTTCCCTGCGCAGCCCGGCGCGCGCGGCGGGCACCGTCCTGGCGGTGCTGGCCATGGCCGGCTGCGCCACCGGTCCCGAGATCCGGACCGACTACAACCGCAGCGTCGATTTCTCGCAATACCGGACGTTCGGCTTCGTGCCGCGCCCCGGCACTGACCGTCAGGGCTACGAAAGCCTGACCACGCAATACCTGAAGGCCGCCGCGCAACGCGAGATGACCGCGCGCGGCTACCAGTTCGTGCCGCGCCAGCCCGACCTGCTGATCAACTTCAACATGCAGTTCCAGCAGAAGGTGGCCAGCAGCCCGGCGCCCATGCCGCCGCCCGGCTACATGGGCTACTACGCCTACCGTGGCGGCCTGTACGCGCCGTGGCCCGGGTATGGCTTCTATAACGACACCTATGTGTATACCGAAGGCACGCTCAATATCGACGTGGTCGACGCGAAGAAAAACCAGCTCGTCTGGGAAGGCGTGGCCCAAGGCGATGCCAGCGAGGGGCTCAAGCGGCAGGACAACCAGCAGGCCATCGACAAGGTGGTGGGCGCGATCTTCGCCAAGTTCCCGTTTCACGCCGGCCAGTGAGCCAGCGCGCAGTGCCATCAAAAGGGCGAGCTAAAGCGTAAGTTTTTCCTTGTACCGCCCGTCCCGTGCAGCCAGACCCGCTACAATCGCTGCCCGTGGTTTTCAACGTGTCATATCAAAAATGGGTCTGGGCTGGTTCGGATTGTCGACCTTCTGGCTGTTGCCGCTTGTCTGGCGAACGGTGGGCCGCGTGCTCGCCGGCGATCGCCAGCTGTTCGGCCGCGGTTCGCTGCGTGTATGGATGGGTACGGTGCTGGTGCTGGGCGCCAGCACCACGCTGGAAGCGCTGACCGGTGGCGAAGGGGAGGGTAGCTCGGCTGGCGGTGCCGTCGGGCATGCGCTGGCCGGCACGGTATCGGGCATGCTGGGATGGACCGGCGCATTGCTGATGATGCTGGCCGTGCTGGGCCTGGCCGCGCCGATGGTGTTCGGCGAAACCTGGCGCAGCCTGTTCCTGCTGCGCCGTCCGCGCGAGCATGGCGACGACGCACCGCGCGACAAGCATCCGGCGCCCCGCCACGAGGCGCGCATGGACGCGCGATCCGATTTCCGTACCGACCATCGCACCGAGAGCGCGCCGGCGCCCGCCGCCGCGCGCGATACCGAACGCTGGGAAACCACCTCGCTGCCGGCGCAGGCCGCACCGGGCTGGCAGGCACCGCGCCACAAGGGCATCGAAGCGGTTTCCGCGCGCCGGCAGCCGGCCTGGCAGCCGCCGCCGCGTACGCGTGAATCGCCGCCGCAGCCCGGTGAAATCTGGCTCCATCAGGCCGGCGCGCCCGGCCCGGTCAAGGCCGAATCGCCGGCTGGTGCGGCGCGACCGGCGCCGCAGGCAGGGGCCGCTACTCAGCCGAAGCCGCAAGCGAGGCCGCAGCCGTCCCCGTCTTCCGTATCGTCCCAACCATCGGTGCAGTCGCGGCCGCAGCCCATGGCGAGGCCCGAAGCAAGGCCCGAAGTGCGACCCGAAGTGCGACCCGCCGAACGGCCGCAGCAGGCCACCGTGGTGAGTAGTCCGTTCCGGAATCCGCAACTCGGCCTGCGCTCGGCCGTGACGACGCTGCCGGAGGCGATGGCCAGGCCGTCGGCCGCGGCAGCGTCCACGGTGGCCCCGGCAGCCGTGCAGGCGGCGTCCGCTGCCACGTCCATTGCCACGTCCATGGCGACGTCTATTTCTACGTCCGGGGCAGCTTCCGAACCGGCGACCGGCGCGGCATCCGAAGCGGCTTCCGAAGCGGCATCCGAAGCGGCATCCGAAGCGGCATCCGACGTGGCGGTGGCCCTGGCTCCCGCACCCGTCGACACCGACGTCGTGGCACGCGCTAGCGAGATCGTGGCCGACCTCGCCATGCTGTCGGCTGGCGCCGAGGCGGCGACGGCAGTGTCCGCCGATCCCGCGCCGTCGCCAACGTCGGACGACGACCCCGTGACGCTGGAATCGATCCGCGTCGAGGCCCTGACGCTGCTGGCCGAGCTGCGCG